>ERZ836441.58-NODE-58-length-119886-cov-7.016006_pt1 | contig 119886 bp, 104 predicted proteins | sample MGYA00519686_ERZ836441 | MGnify/ENA primary metagenome ERZ836441 (study PRJEB31850, sample SAMEA3708800) | human gut metagenome | biome: human gut; feature: human-associated habitat; material: faeces | place: China | collected 2014 ...
CCTTATTCTGTAGCTTTATTCATTGTTAATGGCTCGCCTGCTGATATTGCTTTCTATGCCAGACAGTTCTGCTCGTATACGCCAGTACATAAGTACGTATTGGCTATGCGTGCCAGCTTTTGACGGTGCAACAGCTTCTTGAAACTGTCATAGCAGAAGCGGTAATACAGAAAAGCGACAAGTACACATATACCCGTCGCTATCAGTATGGTTATGAAGTTGTAAGGGAAAAGCGTCAAGCCGTTCTTCAATAAGCTGAAATGCTCCCAATCGGTACGCATGAGCTGTCCCATGTTCAAAAGCAGTAGTACCGCTAAGAACAGAAACAGAAGCGTACCTGCACAGAAGCGGTAAACAAGTGTCTTGTCGCTGGCTCTGATACGGTGTCCTCTATTTAACATCATTCTCATAAATCAATCACTCCTTTCTGGGTATGGAAAAAGCGGTCAATCATAATGACTAACCGCTTAATGAACATAAATTTATTTTGCTCGCTTTTTTAGAATAGCATAACTTGCAACTAAAACCACGAAGAATAGTAATATGAAAGTTAAAGTATGAAATATTCCATTTGGATAAGGTGCTACCCAGCCTTGTTTGAAAACAAGGATAGAAATATATCCCGTAATCATAGAAATAGGCATAAAAGCAATCCCAATTATATTAAACCAACTTACATAAAATGTTGCTTTTTCTTCTGATAATATTCTTGCAATAAAATACCCAACAATTCCTACCGCTTGAATAATCATTGAACCTGCAACAGCTTCCATTGTTTGTAATTCATACCACCCACCAAAAGCACAGAGTAACCCAATAGCAACAAAAGCTGTTGATGAGATATAAAGTATTTTGCTTGCAATCTCTTTACTTTTTTGTTCCTTATCAGTAACTGGCTCAATGCCTTTTAGAATGTAATCAGTAGTTACTCCAAAAAAGTCGCTCATTATAATTACTTTTTCTAAATCTGGTGTACTTTGCTCACTTTCCCATTTAGAAACAGCTTGTCTTGAAACACCAACCTTATCAGCAAGTTCCTCTTGTGATATTCCTTTTGTTTTTCTTAAATATTGTATTCTGTCTGACATATTCATTTTCAGCACTCCTTTCTTCATGGTTATTGTAGCAATATTGGCAGTTGCACAGCCACCATTTAGGAATGGAAATATGTCAACTGACAGTTGCAATCGTGTTTTTTTGCAAAATATTCAAATATTCTTGACTATAAATCGTACTTTTAACATATTCACATTATAACAATTTCATATAATCGCTACAATGAAAATCTAGTTTACCAGCTTACTTTTTCTGCTGTCCCTGCGGAGCATTGTTCTGTGGATTGCCAGCTTGACCGCCTTTGTTCTTCAAAACAATATCATCTGCCTTGATGTACCAATCAATCGTAGTCCCTCTAAAGTTGGCATTTGCCACCGTATCAGCTACGGGATTGACAAGCTCGACTTCTGCATTGTAAGGAAAATCCTTTACGGGAACATCAGCAGAGATTGATACTTGTATCATGCGTTCCTGCACGCTACATTTCAAATCATAGGTACGACGCTTAATTTCCTCGCTTGTCGTCCCGTCCTCATTCTCTACACGCACCTCATGTCGAAGTGCAGAGAATTTCAATACTCCAAAAGTTTTCTCGTTATCTAATACAATTCCATTTGCTAATCTCATAATCGAATACCCCCCCCCTTATTTACTTTCTGCTGGTAACATATCATCAGCCATTAAAATGTAGTTTGTAAATCCACGTCCCTTGACGTTGTAGCCCTCTGCGGTAATCTTTGGATTGATAAGTTTGACACGCTGTTCTGGTTTAAAGTTTTTCTCGCCAGCCTTTGCAGGAAGCACAACGATAATATCGTCGGCTCTTTGAATATCCGAATACAAGTTGTAGCTTCTTGATACGGGAGTGTAGCGTCCGTTGATACGTTGCTGTTCTACTTTATTTTCCCCAGCAAATTCCAAGTTTCCAAAAGTCTGTGCCACGTTCGGCACGATATATTTTAATTCCATAGTGTTTTACCTCGTTTCTTTCCTTGAATTTGATTGTTGTTTATTCTGGCAGTTAATGAGATACCAGCAATCCCCCAGATAGTAAAGGGTAAATAAATGCTAACGCACCCTTGACTATCCGTGTTCTTGCAGGTTGTCGGTAGACAAGCCAGAATAAGATATAGTCTGCCTATCTAAGCTACGGCGGAGAACGTGATTTTTCTTTCTTCATATCGTTACCGCCTTATGATTTTTTCATCTTACGGCGTTTGAAGAAGTATGTACCAGCTAAACCGCCAGCAGAAACAAACATCATAATCGCAAAGGCAAGGATATTTGTATTGTCGCCCGTTTTGGGACTGTCTGTTTTTGTTGGTGTATCTGGTGTGACTGGCTTCTCTGGTTCTTCTGGGGTAGGCGTTTCTGGTACTTCTTTAATAGTAACCGTCTGTCCGTCGTCTTCAATGTCCTTATGTTCAGTAACTTTGATAGGTTTATCTGGATTACTTAAATCGTATAATTCCTCAAAAGTTACAAGTTGTTTACCGCCAAGAGTGGAAGCGTCAAAAGTAAACTCGATTTTCACTTCCATAGTTTCGCTGTCAGCCGTAAAGATGTAATCATTCTCAACACGTTTATCATTGATGATTAGCTCGGCATTTTCTTCTTTTAACATCTGCCAGCCCACAAGCTGATACTTCGTGCCGACTTCTAAGCCCTCTAACTTGACCGTATCAACGATAGTTACATCTTTTCCAGCTTCAATCTCTTTTTTGCCGTCTTTGTCCGTAGCCGTCGTATGAATTTTGATGATACGCTCTGTGATAAGCACCGTCTGTCTGTCTGTCGTCCTCAATGTCCTTGTGTTTGCGTACTGCTTCACATATTCAATAGATAACGCAACGTCGGCTATCTGGTCGGCACTCATACGTGAACTAGCGTCAGCTCTGGTCTTATATCCATTTTTAAAATCGGTGTTGATGTCAATACAATAAGCGTCCTCGCCCTCAACTTTCATGTGTCCCTCATTGAATGTAGAACCAATCGAACCGTCATTCATTACTTTTTCAACGATACCGACACGCTCATCACTTTCCGTCCAATACTGTGTATCAGACGCATAAACTGCCGTACTCGGTAAAGCAGTAACGACAGTCGCAAAGGCAAGGAAGCCCGTACACAATCGTTTTAATATCTTTTTCATAATTCTAAATGCTCCTTTCATTTTGTTTTTGGGTAAAAAAATAGACGCTCAATTTTGAACGTCTTTTAACAAAAAAAGAATACCGTTTTATAGGTATTCTCTAATCTATATGTTATTCAATTTTATTGTAAAGATTGTAAAAAGTCGTTTGTTGCTGTTATGCGACTTTTAGCTGGTGTCCCAATGTTACATTACCATCTCTAAACGGATGGATCATATTAATCTCACCCAGATAATAGGCTAGTCTCTCGCTCATTTCTTCCTTATCGGTTATGTCAGCTAAGAAATTTTCCTTTTTCAGCTTACAATACAAATCATCAAACTGGCTTTCGATAAACTGCACCAAACAGAAAACGGTTCCTTTGGAAATATCAACCGTTCTCGTCTTGCCCGCCCAAGAATATACATCACTGAATAAATGCTTATGTATAGAGCAAAGATGCTTAAAAGAGAAATCCCCGGTAACGCCTTGACCTACAAGTTCTGCCTGACGTACTGCCGAATAGTCTCTTTCAGCCGCTTACTTTTCATCACGAACGCTTAGCGTTCGTCTACCACCTGGAAGATAAAAAACTTCAGATAATAGCTCTCTGGCACATTCGCCGAATTTGCCCAGAGAATCGGATGATCCGGTGCCTGCGTTCTGAATTCTACCTGCCGGAGTCTCCTGTGCGTCGCCTTTGCTGCTTCTTTCACGGTCTTCTCCAAAAGCTCCTGTGTCATAAAGTGTGAACACGAACAGGTGGCAAGATAACCGCCGTCCTTCACAAGCTTTAGCCCTTTCATGTTAATCTCACGATAACCTTTAATTGCATTTTTCGTCGCCTGACGCGACTTCGTGAATGCCGGCGGATCAAGAATCACGACGTCGTACTGCTCGCCGCTCTGTGCCAGCTTCGGCAGCTCATCCAGCACATTGGCACACCGAAACTGTACCGTGTCCTCCAGCCCGTTCCGACGCGCATTCTCCCGCGCCTGCTCCACCGCATACCCGGAAATATCAAGACCCGTGACCTCTGCGGCGCCCGCGATTCCCGCATTTAAGGCAAACGTCCCCATGTGAGTAAAACAGTCCAGAACCTTTTTCCCTTTACAGATCCGCTGCATGGCAAGGCGGTTGTACTTCTGATCCAGGAAAAATCCGGTCTTCTGTCCGTTCACGATGTCCACCATATAATGAACGCCATTCTCCGCAATCTCCACGTTCGTGTCGAACTCCCCGCCGATAAATCCCTTTACCTTCGGCAGTCCCTCCTTGGTGCGCTCGTTCGCGTCACTTCTCTCATAAACACCACGGATGCAGATGCCATCCTTCACCAGAGTCTCCTTTAAAAGTTCCACGATCGTCTCCTTGAACTGCTCCATTCCGAGCGCCAGGCACTCCACGACCAGCACGTCCTCATATTTATCTACAACCAGTCCCGGCAGGAAATCCGCCTCCCCGAAAATCACGCGGCAGGAAGAGGTATCCACTGTCGTCTTGCGGTAATCCCACGCATTCTGCACGCGCATCTGCAAAAATGCACGGTCGATCTCCTGATCGATCTTTCTCGTCAGCATCCGGACCCGGATCTTGGAATTGACGTTGATAAAACCTCTTCCCATCGGATAACCGTCAAAATCGTGTACCAGCACCACTTCGCCGTTCTCAAATGTTCCGGTCACCGTGTCGATCTCATTGTCAAACACCCACATTCCTCCGGCTTTGATGGTTCTTCCCTCACCTTTTTTTAATGTAACAATCGCGCTCATAGGTTCCTCCTTTTTTATTCTGTCTTTTCCGGTCGGTTTACAATATAAATTCCCATACATACCAGCACCAGCGCCGCCACCGACATCACACTTAAGCTGCCTGTCTCTCCGAGCAGAACTGCAGACAGGATCACACCACACACCGGATTCATAAACCCGAAGACTGCAACCTTTGACACCGGGTTATATTTTAACAAAATGCTCCACAGCGAATAAGCCACCGCAGAAATCATCGCCATGTACAGCAGCAGCAAGACACCTTTTCCCGTCCATACGGTCAGTCTTCCGCCCGCCGCATAGCCGCAGAGCATCATAATAAGACCGCCGATCAGAAACTGCCAGCCACTTAAGGCAACTGGATTCTCGTCCTTTGAAAAAATCTTCATACAGGCAGAGGAAAAAGCATATGCGACTGCCGACAGGAAAATAAAGCCCTCGCCAAGAAACGTGAAGCCGAGGTCAAGACCGCCTCCCGTCAGATTCACGAGCACTACTCCCGCAAATCCAATAATGCTTCCGATGATTTTTCTTCCATTCAATGTCTCCTGGTGAAACAGAAGACTTGCCACAAGGATGGCACAAAACACATTCACACCCTCGATGATCGACGCCTTTACCCCGGTCGTCCGGGCAAGCCCGATGTAGAAAAACAGATATTGCAGTACCGTCTGCATCATGCAGAGAATCAGCACTTTTCCCCATGATGTTCTCCCCGGAATCAATATCTTTTTGCCCGCTGCGCTCCCGAGCAGAATGGCAAGCACGCCCGCGAGCGAAAACCGGCATCCTGCAAACAGAATCTGCGATGCGACATCCTCCGCCCCGACCGCAAACATCCCGTATCCGATCTTGATGCAGGGATACGCACTTCCCCACAGCGTGCAGCAGATCAGTGCTCCCAGCCACACAACGATCGTCTTCTGCATAAATTGTTCTTTTTGTCTCATTTATCTGTATACTCCGTTTCCATCTGTCCTTCCGTCCGCCCTGCAGACATAACCACCGCTCATTTTAGCACAGAACCTTCCATCTTGCCACGACAATTTATTTTCCTGTTTGCCTGCCATCCCCCGCTGCGTTATACTTAGGATAGAAGTTATCACGCACGGGGCAGCGGCATATCACTGCCTCCCACAAAGGAGAAACTATGGCAACTATCAGTTTATGTATGATTGTAAAAAATGAGTCCGCAGTGCTGACGCGCTGTCTGGATAGCATCGCCGATCTCATGGACGAGATCATCATTGTAGACACCGGCTCCACCGACAACACGAAAGAAATTGCCGCACAGTACACCTCGCGGATCTACGATTTCAAATGGGCCAGCGACTTTTCCGCCGCACGCAATTTTTCCTTTTCCAAAGCAACGATGGAATATATCTACACCGCCGACGCCGATGAAATTCTTGACGACGCAAACCGCGAGCGTTTTCTCCGTCTTAAAGGTGCCCTTCTGCCTGAGATCGAGATTGTACAGATGAAGTATGTGACGCAGGGCACGTTCGATACCGTCTTGAATGCAAAAAAGGAATACCGGCCAAAGCTGTTCCGCAGACTGCGCACGTTTACCTGGATCGATCCGATTCACGAGACCGTCCGCTTAACGCCAGTCACTTTTGACAGCGATGTGGAGATTCTGCACTGTCCGCAGTCCCTGCACAGCAAGCGCGATTTTTCCATCTTCATCAAAGCGTTTGAACACGACGGGCAATTTTCCCCAAAAATCCGCACCATGTATGCCAAGGAGCTTTTAAAAACGGGCGACAAAAAGGATTTTACTGATGCAAAACCAATCTTCCAGCTCATTTTCGACAATGACCCGGCAGATGATGCCCGAAAGGAAGCTGCCTGCGTCCTCGCCCGGATTTACCGCATGGAGGATAACAAGAACGAATTTTTCAAGCTGACCATGAAGGACATGCTCACCACACCGTGCGCAGAAATCTGCTACGAACTGGGAACCTATTTTGTGGGACAGCGCGACTACGCGGAAGCGGTTCTCTGGTTCTACAATGCCGCCTACGAGACGGAAAGCATCCTGGACGTTCACACAAGCGGGGATCTTCCGCTGCTCGGTCTCGTCGAATGTTACGAGACGCTCCTCGCCGGGGAGGAAGCCAAAATTCCTTCCGACACAGCGCTTACCATCCAGTATGAAATGATGCTCGACAAATACCGGGAGGCTTCCAGAGACTGGCGGATGCCGGAGGAAACCTGATCTTACAAATCTCCAGAAATACGCTCCGGCAGGGCTTGTAAAATACGACATAAAGTGATAGGATGAAACTATGGTAAAATTTTAACAATCTTTTGTGTGGGAGGTATTTGAGATGGATTTTCGTGAAGAATACAAACAGAAGCTTGTCTCCGCAGATGAGGCGGTAAAGCTCATCAAATCCGGAGACTGGGTAGATTACGGCTGGTGCACCAACACCGTTGACGCACTGGATCAGGCTCTCGCAAAGCGCACCGACGAACTGACAGACGTCAAGCTGCGCGGCGGTATCCTGATGAAGCCGCTGGCTGTTTTTGCACGTGAGGATGCAGGTGAGCATTTCTGCTGGAACTCCTGGCATATGTCCGGTATCGAGCGCAAGATGATAAACAGAGGCGTGGCTTACTACTGTCCGATCCGCTACTCCGAGCTGCCGCGCTACTACCGCGAGCTTGACTGCCCGGATGACGTTGCCATGTTCCAGGTCGCTCCGATGGATGCGCACGGCTACTTTAACTTCGGTCCGAGTGCCTCACATCTGGGTGCAATGTGCGAGCGCGCAAAGCACATCATCGTAGAAGTCAATGAAAATATGCCACGCTGCCTCGGCGGTACCGAGTGTGGCATCCACATTTCCGATGTCACCTACATCGTGGAAGGCTCCAACCCGCCAATCGGTGAACTTGGTGCAGGCGGTCCTGCTACGGATGTGGATAAAGCTGTCGCAAAGCTGATCGTCGATGAGATTCCAGACGGTGCCTGCTTACAGCTCGGTATCGGCGGCATGCCAAACGCTGTCGGTTCCCTGATTGCAGAGTCCGACTTGAAGGATCTCGGCGTTCACACCGAGATGTACGTGGATGCATTTGTCGATATTGCAAAAGCAGGCAAGATCAACGGTTCCAAAAAGAATATCGACCGTTACCGCCAGACCTACGCTTTCGGCGCCGGCACCAAGAAAATGTACGATTATCTGGACGACAACCCGGAACTGATGAGCGCTCCGGTCGACTACACGAACGACATCCGCTCGATCTCCGCACTGGATAACTTTATTTCCATCAACAATGCCGTGGATATTGATCTCTATGGTCAGGTAAATGCAGAGTCTGCAGGCATCAAGCAGATCAGCGGCGCAGGCGGACAGCTTGACTTCGTGCTCGGCGCTTATCTGTCCAAGGGCGGCAAGAGCTTTATCTGCTTATCCTCTACTTTCAAGACCAAGGACGGTCAGGTGCAGTCCCGTATCCGCCCGACGCTGGCAAACGGTTCCATCGTTACCGACGCAAGACCGAATACACACTATGTTGTAACCGAATACGGCAAGGTGAACTTAAAGGGTCTGTCTACCTGGCAGAGAGCCGAGGCTCTGATCTCGATCGCGCATCCTGATTTCCGCGACGACCTCATCAAAGAGGCGGAGCAGATGCACATCTGGAGAAGAAGCAACCGCTAGTTTTCCGGCGAACTGGTTCCCGAACCAGGGCAGCACATATTTGTGCACCGGACAAAAGAAACCCGCGCGAATTCTGATCCGCGCGGGTTTCTTTTATTCTGATATGTTTCCGGATGATATCCCGGCTCATCCCTCATTTCTCCGAAAACTGAACTTTATCGCTGTAATGTCTTTGCATGGAATTCCAATCCATAATCAATACATAGAATACCCTTCCATATCGGCTGCTCTCTACAATTCTTCCATGGTCAAGCACCGGAAAAAACGTCCCATCCGCTTTTCGCATATGAAAATGGATATAGTCATTTGAATGTCCGTCCTCAATCTGCTCCCAGATACTCTTCTCTATCTTCTCCTGCTCGTCCTCACGGATGAGATTCCGAAAACTGCTCTTTGTGTACGCAAGCATTTCCTTCATACTCTTGCATCCTGTCAGCCGGATCAGTTCACAATTTGCAAAAAAGATTTCATCGTCTGTCTTGTCCGCTTTATAAATAATGAAGGCTCCCGGGAGATTCTCCGAAATATCCTTAAGTGCAAATCCAAGCTGTTTACGAATTTCCATCTGATGTCCGTCCCTGTATGCCATACATCCATTCTTTCCCCGAAGCTTTACCTCGTAAAGCGCTACATCTGCACAGCGTATCAGTTGTGCGCGATCACTGGCACACACCGGATATTCCGCATATCCAAGTGAAATGCTAAATGTATGCTCCTCATTTTTGTAGGAAAAAGTCTTTGGATACTTTGTGAACTGCTGCATCAGCTCCTTTGCATCCTCATAGGAACAGTCCGGCAGGAACATACAGAATTCATCGCCCCCGTTTCGTCCCAGTACCGCATCTTTTTTAAAAAAGCTTTGCATGCTTTTTGCCAGGCTCTGTAACGCTTTATCACCGGCGGCGTGACCATACATATCATTGATCATCTTGAAATCATCTACATCCGTCTGTGCAACGATACAATGCTTCGTCGGGTTCTGTCTCATATACTGCTCCACCAGTTCATCAAATCCCTGGCGATTATAGATCCCGGTCAGGCTGTCAGTGACTGCAAGCCGTCTAAAATTATTTCGATTTTCCTCAAGAACCATCAATGCGCCCGTAAGTCCCGTCAGAAGAAGTACAATCAATGCACCTCCTGCTATCACTACGATAAAATACTGACTGTTTACCCAGCCACTCTTCGGCATTACCTCAAGCTTCCACTCTTCTCCGCCTATCTCAAAACTGTAGGAAACCGGATCAGCCATCTCTCCGCTGGAACTGTATACTTCCTCATAAGTTGACTCCCACGGGGAAACCGTTTTTGACAGCCTGTATTCGTATCCGAAATTTGAGAGCGCATTCACAGAATCTGCAAAAATATCCGGTACACGGATAATCGCTATGGTAAATCCCCAGAAGCGCTCCTGTCCGCTTTCATCCTCAAGATATACCGGATTGCGGATTGCAATTCCATACCCTCCCTGTTTCAGTTGAAACGGTCCCTGCAGAACTAACGTGTGATGGTCTCTTGCATATTGTGAGATTTCTCCCCTGTCCTTATCGTGCAGCAGATCAATCTTTCCCGTTGCATTGCCCTGTTCCGGATAGATTTCCGTCACCACACCCTCCGGTGCAATCTGTATGCTCTGAATATAATCTGCCATCATATTCTCTGCCACTTTATCAAATTGATCCAGCTTTCCGTTCTCACTGATCACAATCTGCTGCAATGCCCTGGTAATTCCGATACCCTCCATGATATCCGTTCGCATTCGTTCTGCATAAGTCATTGCATTCAGCTCTGCTTTTGTATTGTTTTGCCTGCGCAGACTGCTTTCCATGCCATATACAATAGCCCCCAGCACACATATTCCCAGCAAAAATACGATAAACGGAACCATAAATTTCTTCTTTGAATGCTTCATATGCTTTCACCCCACATGCCATTCTATTACAACGTTCCAGCCATCCGGTCGCGGATCTCTACTCCGGTCGGTGTCCCCGCAAGCCCTCCTTTTCCGGTCTCACGTATATCCTCATTCATGCTGCGCCCGATACTGCGCATCGCGTCAATCACTTCATCCGGCGGAATCTTACTGAAGATCCCCGCCATCGTCATATCTGCAGAAGTCATGGCATTCACGGCTCCCATGACATTGCGCTTCACACACGGAACTTCCACGAGTCCCGCCACCGGATCGCATGCCAGTCCAAGCAGATTCTTAAGCGCCAGCGCCGCTGCATTAGCAATCTCATCCGCACCGCCGCCCAGAAGATACGCCACACCACCTGCCGCCATCGCGGAAGCCGAACCGATCTCCGCCTGACAGCCGCCTGCCGCGCCCGCCAGAAACGCCCGGTTAGCAATCACGCCGCCGATTCCGGCTGCCACATACAGGGCTTCCACCATGCGCTCCTCAGAAAAACCGCGCTCCTCCTGCACACTCAAAAACACTGCCGGTACCACACCGCAGGAGCCTGCGGTCGGTGCCGCCACGATCCGCTTCATGCAGGCATTGGACTCGCTGGTCTTCAGCGCTTTTTCCATCACTTTTCCGATAAAGTCTCCGCAGAGCAGCGTTCCCGCTTCCCGCGCCCGCTTCATCTTAGTTCCCTCTGTTCCGACCAGTCCACTCGCTGACTTTAGCGTCTCATCGTAATGTACATCCGCATACTGCATCGCCTGATACATCCCGCTCATCTGTGCAAACGACTCCTCTGCGCTGATGCCCTGTTCCACGCAGTCATCCTCCTGCACAATTTTCCAAAAAGGCTTCCCGGTCTCTTTCTCCACCCGGCACAGTTCCTCCAATGATCGGTACATTGTCATCCTCCCTCTGTTTTCCTATCATCCAGACGGTTTTCACCGTCTTCCCGTCACATACGCTGCATCCCTCTGCCCGTCTGATGTCTCTATGCTTCCAGCATGCTTAAGTAGGTAACCTTTAAAATTCCCTCCAGATGCTCCAGCCACTCGATTGCCTCTCCCGGCACCTCTCTGTCGCACTCGATGACCATGACCGCCCTGGTGCCCCGGCTCTCGCGGTAAAGCTGCATCGTAGCAATATTTACCGACTTGTGCGCCAGCATCGAAGTTACCTCAGCCACATGCCCTGGCTGGTCGATGTTGTGCACGATCAAGGTCGGATAATCCCCGCTGAAATTCGCTGTCAGCCCGTCCAGCTCACAGATCCGGATCTGTCCGCCTCCTACTGATGCCGCAATGACTTCCAGCGTACGCCCGGATTTTCCGGTCAGATTCATCTTGACCGAATTGGGATGTACGTCCCCCAGATCAATCCCCTCCAGTGTAAAACTCATCCCGGATTCCTTTGCCAGCGTAAAGCTCTCCGGGATTCTCGGATCATCCACCTGCATCCCGAGCAGTCCTGCCAGGATCGCCTTATCCGTACCGTGTCCCTTGCCCGTTGCCAGGAAAGAGCCATGAAAATATATTTTAGCGTCCGCAACCTCCTCCGCTAAAAGCTTTCTGCTGACTCTGCCGATCTTCACAGCTCCCGCTGTATGTGAACTTGACGGTCCTACCATCACAGGGCCTATGATGTCGAGTAAATTCATCCTTTTTCTATTCCTTCCTTTGCGCTTTCCGCGTAAAATAAGGGGTATATCCCCGATATACCCCCTTGTCTGCCAAATTCTTTCCTTATTATATAAGCATTATACAGAAAAGACAACCTGTTTTTTTTCGGGAGAATATGATACACTGAATGAAATGCAACGAATCGGAGGAATCCCATGAAAACACAGAAGACTTCCACAGCAAATACACATATACACGCCGACGGCATCACTCATACGCACGTTGACGGCATCACCCATGCACACACCAACGGCTCTACTCACACGCATGCTGACGACACCGTTCATACTCATGCCAGCGGCTCCGTTCATACTCATGCCCACGGCTCCACTCACACACACCCGCATCACCACGAGAATACCAAGGCGGTCTTAAACCGCATGAACCGTGCGATCGGACATATGGAGGCCGTCCGCACGATGATCGAGGACGACAGGGACTGCAGCGAAGTGCTTGTTCAGATTGCGGCGGTGCGTTCCGCCATCAACAATATCGGTAAAATCATTTTAGAGGATCACATCAGCCACTGCCTGGTCGACGCCGTCGAAACCGGGGATGAGCAGGTCATCCGGGACTTAAATGATGCGATCGACAAGTTTGTAAAGTGATACACTTTTCATTTGGACATAGTTTGTTCATTTTTTATTCATATTTTATAGAAATCCGTGAAATCTTAAACCTTTTTTATTCATCTTCCCGATTGATTTTTGATGCAATTAGCGCTATATTCTCTTAGTATCGAAATTTAGCTTTACTTCCTTTTTACAGGAGTTTTACGCTGGAGAATCGGCAGCCCGGCTGCCCACATATATTGCACGCTTGAGCGTATCGGTGTTTCACACCGCCTACAGTCATTTTGGGAGGGTTCTATGAAAAAATTATTTAACAGTCTAAAAGAAAAGCTTGCACCGCTTTCCAGTAAGCTTCAAGCTCTGAAGAGCATTCTTCCGCAGAAGAAACCGCACAGTGAAAAATACTATAAACGGATTGCTTTCCTTAATAAGTATTCTCTTATTTTCCACTTTTTATTAGCCTGTCTGTTAATTCTTGCTGTGGAGACGATTTCCAGACGGGACTTTGTGAGCGCTATAACTTTCATCAGCAATCACACGCTTGCATTCTTATATAATGCGCTGATTATCTTTGCATCTCTGTCCCTTGTCTATCTGACAAAATATCGTACACAGATGCGTATCTTAATCAGCGGTTTGTGGATTTTCCTTGGAACCGTCAACGGTCTGATTCTTTCAAACCGTGTCACACCGTTCAGCTACACAGACTTAAAATGTCTGCCGGATCTGTTCGCAATGCAGAACACCAACTATTTTACAGCTGAGGAAGCGACCATGGTCGTGTCCGTTGTGGTCGCCTTCTTTGTCATTCTTGGTCTTCTCTTTGCAAAGGGACCCCGTTATCAGGGAAAGCGCCATACCGTACTTGGTCCGGTCTCCATTGCCGCTCTGATTTTAATCGGTCTTCCTATTACCACACAGGCAGCACAGAGTTCCAACATTCTTGCTTCCTATTTTGCAAATATTGCGCAGGGCTACTCTGATTACGGTTTTGTGTACGGTTTTTCCACCAGTGTTGTCGGAAGAGGCATGGATAAACCGGAGGATTATTCCGAGGAAACCGTTGATGCGATCAACACCCTTGTTGATTCCGCCAGCAGCCCAACCACTGTTTCCACAGGCAGCGAGCCAAATATTATCTGTGTTTTACTGGAGTCCTTCTGTGATCCTTACGAAGTAAACTTTTTAAATATGTCCGAAGATCCGATTCCGAATTTCCACAACCTTGAGGCAAACTATTCCACCGGTTACCTTACCGTACCGGTCGTAGGTGCAGGTACCGCCAATACGGAGTTCGAGGTTCTGACCGGAATGAGCATGCAGTATTTCGGTACCGGCGAGTATCCTTATAAGACGATCTTAAAGCAGACGGACTGCGAAAGTATTGCCGCTGATCTCTCCCAGATCGGTTATGGTACGCATGTCGTACATAACAATACCGCTACTTTCTACAGCCGCAACAATGCTTTTTCCATGATGGGATTTGATACCTTTACCAGCAAGGAGTGCATGAATATCTCCCAGTACACGCCGAATGGCAACTGGCCGACCGATGATGTGCTGGTACAAGAGACTGTAAAAGCTATGAACGCGACAGAAAACCAGTCCGATTTCGTATATACCATTACCGTGGAAGGTCACGGCGATTACCCGACCGAGAAGGTTCTGGAAAATCCGGATATTCTTGTTTCCGGCGCCGCAGACGAGGCTTCCAACAACCAGTGGGAATATTATGTCAACATGATTCATGAAGTGGATGACTTCATCGGAGATCTGATCACAGCGGTTGACCGCCGCGGAGAGGACACCATCATCGTGTTCTTCGGCGATCATCTCCCAACGATGGGACTTACCGATGCGGATATGAAGTCCGGTGATATTTTCAAGACCAAGTACATCACCTGGAACAACATGGGGCTTGCAAAAAAAGATGCCGATTTGACCGCTTACCAGCTTCTTGCTCACATTACTGATCAGGCAGGTATTCATGAGGGAACCATGTTCCGTTATCATCAGACACAGACCGCTTCCGAGACCTATCTTTCCGGTCTGGAGGATCTGCAGTACGATCTGCTGTACGGCAAACGCTACTCCTACGGCGGAGAGGACCGCTTCCCGGCATCCGACCTTGTGATGGATGTTGAGGACGTTACCGTCTCCTCTGTCCGCAAGAATACAAGCAACAACACCTTGACGGTGTATGGTGCGAACTTTACCAAGAATACGAAGATTTTCGTGAACGGCAATAAAGTTCCTACCACATTCCTGACATCGAACCTGATTACGACCAGCTTGGACAATGTGCAGAACGGCGATACCATTACCGTAAATATCCTCGGTTCCAAGAGCCTTCTTCTCCGTGCCGGTACCGGCGAGGTTGTCTACGAGGATCCGGATATTGTTCCGGAGACGGAAGATCCGACCGAGATTCCGGATACGACCGCTACCGAGATGAAAAATACCGAGACAGAAAGCTCTGAGACGAAGAACTCTGAGACAGAAAGTTCCGAGATGAAGAACACCGAAACAGAAGGCTCTGAGACAGGCAGCTCCGAAACAACCTCCAAAACCGACAGCTCAGCGGTCACTTCCGAAGCTGCATCAGATTCCAACAACTAGATGCTAAAAGGAACTGCCGTAATAAGCATACCGTACTTTACTTTGATAAGTAATATTACAGGAAGCGCATGATGCAGATTTCGGGTGGAACTGCATATGAAACATTCGTTGGAGAAAAATGTGTGTATTTCTTCCAGCCGGATGACTGCATCTGATTCCGTGTCTCTTCCACGTTTGGACTCTCCCGGAGTGTGTCCGACAAGCCACAGACAATGAGCGGACTTTCTAGTGTCCCTAATGGCACCGCTTCACAGACAATATAAAACCGCGCGAACCGAAACTCGTTGGCATCTGCTATTGAAAATAGGGCAGATGCCAATTCAGACATCGGCTTCGCGCGGTTATGTTTTGTTCGACATAAAGGTGGCATTTATGCCAGCTGTTGTCTGGTGCCAATAAGGGACACACAAAAGTCCTAAAATTGTCTGTTGGCTTGCGGACACAGTCCGTAGAGTGCTCCAAACTTGGAAAGACACGGATCATCGCAGATGCAGTCACCGGCTGGTTAGAAATGCCGCATTTTTTGAACAGAATGTTCCATAGGCATTCCACCAGAAATCGCAGGGGCATGCTTCTCATAATATTACTTATCACTCCAAAGAGGACTCTGCTTATTGCGGCAATTCCTTTACATCCGCAATCTTCTTCGTTTTATTTTACATAGGCATGGTCAACCTTAATCTTCGGGTAGTAATTATCCCCCAGGCATTCCGTGACTCTTCCGCAGATCGCCGCAACCAGCTCCTCATCGCTCATCTTGAACTGGAACGGCACCAGCACATCGAAGATCAGGTTGGAATGGGTCGGACCGCTGACTACCCTGAAATCATGGATCGTAATCACATCATCTATTCCCTTTGTGATCGATACGACAGCGGCTTTCAGTTCACTGACGTGCTCATCGGAGGTCACAATCGGGTCCATATGTATCGTCGCCTCACACCCCAGCTTCTCCCGCAGTTCATTCTCCACATTATCAATCACATCATGTACTTCCAGAATATCGCCGTCTGCCGGCACTTCCGCATGCAGCGTCACCATCTTGCGCCCCGGACCGTAATCGTGCACGATCAGATCATGGATCCCGCAAATCTCCGGATGCGACATGACAATCCGGTCGATCTGCATGACAAATTCCTCTGCCGGCGGCTGTCCCAACAGCGGATTGAGTGTCTCCTTCGCCGCGCTGATCCCCGCATACAGAATGAATACACCAACCAGCACACCGCACCATCCGTCGATGTGAAGTCCGGTAAAATGTCCGATCAGTGTTGCCGCAAGAACTGCCGTTGTCGCGCAGGTATCACTCAGGCTGTCGATCGCCGTTGCCTGCATTGCCGCGGAATCAAGTTTTTTCCCGATCCTGTGATTGTAAAAATACATATACAGCTTCACCAGAATCGATAACACCAGAATCACGACAATCAGTCCGGAGAACTCTGTCTCCTCCGGATGTACGATCTTTCCCACCGAATCCCGGATCAATTCATACGCCATCAGAAGAATCGCTGCTGCCACCACCAGTCCTGAGATATACTCGATCCTGCCATGCCCAAACGGATGCTCCGTATCCGGCTTTGTGCCTGCCAGCTTGAAGCCTGCCAGCGTCACGATCGAAGAGCCTGCATCCGACAGGTTGTTGACCGCATCTGCCGTGATGGCAATGGAATGGCTGATGGTACCCGCAAGAAATTTTCCCGCAAAGAGCAGTACATTGAACAGAATACCTACCACACCGCACAGCACACCATATTCTTCACGAATCTTCGCCTGATCGTTCTTCTCCTGAATGAATATCTTCGCCAATAATGTAACCATAAAACTACCCCCTCGATCGCTTCTCCCCTACTCAAGCTTTCCAATATCATGCACCGGCCAGTAGATCACTGCCGCCTTGCCCAGAATCTTATCCTCTCTCACATACGGATTCGTCCAGTATCGTGCGTCCCACGAATCATTCCGATTATCCCCCAGCATCAGATAAGAGTCTTCCGGCACCTCAAAATGATAATTCCCCGTCGCCACCGTCCAGTCCTCTTTGAGATAATCCTCGTCCAGCGGCGTATCCGCTCCGTCAATATAAATGTATCCGTCCCGGATATCCACGTTCTCGCCCGGAAGCCCGATCACACGCTTCACATACAGTTCTTCCTCGTTGTCCGGATAACGGAAAATGACAATATCACCGCGCTCCGGCGACTTGCTCCGGTATGCCAGACGGTTTCCGATCAGACGATCCCCCGGCATGATGGTGTTCTCCATCGACCCGGTCGGCACATCGGCATTGATGATAATATAATTTTTCAAAAACATCGCAACGGCAAGCGCGATTACAAACGGTATCACCCAGCTTAAAATCTCACGGATGACCGCTTGTGCTGTCCCCTTTTCTCTTTTCTCTTCCTTTGGTTGATTCTGTTTTGGCATCTTTTTCCCTCTGTCTGCTTTCTATGTCTGCTTGTTATTGTAACACACCTGACGGAAAATGAAAACGCATGATGGCATCTAATTCTAAAATGTGCTATGATGTCGGTATGCGCTGCGGGCATCCGTCCGCACACACATACGGATTACTTTTGGAAAAGGAGTTCTTCATGGAAACTTATAACGATCAATTATTTCCCCCCGCATTTCTTGTAAACTACACGAAGGAGCCTGCCGGCAGACAGCGTGTTCTCACCTACTCGCTCTTTCGTTTTCTATCCTGCGTGGCAGAAGAGCATCTGGATCTCGCACAATTCCTCGCAGATCAGGTTTCCTGCCCGTCGGCCGAGGACAGCTTTGAGATACTGGAGGATTATCTCTCTGCAGACGACTATTTCTCGCCTTCCATCGCAGCGGACGGCTTTGAACCGTTTTATCTGTATGCCGCCATTGTGCTAACTGCAGGGGTTCCTTTCGGCACCACCACACCGGTTATCGACTCTCTGATAGAAGATCATGCGCCAGAGGCTGCCAGCCTGCCTTACGCAGACGGCAATCTGCCGCTGGATGCCCTGCTCGTGGACTGCTGGAACTTCTACGCAGCACTCTGCCTGTGCCTGATGCATCACACGGACGCACTGGCTGCTTTGCTGCCGCAGTTTTTAAATGCATACCGTCCGGAATATCACTTCAGCTGCGAGTCTTTTGTTCTCTATGACTTTATGGACGAGTATTTTGAGCAGCATGACTGTCTGCACCATCCGTCCTTTGTCCAGTTGACGGATACCCTGGTCGCTGCCACCTTAAACTACTACAACACCGATTTTGGCACACTTCTCGAGACCGAGATCGCCCAGAACCTTTCCGGAACCGGCTCCCGGTTTGCAGGGCTTAAGCGCTATGGCAGCGTGCGTCTGCCTGCCATCGCTGACACAGATAAGGCATGCCATATGCTCGCCAACCTGTTCCGCTATGCCGCCCTTTACGAGCTGCGCAGCCATCTGTTTGATTTTCATCTGGATGAAGACCGCCTGATCACACTCGACAACTGGCAGACAGAACTTCACTGGCACTATGTACAGTATGCGAATGTCTATCAGCTTGCGCTTGACTCCTTTCAGTCTGCTGTACTCTCCAGAGAATTGCTGCACCGGCAGTTTCTGCTTAATCTTTCCTGCCTGAACCTCTGATTGCGCGTTCTGACGCAGTGTAACCCCTGCGAAGTGCTTTTGCTTCATAAAATGCATTTTGCGGTCAGAAAGCGGCAGCCAACCGATCTCATGATCGACTGGCTGCCGCTTTTTTATCTTCTATTATATTCTCTAAATGTTCTTCGCCTATTCTGTCTTAAATACGGCGATCTCGGTCTTAAGACCTGTCATATTATCTCCCAGGCTCTCCGCCGTGCCGTTTAAGTTCTCTACATTCTGCTCCAGACTTGCTGCAACCTTCTTCACCACTTCAGCGCTTGCTGCCGTCTCTTCAATGATAGAAGAAATATTATGTACTGCCTCAAGCGTATCCTCGCGCTCCTTATCGGCACGCTCCGTTCCGGCAAGAATCTCCTTTAATCCGTCAAACAGCTTATCCATGGCGTCGCTCATATCCTGGAATACACCGATAACCTCACGCACTGCTTCGGTCTGCTGTGCAACCATCTCGCCCGCCTGCTTTGCGCTCTCGACGCTCACGCCGGTCTGCGCACTGATATTCTCCACATTATTGCGGATCTCTCCGGCAGCCTCCGCCGAATTGTCTGCAAGCTTACGGATCTCCTCGGCTACAACCGCAAATCCGCGTCCTGCCTCTCCGGCTCTTGCCGCCTCAATCGATGCATTGAGCGATAACAGGTTCGTCTGCTCCGAAATATCTGTAATGACAGAAACAAACTGATTGATCGTCTCCGATTCGCGCTTCAAGTCTTCGATGCTTTCTTCCACCTTCGCGGTCACAGCTGTCGTCTCATTCGCGCGCTGTCCCAGCTGTTCGATCCGGTCCATACCTTTGCGGATCATCTCCTCCGCCTCAGACACAAGCGTCTCTACCTCGCGCGCCACACGGTTGACTTCCTGAATCTCCTCGGAAAGCGTTCCCGTCTTGCTCACGCACTCCTGCGCATGTGTGGACTGCCGCTCCATGCCCTCGTTGATCTCACCGATCGCGTTTGCTATATCCTGCGAATACTCCTGAATAATACCAGATGCATTCGTCACTTCACCGGCAGATGCCGCCAGCTTATCCGTCGCCTGACTGACCTTCTGCACCAGCTGCTTGTTGTGTGCGATCATGTCATTTGCCGCAGCAGCAAGTCCGCGGAACTCGTCGCGTCCCTTCACGGACACGGTCGTTGCCAGATTACCTTCCGCCACAACCTCAAGACTTCCGGAAATACGCTTCATATTCTTGCGGATTCCGCTTGTCACTGCAGTTCCGATCAAAAGTGCAATGATACTGGAGATCAGAACTCCCGCTATCGTGATCTGCTTAATGGACTCTGCCTGTCCGGTAATGACCTTCAACGGCACCAGCGCACACATCGTTGCCCCGGTATCCTCACTCTTGCTGTGGAAAAACAGATACTCTGTTCCGTTGTACTGCACCTGTCTTACGCCGTCCGTCTCACTCGCCTGCAGATAAAAATCCTTGTCTGCAAAAATCGTCTCTCCCTCGACCGGCGTTCCCTGTTCGTCTCCCGCATTGCGCTTCACTGCAAGCTCTCTGCCGCCTGCCGTCACGAATCCCACAATGCTTCCGTCTCCCAGATTCAGTCCCTGCATGAACTCTGTGACTGCCTCCGCCTTGATGTCAATTACGATAACCGCCTTACCGTTCTGCGCGGCTGCCTGATATACCATAATGTATCTGGACGAGTCGATGCTCAGATACTCATCCAGCGCATTGTGATGGTCATCCCACTGTCCCAGCTTGCCATCAACCGCCATCTCATCCATGTACTCCTGGTAAATGCCCTTCTGCGCCTTGTTCTTCGTCGAGATCATCTGCAGATCGCCGGAAGGAATAATATAGATGTTGCTGATATAGGAGTTGCCAACCTGGGAAGCAAGAATTCTTGTCTTCACCTGGTCAATCAACGTCCGCTTGGACGTCGGATCATTGTCGTAAATCCCCACAAAATACTTTCCAAGATCCGAATCCACCACGTATTTTAATGCCTCTGCACTGATGAACGAGTTGCTCGTATCGATATTCTGCAACGCCATCTCGATCGTCTGCTGCGTGGAATCGCGATAGGAACTGCTCATTCCGTCCGCCGCCTTGCGGTAGGAAATAATTCCAAGCACAATCATAAACAGAACCGGCACAAGAAAACACAGCACGATCTTCTCCCGGATTCCAAATGCCATCGTAACATTCGCGTTTCTTCGCTTTGCCTGCTTCTTCCCCTTTTTCATATTGATAACCTTCTCCCTGTTTCTTAACATATTACCCTTATTATAGCAAAAAACACAAATATTGCCATATATTTCTACGAAAAAGTGCTTTATTTAACAAAATATAGCCATTTTGTTCAAAAAGCATACAATATTGCCTCTGCCTGGCTCCCGCTGCTAAAAAAGTGTTAAGTCTCTTCCTGGTACACTATGAAAAAATTAAAAAAAAGCGGCAAAATCCCCCTCCGTTTTCCTGGCTGTTATACTTGATGACAACTGAAACCAAAGGGAGGATTTTATATGACAATCTTTGAACACATTTTTTCTGTGATCGGTATTCTTATCATTATCGGAGGTTTTATCTACGGAATCTATGATTCCTATTTTGAAGTCAAAGGCACTTCATCATCCAAAGCTTCCGCTTCAACCTCAGCTCAGACAACCGATGCCGTCTGACTCTCAAGCATGCGGTAGCCCACACGCGGGATCGTGGTAATGTACGTCGGATCCATCGGGATCTTCTCTATCTTCTTGCGGATATTTGTCATATTGACCCGCAGAATACGGCTGCCGCTGCTTGCATACGGTCCCCATATCTTCTCTAACAACATCTGATACGTCACCACAGTTCCCGAATTGAGGGCAAGACACTCCAGAATCCGGTATTCCACCGGCGAAAAATGAATCTCCTCCCCGGCAAGGCTTACCTGTCGTCTTGAAAAATCAATCTTCAGATCTCCTGCCTGATAAAAGCTTCCCTGTCCTCCCGGAATCCTTCTGCGCAGCGCAGTGTAAATTCTCGCCGCAAGCTCCTGCTCATGAAACGGCTTGACAATGTAGTCGTCCGCTCCCGCATACAGGGCATTGACCTTATCCATATATCCTGTCTGTCCGGATACAACGAGAATCGGACAATCCGTCCACTCTCTGAACCACTGGATCAGACCAATCCCGTCCATATCGGAAAGCTGGGTATCCATCAGAATCAGATCCGGGCAGATACTGGTGCTCATCTCCATGCCGGAGCGTCCGCTGGTGGAAGTATAAAGCCTATAGTTCTCCCGCTGCAGCACCCTGCGGATCAGATAAAAAATACTTTCATCCTCATCAATCAGCAAAATCTTTACTCTGTCACTTATTTGGTTTTTATAGTTCACTGAAACTGCCTCCTGTCATTACGTTTTTTCTATATATGTAAGTAATTCAGAAGGCAATCTCCTTTCTTTCCATCTGTCTGGTGTATGTAATAGATATTCTCCCAATGGTAAATCATGCGGCATCCGTAACGGCGGCTTAGAATCCGGCAGACAACGCATACCAGAAGCATCACCCACACAACCACCGCCAGCAGTTTGGACAGCAGGCTGCGCATGCCCGCCTGCTCCCGCATGACGACTTCATCCAGCACGGAATGAATCATCGTGAACGTATCTGTGCAGGCATCTGGCTTTGCGTCCCTTGCTTCCAGCAGCGTCTGTGCAGACATCATATTCTGCCAGGAACCTTCGTGCCTCATCTCTCCCGTCAGAGCAGCCTGCCCGTCTGCCACGCAGGCTGCAGCATTTCCACGCTCCGCCCTGCCTGCCGGATCCGGTACCACATAAAAAAAAGACAGCAGGAGAGCCATCGCCATCAGACAGCATACCAACTTATGTCTTTTGCTGTTCGCCATTTCTCCCACCATCCTTTCCGCATTTGCTAATTATTGTAACATATATTCTTTTTATATCAAACTTGTATTTGTAAAATCATCTTTTTCTTAATTTCTTAGCGGTTTCTTAGCGGCTTTTTCGTATATGACGCGTTTACACCGGCAACCCTAAACAGGTAACCAATCATTCACCTCCCCCGGGAGGTTCACAGAAAGGATGCCCTATGAAAGCAAATGTGATCGAAGGCTGTATCAGCTGCGGGCTGTGTGCCAGTGTATGTCCGGAGGTCTTCCGGATGAACGATGAAAATGTATCGGAGGTCTATCATCAGCCGACGCAGGAACAGGAAGATGCCACGCAGGAAGCCGCTGACGGCTGCCCGGTGAGCGTCATCGAAATCGAGTAATCCCCGGCAGAGAAAAAACATCTGCCCGCCGCACCAGTCAGTGCTCAGCGGGCAGATGTTTTTTCTTGAGTTCCTCCACGTTTTTCTCCACGCGCCGCTTATCCAGCGGGTACACAAACCACAGAATCGCTGCTACAACAAAAAATCCGATCGCAGGCACCAGCGTTGCTGTGGTGTACAATCCACGCCGCACCACATCCGTCTGCGCCGCCGCAGCCGGCTCATACCCGATCACCTGCAGCGCCCATCCTCCGATGCCGCCTGCCAGCGCCTGTCCGACCTTTCTGGCAAACGAATATACCGCATAGACGGTTCCGTCATCCCGGTGCCCGGTCTGCACTTCCTGATCATCGATGACATCCGTGATATTCGCCCAGATCACTGTATTAAAAAAGCCAAGCCCGAGATATCCGATTGCCCCGAGCCACAGAAACAGCCACATATTCTGTAATTTCAGCACATACATGACTGCAAATACAACACCGGAGAACAGCATCCCCGCCACGGACGCCTCCTTTTTCCCAAATCGTCTGGAAACAGGCACACCGAGCGGCGCTGCCACCAGCAGAATCACCAGTGTGGACAGCAGCGTGAACAGCGAGATGCCGCGGGCATCCCCGAAGTAATCCGGATAAATATAATTGTTCATCGTGCTGATTAACAGCTGAGAGAGCAGCAGAAATACCGCGGCTCCAATCATTCCGAGAAGTGCGCGGCTCTTCACAATCGCACCAAGCGTTGCCGCAAAACTCACAGATTCCGTGTCCACTTCACGCTCCACCGCCACCCGCTCCGTAGTCATGCGGTAACAGACCAGATAGCAGATCAACGCGAGAATCGAGAAAATGCCCGCAACCACCGTAAATGTTCCGCCGCCGCGCACGACCTGATTGCCGTCTGCATCGGTCGTGTACAGAAAAAGCGGCGTCACGATGCCGATCACAAGCCCCGCCAGTGTCGCCCCAATCGACCGGGAGGTAGATAACGCCGTCCGCTCCGATGCCTCCGTCGTGATCGCAGATGCCATCGAACCATACGGAATGTTGATCGATGTATAAAAAATACTTCCCCACAAAAGATAAGTAACATACATGTAGACAATCTTCCACGGCATAGATGCCTGCGCCATGGCAGTCTGGTACATCAAAAAACTCGACAGCGCCACCGGTCCGCACATCCTGCGGATCCAGCATCGGAACTTTCCATCCCGCGCCGGCGGCGCTGCGTCGACGATGCGTCCCATCGTCACATCCGTGAATGCATCCACAAATCGTGCGACCAGAAACAGTGTCCCCACCATTCCACCGCTGATACCGAGTACCTTGGTATAGAATACCATCAGAAACGAGCTGGCAAAAATAAAGGTAAAATCGTTGCCAAAGTCACCGAACATGTAGCCGATCTTATCCCGCCTGCCAAAGTCTCTCACTTCTCCATCCTTCATTGCACTAACCCTCCGTCTTCTGCTCCCATCGGAACGTATGAAGAGAGTATGCCCGGATTATCTGTCCTGTATACCTTTTTTCTGGCGGTACATGCGCTCATCCGCAAGCGCCAGCAGTTCATGGCTTTTTTGCTTTCCCTGCTCTCCCCGCATCGCGCAGCCGATACTGATCGACAGCTGCCACGGGGTATCCGCTCCCCAGGCAATTGCATTTACATTCTCCTGTGTCTGATGAATAATCACGTCCATCTCGTCCTGCGTCTTACCTTTTACAATCACAACGAATTCATCCCCGCCGTAGCGTGCCAGAAACGCCTGCATATTGCCAAAGGTGCGCTTTAACTGCTCCGCCACCAGCCTGAGCACCTCGTCGCCGGTCACGTGACCGTAGGTATCGTTTACTTTCTTGAACTTGTTCACATCCATCAGCAGATAGCAGCAGGTCTCCCGCTCTCCGCTGCGCTCGTCAAGTTCCCACATGTACTGATCCAGTCTGCGTCTGTTGTTAAGACCGGTCAGACCATCCTGCGTTACCTGACCTTTCTGAATACCAAGATACACCCACAGCAATGCAGCAACCGTAAACGCCCACGCGGCATCCATGGAAAATATTTTTTCTACCAGAATGCCCGCAGCCGGGAACAAAAAAGCGGCGGCAAGCTTCCCCAGTTCTCCCCTGCGCTGCGCACTTCCGGCACGGAGCGCACCAAACGCGGCAAGAAGAAATGCCACCACAAGGTATAACATGCCCACAGCAGGTATCAGATATGCCGCTGGTCCCTTTTTATAGTAATTCACCATATTGATAAAATAGACCGCCTTCGTCCACGGGTTTGAGAGCAGCACAGCACTGCCGATCAGTGCCGGTATCGCCAGAATCCAGCATTTTATCCCTCTCTGTCCGTTTCCGTCCTGCGCCACATCCAGCACATACAAAAAGCACAGGTAGGCGCATGCCAAAAGGCCGAACGCATACCACACCCCCAGCCCCTTTAACAAAATCCTTGGACCAAATCCGCCTTTTCCGAGATTGCACAAAATCGCTGTGCGGCACAGTAAAAGCAGTACAAACAGCAGCATCTCCGTGCGCAGCACGCGTGTCCTCCACGAAAAAGACAGCGTCTGCCTGGTATTATGGCGCATCATGAGCAGCGCAATCGCCGGTATGAAATTGATCTGTAAAAATGCTGCCGTACTCACGCAGTCCGCCTCCCCATGCACCGCGCTCTATGCGCGCATACGTTTCTTTTTCTGTTTCTCCTCATACATCCGCTCATCCGCCTGCTGTATCAGGTTCTCCCCGCGCCTTCCGGCTTCATGCCAGAACGCGTAGCCGATACTCATGGACAGCTGCAGCGGAAGCTGTCCCTCTTTGTTAAACCGGTCGATACCTTCCTGGATCCGCGCGATCGCTTCCTCAATCTGTTCCTGCCCAAACCAGTCTCCGAGCACCGCAAACTCATCCCCTCCATAGCGTGCGAGAAATACCGGATCTTTGCCGAACACCCCCCGCAGAATATCCGCTGTATGCCAGAGCGCCTCATCGCCCACCGCATGTCCCAGTTCATCGTTGATCCGCTTGAAATCATCCACATCAATCATCAGAAGTCCCCACTCGTGCTCCGGGCACAATTCGATCTTCCGCTGCAGATGTGCGTCAAACTCCCTGCGGTTATTCAGTCCGGTCAACCCGTCTGTCGTGATCTGCCGGTTCTGCGCATTCAGATAAATAAACAGTACTGCCAGTGCCACAAAAGGTCCTCCCGTGCGCCAGCTCTCCGCAAAGCTCTGCACCATCCCGCCCACAAGGCTGAACACGCCTGCCTCAAGCAGATAGCGCGTCTCTTTCTGCCCTTCCTTGGTAACCTCCTTCGGATACACCGTCGCTGTCAGAATAAGTCCCATCAGATACATCGCAATACTTACCAGCTTTGCCGGCAGACTGCCGTGATTTAAGCTGTAGGACACCGCATGCACGCCCCATCCTTCCGTGCTCAGTCTCCAGGGAATGATCACCGTAAGCAGCACCACAGCAATAGCGGTTCCTGTCATAACATGGCATACCGCAGCCGTCCACCGCCGGTTATGCCGCACAGAAAGCTTTCCGTTCACATACAAAAGCCAGGCATACGGTACTGCTGTCAGGAAGAAGCAGTACACCAGATACCCGGCATACAGCACCGTAAACCGATGTACATAAAGCTGCAGTGCATGATACGTCACATCACTGCCCATCATGCAGATAATCAGAAACGGAAGAAACCCGAAAATCCGGTCTCCCTGCGTCCGTTCCTCCCGCTTCCAGTTATTCATTCCGATGGCAAGGAGCATCACTATAGGAAACAGGTAGATTTCAAGCTGTTTAAACTCTTCCATCATGCATCCTCCTTACCTAAGATTCTCCTATTATACCATTATTGTTTCTGTCTGTCAGTAAAAAACAGGGAAAAAGTACCACAATACCTTTCCCCTGTTCCCAGTTGTCATTCTATTCTTTGAGAATTACTGATATTTTCTGCGAAACTGCACCGGCGTCATCTCATACGCTTTTTTGAACAGCCGGTTAAAATGCTCCACATTCTCGTAACCCACGTAGGCGGCAATCGACTCTACCGTCTGGTTCGTCTCCTTTAACATAGTGCGTGCTTTTTTCATGCGTGCTTTCTTTACCGCATCCTGGAAGGTCATCCCAGACTTTTCCTTAATGTATTTGGAAAGGTACGGTTTGGAGAGATTAAACTGATCTGCCAGCACATCCAGCGTCACATCCGCATAGTGATTCTGTATGTAATTCATGATGTCGACGATCCGCTCCTCGCGTCCCTCCACAATGTTCTCACTCTTTAACATCTTGTTGGCAGCGGATACCAATGCCGCGATCGAGCTGGTGATGATATCTTCGTCAATTCCGACGCCCCAGTAATTCTTGCCCTTGCAGATGATCTCCACATACGCCGCAGCCTTGGATGATGATCCTTCTGAAATGGCGTGCTCCTCGTATACGGCAAGCTCGTAGCTGATGCCGAAATACATCTTGATTGCGTTGCTCACGGCGTCCAGGCGGCCGTTTCCTGTCGTCTCAATCGTGCGGCGCTCCTTGTTGTGCTCGATCACCAGGCGTGATGTGATGCCGTCCTTCTGCTCGAAATGACACTCTGAAATCTGAAAAACATCGCACAGGTTGACATAATGTTCTTCAAAAATCCGGTAAATTGCTTCCGGCGAGAGTTCCTGATGTCTGCGATCCGATACACCCTTGACCAGATAACCGACTTCTTCCTTCATCTTATCCGGCAGATCCATACCGAAGTTCTGCTTTAATACGAATGCGACTCCGCCCTTGCCGGACTGGCTGTTGATGCGGATGACATCCGACTCGTATTCCCTTCCGACATCCTTCGGATCCAGCGGCAGGTACGGCACATCCCAGCGGTCGCCGCTCTTGCCCGCTTCTCTCCACGCCATACCCTTGGAGATGGCATCCTGATGGGAACCGGAAAATGCGGTAAATACCAGATCTCCGGCATACGGTGTACGCTCGTAAACCCGCATACCGGTAAAGCGCTCGTATTTCTCGCGGATCTCGCTGATATTGGAAAAATCAAGCTTCGGATCGACACCGTGGCACACCATATTCATCGCCAGCGTCACAATATCAACGTTTCCGGTGCGCTCTCCGTTTCCGAAAAGAGTGCCCTCCACGCGGTCCGCACCGGCAAGAATACCGAACTCCGCATCGCTGATACCGCATCCTCTGTCATTGTGCGGGTGAACGCTCAACACCACATTATCCCTGTATTTCAAATGCTTGTGAATATACTCGATCTGGCAGGCAAATACATGCGGCATCGCAATCTGTACCGTGGTCGGAATGTTGATGATCGCCTTGTGCTCTGCATCCGGCTTCCAGACATCGAGCACTGCATTGCAGACCTCAACCGCATAGTCCACCTCTGTGCCCGGGAAGCTTTCCGGACTGTACTCAAACGTAAAATTGCCGTCCGTCTCCGCCGCGAGTGTCTTTAACAATTCTGCCCCGTCCACTGCCAGCTGCCTGACTTCTTCCTTGCTCTTCTTAAACACCTGCTCCCGCTGTGCCACCGATGTGGAATTGTACAGATGGATGACGGCGTGAGGCGCTCCCTTGACCGCCTCAAATGTCTTCCTTATAATATGTTCTCTCGCCTGAGTTAAAACCTGCACCGTCACATCCTTCGGGATCATGTCGCGCTCGATTAACGCGCGCATAAAGTTGTATTCCGTGTCCGAAGCTGCCGGAAAACCGACCTCGATCTCCTTAAATCCGATGTCGACCAGCATCCGGAAAAATTCAAGCTTTTCCTCCAGTCCCATCGGCTCAATCAGCGCCTGATTACCATCCCGCAGATCCACGCTGCACCAGATGGGCGGCTTCTCAATGCTGTCCTTCTTCACCCAGTCATATGTCACCTCCGGCGGCATAAAGTATGATTTTCCGTATTTTGCTGCAATATTCATGTCTTTCCTCCATACAAAATAATTCAAGAAAGTTGATTTCTGTTATTCATTTCGTATATACTATCATACCCCTTATGCTTCCGCAAGGTGCGTTTTTAATCAAATATATTGATTTATTTTATCTTTTTCTAAATTCCGGCCTTTTTGCAGATGTCATTGAGACAGCAGCGGTCGCAGTATGGCGCTGTCCGCGCGGTACAGACTGCACGCCCGTGATCCACGAGCCTGTGGCAGAAATCATTGCTCTCCTCCGGCGGAATCAGCTTCCAGAGTGCCATCTCCACTTTCTTTGGTTCCCTGATCCCGTCCACGAGCCCAATGCGGTTCGCCAGGCGGATACAGTGCGTATCAGTGACGATTGCCGGCTGTCCAAAGACGTCCCCCATCACCAGATTGGCGCTTTTTCTGCCGACTCCCGGAAGTTCTAACAGCGCATCAAAATCTTCCGGTACTTTTCCCTGGTACTTTTCCTTCAGCATCTTCATGCAGGCGGAGATGTCGCGCGCCTTGCTATGTCCCAGCCCGCACGGTTTTACAATACGCTCAATCTCCTCCACATCTGCATCCGCAAGTGCATCCACATCCGGGAATTCCCGGTACAGATCCTGCACGACCACATTGACTCTCGCATCCGTACACTGTGCCGCCAGTCTCACACTGACCAGAAGCTTCCATGCATCGTCATAATCCAGTGAACATCCCGTGTCCGGATACTCCTTTTTCAAACGCTCTATCACCTGAAGTGCCAGTTCCTTTTTTTGCATATTTCTCCTCCGTCTCTCTTAAATCCGGAACTTCTTCCACTGATACAGTTCCATATCCACATAGCCGTCAGTTACTTCGACGCCCTCTGCCTCCAGCAGCAGCTTCTGCTCATTTACACCGCCAAATGCAAAGGCATCCGAGAGTCTGCCTTCCCGGTTCACCACACGGTAACAGGGAATATGCGCTGGATCCGGGTTCACGTGAAGCGCGTAGCCAACCACTCTTGCCCATCTGGGATTCCCTGCAAGCGCCGCCACCTGTCCGTAAGATGCCACACATCCCTTTGGAATCTGCTTTACGATTTCATAGATCTTCTGATAAGAATTGCCCGACTCCGCCATGATTGCCGCCTTTCTTCCTATATCATTTATTATCATCTATCTTAACATACAATCCGGCTTTTCACATCTTCTTTTTCCTGTAAAATGTCTTCCATTTTTCCCAGTTTTGCTCACCTTTCCATGTGCTTGTATTTTTTCCCGTGCGTTCTTGCGTTCGCGTTTGTAAAGTGCTAAAATTTTGACTTGTGTTTATAAAAATTTAATAATTACAGACTGAGGAAATGAAAATGAATGAATTGAAACCAAAACTATTTGACGTCTTAAAGGACTACAGCAAAGAACAGGCCATGCGCGACGTGATCTCCGGTATCATCGTTGCCATCATTGCCCTGCCACTGTCGATCGCGCTTGCCATCGCATCCGGCGTCGGGCCGGAGCAGGGGCTCTATACTGCCATCATCGCTGGATTTTTTATCTCGTTTTTCGGCGGCAGCCGTGTGCAGATCGATGGTCCTACGGCAGCCTTTGTAGTCATCATCTATGGCATTGTCACGGATTATGGCACGGCAGGCCTTACTGTCGCAACCATTCTTGCCGGCATTTTTCTGATCGTAATGGGAATCTGCCACTTTGGTTCTCTCATTAAATATATTCCTTATACCATCACAACCGGTTTTACCTGCGGTATCGCTGTGACCCTGTTTGTCGGCCAGCTCAAGGATTTCTTCGGACTCTCCATCGCATCCGTGCCGTCCGGGTTCGTGGATAAGGTCATTGCCTACGCCACAAATATTTCCACCATCAACTGGACTGCCACCGCTGTGGGCGCTGCAGCTATTGTCATCATGCTGCTCTGGCCGAAAGTCACCGACAAGATTCCGGGATCTCTGATTGCGATTATTGTCACGACCGCCGTTGTCTACTTCGCGGATCTCCCGGTCAACACAATCGGCAGTGTCTACGGAGAGCTTTCTTCCTCCTTCCCGACACCGCATGTTCCGGCACTGTCCATGAAACTGGTGCAGGAAATGCTCTCACCGGCATTTACCATCGCGCTGCTGGCAGGCATCGAATCCCTGCTGTCCGCTGTCGTCTCGGACGGAATGATCGGTGATACCCACAAATCCAACGCCGAGCTGGTCGGTCAGGGACTCGGAAATATTTTTTCCGGTATTTTCGGCGGTATCCCGGCAACCGGTGCGATCGCCCGTACCGCAGCCAACGTCCGCAACGGCGGCCGCACCCCGGTCGCCGGCATCGTGCACTGTATTACCTTAACCATTATCCTTCTGGTGCTCATGCCGCTTGCCGCTTTGATCCCGATGACAACGCTTGCCGCTGTTCTTCTGATTGTGGCTGCCAACATGGCAGACTGGACTTCCTTTTTCCGTCTCTGCAAAACAGCGCCAAAAAGCGATGTCATTGTGCTGGTGGCAACTTTCCTGCTCACCGTATTTTTCGATCTTGTGATCGCGATTGAAGTCGGCGTTGTGCTCGCCGCCATGCTTTTCATGAAGCGTATGGCAGAAACCGCCGATGTGACCGCATGGAAATATCTGGATGAGCCGGACGTTACCCCGGGCGAAGCGGAAAAACTGCGCGATATTCCTCACACCATCCGTGTCTTCGAGATCAGTGGTCCGCTGTTTTTCGCCGCCGCAGACCAGATCTTACAGATCAACAGTGACAAGGCTACCCGCGTGATTGTCATCCGCATGCGCAGCGTCCCTGCCATCGACGCCAGTGCCATGAAATCACTGCGCGAACTGGCCGACCGTGCAAAAAAGAAAAAGATTACACTGGTTTTCTCCCACGTCAACGAACAGCCGATGTCCGTAATGGTCAAAGATGGCTTTACCGAGTACGTCGGAGCCCAAAATTTCCATGCAAATATCGTAGAAGCTCTGGATTATGCAGAAAATCTGGTAAAATAGTCCTGTTCCTCTTACATCTACTTTATGAACATCCGCCAAACTGTTACAATAATAGCAGGAAAAAGGCATCGGTGCACAAGATGCACCGGTGCCTTTTTTACATTTAGAGTAATACGGTATTTACAAAGGAGGATTCTTTCTATGGATAATCGTTTGACCGATCTTTCCCATCCGGCAGTTGCAGCACAAAGCCGCAATAAGACAGCCATTGCCGGCACCTGCACAATGAATACGGTACTTGCGGCGGCCTACATCGCAGAAGTCTTAAAAGGCGTGCGCAGTCTTCCGTCGTATCTGATTTTTCTTCTGCTCTGTCTGCTGCCCTGTGTCACATCCATTCTTGCCTACACAAAGCAGAAGGATACCTCTAGTGTGCGCTATCTCTGCGGCGGCGGCTTTGCCCTTCTGTATGCCTATGTGATGTTTACCTCATCAACAGATCTGACGTTCTGCTATGTAATCGTAATGCTGTTGATTCTTCTGGTGTATGCAGATAAAAAGCTCGTTTCCCTGCTGTGTACTTATGCACTGGTGATCAATATCCTTGTTCTGGTCTTTCGTGCCGTTACACAGGGTTTCACCGCTGCCCAGATTACCAATGCCGAGATTATAATCGCCTGCATTATCCTTTCCTATATTTTTGTATTGATGTCTGTCACAAAAATTGCGCAGATCAACGATGCCAACATCAAAAAGGCGGACTCCGACCGCACCCAGTCCGATGATCTTCTCAAGCTGACCTTAAAGGTAGCCGGAGATATGGCAGGAAATATCGATCAGGTTTCACACAGCACCTCACAGCTTCGTGATTCCATCGCCGGCACACAGACCGCAATGGAGGATCTTACCAGCGGCACTTCCGAGACCGCCGCTGCTATCCAGGTGCAGCAACAGCAGACAGAAAACATTGACCAGCAGGTACAGAATGTATCATCCGTCACTGCCGAACTTCTCTCCTCCACCGCAGAGACCTCTGCCAATCTGACGGCAAGCAAAGATGTTATGAAGAATCTTGTGCAGCAGGTACAGGTCTCAGAGGCTTCCAGTACACGCGTCGCGGATTCTATGGAAGAGCTGAAGGAATATGCTGACAAAATGCAGAGCATCGTTGCCTTAATCAGCAGTGTTGCTTCCCAGACAAGCCTTTTAGCGCTCAATGCCAGTATTGAGGCAGCACGCGCCGGTGAAGCCGGACGCGGTTTTGCCGTTGTTGCCGAGGAGATTTCCAGCCTTGCCGGTCAGACCAATGGTGCTACGGGAGACATCAATCAGTTGATTGAGCACATCTCGCAGTCCATTTCCTCCGTTACCGACTCCGTCACTGAACTGTTCGACAGCAACAGGCACCAGAGTGAATACATTACTTCCGCTGCCGGATATTTTGATCTCATTGAGAAAAATACCGCAAGCATTACCTCCGGCATGTCCGAGTTAAAGCAGGGTGTGGATGCGGTATCTGATTCCAACAGCCAGATTATCCAGAGCATCGAAAATGTATCCGCCCTGACACAGGAAGTTACCGCAAGCGCTGGTGCGACCCTTGCCGGCTGCCGCACCAATCTGCAAAGCGTGGACGACATTGCCCTGATCATGCAGCAGCTTCAGGAAAATGCCAATGAACTGCAGAAAAATACACAGTAATCTTTTCTCTTCCATACAAAACGGGACTGTCGCATCAAACAGCCAGTCCTGTTTGATGTGGTAAGTAGTATGAAGAATGACCATGTCCTTCGATTTCAGATGGAATGCATCTGGAAATTCGGATCAAAAATGTGGCATTTCTAACCAGCCGGTTTTTGCATCTCCGATGATCCGTGTTTTTCCAAGTTTTGAACACTCCACGGGCGTGTCCGCAACCCGCAGACAATTTTAGGATTCTCGTGTGTCCCTTGTGGCACTGCTGAATAAAACATAACCGCGCGAAGCCGCTGTTTGAGCCGTCATCTGCCTTAACTTCAATAGCAGATGACGGCGAGTTCGGTTCGCGCGGTTTTATATTGTCTGTGAAGCAGTGCCGCTAGGGACACTAGGGAATCCGCTCATTGTCTGCGGTTTGTCGGACACATTCCGTGGATTGTCAAAACGTGGAAGAGACACGGAATTCGATGCAAAAATCCGGCAGGAAGAAATGCGCGCATTTTTTTCAACGAATGTTCCATCTACATTTCCATCTGAAATCGATAGGATGATCTTCCTCCTTATATTACTTATCACGTCAAACGGGACTGTCCGCTTTATGCGGCAGTCCCGTTTTTATAGATGTTCTTAGCGTCCGAGCTCCTGGCGGAGCTTTACCGTACGGCAGATTTTCTCATATCCGGTATTTGTTCTTAAAAGCCGGATCGTTGCCCACTTTTTCCGGGCGTCATCCCAGTAGCGCAGCACACTTCCGTCGATGCCTTCGGAACGGATAGAGGGCGTCTGAAGATGCTCGATCACGCACCCCATCGTATCCGTCCGCACTCCCTCGAGGTACTGCTGCGCCATGCTGCGGAACTCCTCGCTGCCCAGATACTCCCGGCGCCATTTCCGTCCTTTTTTCTCCTCGGAGAGCACCTTGTAATTATGTACGATCTCCCCGGCTTTTGTCACCGGTGCAGGTCCGTAGTCGCGGGCTGCAAAATGAACATAATACAACTGCCAGTCACTGGTGAGAAGGAACGCCCTGGTCGGCGTATTTACAATCTCCCCCACGCAGCAGATTGCCCCGATAAACCCGACCCAGAAAACTAATGTGAGAACACACGCCGCAATCCCGAGTGCTCTACGGTCAAGGTTTGCTGCAAGCAGCGGGATCACCGCTATCGATCCTGCCGCCATCACGATAAAAACTGCCGCCGTAACAGACTGCCCCGTTCCCGCTCTGCGGTTGACGCCAACTTCCACCGTCATCACTCTATCGTTGCCCCGTCCTGCGCATCCGGCTGTTCTGCGCCTTTCTTTTCATCTTTTACCACAAGATTCACGGAATCCAGTCCCGACACATTGATGTTGCGGTTCACCTGTGCATCGTAGGACTCTGCGTTGATGATGTCTGCCAGATCAATACCGGTAGCCTCTTTCATGCTCTCAAATACTTTTGCCATGACAACCGGCACATTGCCGGCAACCTGATCCACACCGTTTCCACCTTCTCCGCCGCCGATAATCGTGATCTTGTCGATCTGACCGAGCGGCTCTGCCACTTTGGCTGCGATGTCCGGAAGTACCTTGATCATCATCTCTGCCACTGCCGCTTTATTGTACTTTGCGTACGCCTCCGCTTTCTTCTCCATCGCTTCCGCCTCTGCAATACCTTTGGCCTGGATCGCAGATGCCTCTGCCTCACCGACCGCACGGATACCGGCAGCCTCCTGTTCCTTGGCGTAACGCTCTGCCTCTGCCTGCGCTTTTCTCGCCTCCGCCTCGCGCTGTGCCTCGAACTGTCTCGCCTCCGCGTCCTTCTGGCGCTGGTAGAGTTCTGCCTCCGCGCGCTGCTGCGCCGCATACTTATCCGCTTCCGCCTGTTTCTTGATCTCCGCCTCCAGAGACTGCTCCTTGACTGCAACCTCTTTCTGCTTCAGCTCGATCTCACGCTCCTGCTTTGCAATATCCGCGTTGGCGGTTGTCACCTCGATCGTCTTACGCTGCTCCTCTTTCTGGATCTCGTAAGCCGCATCGGCCATAGCCTTCTTCGTGTCCGCCTCCATCTGAAGTTCGGACTTCTTGATGGCAAGCTCATTCTGCTTCTTCGCGATCTCCGTCTGCGCCGCAACCGCTGCATCATTGGACTCTTTGTCCGCCGCTGCCTGTGCAACCTTGATGTCCCTCTCACTCTCGGCACGGGCAATCGCCGCACTCTTCTTGATCTTTACAATGTTGTCAATACCCAGATTTTCAATGACCTCATTGCCGTCCACGAAATTCTGGACATTAAAGCTGATGATGTCGAGTCCCATCGCCGCAAGATCCGGCTCCGCATTTTCCTTGACCAGGTTGGCAAACTTCTGGCGGTCGGATACCATCTCCTCGAGCTTCATCTTACCGACGATCTCACGCACATTACCCTCGAGAACCTCTCTTGCCACCCCGGCAATATACTCGGTGTTTTTATTTAAGAAGTTCTCTGCCGCAAGCCGCAGCTTCTCCGGATCGTTGCTGATCTTGATGTTGACGGTCGCATCGACATTGATATTGATGTAATCCGCTGTCGGCACGGCATTGCTCGTCTTGACATCGATCGGAATCAGCCGCAGGTTCAGCTTATCCAGACGCTCAAAAAACGGAATGCGAATGCTCGCTTTTCCGATGACCACCTTGGACTTCTTCTTGACACCGGAAATAATGTACGCCATATCCGGTGGTGCTTTCACGTATCCGACGCACAGCAGTACGATGAGCAGCACGATCACAATCAGTGGAATCAATACTGTCGCTGATAAAATTGAATTCATTTGTAAATTCCCCTTTCTTTTGTATAAATGTTATGCCTTGTCTCTCCTTCATATTATAGCGGATTACCATTCTGTTTTGTGAAAAAAATAACAAATTTAAGAAATTCTTTTGTTCTGTCTCGCTTATTTGCTGATAATTCTGACAGAAAGCTCTGTCACATAATCCGTATGGCTTACCATCACTATGCCTGATCCATGCCCCGCACGCCATTCTCCTGCGCAGCGGCCTTCTTCCCAAGGTATGCCAGAATATCTTTTCTCGTCACAATACCAATAAACACACGCTTGTCGTCCACGACGGGAACGAAGTTCTGGTTCATCACCTTGCCGAAGAGGTCTTCCATCGACTCGTCAATCTTGACTGCCTCATTGTCCCTGCGGCGCTGGATGGAGGTGATCGGCATATCCTCAAGCAACTTCAAATCCGGAAAATTGCGGTCCTTTAAAAACCAGAGCAAATCGCCCTCCGTGATCGTTCCGATATATTTTCCCTCGCGGCTAAGCAGCGGGATTGCCGTATAGCCGTGATGCTCCATCTTCTCCAGAACCTGACGCAGGGTATCGTCCTCATCTACATGCGCCACATCTTCCTTCGGGGTCAGAAAAAATAATATATTCATGATCTGTATAATCTCCTGTTGTTCTTTTTTTCTCATCTATTTTACCAAAAATTGCGGCACAGTGCCACCGTTTCACAAAAGATTCCCCAATCCTTGCACCATGCCTTGTAATCGCTACCGCAAAATGGTAGTATAGAAAGGTCGTTTTAACGTTATACCATTCAACAAAGGAGGTTTCCCATGCAGGAAAATAAAATGGGCACAATGCCTATCGATAAATTGATCATATCCATGTCTCTGCCAATCATGATCTCCATGCTGGTACAGGCTCTCTATAACATCGTGGACAGTATTTTCGTGGCTCAGATCAGTGAAAACGCACTCACTGCCGTATCCATGGCTTTCCCGATCCAGAATCTGATGATTGCCGTAGGTGTAGGTACTGCGGTCGGCGTCAATGCGCTCCTCGCCCGCTCACTCGGAGAGAGGGATTTCGACAAAGTTAACAAGATTGCGGAAAACGCTGTTTTTCTGGTATTGCTCAGCTATCTGCTGTTCCTTATCATCGGTCTGTTTTTCGCGGAACCTTTTTTCCGCAGCCAGACGGATATTGAGGAAATTGTTCTCTACGGAAAGCAGTATCTCACCGTATGCTGCTGCCTGTCCTTCGGCTGCTTTACCCAGCTGATGTTCGAGCGTATGCTGCAGGCAACCGGAAAAACCGTCTACACCATGATTACCCAGACCACCGGAGCGGTCATCAACATCATCTTAGATCCAATCTTGATCTTTGGTCTGTTTGGTTTTCCGAAAATGGGCATCACCGGTGCTGCAGCAGCCACCGTCATCGGTCAGATGATCGCTGCGGTTCTCGCTGTCTTCATTAACCAGACCAGAAATAAAGAGATTCAGCTGAGCTTAAAAGGCTTTCACCCGGACGGCACCATCATCGGTCAGATCTATGCCATCGGCGTGCCTTCCATTGTCATGCAGGCGATCGGTTCGGTCATGAATTACGGTATGAACCGTATTCTGATCAGTTTCTCCTCCACGGCAACGGCAGTGTTCGGCGTTTACTTTAAATTACAGAGCTTCGTGTTTATGCCTGCGTTCGGTCTCAACAACGGTGTCATCCCGGTCATGGCATACAACTACGGCGCCGGCAGCCGCGAGCGCGTGGTCAAGACCTTACGCCACACGGTCACCTATGCCGTCTGCATCATGGCGGTCGGACTTCTGATCTTCCAGCTCTTCCCAACGCAGCTGCTTAAAATGTTCAGCGCTTCCGATACCATGCTTTCACTCGGCGTCCCGGCGCTCCGGATTATCAGCTTAAGCTTTATCCTTGCAGGATTCGGCATCTCCTGCAGCAGCATTTTCCAGGCGCTCGGCAAAGCAATCTACAGTATGTTTGTCTCGATCGCAAGACAGCTGGTTGCACTGCTGCCGGTTGCTTATTTTCTGGCGCAGTTCGGCAATGTCAACCTGATCTGGTGGGCGTTCCCGATCGCAGAGCTGATCTCCATTATCATGACGATCCTCTTTATGTTCCGGATTTTTAGGACGATCGTAAATAAGATCGGGGAAAAAGAGATGGCGTAAGGATAGAAGAACCACCTAAAAATAAAGCTTTCATAGCGTTTTGTATATTACGCATAATTACTATGGTAATTAAATGCCTACCTTCCACCAGTCAGGTACGAAGGTAGGCATTTTTATTTTTACTTTTGCTTGTTATTCCATCATTTTCTTCAGTTTAATTTAAAATATCTTCGTAATGTCCTGATACCGGTTCACAACCCGGTAAATCTCCACATATTCTTTTCCAATCTTATACAGCACAACATAATTCCCGCAAATCACATACTTATAATCCTTCCGGAAGCTGACTCTCTTAGCAAGATCCGATCCCATATACGGAAATTGCTGTATATTCTCAATTCGAGCATATATCTCCTGAATGGTTTTTACTGCCATCTCTTCATTGTCTTCCGCAATATACTCTTTCATTTTCTTTAAGTCCTCTGCCACAATAGGATTAATCCGTAATTTCATCATAAGCTATACACCTACAGATTTCTTAAGTTCATCCAAACTCATCCAGGCACTTTCATCCTTAACTGCTTCTTCTGCTTCCTGTAGCTTCATCAACAGCTTTTTCTCTGCCTTCTCACGCTCATAGTCCTCAATATCCATAATTACAAACTTGCCTCTGCCATTTTTTGTCAGGAACACTGGCTCTCCAACCTGGCAATTTTTCAACACTTCATTATAATTTCTTAAGTCTGATACAGGTAATATATTCGGCATAAAATCAACTTCCTTTCCTGGATATCGTTTCTTTATTTACATATATTATACGAAATTAAGCTGTAAAATTCAACGTAAAATTCTACAGCTTCAAATTTTTTTAATAACATCCCTTCCATTTATCAATATTCTCACCATTCACATGTCTTATATATGCATAAAGAAAAGTCCCATAAACACCAGTCAAATCGAAGATTTGATTTGTTTACAGGGCTTAACCATATCTTATATTATCTTAGAAATTCTTAATTAGCAAACACCCTGAGCTAACATGGCATCAGCACAGGTATTCAGTATTCATGGGGATTTCAAACATTTTTGTATATTACGCGTATACTACTATCTCACTCTGAAATAAACTAAATCCAACTTCCACAAATTTATGTCTTGAAAATTTACCCACCTCATACTATAATAAACATAAAGAGAAGCAACCGCCCACAAAGTGGTTAGCCTCGTAAATGGTTATTTAATAAGCCACTCGTCCGCCAAGACAGGAGTGGCTTATTTATTTTCGCTTGTTGTTCCTATCTATGTAGGCAAGCAGTGCGATTAGAAATGAACCGCCTAAAAATAACAGGCTTAAAACTTCATACATATCCATCAGCACCACCTCCCCTCTATCTCTAGTCTGGGAGGCTACCACTCTGTACACGATTACTTCTCATGTCGGTAGTGTATCACAATTTACATAAACCGACAATCTTCATTTCAAATTCTTGTTCAAAATAAATCGTAATTTCATTGATTACCCTGTGCTATGTTTTTACCCTATTTTATAAAAACACATTTTAGTCGAATAATCCTTGTATATTATGCAAAATCGTTTGTATATTACGCGTATATTATATGTATATTACTTGTAACTTATCTCCTTTTCTCATGTATAAACCGCTTACTTTACTGCATTTTCATGCATCCGACAAACTACAAAAGCCCTACACTTTTTGCGTTTTCCTGCAATGTGTAGGGCTCTCAATTTTTGAATAATTATGCGTTACATAACACCCTGAGCGAGCATAGCATCTACAACCTTCTCAAATCCGGCAATATTTGCACCTGCAACGTAGTCTGTCTGTCCGCCAACGGTTGCATTGTATCTCTTTGCAGCATCTGAAATGTTTGCGTAGATGGTCTCCATGATGCCCTTGAGCTTTCCATCCACTTCCTCGAATGTCCAGGAAAGTCTCTCGGAGTTCTGGCTCATCTCCAGTGCAGAAGTAGCAACACCACCGGCATTGGCAGCTTTACCGCCTACGAATAATACGCCGTTTGCCTGAAGATATTTGGTAGCTTCCAGTGTGGTAGGCATGTTCGCACCCTCTGTAACAGATGTAACGCCGTTTGCAACCAGCATCTTCGCATCCTCGATGTCAAGCTCGTTCTGTGTTGCACACGGAAGTGCCAGATCTACCTTGTACTGCCATACACCGTGCTCACCATTCTGCTTTGCATGATATTCTGCAGAAGGTCTTGCTGCCGCGTACTCGGTGAGACGCGCACGTTTTACCTCTTTTACTTCTTTTAATAATGCAACATCGATTCCTTCCGGATCATAGATCCATCCGGTAGAGTCAGAGCAGGTCACAACCTTTGCTCCTAACTGATGTGCTTTTTCAATCGCATAGATTGCAACATTACCGGAACCGGAAACTGCACAGGTCTTGCCTGCGATGTCGATGCCGTGATCCTTCAGTAATGCGTTGGTCAGGTATAACAGGCCGTATCCGGTTGCCTGTGTACGTGCGAGAGAACCGCCGTATGTAAGTCCCTTACCTGTAAGAACTCCCTCGTATAATCCGCGGATTCTCTTGTACTGGCCGAATAAGAAACCGATCTCTCTTGCACCTGTTCCGATATCTCCGGCAGGTACGTCGGTATCTGCACCGATATATTTGTAAAGCTCTGTCATGAAGCTCTGGCAGAATGCCATGATCTCTCTGTCAGACTTGCCCTTCGGGTCAAAATCGGAACCACCCTTGCCGCCGCCGATCGGAAGTGTTGTAAGTGAATTCTTAAATACCTGCTCAAATCCTAAGAATTTGATGATGCTTAAGTTTACAGAAGGATGAAGTCTTAATCCTCCCTTGTATGGTCCAATGGCATTGTTGAACTGTACACGGAAACCTCTGTTTACCTGAACCTGTCCATTGTCATCTACCCACGGAACACGGAACATGATCTGACGATCCGGCTCTGTAATGCGCTCTAAAATCGCATTCTTTTTATACAGTTCCTCATTTGCCTCAATCACCGGTCTTAAAGACTCCAGCACCTCTTCAACTGCCTGAAGGAACTCTGGCTCGGAAGCATTTTTCTCTTTTACTTTTGCAAGAACTTCATCTACATATCCCATTTTTTTTGTCTCCTTACTCTTAGTATATTGTGCTGTGTATACACTGCAATATTTTCGTCAGATACATTTTAGTATAAAATGTTTTCATGTGCAATCTTTTTTTCTTTATTCCGCTAAATTGTTAAAGCTTTGTAGCAGGATAGTGTCCCCGGAACGATTTATGTCCCCGCATCAGACATACGCAAAAAGCCTCGGGCAGGAGTTTTCCCCTGCCCGAGGCTTTTCTATTTCTTGTGAACTTAAATCAAACGATAAATAATAATCGCAATCAACACGCCGATAATGCTGGCGATGGTAATCTTGATCGATAATCCGAATGTGATCACCAGAATGCCCAGATCCAGCACAATCGGGCTGGCGAAGCCGAAGCTCTGCCCATAATTCAGCCAGCTAAGTCCCGAAACACCTGCAGCAGCATTTCCGATAAAACCGCCCAGCATAATTCCTGCCAGAAGCATTAAAAACAGCGCCCAGTTATTCTTGCCCAACGCTCCTCTGCTCATATGTCTATTCCTCCTCCAATCCGTATTCCTCTTGAAAATAGTCCACGAGCTTTGCCAGCGTATAGATCAAAATCGGCGTCTCCTGCTCATTCAGCTGTCCCTTGATGTTGGCGATCATTTTGCGGTGAAACTCTTCGTGATGCGCATATGCCGCTTTTCCTTTGTCCGTCAAGTACACCCACACCACGCGTTTGTCCTGCTTGCTGCGTTCTCTTACGGCATACCCCTTCTCAGTCAGGCCATCCATCGCCTTCGTCAGCGTACCGGTCGTGACATCCATCAGCTTTGCCACCGCCGTCATGCTTTTCGGCTCCTTTAATCCGATGGCTTCTATAATATGAAAATCGTTGTAGCTGATGTCCTTAAATTCCTCATTCACCAGACATCTCGCCTCAATCTCCATAATATCCTTGAATAGCCTTACCAGTAATTCGTTCAATGTCTCATCCGTGGTCATGTATCATACTCCTGTTCATAGCAGTATCTGTTCCCGACCACACCGCCTACACCGCCTGCCAGCGGAGCACTGCTGCGCCCCACGTAAGACCGGCTCCAAAGCCTGCCAGTACTATTTTACTGCCTTCTCCTATCATACCATGATTATTGACATTATCAAGTAAAATCGGTACGCTCGCCGAGGAAATATTTCCATACTTCTGCAGATTTGTGGGAAATTTTTCCATCGGCTGATGCAGGCGTTTCGCCACTGCCTCGATGATTCTAAGGTTCGCCTGGTGCAGCAGGAAAAAATCGATTTCATCCATCGAAAGCCCTGCCGCTTCCACCGCCCCGGCAATTACTTTCGGCACCGTGCGCACCGCAAACTTATAGACCTCCTGCCCGTTCATGGACACGTACGAGAGCGCGGTGTCGCCCTTCACATACGGATTGTGATTTCTGCGGTTGTCACAGCGCAATACCATCCCGCCCGCGCCGTCCGTTCCAAGCACGGTGCTTAAGATGCCCGCATGCTCCTCCGCCTCATCTGCTTCCAGCACTGCCGCACCTGCGCCATCCCCAAACAACACACAGGTACTCCGGTCGCTCCAGTCCATGATCCGCGACAATGTCTCCGCACCAATCACCAGCGCCCGCCGGCTTCCGCCGGCTTCCAGATAGTGGCGTGCAATATCCATCGCGTATAAAAAACCCGAGCAGGCGGCACTGACGTCAAAGGCGACCGCCCGGCATGCCCCGAGTGCGCTCTGCACCTCGCAGGCAAGGTTCGGGATCAGCCGGTCCGGCGTGATCGTCGCCGCAATGATGAGATCCAGCTCCTCCGCGTCCATATGTGCAGATGCAAGTGCCCGCTTCGCCGCCTCCACTGCCATTTCTGTCGTTGTCTCTCTCACAGCCAGATGTCTGGTCTCAATTCCCGTCCGGCTTCTGATCCACTCATCCGATGTATCCATCCATTGACTAAGATCATCGTTCGTCACACATTTTTCGGGGACTGCACTTCCGGTGCCCACGATCTTTACCTTCATATCGGGTCTCCTTCCTTTTAAAACACGCGGAATCTCTGATAGCGCTCCGCAGCGAGCTGATCCCCGGTTTTTCCGTTCTGTTTTTTCAAAAATGTTTTTATATGCCTCTTCATGTAACGCGATATGGAAATCAGTGCCGGCTGATCCGCCATGCCGTACTCCGGTATGATCTCCTCAATCACGCCGAGCGCTTTTAAATCCTGCGCGGTAATTTTCATGACGCCACTCGCTTCTTTTGCCCGTCTGCCATCCTTCCAGAGAATCGATGCAAACCCTTCCGGCGATAAAATGCTGTAGGTCGCATTCTCAAGCATCCAGACCTCATTTCCCACAGAGAGTGCCAGCGCACCGCCGCTTCCGCCTTCCCCGATCATAATGCAAAGAACCGGAACCTTTAAGCCGGACATCTCATACAGGTTTCTCGCGATCGCCTCGCCCTGTCCGCGCTCCTCCGCCTCCATGCCGCAGAAGGCGCCGGAGGTGTTCACAAATGTAATGACCGGACGCTTAAATTTTTCCGCCTGCTTCATCAGCCGGAGTGCTTTCCGATATCCCTCCGGCGACGGCATTCCATAATTCCGGTGCATACATTCCTTTAAATCTTTTCCCTTATGCACACCGATCACTGTGACTGGCTGGCCATCCAGATACGCCACACCGCCGACAATCGCCGGATCGTCCCGGAACTGCCGGTCTCCATGTAATTCCATAAATTCGTCAAAAATCTGCTCTATGTAGTCCACAGACGCCAGCCGGTCCACCTTTCTCGCTGCCTTGACCTTCTCCCACGCGGACAATGCTTTCGCCTTTGTGGCGCGCTCTTTCATCAGTTCTGTCGCCTCGAGGCAGTCTGCCTCCCGCACCGAATCGAAATTGGCATAGCCCTCTCTTTTGTGATGCAACTTTAAGATGCGGTACAGGGTAAGCTTTAGCTCTTTCCGCTCCACAATCCGGTCAACAAATCCGTGCTCCAGCTGGAACTGCGCCCGCTGAAAGCCTTCCGGCAGTTTTTCTCCGATCGTCTGCTCAATCACACGCGGTCCCGCAAAGCCGATGAGTGCTCCCGGCTCCGCCAGGATGATGTCTCCAAGCATGGCAAAACTTGCCGTCACGCCCCCGGTCGTCGGGTCTGTCAGCACCGGAACATACAAAAGTCCCGCTTCCGAATGCCGCTTCAATGCCGCAGATGTTTTTGCCATCTGCATCAGGGAAACGATCCCCTCCTGCATTCTGGCGCCACCGGAGCAGCAAAACAGGATGACCGGCAGACCTTCCTCTGTCGCGCGTTCCACAGCGCAGGCAATTTTCTCCCCCATCACATGCCCCATGCTGCTCATCAGAAATCTGGCATCGCAGATGCCAAGCACCGTGTCCTCGCCGTATATTTTGCAGCGTCCTATGGTGACCGCCTCATGCAGTCCGGTCTTTTCCTTTGCCGCTTTTACTTTGTCCTCATATCCCGGGAACTCCAGCGGATTCGCCTCCGCCAGATCCTCAAACCACGGGGTAAACGTTCCGGCATCCGCCATCATGCGGATGCGGTTTCTGGTGCGCACCCTGAAATAACTGCCACATTCATAGCAGACATACAGATTTTTTTCCGCTTCCTTTTTATTGATCTCCCTGCCGCAGGCCGGGCACACAATCGTCTCCTGCAGCGCCTGTGCTGCCTCCACCGGTGCTTTTTCTGCCGGTTCTTTTTTTCGCTTCTGAAACAAAGCCGCCATTTTTCCTCTACTCCTCCTTGCTGCCGATTGCAAACGTAAGCTCCGCCGCGCAGACAACCTCCCCGCGCACAGACGCCGTCGCACTGCCGATGCCGATCGGTCCTTTCTGCCGGATGATCTCCGTCGTCAGGGTCAGCACATCTCCCGGAACCACCTTTTTCTTAAATCTGGCACGGTTGATCTCCGCAAAATACGCGGTCTTTCCACGGTTCTCCTCCATGCTTAAAATTGCCACCGCACCGGTCTGCGCCAGTGCCTCGACAATCAGTACCCCGGGCATCACCGGTTCCCCCGGGAAATGTCCTCCGAAATACGGTTCGTTGTAGCTGACGCATTTTCGCGCCACCGCGCGTTTTCCGGGCTCCAGTTCTTCCACCGCATCGATCAGCAGAAACGGCTGTCTGTGCGGAAGAATCTCCATGATCTGTCCGATGTCCAGTTCCATCACACCTCGCCTCCATATCTCTTAAGCAAAAGACTCGCATTGTGCCCGCCGAATCCGAGGGAGTTGCTGAGTGCATACGGCACCTCCATCGCCACTGCCTCCCTGCAGTAGTCAAGATCCAGCTCCTCATCCGGTGTCTGGTAGCCAACGGTCGCGTGCACATAATTTTCCTGCATTTCCTTGACGCAAGTTACAAACTCCACGGCGCCCGCAGCCCCGAGCAGATGTCCGATCATCGATTTTGTGGAATTGATTTTAAGCTTCGTGGCATGTTCCCCAAACGCAAGCCTGATTGCGCGCGTCTCAAACAGATCATTCAGATGTGTCGCCGTTCCATGTGCATTGATGTATGGAATCTCGTCCGGTTTTACCCCCGCATCCTTCATGGCGTTTTCCATCGCACGCGCCGCGCCCGCACCGTCCTCCGCCGGAGATGTAATATGGTAGGCATCTGAGGAACATCCGTAGCCGGCTACCTCTGCATAAATCTTCGCGCCGCGCCGTTTTGCATGCTCTAACTCCTCCAGCACAACGATTCCCGCGCCCTCTCCCATGACAAATCCGCTCCGCTCCTTATCAAACGGCAGGGAGCATCGCTTCGGATCGGTCTCGGACGACAGTGCCGTCAGCGCCGTAAATCCTGCAATTCCGATCGGACAGATGCTGCCCTCCGTACCTCCTGCGATCATGACATCCGCTTCCCCGTACTGGATGCTCCGGAACGCCTCGCCAATCGTATTCGTGCCGGTCGCACAAGCCGTCACATCGTTGATGCTTTTTCCCTTGAAGCCAAACTGGATCGACACATTGCCTGCTGCCATGTTGGAAATCATCATCGGCACCAGAAGCGGATTGACACGTCCCGGTCCCTTTTCCAGAAGCTTCTTATATTCGCGCTCGATCGCCTGCAGACTTCCGACGCCGCTTCCGATCGCTGTTCCCACCAGATACGGGTCTTCCTTCTCCATCTCAAGTCCGGCATCCGCGATGGCCTCTTTCGTTGCCGCCACCGCATACTGGCAAAACAGTTCCATGCGTTTTGCCGCCTTGGGATCCATATAATTTTTCCCGTCAAAATTCTTTACTTCCGCTGCCAGATGGCATTTATATCCAGATGCGTCAAAATGCGTGATTTCCCCAAATCCTGTCTTTTCTTCCCGCACCGCATTCCAAAATTCTTCTACAGAGTTCCCGATCGGCGTTATCACGCCCATTCCGGTTACTACGACCCGTCTTCTCATACCTGCCTCACTTTCTTTCAGTTACTACTCCCTTACATACACATGCCGCCGTCCACAGAGATCACCTGACCGGTGATATACGCGGCTTTGTCTGATGCCAGAAATGTCACAAGTTCTGCCACATCCTTTGTATTTCCGCATCTCCCCAGTGGAATCTGTTTTTGAACGGCTTCCTTCGCGCTCTCTGTCATGGCATCCGTCATATCGGTCTCAATAAACCCGGGTGCCACCGCGTTGCAGGTGATCCCGCGCGACGCCAGCTCCCGCGCCACACTTTTCGTCAGCCCGATCACGCCCGCCTTGCTTGCACTGTAATTTGCCTGCCCGGCATTCCCCATTACACCGGATACGGACGATATATTTACAATTCTTCCATAGCGCTGTTTTAAAAAATAGCGGGACGCGTGCCGTATCGTATGAAATGTTCCCTTCAGATTTGTCGAAAGAACCGCTTCAAAATCTGCCTCGCTCATCTTCATCAGCAGACCGTCCCTTGTGATTCCGGCGTTGTTGACTAAAATATCGAGATGCCCATACGTCTCTATAATCGTTTTGATCATGTTTTCGCAGGCTTCAAAATCCGCCACATCGCACTGCATGGCGACTCCGCCGATTTTCTCCGCCAGTTCCTGTGCCGCCTGTCCCGATCCGCGATAATTCACGACAACAAACGCACCTTCCCTTGCAAGTGTTTCTGCGATCGTTGCGCCGATCCCTCTTCCCGCTCCGGTCACAAGCGCTACCTTTCCTTCCAGCATCTGACTCTCTCCCCTACTTTGACATATATTCCTTGAAGTCATCCATGGTTTCCACATTGTATACCTGTACAGTATCTGCCGGGACTTCGGCCTGCTTTAAGATCTTTTTCATAAATCCGCTCAGTGTACGACCCGGACCGATCTCCACAAACGTATCCACACCATCCGCAAGCAGACGCTCCACGGACTGCTGCCAGCGTACCGGTGCACACACCTGCTGTTTCAGCAGTGGCTTCACAGCCTCCGCCTCCCGGACATAGTCCGCCGTCACATTCGCCAGATACGGCAGCTTTATCTCCCGGAGTGTTACTGCCGCAAGCGCCTCTCCCAGCTTTTCTCCCGCCTCTTTTAGCATGGGCGAGTGAAACGGTCCGCTGACCTTAAGCGGCACCACACGCTTCGCACCGCTCTCTTTGCACTGTTCGCCTGCCGCGGCAACTGCCGCTTCCTCCCCGGTGATCACGATCTGTCCCGGGCAGTTGTAATTCGCAATGGAAACCATTCCCGCCTCCTGCTTACAGATTTCCTCTATTTTTTCCGCGTCCAGTCCCAACACCGCCGCCATCACGCCGCCGGCCGGCACCGCCTCCTGCATGTAGATGCCGCGCTTTCTCACAAGCGTAAACGCATCCCTCTGCTCCATCACGCCGCTTGCCAGCAGTGCCCCGTACTCCCCAAGACTTAATCCTGCCGCCACATCCGGTGTTCTTCCTTCCGCAAGCAATGCCTGAAGAATCGCCGCCTCCACGGTCAGCATGCCAATCTGTGTGTATTCGGTGATATTTATTTTCTCATTTTCTTCAAAGCAGAGCGCCGCAATATCCAGACCGGACGCCTCGGATGCCGCCGCAAACACGTCCCTGCTCACGGGAATCTGCTCGTAAAAATCTCTGCCCATACCGATGTACTGTGCTCCCTGTCCCGGGAACAAAAATGCTGTCTTTCCCATGTCATTCTCCCTTATCCGATGTGCGTCCCAAGAAGACGCTCTTCTTTTCCCAAAAATCTCCGTCACCTAAAAGTCCCGCGGTCTGCGCCATCAGTTCCTCTATCATCTCCTGACAGGTCTGTTCTTTTTTCACAAGTCCCGCGCACTGTCCTGCCATCAGGCTGCCGTGCACCACATCCCCGTCCATCACTGCCTTTCGGAGGGAGCCAAGCGTCAGCTGCTCCAGTTCCTCAAATCCGGCGCCCTCTTTTTCGAGTTTTAAATATTCGCGGCTCATCGCATTGCGCAGAACCCGGATTGGATGTCCGGTGCTCATGCCCGTAACCTCGGAATCAATGTCGCGCGCCTTTACGATCCGTTCCTTGTAATTTTCATGTACAATAGACTCCTTCGCCACGACAAACCGGGTTCCCATCTGTACCCCCTCTGCACCAAGCATAAAGGAGGCTGCAATCCCTCTTCCGTCCGCGATACCGCCCGCTGCAATGACCGGAACCGACACGGCGTCCGCCACCTGCGGCACCAGCGTCATCGTCGTCTGCGCACCGATATGTCCGCCGGACTCCATTCCCTCTGCAATCACAGCGTCCGCGCCAGCACGCTCCATCATCTTCGCCATGGCAACGCTCGCCACGACCGGGATGACCACCACGCCCGCCTGCTTCCATGCCTCCATGAACTTTGCCGGACTTCCCGCACCGGTTGTGACAACCGGCACTTTCTCTTCTATGACAATCTTCGCCACTTCCGGCGCGTTTGGATTGAGCAGCATGACGTTCACGCCAAACGGACGGTCCGTCCGCGCCTTTACCTCACGGATCTGTTCTCTTACCACTTCCGGCGGCGCGCTTGCCGCCCCGATGATTCCGAGTCCACCCGCGTTCGACACCGCTGCCGCCAGGTGATATTCCGCCACCCATGCCATACCACCCTGAATGACCGGATATTTTGTTCCAAGCAATCTGCTTACCCTTGTTTCCATGCTTCTCCTCTTTTCTTCCTGCCGGTCTGTTTTCTTACCCTTAAACACCGGTATGTCCCGGCTGCTGTCTTCGCCTATGCTGTAACCCCGCGGTTCTTCAAATATGTGATCACATCTCCGACCGTCACGATCGATTCCAGATCCTCCGACGGAATCTCCACGCCGAATTCCTCCTCCAGCGCCATGACAAGTTCAAACAGATCCAGCGAATCCGCACCCAGATCTTCCTTTAACTTTGTGTTCTCTTTAATCTCAGACTCCTGTACGTTTAACTGCTCCGCAATGATCGGTCTCATCTTCTCTAACATGTTTCTTCTCCTTTTCCCTGTTCCTTTTAATTATTTGCTTTTCAAATATTTTGATAGTCAAATTATTTGCTTTTCAAAGTATATGTCTCTCCTGTTTGATTGTCAAGGTATTTTTTGGAAACGTTTCTCTAAAATTGCATTAATGCGTTGAAATATCATGCAAAATTGCTTACAATATTTGTAATAAGATGTGGGAGGAGTTCGCTGATGAAACAATATTTTGGAATGAGCCAGACAGGAAACTTAAAAGAAGCTGCACAGGGCGTTCACGCTCCGGGACTTCTTATCCTGATGTCCAACGCAGACCAGTTTGAGGCACACGTTACAGAACTGGAGTCCCTTTTCCCGGGAGTCCCGAGCATTGGCTGTATCGGCATGAGTTACAGTACCAGGGTCGTCGAAAAGGGAGTCGGTCTGGTTGCTTTTTATGACAATGTCACCGCTGTTGCCAACGTTTTGGAGCAGGCATCCACCATGCCGGTCAAATATATCGAACGCATGGAACAGGATTTAAAAAACGTCCACGCAAGTTCGAAAGATACCGTCTGTATTGACCTGTGTACCGGAAATGACGCCTGTGTGCTGACCACGATCCACAGCATTCTCGGCAAGGCGGGAATTCCGCTTGTCGGCGGCACCGGGGATGGCGGAAAAGTCTCTGTCAACGGAACGGTCTATGAAGATGCAGACGTCTATGCCTTCGTGAAAAACAACGGCGGAAAAGTTGCCGTCTACAAGGAGAATCTCTACAAACCGATGCCGGGCTACCGCTTCATCGCTTCCAATACCGACCGCAGCAGATACTATGTCGGCGAGTTAAACGGCAAATCTTCCAAGCAGGCTTATATGGATGCCTTACATATCAGCGAGAGCAATATCATCAACCAGACCTTCCACAATCCGCTCGGCAAAATGAACGGACAGGACATCTGTATTATTTCCTTAAAGGAAGTATCCGGGAATGGTCTCTGCTGTTACAGACAGGTCAATGATTCCGATGTGCTCGTTCTTCTGGAAGAACAGGATTACAACGAGATTCTGGATGAGACGCTGCAGCGCATCCGCCGCGATTTCAACCATATTTCCGGTGTTTTCTCCATCAACTGTGTTTTCCGTTACCTTCTGTTCTCACAGGAACACCATATGGAAGATTATCTGAAAACCATGTCCACACTCGGTGATCACGCCGGTCTGATCGGATTCGGAGAACATTATAATCAGCAGTTCGTCAACCAGACCATGACCTGTGTCGTATTTGAATAATCTGTGATAGAAAGAGGAGGATTTCCATGTTTTCATTAAAAGCACCAAAGAATGCAGCGGCTGCACCAGCCACGTCCACCAGCCGCTTAGATCTTCATCCCGTTGCGCATATTGCGGACTGCCTGTTAGATTACCAGAAGCAGCTCTCCACCAGCGAAGTGCACTCTTTAGATGAACTGCAGTCCATCACACAGGCATTCCAACTCGTTCTGGACGAAAATGCCGCACTCCGCGAAAAGCTGGATTCCTTTCATGAGCTGTTCGGCGATGTGGACAGGGCTTCCGGTGAATTTGCTTCCGTCAAATCTGACATTGCCAGCTCTGTCGGTCTTGCACAGCAGCGTGTTGACGGATTGAAAGACAGCTCCAAAGAAGTGCAGGAGCGCTTTTTAGAAATGCAGAACACCTTTTCCGATTTCCAGGTTTCCGTTCAGAAGATCAAGGACTGCATGGCACAGATCATCTCGATTGCCAACCAGACAAACATGCTTGCCCTGAATGCTTCGATTGAGGCTGCCCGCGCCGGAGAGCAGGGAAAAGGCTTTGCGGTCGTTGCCGAGGAGGTCAAAAATCTTGCGAGTGAGATCAAGAGTCTTGTCAGCACGGTAGATATCAGCATCGGCGACGTCGAGCAGGGCACCGCCAACCTGAATACCAGTATTTCCACCTCGCAGGACGCCTTGAACCAGAGTATGGAAAATGTTGATTCCACGTATGAAGTGTTTGATCAGATCACAACCGCTGCCGGCGGTGCAGACACCGTACACCAGCAGATTACAACCGCCATGTCCGCCGCAGAGCAGAAGCTGGATGAAGTCAGCCAGTCTTTCAGCCTTGAGGAACGGCAGTTTGACGCTGTTATGGAGCATATCAATCACGCCAATGATCTCGGAACCACCAAGAGTTCCCTCTTCGAGGACATGACCAATCTGCTCTCACAGATTGCGCCGCTCACAGAAGAACTGGAGAAGAACACAATCGTACTTGACAATTCCAAATAGAATCGTTATAGTAAAGTTCGTTATAATAATATCGAATATGAAAACGCTAGGGGTGCAGATTCTGCTGAGAGATGATCGTTCATCGACCCTTATTACTTGAACCGGATAATACCGGCGTAAGGAAGCTTTTTGCAATAACGCAGACAAATCCTCCTGGCTACATATTCACCAAGGAGGATTTTTTTATGAATAACTTTTTTGCTACACCGGAAGGCGGCTGGGGTGACGGTTCCGTCCATCTGACTACCGTCGGTATTGCAATCGTCATCGCAGTCATCGCCCTTCTTCTGATTGTTGCCGCTATCGTGCGCCACAAGAACGCCACGCACAAGTCCGCACTGACCACAAAGCAGCTCGTCTACTCTGCTGTTGCGATCGCGCTGGCCGTTGTGTGTTCGATGATCAAGCTGTTCGACATGCCAATGGGTGGTTCCGTCACTCTGCTGTCCATGCTTTTCATCGTTCTGATCGCTTACTGGTATGGTCCGTATGTCGGCATTATGACCGCAGTGGCTTACGGTCTGGTACAGTTCGTGCTGGAGCCGATTTTCTACACAATCCCGCAGATGCTCTTGGACTACCCGCTGGCATTCGGTGCTCTGGGTCTTGCCGGTTTCTTCAATAAGAAAAAGTGGGGACTTCAGATCGGCTATATCGCCGGCGTCATCGGACGTTTTGTATTTGCAACGATCTCCGGCGTTGTATTTTTCGCAGCATACGCACCGGAAGGCATGAGCCCGCTGGCATATTCTGCCGGCTATCAGGCATCCTACCTTGTTCCGGAGGCAATCATCACCTTGATTATCATCTGCATTCCACCAGTATCACATGCACTTGCGGAAGTCCGCAAACGCGCCGTGGAAGCGTAGGATACAGGAAGCAGACTGCCGCCAGCACGCTCCTGGTAAATAAAACGGGCTACGTTTTATTATAAGAATTTTGAGAATATGAAGTTCCAGAATGCAACCAGAGGCGGCAATTCTTTGAAGCAAAATGCGGGGATTTCTTCCGTGCCGCGTCGGACATCGAATTCTGTGTCTTTCCACGTTTGGACAGTTCACGGGGGGTGTCCGACAAACCGCAGACAATGAGCGGACTTTCTGGTGCCCCTAGTGGCACCGCTTCACAGACAATATAAAACCGCGCGAACCGAAACTCGTTATCATCTGCTATTGAAAACAAGGCAGATGATAACTCAGACATCGGCTTCGCGCGGTTATGTTTTGTTCAGTGGTGCCACGAAGGGGGCACACACAAAAGTCCTTAAATTGTCTGCGGTTTGCGGACACGCCACGTGGAATGTTCCAAACTTGGAAAAACACAGATTATCAAGAATGTTCGACGCGGCATGGTTAGAAATACCGGATTTTGCGCTTAGAATTGCCGCCTCCGGTTGCATCTGGAACGTTACATATCTCTCTGCTTCCCATAATAAAATGTATCCCGTTTATAGTGCAGTGCACGCGGGCGACAGCCCATTTTAATCTAAGAGCATCTCTACGCAGCCATACATTCCGGCATCGTTTCCGAGTCCCGCAAGTACAAACTTTGTGTTGGCGCATGCGTGGAATGAAGTGGCAACAAAGTGCTTCTTCACTGCATCCGTGAGAATACCACCGGCTTTGGAGACGCCTCCACCGATTACGATGACCTCCGGATTCACAACACATGCGATATTGGAAAGTGTTGCTCCTAAAATGCCACATACCTCATCGACAACTTCAAGCGCCACTTTATCACCCGCTTTGGCTTCGTCAAATACGTCCTTTGCGGTCAGATCTGCATGGTTTCTAAGCGCGGTATCTTCGGACGTCTTCTCGAGGGTACGCTTCGCCACACGCACAACTCCGGTTGCAGACGCATACTGCTCCAGACAGCCGTACTGTCCGCAGTTGCACTGCTCCTTCTCGTGTGCATTCACTGTAATATGACCAATCTCGCCACCGGCTCCGTCAAATCCGGCTACAACTTTTCCGTCGACAATAATGCCGCCGCCGACTCCGGTTCCCAGCGTTACCATGATGACATCTCTGCAGCCTTTTGCCGCACCCTGCCACATCTCGCCGAGTGCCGCCACGTTTGCATCATTTCCTGCCTTCACCTTCAGTCCGGTCAGATCTCCCAGTTCTTTTTCTACATTTACAACACCCCAGCCGACGTTCACACAGCGGTGTACCACACCGTCATTTTTTACCGGTCCCGGCACGCCGACGCCGATACCCTGCACATCGTCCCTGGAGATTCCCTTTTCTGTCAGCTTTCCCTCAATCGCCTGCGCCACATCCGACAGAATCGATGCTCCGCCGTTTTCCTTGTTCGTCTTGATCTCCCATTTGTCAATGAGCTTTCCATCCGTCTCAAAAAATCCGATCTTGCAGGTGGTTCCCCCTACGTCAACTCCAAATGCATATTTTTTCATGCTTCCATTCTCCTGTTCCCTATTTGTATCCTTGCATCGTTTTCTGGCCGTTATGTACTCTGCCGATGCCTTTACCCATGCTTATGATAACGTTTCCAGTCTTATCTGTCAATGTTAAGGTGTATTCTCTTAAGGTGCCCCGGGCGCTGTCTCCTGCGACGTATCCGAAGCATTCTCCCCGGATGGCTGCGCTGTATTTTCCTGCGATACGTCGGATGCATTTTCCTGTGACGTTCCTGTTGTATTCTGCTGCGGAGCGTCTGACGGCTGTTCCTGTGTGGCATCCGGCGTATCCGATATCCCCTGCCCGTTTTCCTGTGAGGATGCCGGAACATCCGTCGTACTTCCCTGCGGCGTGTCCGTTGTATCCGTCACATTCTCCTGCAGCATGTCTCCGTTCTCCGCCGGTGTCTCCTCCTGTGCGCTTCCCTCATCCGTTGCTGCATCCTCTGCGTCTGTCCCCCCGGAAGAAGCATCCGGAATCTGCGTATAGGGCAGAAAATCCAGCCATTCCAGTCCTTCATGTGCCTGCTCCATAAAGGTCTGCCAGATTTTTCCTGGGTAGGTATTGCCCATCAGGCTGTCCATCTCTTTTGGCATATCATATCCAACCCACACGCTGGTCGTGTAATATCTCGTATAGCCGACCAGCCAGCCGTCTTTGTGGTCGTTGGTGGTTCCCGTCTTTCCGGCGCACGGCATATCCGACAGTCCAAGTCCGCGCCCCGTACCGTTGGTAAAAACTCCCTTTAGTACATCCGTCATCATCCGCGCCGCATTCTGCCGGTAGACTTCCTGCTCCTCCTGCGCTGCAAGATAAACATCCGCCCCGTCATCGCCGGTGATCCGCATAATACAGGTCGGCTCGCGGTACACCCCGTCATTGGCGAGCGCCGCATATCCGGCCGCCATCTCCAGAGGCGACACACCGTTGGTAAAGCCGCCCAGCGCCGTCGCCGGTACATAATCCGCCGCATCCAGCCTGGAAAAATGCATGTTCTCAAGATAGGACAGACCGGCCTGCGGTGTCAGTTCTTCATAGAGCTTCCACGCAATGGTATTGATTGACTTTTCGACTGCGGTGCGCACCGTCACATTTCCAAGGTAGGTACCGTTCGCATTTTTCGGTCCGTCTTCCACCGGTTCATCCACAACAATGCTCTCCGGCGTATAATTCCGCTCGAACGACGGCGTGTATACCGTGAGCGGCTTAATCGCACTTCCCGGCTGACGGTAGCTCTGGTAGGCGCGGTTTAACGTGTATCCGTCAAAATCCTGCTCCCTGCCGCCCACCATCGCGCGCACGTAGCCGTTATCGTTGTCAATGCAGACTGCCGCCCCCTGCAGATCATAAACACCCTCGTCATTTTTCTCCGTAAAACCGGATAAGGTATCGTCAACTGCCGCCTGCAGTTCCTCCTGAAGCTGCAGGTCAAAGGACGTATAAATCTGATAGCCCTCCGTGTACAGCTGCTTCTGGCACTCGCTGTAGGATTCGCTGTAAGCCTGCTCGTATGCCTCCCTCTCGTCCTCCGTTGCAAACTGATATCGGAACACAAACCCTTCCTGCTCCATCAGAGCACGGGTCGCACAGTAATAGGCGTACGTTTCCACGTAATTATTTTTTTCCATCGCCTCCGGCCGCTTTAAGGTAATGTTCTCCGCTACCGCCGCCGCATATGCCATCTGTGTAATCTTGCCGTCATCCCGCATTTTGCCCAGAATCCGGTCGCGCCGCTCGACTGCATGATCCATATGGGTAACCGGATCATACACGGTAGGATTATTGGGAACCGCACATAAAAATGCGATCTGCGAGAGATCCAGCTTCCCGACCTCACTGTCAAAATAGCCTCTGCCTGCCGCCCCGATTCCATAATAGCCGTTGCCATAGTAAATATTATTCAGATAGAATTCCAAGATCTGATCCTTGGTATATTTTTTCTCCAGATTCTGTGCGATAAAAATCTCTTCCACCTTGCGCTGCCAGGTTTTTTCCTGCGTCAGAAATACATTTCTGGCAAGCTGCATTGTAATCGTGCTTCCCCCCTGCGTGATCTTCCGGTTTTCAAGCAGTGATTTTGCCGCGCGCACAAGCGCTCTGAAATCCACGCCTCTGTGCTGGTAAAAACGCTGATCCTCCATACAGACCACCGCATCGATCACGGACTGCGGTATCTCGTCGCGCTTTAGATAATAGGACGCTCCCTGGTCATTGAGCCTGGATATCACACTGCCGTCAGCCGCATACACAACGCTTGTGCGGTACCTCCGGAACGTCTCCTCCGTCGAATTCCGTACCAGACTGTCCGCTTCCTTGCGGATGCTGCTCACCTCTGAGGCATATCCGCCAAGGACATAGTAGCCCAGCCCGCCGAGCACCAGCAGGGAAAGGACAAACTGTACTTTGACAAATATCCAGAATCCCCGATATTTTTTCTTCTTTTTCTTTGCAGCCACCGTATTCCTCCCTGCCCTTTTCTCGCGTGTCACGCTGTGCCGTCCTGCCCCTCTTTGCCTACAACGTAAACGGTACTATAACTCTATCATGTGATATGCGATTCCCAGTTCCTCCAACAGCTTCTGCTCCCGTCTCTGGCAGGTAAACAGGATCGTCTGCGTCCCGTCCGCCGCCAGCAGCCGCAGCGTCTGCCGCAGACGGTCATCGTCATACATTGCAAAGGTTTCATCCAGAAGCAGCGGCAGCGGTTCTTCCTGTGTCACAATGCTTCCGACTGCCATGCGGAACGCAAAATAGAACTGTTCCAGCGTTCCTCTGCTGAGCGCCTCCGGCAAAACCTCTCTTCCTTCCGTCTGCACGCGGAGCTTTCCCGTTTCATCCACTTCCGCCAGATCGTATTTTCCCTCTGTAATCGCAGAGACATATCTGGATACCACACTGTTGATCTCATCTCTCCGCTCGTCCCCGTATTCCCTTGACAGGCGGATGATCTCATTTTTTGCCATCTCGACGGCATCAAGTTCCAGCTGGAGTTCTCTCTCCCGTGCGCCCGCTCCGCTGCATACTTCCAGCTGTTCTGCCAGATTGCATCGTCTCGTTTCCTTCTCCGCGAGTGTTTCCTCCAACCCTGCAAGCAGGCGTCTGCTCTGCTTTTCCGACTCCGCAAGCCGGATGCGCACCGCGTTCTCCGCTGCCGCGCTCTCTGGCGCCTCCGCCGTCTCCTTCCCATTTTCTCCTGCACGCGCCTGCCCCGCGCTCCTATGGCGCAGTATGCCTGCCACTCCGATGCCGAGCAGAATGGCAAGGACGCCTTCCGCCGCCACAAACAGCTCCGGCGCATAACCCACGCGGTGATGCCACCATGCATTTCCTGCCAGTCCCACTGCTGCCGCCAGTCCCAGAAAAAGGCTTCTCACAGGAAAACCGTTTCCGTCAGTTCTCCTTTCCCTGTCTGGCGCAGTCCCCGCATTTTCCGCAGTTCGGGCATCTTCCGGTCGCTGTCCGTCCCTCACCTGCGGGTGCATCCTGGCATACGCCCGCATATCCGCTGCCGCCTCCTCGATCTGCCCACGAAGCCTGCCGCAGTCCTCCTCGAGCATGCGCCGCTCCACAGTAAGCTGCTGCAGCTGTTGTTCCCGCTTCTCCTGTTCACTTTTGATCTGCGACTGCAGGCTTCTCTTTTTCTGCTCCAGTTTTTCCACTGCACGCGTCACGCGGATTCCCGCATTGCCCCCGTCCGACATATCGGAAAGATACTCTGCCAGAAGTCCGGTCAACTCTGCTCCCGTCACCGCCCGGCACTGCGGAATATCACAGGTGTTCTCATACGCCTCCCGGGTGACTCCGCCTAAAAGCATTCCAAGATCTCCGTACGCGACGGACAGTTCCTCCCCGTCCGCCAGATTGCAGAGGCGTGCTCTCGGTTCTTTATGGTAAAAATTGCGTTCCAGATAAAACGGTCTGCCTCCGACGCTAAACTGCAGCGCACCGCTGTAATACGACGGTGCATGCCACGGCTCATAGCGCAGATAGCCCTCCGTCCCCTTTGCCCGTCCCCGGCCTTTTTCCAGCCCGAACAGCATCGCGGTCAGAAACGCGTGCAGCGTCGTCTTACCGGCTTCGTTTTTTCCATATACAATGTTGATCCCCGGGGCAAAATCCACGGTTCTATCTGCCAGCTTTCCAAAGCGAAAAATTGCGGCTCTGTCAATCTGCATGTCTGTCCCATCCTTTGCTCTTTGTCATACTTCAGGCATTCCGTCAGCAGTCATAGCCGAGCAGCGCATTCACACCGTACTCCAGTGCCTTTGCGGTGCAGACGCCCGGTTCTTTTTTTCGCATACTGCGTATGTATTCCCCAAGTATCGAATCCGCGTGCTCCTCCAGCAGCTTCCCGTAATCGTAATCCGGCACCGTCTGGTCTGTAATATCCACAATCCGGTCGAGCTTCCCGATCTCCTGCACATCAAAGGAATACTCCGGATCTTTTTTCCCTTTGATATACAGACGGAAATACTGATACTCCGGTCTCTGCTCCAACAGCTCCTTTGCCCAGTCCCACAGCATACGGTCTGTCGTGTTCCGGTCTGCCTGATACATCTCATGACAATATTCGCAATGGCGCAGCGGGTAAAAATATACATCTGCCCCCGCTGCCCCTAACGTTCCCATCCAGTATCCATGCGGCCCGGTGTCGTTGCAGTCTGTCGGCTCCAGGCTTCCCGCCATTACCGCCTTGTGCGGCATGAGCCAGCCGCTCCTGTGAATGTGTCCCGCCGCAATATAATCAAATCCGTTCTGTAATATCCGCTCCGCCGAAAACGGAATATGGCGCTCATCGCCGCCATGCGCCAGCAGGATGTTGCATCTGCTGCGGTTTACAGGGCGCAGTTCATCATACAATCTGTCGTGGATCTCCCTGTGCCAGTAGCTCAGTCCATATATGGTCGTGTTGTATTCCGGAAAATCGACTGCTTCCGCTTCCTCTTTCTTAAATACTGTCACGTTGTCCGGCCACAAATCCGCGAGGTAATACGACTTTTCCCTGAGATAATCATGATTGCCGGCAATCAAAAGGACCTGTGTGTCCGGAATCTCCCCAAAAAGGCGGCTGACCTCCCGCACCTCCTTTTTGAGCGGCTGTGCGTGGAAAAGATCCCCCGTCACAAACAGAAACTCCGGTTTTTCTCTTTTTGCCACCCCGATCACATCTGCAAAAGAATCCCAGATCTGCCGCGCCCGCAGCTCACTCCACGGCTTTCCCTGATCCGGCTTTACCCCGAGATGTACATCTGCGATATGTATAAATTTCAAACTGCATCTTCTCCGTTCTGCGTTAATTACCTCTATTGTACACTGTCGCGGCATGTTTCACAAGTTTATCCGGCATGTACCCTCTCCCAAAAATAACTGCCGGATTTCTGAAGCATAGAACGGCATATGTTTTATATGGAGAGAGAGAGAAAACGATAAGTTCCAGATGCAGCCGGCAGCGGCATTCTTTGGAGTAAAATCCGAGTATTTCTTCCGTGCCGCGTCGGACATCGAATTCTGTGTCTTTCCACGTTTGGACAGTTCACGGGGGGTGTCCGACAAACCGCAGACAATGAGCGGACTTTCTGGTGCCCCTAGTGGCACCGCTTCACAGACAATATAAAACCGCGCGAACCGAACTCGCTGTCATCTGCTATTGAAGTTATGGCAGATGACAACTCAGACAGCGGCTTCGCGCGGTTATGTTTTGTTCAGTGGTGCCACGAAGGGGCACACACAAAAGTCCTAAAATTGTCTGCGGATTGCGGACACCCCCCGTGGAATGTTCCAAACTTGGAAAAACACAGATCATCGAGGATGTTCGACGCGGCATGGTTAGAAATACCGGATTTTGCGATCAGAATGCCGCTGCCGGCTGTATTCTGGAACTTCGTATTTTCTGACATCTCCATCATAAAACATCTTCCATTCCGGCTTCAGAAATCCGGCAGTTATTTTTCGTCTGAGGAGTCCAGCAGAAGTTTCATGCTGCCGTACATGCCGGCATCATTTCCCAGACGTGCCAGTTCAAACGGAATGTCTGCACCTGCCGGCAGTACATCGGGTCTGTAATACTTCTGTACGATACGCAGGATGATCTCTCCCGCCCCGGCGATTCCTCCACCGATCACAAAGACCTCTGGATCTATCACTTCCGCCACGGCTGCGAGCGCGCTTCCCAGCGCTTTTCCCAGAACCTCCACAGCATCCAGTGCCAGACGGTCGCCTCTCTTTGCCGCATCCAGAATCTGTTTTGCCGACAGTTCCGGCGTGTCGACGAGTATCGTGTAGGGATCCTTTTTCTCCAATAATTGTCTCGTTATGCGGATCAGTCCCTTTGCGGAAGCGTACTGCTCCACACACCCGTATTTTCCGCAGGCACACCGCTCAATCTCCTTGTGGAACACGGTCATATGCCCGATCTCGCCCGCGATTCCATGGGCGCCTGCGAGCACTTTTCCATTCAGGATGACCGCTCCGCCCACGCCTGTTCCAAGCGTTACCATCACCATATCGCGGTACCCCCTGCCGCCGCCCTGCCACAGTTCTCCGAGAGCCGCCGCATTTGCGTCGTTGCAGACACAGACCTTTTTCTGCAGGCGCATCTTTAACTGCTCCTGCACCGGACATGCCTCCCATCCCAGATTCACAGCGCCTCTGACAACTCCATCCCGCCCGGCAATTCCCGGTGTGTCAATGCCGACGCCTATGATCTGCTCATCCGCAAGCCCCCGCTCTCTCTGTCTGCTTTCCAGTGAGGCTGCCACATGTTCTATAATATGTTCTCCCTGTTCACTGGTATCCGTTGGAATCTCCCATTTTTCCATCAGTTTCCCGCTGTCTGTAAACAGACCAAGTTTGCAGCTCGTGCCCCCGACATCTACGCCAAAACCATACTTCTCCATGTTTTCCCCCTGCCCGCAGCATCTGATCGTCTTCTCCCCCGTCAGACGCCGCCTTTTTTCTTTTTTCTTTGTCCTCATTATAGGACAGATCCATACTGTGGAACAATTACACATCTTGGCTTTATTTTGCCATATTTGTTCTTCTCTGTATCTTTCCAATCTCCGTGCACCGTAATACAGTCTCATCTCCACTCACACGCCCGACTGCTGTCACATCTCTCTCCGGGATACTGGTATTCTTATCCCCGTCTTGCGGTTACCTGATGTGGCTTGTGATGATTGTTCCAACCGTACGCAAAATAAATTTTCTCAGATCTGCTTCAGACATGTTGCCCACATCTATTCTGTCGCCGCTCATTTTTTCAAATTGAACCTCCCCACTGATCGAAATCACAAGGTTTATATCATGCTCACCATTATCAATCAAAAACTCATAGCCCCCTTCTTCCCCTGCTGCTTTACCTGTCAGTTCCAGCATGGAATGCTCACCCTCCAAATCCTCTGCGAGCAATTCCAGATTCTGCATTCTGTATTCTCCTCCCTTGAACAGCAGGCGGAATGCCGTATCAGAATTTTCCGCCTCCGCAACAACCGCTGCCAGTTTATTCTGATACACGTAGACTTTTACATTGATATCCCCCATACTGCATGCTCTATCTCTGAGCTGCGAAAAGTCATCCCCCAGCTTCAGCTTCAATGCATCTGCTGCTCCACCGTAATACGCATCGTATACCTCCTTCACTCCATCCATTACCTGCAGAAGTTCATCCTCTGTGACGGTAAATTCATACCCGTTACATTTTCTGACGCTGCCGTCCACTATGAGTTCTTCTTTTTCTGCTTTTTTTATATCGAGCGTCTTGTACTCATCGTATATTACGGACAGGATCTCCTGCGCCGCTCTGTTCTGTTCTTCTTTCGAGGTAAGTTCACGAAGTGCCGCATCGATCGATGCAACCCCATCCGCTCCCAGAAGATCCACTATGTAGCCGTCTTTCTCTTCTTTGTAATTGTATACCAGCAGATCATCTGTAAGCATCGGGATGCTTGCGCAGAGCTGCTCATCATCCAGGTTTGCCAGAAAATCCAGATTCTCCCTACCGAAAAGTGAAATCGTTCCCCCTGCCTGCAGCTGTGTATCTTTGTATTTAAACGTTCCATCAAAGTCTTTTCCCCTGACAGCCCCTTTTACACCAATCGTATATTTTCCGGATGCTATAATATCTGCAACATTCCTATTCTCAACAACCGTGGGCAGATCTTTTATGGTATTTCTTGCCGCAAGCAGAATCCTGTTACTTCTGCTCAAAAATGCTCCGCTGCAAATTCCAATGATCAAAATAATTACCGCCACAGCCACTGCGCCGATCGTCCATATAATTTTTTTCGGCACCTTCCTGCCAGACGTTCCATTTGTTTTGGTCATTTCCCCCATCGTCACGTCAGGTTTTTCGTTCATATGTTTCCACCTTTCTAACTTTCCATAAAACTCATTTGCTTTTGAGATTATCATGTCTCCCGGCTTCTTTCAAGGCGAATATCGAAAAAAAGCACCTGAAACACACTGTTTTCAGATGCCCTTTCTCTATCTTTCTTCTATTGTTCCATCTGTCTGCCCAGAAAGCCTGCCGCCGCCGCGACAAGTTTGCTCTCTGTCTCTCCCATTTTCTCCCGTTCTTCCCGGGAGCAGAGGATCACTGCGCCAATCGCATCCCCCTCGCAGATAATCGTGCTGATTGCCTGCTGTCTGTACTCGCCGGCATCGTCCGCCGTCAGTTTTACAAATGTCTTTTCGTCGTCAGAAGCTACCAGACTTTTCCGCTCACCGATGATCTCCTCCAACTGTCCGCTGATGGGCTTGCCCTCAAAATCTCTCTTGCCACTGCCGGACGCCGCGACCACATGATCCCCGTCCGTGATCAGCACCAGATATCCCGTCGTGTGCGCCAGACTCTCGGCATATTCCCCGGCAAACTGGCTCAATTCTCCGATGGGCGAATATTTTTTTAAAATAATCTCTCCCTCACGGTCGGTAAATATCTCAAGCGGATCTCCCTCACGTATGCGGAGCGTTCTGCGGATTTCTTTGGGCACCACAATTCTGCCCAGATCATCTATTCTACGCACGATTCCCGTTGCTTTCATAAATTTTCCTCCAATGTTTTATTTTCGCAAGAGCGCTTTGTCTGTTTCCATCTCTGTGGATAAAGCCTCTCTTATTTGCTATATATTAGCTTGGGAGTTAGTATATGGGAAAACTGAAAATTTATTCGGGAAACTGTCCGTTACCCATTGCATTATTTCAAACATGATACTGCTGTTTTTATCAATTTATCTTTCATTCCTGTCGATCTGCAGATTTTTATAATATTGCATTGGAGTAACACCATACTCTTTCTTAAATGCCCTGAAAAAATGATTGTATCCGCCAAATCCTCCAAGTTCATAAACCTCGCGGATACTTTTTCCCTGCTCTATATAGTGTCTGCACAGATCCAGTCTGCTCTTTACAATATATGAATGTGGCGTTTCGCCTGTCATCTTCTTGAATTCTCTCACAATATGATAGCGGCTTACATAAAACTCGTTTTCCAGGCGCTCCAATGATATATCTTCTGTCAGGTGTTCTCTTATATATATGAAAATATCATCCATTACAACATGCTTTTTCTTATTTAATTTTAGCTGTACGTCCTCCTTGACAGACGACCGCAACGCAAGTACCAGAAGCATTGTCAGCAGGCTTTTCTCATACAATGTGTGTGCAAATTTAGGAGATTCCTTAAGCATTGAATACAGCTTTTTGGAAATATTCTTTATAAGCATGGCAGATTCACTCTCAGAATGAACTGTCTTAACCTGAAAGGGAACGATATCAAATGCCTCGTCAAGTCTTGTATTTTCATCTGATAAGCTCTGCAATAACTCTGTTCCCACATAGAGCACATATAGTTCTAACGGATATTTGTTTTTTCGATATTCAATCTTCACTTTATTGCCAGGCTTAATAAATATTAAGTCCTCCATGGTACAGACCGCCTTTTCATTTTCCTGACGTAAATATCCCATACCACCTGTCACAAAAATAATTGTATGGTTTTTCTTCTGTCCAAAACTGCGCTGTCCGCTATCTTCTATTTTTATATATTCCATCTCATAACTCTGTTTTTTCATATGTTAATTTTGCACATTCCAGCATCCATATTTTTGTTCATTTTGTCAATTTATACAATACATCAATTTTCCATAGTTTGCAAGCAATTTTTGTATATGTTTATCTCTCTAATCCCCATATAATGAACATGTAGCTACCAAAACAACACAAAAACGAGAGGTATTTTATTATGAAAGAAACAAGACCATTTTCCATGAAGGACAAAATCGGTTACACTCTTGGCGATTTGGGATGTTGCTGTACAGAACAGTTCCGAGCCATGTATCTTGCTATTTTTTATACCCTGGTGCTGAAGGTCAACCCGGTGCACGTAGGAATCCTTATGCTTATCACAAAGCTTTGGGATGCCATAAACGATCCATTAATCGGTGCACTTGTTGACAGTCACCAGAACAAGGGCAAGGGTAAATTCATTCCGTGGATTAAATTCTTTGCTTTCCCAACCGCAGTCCTTTGTATCTTAGGCTTCGTCAACGTAAGCAATTTTGCTTATGGCGCCCGTATTGCTTACATGTTCATCACATATGTTGTATATGAAATTATGTACACATGTGTAAGCGTACCATTTGGAAGTCTTTCAAGTGTTATGACAGATGATGTAAACCAACGGACCGACCTTTCACGCTTCAGAAGTCTTGGCGGCACAATCTTTATGACCGTCATCGTTATTGCCGGTCCATTATTCTTATACAAAGACAACCAGCCTGTACCAAGCCACTTCCTTATTATGGCAGCCATCTGTGCTGTTGTTGGTTTGATCTGCCTTATGTTTACATCACACTGGTGCAAGGAGCGTATTATCACCGAGCCAGTTGCCAAAGAAAAAGAGAAGCTTAACTATTTAGACGTGCTGAAAGCCATCTCCAAAAACAAAGCTTTACTTGGTGTTATGTTATCCAGCTTTATCGGTATCGTTGGTGCCGGTATGGTAAACGGCTTAAATACCTACTTATTCCGTGACTATTTCGGAAATGTCGCCATTATGGCAGTTTCAGGCATGTTAAGCGTTATCTGGTCGCTTATCGCATTCATTGGGACAAAATTTGTTGCAAAGAAATTTGGAAAGAAAGAATGGATTATGTATAGTGCAACTTTCTCAGTTGTTGTTTATGCTATTTTATTCTTTTTCCCTCTTGAGAACCCAATGCTCTTTATTATTATCAACGGAATCTGTTATCTTGGTGTCAGCGGTTTCCAGGTATTAGTCTGGGCCCTTGTAAATGACGCAATTGACTATCAGGAACTTCAGACCGGAAAACGTAACGAAGGTATCGTGTACTCTGCATATACATTTTTCCGTAAGCTTGCTAATGCCGTATCCGGAAGTATGAGCAGCTTTGCTCTTGCAATCGCAGGTTTTAACGTAAATGAGGCCGTTCAGAGCGAAGCATTCTCCGGACGTCTCTGGAAAACATATACCGGATTATATGTAGCCGGGTACTTATTAGCTGTACTTGTATTAAAGTTTGTATACCCTCTTACAAAAGAGAAAACAGCTGAAATGTTACAGAATTTATCAGACAAACGAAATGCTGCAAACGCAGAATAACTTCAGAAACCGAGGTATCTTGCATTGACAAAACAAGTTGAAATAACAAACCGCTCAGGTCATGTCTTACGCGGAATTGTAAATATTCCGGATGAAGGCTCGCGCTTCCCCGCCATCATTAACGTACACGGATTTACCGGAAATAAAAGCGGATACAAAAATATCTATACCCACACAGCCAGATTTCTGGCTGAAAACGGATTTGCCAGCGTCCGCTTTGATTTATACGGAAATGGCGAAAGCGACGGTGAGTTCGAGGACATGACATTCACCGGTATCTTACATGATATCGAAGATATTATAAACTGGACAAAACAGCAGGATTTTGCCAATCCTGATAAAATTATTTTATCAGGCCAGAGCATGGGCGGCTATGCAGCTGCCACTGCTGCGCCTATCGTTAATCCACATGCTCTCATACTCATGTGCCCGGGAGCCGGCATGTGGTTTGGATGTAAAGACCGCGCCGAGGCAATGGAAGCACAGGGAATCACAAAAGCAGATATAGAAGGGCTTTGCTTCCCTACTTCTTTTAACCATGATTTATATCAGTATGAACCGTTTTCATCCGCAGCGGGATATACAGGTGCTGTTCTTCTTATCAGAGGAACGGCAGACGATCTGGTAGATGATGCTACCTGTCATCGATATGAAGCACTCTATAATGGCAAATGCAGTTACAAAACAATTGAAGGCGCAAATCACAACTTTGCAAGCGGTTCTGCAAGAGCTGAATTAGACAGGCTCATATTAGAGTTTTTAACACCATTGAAATAAGATAATCACTTTGAAAGGATGTGTGCACAATGAAATTATTAGAGCCCATTAAAGTTGGAAACATTGAATTTAAAAACCGTATTATGTTTCCCCCACTTACAACAGGATACGAAGAAAAAGATGGATCTATCGGCGAACAGAGTTTTCGTTTCTATGAGCGCCTTGCAAAAGGTGGTGTTGGATACATTGTCATTGGAGACGTTGCTCCTCTTTCAACATTCTCTCCTACACCAAAACTTTACTCTCCTCAACAGGCAGAAGGCTTTCAGCGGCTTGCCGATGCATGTCATAAATATGGTGCAAAGCTTGGAATCCAGCTGTTCCATCCAGACTATAACGTCGCAGCTTTAAACGAAATGTTTCACCAGGGAAAAATGCAGGAGGCAAGAGCCAAACTTCACCATGATATGCAGCACTTTGTAAATGAAGTAACTGCGGAAGAACTGGATGAAATTATTAAGCACATGGAAAATTGTGCTGTTTTAGCCCACAAAGCAGGCGTTGACTGTATCGAAGTACATGGAGACCGCCTTGTCGGATCGCTCTGCTCTCCTATTTTAAATCACAGAACAGATGAATATGGCGGAGACCTTGCAAACCGTACACGTTTCGCCTTAACTCTTGTACGGCGTTTAAAAGCAATTGTCCCAGATATGGTTATCGACTACAAGCTTCCAATCGTAACTCCTCTTGGAGATAACGGCTTTCGGGGAAAAGGTGGTCTTCCACTTGATGAGGCCTGCATTTTTGCAAAAGAATTAGAAGCTGCCGGTGTTGACACATTGCATGTCGCGCAGGCTAACCACACCGGAAATATGGGGGATACCATTCCTGCTATGGGGACACAGCCATATGGTTTTATGGTTTCATACTCTAAAAAAATCAAGGAACTCGTTTCCATTCCCGTATCCGTGGTTGGTCGTATTGTAACACCAGAAGCTGCTGAAGCCGTTATTACAAATGGCTCTGCTGACATCGTTGCACTCGGGCGTTCACTGCTTACCGATCCTGATTTTGCAAACAAGTGTGCCGATGGACACTGCTGCGATGTCAGAACATGTATGATGTGTAATAAAGGATGTACAGACAATATCCAAAACCGTGCATTCCTAAGCTGTGTATTAAATGCCGAGAATGGTTATGAGACAAGCCGTCAGATTACTCCTGCAGTCACAGCAAAGCGAATTGCAATTATCGGTGCAGGAATTGCAGGACTTGAAGCAGCACGTGTCGCCGCTCTGAGAGGCCATCAGGTAACTATATTTGAAAAGTCACTCCAGATCGGTGGTCAGCTTCTTATTGCCAGCGTTCCACCCCGAAAAGAAGAAATGATGAGAAGCATTAACTACTATCTTAACGTGCTTCCCGAATTATCAGTGACATTCCGTCTGGGTCAGGAATTTACCGGAAAAGACTATGATTCGTTTGATGAAGTAATTGTTGCAACAGGTGCAACGAATGCAATCATTCCCGTTCCGGGCAAAGATCTTCCAATCGTTACAAGTGCATGGGATATTCTTGCTAAAAAAGAAATTGTATTCGGCAACGTATCTGTCATCGGCGGTGGTCTTGTAGGTGTTGAAACTGCGGAATACCTTGCTGCCCGCGGATGTAACGTTACAATTATTGAAATGATGGATCAGATTGCAAAGGAAGAAAGCAGCACGATTCTCCCAACTTTGATGAGTGAATTAGAGCATTCCAATGTCCAGATCCTTACCTCTGCAAAACTATCAGAGATCAATGACCATGCAGTTATTGTTGAGAAAACAGAAAATGAAAAAACCTCGGTCTTAGAGATCAGATCGGATTTCGTTGTAATGGCTGTTGGTGCAAGAAAGAATCTTCCGGATCTTTCGGCTTGTCCGCTCCCGCTTCATTATATTGGCGATTGTGCCGGAGAGCGTCCGAGCAATATCGATCATGCCATTAAATCAGCATATGATGCCGCATGTGAAATATAAAAGGTTTTTTCCCTATTCGTACCCAGTATATATTCACATTCGCAGAATATCTGCAGACATGAAATTACGGGCGTGTCAGTTTCTGACACGCCCGCTTTCATTCTCATCTTATCATTTGTATTCTTGCCGCAGTCTTCCTACAACCGGAAATGCTCCATGCTGTCTGCAAGCACTTTCATGTCGCCCTCCAGCTTCTCGATCATTCCGCTGGAGCGCTCCACCGTTCCCTCCAGCTCAGTTGTCATACTGGAAGTCTCCTCCGTGGATGCCGCATTATCTGTCGCAAGATGCGTCAGCACCTCGATGCTCTGGGTAACTTTCTCACGCTCCTCATTCGCAGTGCGGATCATATCCGTCACCACGCGGATGGAATTCGTGCACGCCTCCAGTGCCTTCTGCATATCCAGAAACATCTCGCTGGTATGATTCAGCGCCTCTACCTGCTGCTTCGACGCATCATTCATCTGTACCATAATGCCCATCGACTTCTCGGAATTCTCTGTCAGCTCTCCGATAATGTCGTTAATCTCATGCGCTGTATCTGCCGACTGTGTCGCAAGACTTCCGATCTCTTCCGCAACTACCGCAAATCCGCGTCCGGCTTCTCCCGCGCGCGCCGCCTCGATCGAAGCATTCAGGGAAAGCAGATTCGTCTGATCTGCGATCTCACTGATCAGCGTCGCCGCCTTGCTGATCTTATTGACGGATGCATTGGTACTCTCCGTCTGTGTATACATCGACTCGATATCCGCCTCTGTCTTATTGTTCGTATCGATCAATTCACGAAGCTTAGCGAGCGACTTATCGGAATACTCCTGCATCTGATTGGCATTGCCGACCAGTTCTTCCATCTCGCTGGAGATCTTCTCGATGCCTTCCGCGATCGTCATGATACCGTTGGACGCTTCCGTCGTGGATCCTGCCTGCGTCGTGCTGTTTTCCGCAATCTCATTGACGGCAACCGCAACGTTTCCGATGGACTCCTGCATCGAGGAGAAATTACCAGTAAACGACTGCAGTGCATTCCGCAGATCTGTTGATGCCGTGCTGATGCTTCCTATCAGGGAAACAATCTGCTTCTGCGCGGCATTGAGTGCCTCTGCCGTGTCTCCCAGCTCGTTCTTCTCCCTTACGTTCACGGTCGTTGTCAGATCTCCGTCGGAAAGTCTGGATGCCAGCCCCTGGATCTCCACCAGCGGCTTGCAGAGCTTCGCCGCATAGATTCTCGCCCACACGAACGCCATCACAAGCATAACAGCCATCATTATGACTATCACAATGCAGAGAACCTCGAACTTCTGGTTGATGCGTCCTTCCACACCCGTCATCTCTACCTGCATGTCATCGACGTAGTTACCGGTGGAGACTGCCCATCCCCACGGTGCAAACAACTCGGAATATGCTACCTTCGGCGCAACCGTCACACCGTCAGCCTTCGTAAAGTAAAATTCATTGAATCCGCCTCCATCGGCACTGTTACAGACCTTCATAATCTCCTGGATGATCATGACACCATTCTGATCCTCCAGATCGTAGCGGTTATTTCCTTCCTGCTCCGCCAGAATCGGATGCATTACCAGATTGTAATCCGTATCATCAATCCAGAAATATCCGCTTCTGTCATCGCGGTAACGCATGGCGCGGACGATCTCCTTCGCTTCTGCTTTCGCTTCTTCCTCTGTCAGTTCCCCTGCCTGGCTCTTATCATATTCTGCCTGCAGCACAGCAATCACCGTCTGGACCTCAGACTTGATCTCTGTGTTGTAACCGGAATCCATCGCACTTTCATATTCCGTCAGCGCCATATTGGTCGTATTCCGGATACTGAAAATGGAAGTTGCCCCAAGCAACAGGGATGCCAGTAATACCAGCATCAGACAGGTCATCGTTAACGTATGTTTCACACTTCTTCTGTTCATACCATGCCGCCTTCCTTGTTGTGATTCCGCACAACTCTTCTGTGTTTCTCATTATTTTTATTGTACTTTATGTACAAAAATCATGCAATGGTACTTCCTTACCAAAAGTGAAACATTTCTCAACAGACCTACGCATTCAGGAAATCTCTGATCTCCTCCGGTTCGCGGACAAAATGATCTGCACCATGTTCTTTTAAGAACGCTTCCTCCCGGAATCCCCACAGGACGGAAATGCACGGCAGACCGGAATTTTTCGCTGTCATCACATCCACCTCGGAATCTCCGACATACACGGCGCCCTCCTTTGGCATGCCAAGCTCCTTTAATGCCGCATAGACCGTATCCGGCGCCGGTTTTTTCGCCACTCCGGCACTCTCGCCGATTGCCACTTTCACGATCCCCTCAAAATAAATCTCCGCCAGTTCCTTCACCGCAGAATCCGGCTTGTTCGACACGATCGCAAGCGCATATCCGTCCGCCTTCAGTTCCCGGAGCAGATCAATCACTCCGTCATAGGCTTTTGTATTGTCATTGCAGTGAATATCATAATACCCCCGGAAAATTGCAAGCGTCTGCTCAAAGACTTCCGTCGGTGTTCCCTCCGGAACTGCCAGCTCGATCAGGCGTGCCACACCATTTCCGACAAAACGGCGCACATCATCCAGCGTGCGCTCCGGCATATTCATCCTGCGCAGCGCATAGTTCGTCGCCTTTGTCAGATCCTCCAGTGTATACAAAAGTGTTCCATCCAGATCAAAAATGACGGTCTCATATTTCTTCATTCTCTCACTCCTTTTCGTCTCACGCATGCATTACGCGCATTGCATGTCGTTCTGCATGTCTGCACATCCCTTATTTTACGCTGACTTCTCCTGCCAGTACACGCTTGTAATCTTCGTAATTCTTCGCAAGCAGTGCCGGTGTGTCCAGTCCGTACGGACATTTGCTCTTGCATTTGTTACAGTGCAGGCAGCCCTCAATTTTTTTCATCTTCGCCTGCATCTCCGGCGTCAGCTGTGCCTCCGACGGCGCGCGGCGCAGCATCAGGGACATTCTCGCACAATTGTTGATCTCAATTCCGGCAGGACATGGCATGCAGTAACCGCAGCCACGGCAGAATTCGCCCGAGAGTTCTTTTCTGTCATGCTCAATCACCGCTGCGATCTCCTCCGTCATGACCGGCGGATGTTCAATGTAGGAAATGAACTCGTCCAGTTCCCGCTCTCTCTGCACGCCCCAGATTGGCAGCACATTCTCATACTGTGCCTCAAACACGTACGCTGCAGCCGAATTGTTGATCAATCCTCCCGAGAGCGCTTTCATTGCAATAAATCCCATTCCCGCCTGCTTACACTTCTCCACCAGCTCGATGTCCTTCTCTGTCGCCAGATAGCAGAACGGGAACTGAAGCGTCTCATAAAGTCCTGACTCGATCGCCTCATCTGCCACGGCAAGCCGGTGGTTCGTGATACCGATGTGGCGGATTTTTCCCTGTGCCTTCGCTTCCAGCATCGCCTCGTAAAGTCCGGTTCCGTCGCCCGGCTTCGGGCAGAAGGATGGATTGTGGAACTGATAGATGTCAATGTAATCCGTGCGCAGATTGTGCAGGGAAATGCCAAGCTGCTCCCAGAATTCATCCGCATTGGCAGCCGCCGTCTTCGTCGCAATATAGACTTTTTCCCGCATGCCCTCAAACGCTTCGCCAAGCTTCTCCTCGCTGTCCGTGTAGAACCGCGCGGTATCAAAAAAAGTGATACCGGCATCATATGCCTTTCGCGCCAGCTTCACGGCATCCTCCGTGCTGATCCGCTGGATCGGAAGTGCGCCAAACCCGTTCTTATTGACAGTAATCCCTGTTTTTCCAAGTGTCACTCTCTCCATTTCTTTCCTCCACATTCTTCTTACACACATTGTCCACTGCAAATCTGTATCTCTGTTGCTTTCCTGATACTACTCCAGATAAGGAAAGAATACTTCACTCTTTTCCTTTTTGTCAAACATGTTATTGTACTGCAAAATATTATAGTTCCGGATCCAATCCGCTTCCTCCCCCGTCGCTTCCTCGATATGCAAAAATCCACCGGCAGACTTGGAATAATAGCCTCTGGAATTGATTGCCGGAATGGTTTCCATCAGATCCGCCAGGAACTGATTGTACGCCGGAAGTTCTATTCCTGCCCGCTCCAACGCCAGCGTCGAGAGATAATTGATGCTGGTGACCGGCAGTTCCACCTCCGTGCTCTCATAGTTCGTCCATATGAAAAACGGTATCGTATACAGATCTTCCAGTTCATCCTCGGTCAGTCCCGAAAGTCCCTTGCCGTTTAAGTTCGGATAAAAGCTGGACGAAAGGCTCGGCTGGTGATCGCCAAAAAATACAATCTCCACCGGATCCTCCACATTTTGAAAATAGGAGATCAGATACTCCAACGCCGAATCGCTCTCGTGCACCAGAGAGAGATACTGATTGACGTCCGGATAGTTTAATCCCAGCAGGCGTACCTTCTCATCAAAATTATCGTACTTTTCCGTATAACCGCCATGGTTCTGCATGGAAATGCTCATGATGAACAGATCCTCATTCGCCGCACGGCTCTCATAGCGGTCAATGATTTTCTCATACAGTTCCCGGTCGGTAATATATTCCCGCAGAAGCTTCGTCTGGTCAAAATCGTCGATAAAATGTGTCTCATCAAAGCCGAGATCCGGATACACTGCATTGCGGCTCCATCCGGTCTCATAGTACGGATGCATTGCCACACAGGTATAACCGTCGTTCTTTAGGTTGGACACAATCGAGGTCGGCGTCTTGGAAATATACTGCTGGTATACCACGGAACCGCTCGGCAGAAATGCCATGGAGTTCCCGGTCATAAACTCCCACTCCGAATTCGGCGTCTTCGCACCGAACACGGAGGACAGCGCATATCCGTGAATGGCATTCTCCTTCAGGGAGTGGAAATAAGGTGCCACGTCAATATTCGTGGAAAAATCTCCCACCACCGAAAGATCCGCATACGACTCGCTCATGACCACGATAATGGTCGGCTTTTCTCCCGGATCAGCCGCCACATCCGCATATGCCGAGGCAGCGTCTTTCTCTCCCTGCTTCTTCCCGCCGCTATCACCGCCAGAATACTGCTCTTCCAGCGCTTTCACCGCCTCACTGGAATACCCGTCGGGCGCAGCGATAAAACAATCTCTTACACTCAGCACAAAATTCAGAATATATCCGTTGCGGTAGCTTCCTTTCTGCTCCCAGGTCTCTGTCACTATGTACTCCGTCTTATGACCGATATACACGCCGCTCAGCACGGCAAGAGAGATACAGATGATCGCCATCGGCACTCTCTTTTTAAAGGAAACGTGAAGCTTGCGAATCAGCGCCACATAGAGCGTGGAAATCAGAATCACATAGCCCGCCCGGTCATCCATCACGAACTCATAATTGCCCGCCACCGAAAGTCCGGTCTGGATGGATTTCAGGTCGCTGAAAATAAATTCGTTCCCGCGGAACAGATATACAAAATAGTTGATTCCCGCCAGTGACACCAGAAAAATGTGGGAAATCATGCAGGTAAGTCCCGTATTATTGGTAAAAACCTGTACCGCCAGAAATACCACCAGACAGCACAAGATATTGAGCAGCATCTTCGGCTGTGTGATCTTGGCGCGAAGTTCTGCATCCAGCAGCAGATACTGCACATGATACGCCGTGAAAATACTGCTGGCGCCGATCATCAGTCCGGTCCAGACCCACGGGATCTTCTCTGACAGTTCCACCTCCAGACTCTTAAATAGGAAGTAGCACGCTCCGAATAGCGGCAGCGCCCACACCGAAAAGCCGATCTTCCAGAACAATACCGCGGCGAAGATCATCGCCACCGCAAGTCTGCCCAAATTACCCTTATCAAAATATAATTTTATTTTCATATGTTTCCTTATTTACGCTTTCTTTACATATTTTTTGCATGCCAACGTTAATTTTATCATGACTTGTGCGTTTGTCAATTTCCCAAACCTTAAACTTTTCAAAAGAGGCGCAAAATGAGGCTCGCACACAGGGCGGAGAATAGATTGCCGGTCACAATAAAATGTAAGATGCAATAAAGTTCCAGATAGAAACAGTGCATAGGATATTCGTTGGAACAAAATGCGAGAATTTCTTCTCTGCCGCTTTTTATATCCAATTCCGTGTCTTTCCACGTTTTGACAATCCGCGGGATGTGTCCGACACGCCGCAGACAATGAGCGGACTTTTTAGTGTTCCTAACATCACCGCTTCACAGACAATATAAAACCGCGCGAACCGAAACTCGTTGGCATCTGCTATTGAAAATAAGGCAGATGCCAATTCAGACATCGGCTTCGCGCGGTTATGTTTTGTTCATTGGTGATGTAAGGAACACACAAAAGTCCTTAAATTGTCTGTCGGCCTGCGGACACACCTGCGGAGTGCTCAAAACTTGGAAAAACACGGATCATCACAGATGTAAAAAGCGGCAGAGTTAGAAATTCCGTATTTTGCGATCCGAATTCCTACGCACTGTTTCTATTCTGGAACTCTGCTGTACTTACTGTTATCGTATCACTGCCAGTCTATTTTCCGCCCTGTGTACCAGCCTCATATCACAGCTGGCGCTATCGTTTGGCTTGTCCCATCTTTTTAAGGTAGATGCGGCGTATGATGACCACAACCGCCCCCACCAGAAACGGGAATACGAAGGTACCGAAGCGGTACAGAAGCGACGCGGAGCCTGCCAGTCCGGTTCCGACAATTCCAGAAAAGAGTGCAGTAAAGACGAACTCGGTAGAGCCGATTCCCGCCGGTGACGGAATGACTGCCGCAAGCATGACAGAAAGCGATGTGACCGCCATCGTCTGCGGGAGCGTAATCTCCCCCTGCCCCAGAAAGATCAGATACGGGATGGAATACCAGAATGCGAACTTGATGAGGTTCAATCCCACTGCACCCGCAACCAGCCGCTTCTCTCCCATCAGCTGTCTGGATGCATCCTCCAACATCTGGCACTGGTCATGAAGCATTGCTGCCTGCGGATCAAACCGCCCTTTCGTCTTTCCATTGAAGAAATCCACCACCCAAAGCAGCATGCGGTGAAACTGCCTGGAACAGCTGAACAGAATTAAAACCACGGTGATGATCAGCGTTACAAGATATCCCGCCAGCAGCAGCCACATATACTCCCCAAAATGTACCCGCATATAATTCCAGTTCAGTGCGAACAGAATCATTGAGAAAAACGCGATACTGATCTTATGAAACGCGTACTGCAGCATATACATTCCGAAGCTCTTGGAATACTCTATACCGTGCTCACCCAGATAGACAATCGCGGCAACCCCTGCTCCGCTGCCAAGTGTCGCCACGCGGTAAAAAGAGCACAAAAAGGCATTGGTAATACCCATGCCTAATGTGAATTCACGATTATATTGTTTTGCAAGCAGCGTGGTAATCACGCCCTCGACACAGTGATACACGACAGTCATTGCACAGATGCCTGCAATGACCGCCGGTGTCGTTTTTTCTAATTGTTCTAAGATCGGTCCTGCTGAATCCCGGAATGTATAAACAATGATTCCGATGATGACAAGTACCAATGCCCATTTTAAGATCTGTTTTTTCGCCTTGCTGATAACGATCGCCCCTTATTTTTTCTTAAAGTTGGTGTAGCCCTTCTGCTGGTACGGATGCTCTGCCCACAGCTTATCTGCTGTCTCTTTCCACTGGCATGCATACTCCATACATTTTCCGCAAAGATGCTCTACCGGCTCCGCCTCCTCAACATCCGTTGAGTGTGCACCGCTCTCGTGTACCATCTTCTGGAGCAGCTCCGGATTCTCTAACATTGGACATGGACGAAGCATGTTCTCATTGAACGGCTGGCCGTCTCTGTATGCCATGAACAGCGGCTGCTGTAAACACTCTAACAGAGACTTCTCACGGATATTTGCTCCTGAATAGTGAATAAATACACACGGCTCAACATCACCCTTCGGGTTGATGTGGCAGTAGTTTCTTCCTCCGGCGATACATCCGCCAACATACTCTCCATCGTTCTGGAAGTCCATAACGAAGATCTCTTTACCGCCTGTAAATCCACGTACCTCACGGATTCTGTGGTAAATATATTCTCTCTGTTCTCTGGTCGGCATCAGTTCCGGTGAAGCCTTCATACCTACCGGCATCAGATGAAAGTACCATGCGAAACGGCTTCCGTGCTCGATCAGAAGATCAAAGAACTCATCCGATGTAACGGCATCCATGTTCTTGCTGGTGTAGCATACGCTGTTACCGAAGATCAGCCCGTTCTCATGAAGTAGATCCATTGCATGAAGAACCTTGTCAAATACACCTTCGCCGCGGCGGAAATCATTGGCCTCCTCAAATCCCTCAAGGCTGATGGATAAGGACAGGTTGCCGACACGCTTCATCTCGTCACAGAATGCCTGGTCTACGAGAGTTCCGTTTGTGTAGCAGTGAAATGCACACTCGTTGTGCTTCTCACAGAGCTTAATGATATCGTCTTTTCTGACTAACGGCTCACCACCGGTCATCATATAAAAGTAAATACCAAGCTCCTTACCCTGTGTCACGATATTGTCAAGCTCATCAAACGTAAGATTGAGCTTGTGTCCGTACTCAGCAGCCCAGCAGCCGGTGCAGCGCAGGTTACATGCACTGGTCGGATCCATTAAGATCAGCCACGGGATGTTACAGTTATGTACTTCCCTCATCTTACGAATCGTCTTCGTTCCCACAAATGCTGCCTGATATCCCAGATTTAGTGCTGTCATCTTTGCTACATGGGGATCGGTCTCATCCAGAAGACGATTTACATAATGCATCCATTTATTGTCCGGATCCTGAATCATCTTTCTGGCTCCGTCATACGCTTCCTTACGGAAGTTATCGCCCATGAACTTTTCTGCAAGATCAACAATCTGAAGCAGGCCTTTTTCACGATCCTTATTCAGATGCTTCAATGCTGCATCAATCGCCACGCTGAATGCCTTTCTCTCTACTGACTGTGCTAAATTTGCCATCACTTAATCCTCCGTTTTCTTCCATACACACTAATTCTTTTCTAAGATGAAAGTATAAGGAATACTGCTCTTTTTTTACATATGCAATGCATTTTAAGTGTTGCCACCCGATATACATTTTCCTTGTTTTGTCTATCATCTTATGACAATCTGACTGTTTTGATTATCGCCGAACTATATTATATAGTTTCCATTACTACGTGATAGTATAACACTCTTTTTTTGATTGTCAATCTATTTGTTTTATTACATTTTTCTTAAATCTTCCATTCCTCACTTAACACCTTCCTGAAAAATGGTTATACTCATGATGAACGAAAGGAGGAATTCCCATGCCAGGTTTTGTTACACATTATCTGTTTGGCGAAGAAATCTATCACCAGTTAAAATGTAATTCCCAGAAAAAAAATCTGTTTTATAACCGCAACGCTTATGCGTTCGGACTGCAGGGACCGGATCTGTTTTTCTATTATCTTCCGTCCTATGCCCTGCACCGCCACAATCTCGGTGCCCTCGCACACACCACGGAGCCGCGTGCCTTTTTTCACGGACTGCTGGAAAGTTACGGTCGTCTCTCGTCCGCTGCAGACCGGGGCATTGCCGAAGCCTACATCTCCGGTTTCCTGGGGCACTATCTGCTCGACACCACATGCCATCCCTATATCTATGCCATGACGCATTACCATGACAAGAAGGAGAAAAGCTATTTTTCCAGACATGCCTATCTCGAGACAGAGATCGACACCGAACTGCTTGCCAGAAAGCGCCACAAGACACCCTGTGAATTCCACGCCGCCGATACGATCCAGCTGACTTTTGCCCAGAAACGCGTGATTGCCGGGCTCCTGTACGATGCCTATCATTACGCATTCCCCGAACTTTCCATTCATCGCAGCACCATGTGGCTGGGAATCATCTCGCTTCCGCTCGGCATGCGGATTCTTCACGATGAGACCGGTCAGAAAAAAGTTCTTTTCCGGTTCATGGAGAAGCATTTTCTGGGATACCCGCTGTTTTCCCCGTTGATACCGAGCGACACGCTGTTTTTCCGCACGGATCCTTTTAACCTGAGACATGCCTCCTGGAAGAATCCCTGGGATGCCACACGCGTCTCCACAGAAAGCTTTTTTGATCTGTACGAAAAAAGCAGTGCGCGCTGCCTTACCATGATGCGAAAGCTTCACACATTACTGCATACAGAACCAAAAAGTGAGCTGCAGAAACAGCTCACTCTGGAATTTCTAAAAGAATACGGCAATCTGTCCTTCCACAGCGGTCTGGATGCGCAGATTCCAAGCTGATGCGCCCCCAAATAGGCGCATTCTTTTACAGATGGAAAAATTCCCGGATCTGTCCCTCAATGATCTTCATCAGACGCGTGCGTGCCTCAATGCTTGCCCATGCGATATGCGGCGTAATCATCAGCTTATCACTGTCCTTAATCTCACGCAGCGGATTGTCTGCCCGCATCGGCTCCGCCGAGAGCACATCCAGTCCTGCTGCAGCGATCGTACCGCTCTTTAACGCCTCCGCGAGATCTTTCTCCACCACAATCGGTCCTCTTCCAAGATTCAGGAAAATCGCAGATTTTTTCATTTTTGCAAACGCTCCGGCGTTCATAAGCCCTTCCGTATTGGCATCCAGCGGCGCATGCACCGACACGATGTCCGACTCCGCGAGCAACGTATCAAAATCTACTCTCTCGTATCCCGGCTGATTGTGTTTTCCGGAGGTGGAATAGTAGAGCACCCGGCACCCGAACATGCCCGCAATGTCCGCCACTCTTCTGCCGATCGCGCCAAGGCCGATGACGCCCCATGTCTTCCCGCTCAGCTCATGAAACACATTGTCAAAATGTGTAAAGGAAACATCCCCCACATATTTTTCTGATTTTACATATTCATCATAATAATGTAACTTTTCCAGCAGATAGAACAATAATGCAAACGTATGCTGTGCCACTGTCTCCGTGGAATAGCCCGCCACGTTGCGCCATGCAATCCCACGCTGATCCAGATATTCCTTGTCGAGATTGTTGGTTCCCGTCGCCGTCACACATACCAGCTTTAAGTGCTCCGCCTCGCCGATGGACTGCTCGTTGATCACAACCTTGTTGAGAACAATCACATCCGCATCCCGGGTGCGCTCTCTCGCCTCCTCGGGTGTGGAAAATCCGTATTTTACAACCTCGCCCAGCGCGTCATAACCGGACAGATCGATGTCATCACCGATCGTCTTTGCATCCAAAAATACGATCTTCATCGTTTGTTTCCTCTCTTTCTTATCCCAGATATGCACGCAGTTCCTGCATGCGCTTTTCTGTCAGTTCATAACCCTCGTCGTAAAGCCTCCGGAGCTTGATGACGTCCGTGGTCGTCCGTCCCACCCCATAGGTGGATTCTGGAGCGATGACGAAGATTTTTCCCTCCTGCTCGAGTTCCTGCAGTCTGGTCATACATTCATTGTAGCGCTCCGCCCGGGAATCCATGCTCTCCACAATCTTCGGATATTTTTTGTACAGCTTGTGCGTAAGCCGGACTGCTTTCTCCGTCTTCTTCACATATCCGCGCTCTCTTGTGAGCACCACGATGAGTCTGTCGCATCCCTCCGCCAGCGCATGTTCATACGGGATGGAATCGGCAATCCCGCCATCCAGATAATAATGTCTGCCAAGCTTCACCGGCTGGAAAAGGATCGGCAGCGAACAGCTCGCCACCAGCGTATCGCGCATGTCCCGTCCCCTCGGCACTTCGACATATTCGGCTTTTCCGGTATGAATGTTGGTCACTGCTGCTTCGACTTTTCCCGGATACGCCGCAAACGCGTCATAGTCAAACGGAATCAGTTCATTCGGCACTTCCTCAAACACGAACTTCGTATTGAAATACGCTTTCTCGTTCCGGTTAAAAAGATGCCGCATGCCCATATACCGCTTGTCCGCGATATAATTTTCCACAACCTCTATATTCCTGCCCTTCTGTCCCGACAGGTAGGATACACCGTATGCGATCCCGGCGGAGACGCCGATCAGATAATCCGGCATCAGCCCCTCCTTAAGAAACGCATCCATCACTCCGCAGGAGAACACCGTACGGTTGGCGCCTCCCTCAAATACCATTCCAAGCTTCATATTATTCTGCCTCTTGCTCTGTCTGCGGTGTCGTCGGAACCTGCGGCATCAGTCCGCTTTCAGTGACATACATGGTCACACCGCGGATCTCCTTTACCTTCACGATCGTTCCCGCCTCATATCTTTTTCCATCCTCGCTGGCTCTCGCCGTCCACTCCTGTCCCTTGTAGACCGCGGTACCGGTTCCTCTCTGGTTGTCTACCGTCTCCGTCAGACATACGTTTTCACCGATTGCCTGCTCGTAGTTGGTCCGGATCAGATGCGGCTTTAAATACTTCACCGCCCACGGCCGGGTAAATGCCACCAGAATCAGGGAAACCACGAAAAATACGCCGATCTGCCAGCCCAGTCCCACGCCGCACAGGCACAGAATCAGGGAAATCAGCGCGCCCCCTGCGAACCAGATGGACGTCAGTCCTACCGTCGCAATCTCAACCACCACAAAAAGAATAATCAGACCTATCCAGATCATTGCTTCCATATGATATCCTCCTCTCATACATCCCAGTCGCCAGAATTCAGTAGTTTCTGTTCCCAGGCTGAATTCTTTGGAATTTAGTATAGCATATCCGTTTTTTGTTTTCTATGGTTAATTCTATGCCGCATTCTGCCGAAACATATTAGAGAATCTTTTTAAGGAGGAATCACTATGTCAAATACAGCGTATATCGGATCCGGCACCACCTTAAGTTCCAAATATTACCTGCGCAGTTTCTACCGTTCCAACCGGGAAGCCGGGACTTCCTCCAAACGCCGTGAATTCAGTGGCAACCAGCTCGCTCTCGCAGACGGCAGGGCGCTTCGTCAGGCAGTACGCCGGCTGACTTCCTCTGATTTTTCGGATGACCAGGACGCCAACACACGCAACAGCGTGCTCGCCTATATCCAGACCTACAACAACATGCTTTCCTCTGCCGGCAGTTCCTCGGACCGTACCTTGGAGCGCAGTGCAAAGCAGTTGAAAAATATTACCAGCGAATACTCTTCCGAACTCGATAAGATCGGCATCACCGTCAATGATGACGGCACACTCACAAGCCGTACAACCTTATTTGAGAGTGCGGATCTCTCCAAGTTCAAGGAACTTTTTTCCGCTGATGCGGCTTACATGCAGCGCACCTCAACATATGCCAAACGGTTTGCAAGCCGCGGCGAGGCGCTCGTTACCTCTGATAACAACCTGCTGATGCAGAAAAAAAATGCCGCTGCCACAGGTTCTTCCGCAACAGACGGCACCACCACATCCGGTGCCACAGAGAGTCCGGATGACGGCACTGCCACCACTGCGGCACAGATCGTATCCCAGAGTCTGGATCTGGATACCCTCTTAAACACCGGCATCGGCAAAAATATTAACCTGATTCTATAAATATTCCATCTTCACGGAGATGTCATTTCCGTTCACCTGCACCGTTGCATAGCTTCCGCACACCAGCGGCATCATCGGTGCGAGGTGTCCGATATCCACATCCATAATGATCGGCACCCCGTAATCTTTCAACAGATCCCACACCGCATGGTACTGGTCCAGCCCCATCAGTTCCTGCCCGTAGACGGCAGGTCTTCCGATCAGAAAAGCTTTCACATGGGAAAACCAGCCGGCATGCTTCATCTGCCAGACCGCCCGCCGGATCGCCATCACATTAAGATCACAGGATTCCAGGAACCAGATCATACCGTCATTCTTATACTTTTCCACAAACCCGGTTGTTTTATCATAAGTTGTCCCCAAAAGATTCACCAGACAGTCCACACATCCGCCGATCAGGCGTCCCTGCACCGTAAGTGCCTCCGTCGGTTCCGGGAAAACATGCAAAATCCGCTGTTCCGTGACATGGTATGGCACAAGCGGATGCTCGGCATCTTTTAAGCTTTCCTTTTCCCAGAGATCATATCCGTTTACCGTATGCTTCTGTCCGCGCAGAAGTGCATATGCATCCGAAAGACTCTGATGCCACGGCTCCATGCCGAACGCCGCCGCACACGGGCCATAGATCGAAGCGGTATCGCAGAGCGTCGCCAGAAGATATGTCATGTTCGTATTGTCGGAATATCCCATGTACCACTTCGGTACCGCTGCCCGGATCTGTTCAAAATCCACCGCGTCCAGTGTCTCACACATCAGTTCCCCGCCACCGCAGGAGATCAGCACCTCATTCTTATCGCTGCAATAATACTCTGTCAGTTCTCTGCCGCACGCCTCCGGCGTGTTGCTGATCCCGATTCCGCAGTCGGCATAACAATTCGGTCCGAGATCCAGGGGATGTCCCATTTCCCGGAATTTTTTCTGTGCGTTCAAAAATGCGGTGTGATACGGCTCAGTCGCACACCCGAAGGATGGCGCCACAAAACCGATCGTTCCATGTTCGGATAAATTTTTCGGATATCTCATCTGTGTCTGTCTCCATTTTCTTTTATTTTCCACCGGCAGATCTATGGATTCTGCCGTCTCCACTCTGCTTCCCTTTTCTGTTCTTCCAGGGACGCCAGGTACCCCTGCATATTTTTCCGGATATGCGCCAGGCTGATGGTTCCCGTTATCTGCTCCGCCGGATGATCCATCCACGGCTTCTGTTTCTCAGGCGGATAGATCGATGCGATCGTATTGCTTCCGATCCGCAGTCTCTGCCCCTCGAGCAATATCTCATTCGTCTCCACAGTGAGCGCAGCCTCCCACGCATTCCACGGGAGCAGTCCTTGCGCAAGTACCGTTGTACCGCGAAGAATGAGATACGAGACGCCCGTTTCCTTCGGCGTCACCTGTAACATCTTTGGTTGCTCCGGTCTGTGCATGATTTTATCAAACAGCCAGTCGAGCGGCTTTAAAATAAGAACCGTCAAGACCAGCGCCACACCATAGGAGACATCGCCGACCACACCGCCCCAACAGGAAAGCCAGACGGAAAATGCCGGCTTCTGCCGCTGTACCTCAAACAGATAAACGACCGTGGCACAGAGCACAAACGCATCAATGATGATCGTCACAATGGCAAACGGCATCAACAGTTTTTCTTTTTTGATGCCCCATGCGGCGTAGCTGCTGCGCTCGTCCTCCGTATACAGAACCGGCAGATGGTAGGTTTCCGCCCCGGCAGCTTTGTATGAACTGTCTGCGTTATCGTAGATTTCCATGTATGTTTCTCCCTTTTACAACAGTTGTATCGCATTCTTCATTGCTGCCGCTTCGGCTGATAGCGGATATCTGACACCGTGTATACCGTAATGAATGCATGTGGGTCCTCACGGCTGATATAATTCATGAGTTTCTGATACTCCGCCTTGTCCACGATGGCGATGATTTCGTTCCGCTTCTGCATATTGTATGCACCGATCGACTCATAGATCGTTGCTCCGCTGTGCAGGTCTTCTATAATAAACCTGCGCAGTTCTTCTTCCTTTTCGGTGATGATGCAGACACGGCGCTTCATGTCATGGTCAAAAATAAAATGATCCAGCACAATGCCGTTAAAATAGGTTCCAAGGATACTGAGCACAACCGTCTTCTTGTCATAGACGAGTGCCGCCGAAAGCGCCACACACATGCCGGACAGCGACATGGCTTTTCCCAGTTCCATATGCAGATATTTGTTCATGATCTTTGCCACAATGTCCAGTCCGCCGGAAGACGCATTCCGGTTAAACAGAATGCTGAGTCCCACACTGACCACCAGAATATAGCACAGCACATCCAGTTCCTGGCTGCCGGTGAGCGATTCGTAATCCGGGAAGATTCTCTCAAAAATTCCCAGAAATACCGGCAGCGCCACACTGGTGTAAACCGTCTTCACGCCAAATTCCTTTCCGCAGGTAAAAAATCCAATGATTAAGAGCACAACATTTAAGATCATCGTGATCGCGGACAGCGGCAGCGGTATAAAGTTGGACAGCACGATTCCGAGACCGGAGATACTGCTGACGGATGCGTGGCTCGGCACCAGAAAAAAGTATACGGCTGCGGCGATAATCGCCACGGCAGCCGTCAGGATTGCCGTCTCTTTCGCTAGTTCTGTGTATGTCATCTCTTTTTTCATCTGGTTTCCAACTGTCTCCTTTCAGCATCTGTAACAACGCTTCGACATTCTTCGTCTCCGCCGCAATATATCCTTTCTCCGATCCGGATCGCTTTCGCGTCATTTCCGTGACCGATTTCCTGTGTCTTTGCGATCGGAATCTGCGTCCCTGCCGCCTCCCTCACCAATGCAGTGATATCCGGGCTGCACGCATGCGCCTCCATCGCCGTAAATGTTCCGAGCAAAATTCCTCCGACCTTCTCAAACGCCCCCAGCTGCTTTAGCTGCGCCAGATACGTCGCCATCTGCGGCACTTCGCCGCCGTATGCTTCCAGCAGCAGAATCTTGTCGCAAAGATCCGGAAAATAGCGGGTTCCCGACAGCTTCAAAAAGCAGCGGATATTCCCGCCGACAACAACGCCTTCCATCTTCTCCCCCTGCACAAAGCGAACCTGCGGGTCAAACAGCGCCGCACGGTTCTCAAATCTCCGCCGCTGCACCTCTTTTACCTCTCCCCAGACCATGTTCTTGACCTGATAGAGCACGCTGCTTTTTCCGGTCTGTGCATAGATGGCGTTGATGACCGTCGTCAGATCGCTGTAGCCCCAGAAAACCGCCCTGCTTCTTCGGATGGCGGCATAGTCCAGCCCGTCCAGCACCTGATTAGCGAGATCTCCTCCGGAAATGTCATAGATCTCCTCCACCTCCGGGTCATTGAAGAAACGCATCAGTTCCGCGGCGCGCTCTGCTCCCGTACCTGAAAATGCGGCATTTTTTTCATAGATATCATTGCTCCATAAAACCTTGTGTCCCGTTTCCTCCAGATACCGTGCCAGTTCCTCGTTCTGGCTTCGATATTCTTCTTTCTGCCCGTTGGAACACGCCACGATTGCAACTATTTTCATTGGATTTCCCTCTTCCTGTATCGCAGTGCCCGGCATACAAATCAGCTACGCTCCGGCAAATGTCCGGGCGCGGCACAATGACTTTCCCTTTTCCTGTAGCGCAGTGCTCGTCCGTGAAATCAAAGATTTCCCGGACTGACGGGCATTCGCCCTATCATCTTTTTGCGCTGCTTTCTGCGCATCCGAAGTTCCGTAGGAACTTCTAATATGAATCCGATAGGATTCATTATATCATATTCGTCTCCACTTCAACACTGATCTCTCACAAAACATATAACTATTGCTCAACTATTTTGACCTTTTATATTGGACTTATCTTACTTTTTCTGGACATGAAACTGCCCTCATATAGGACTTTTATATTTCATTGTCCTATTATGAGGGTAGTATATCAAGTGGAACATATCCTTTTTTACTTATTATTTCTATCAGACAGATACTCCTTCAACCACACTGCCATCTCCCCGTTTTCCCGGTTACCCCAATAAGCATAAGGTACCAACGTAATCTCTGTTTCTGCAAATTCCAAAGGATGACTTCCATAAAGTTCTTCCTCGCCCCAACCGCTTTCACATATACGCTTTCCTGCTGCAATCAACATTGGAAATTCCTCTTTTTCACTTTTTTTTACCGGCTTGGCAGTATCTATGTAAAGAGCCTGAAGATTTTCTCCATTGTCCGTCTCCTCTACTGTATATACCAGTGGTCCCCACATCACACAGACCTTTCCTTCATCTGCTCTTACTTTTGGATTTGCCCTCACAAAGCGTGGCTCTGAAACAAACTGAACTTCATACCTTCCGTTCTTTTCACAGGTTATGTAGGCATATCCATCTTTTTCCTTGTAAAACTGCTCCCTTCCCTCGCAGAAAATTTTATAATCCTGCGCATATTCTGGGATACGAACTGCAAGCTGTACGCTTTCCTTCACGCCGGAAACGTTGATTTTGAATTGATTTTTCCACGGGAAGTCAGTCTCCAATGACAGGTGAACCTTCTGTTCTCCCACTGTAATCTGCGTCTCATTTCCTATAAACAAATTCACATAGATAGTATCTTTCTCACAGGCATAAATATATTCTCCCAATGACGCAAGCGTTCTTGAAATATTGGCCGGGCAGCATGCTACTCCGAACCACTTTTGCCTTACACTTTTCACATGCTCTTTGGAGGTTCGCTCCATACAGCTCGGTGGCCATACTTCCAACGGATTGACATAGAAAAAACTCTTTCCATCCATTGCAATACCTGCAAGAACCGTATTGTACAAAGCCCGTTCCATCACCTCTACATACTTTGCTTTTTTTGTAATCTGCATCATGCGCCGCGCAAAAAACGCCAGTCCGATAGATGCACAGGACTCACAGTAATTATAATCGTTAGGAAGATCATAATCCGCAGTAAAGCGTTCCAAAATCCCGGATGATCCGATTCCTCCTGTCACATACATCCGTCTATGCACCATATTATTCCATAACGTCTCACACGCGCCAAGCAGCTCTTCATCATCATATTCCGCTGCAATATCTGCCATTGCCGCATACATATAAACTGCCCGCACTGCATGTCCTTCCGCCGTGCGCTGTTTGCGCACCGGAAGGTGAGACTGTGAATATTCCGGACGATAGTCGTTAAGCTCCGGAAAAATACGTTTTACGTCCTTTTGTTTCATCTCCTCCAGAAAATAATTTCTATTTCCACAGCCACGTACATCAATAAAATATTTTGCCAGTTCCTTATAGCTCTCTTTACCCGTTTCCTCATAAAGTTTCATAAGAGCCAGCTCAATTTCCTGATGCCCAGGCATTCCCATGCGTTTTCCCTCTTCCACTCCGAAAGTATTTGCCACCAGATCCGCCATCTTCTGTACAATCTCCAGAAACCGTTTTTCACCAGTCGCCCGCTTATATGCCACTGCCGCTTCAATCATATGCCCCAAAGTATATAGTTCATGCCCTTCTCTTAAGTTTCTAAACCGCTGTCCCGGCTCTTTCAGAATAAAATATGTATTAAAATACCCATCCGGCTCCTGTGCCCTACCGATCAGTTCAATTACACTGTCTGCCAGTTTCTTCAGTTCCTTATCCGGTTTCTCTGCCAATGTATATGCTACCGCTTCCAGCCATTTAGCCACATCTGAGTCCTGAAACACAGCCCCGTAAAACTCTCCCTGTTTTTCTCCTGCTGCAATGCGGAAATTTTCAATACAATGACTTTTAGGCGCGCCCTCAATCTGATCATTCATAGCGCACCACTGATATTTCAGAATCTCCTCCCTTACAAGTCTCCGATATTTATCCCAAAAGTTATCCCTAATACGTATCTCTTTCAACGAAACCGGTCTTGCTTTTTCCATATCAAACACTCCCTTCCTTTTCTGAATGTGTTTTTATTATATCCGGAATCACTACCGTGATCCTGGTGCCTTCCTCCCACTCACTTTCTATGTGAAGTCCGGCTTTCGTACCATACACAAGCTGCAATCTCTGCTGTACATTCTGCAGCCCAAATCCCCCCTCCTGAATACTCTGTTCTGTCATCTGTTTCCAAGCCATCCTGCTTTTTAGAATTTCCAGTTGTTCCGGCATCATTCCAATTCCATTATCGGATACACAAAGTTGCAGATTTTTTCCGCTGGTATATACACGAATCTCTATGTGACCGCACTCTCCCGAGTCACGAAAGCCATGATAAATACTATTCTCCGCCAGCGGCTGCAAAATAAATTTTAAAATTTTTATCTCCTCAAGTCCATGTTCTATACTGCACTCCCATGTCAATAAATCGGGAAATCGCATATTTTGAATTTCAAGGTAGGCTTTTACATACCGAACCTCCATTTCCACTGTTACATATTCCGCTCCGTGGCTTAGTCCGATTCTGAAAAATTCAGCCAGAGCATGGGTCATTTCCTCACTCTGCCTATCCTGATTTCTTCTGGCAGACATGGCAATAGAGTCCAGTGTGTTATAGAGAAAATGAGGATTAATCTGATACTGCATAGCCTTTAGCTCCAGATATCGTTTCTGTTTCTCATCCTCATGAATCTGCTCCATGAGCTTTTTGATGCTTTTTGACATTCGGTTCAGGGTTGCTGCAAGAAGCCCTAGTTCATCCTCCCCCTCATCTAATACCACCGTATCAATATTTCCCGCTCCAATTTCCTTCATGGCAATAGTAAGCTTACGTATTGGTCTTGTAATCCGTTCTGACAGAAATACCACCAGAGCAATACTCACCAGAAGCAGTGCAAAAAGTTCTGCTAGCAGGATCCGCATCATCATCTTCACCGGTCGGTAAATGATATCCTTTTCAATCCAGGTTCTCAGCCCCCACCTGCCATCCGTTCTCATCACCACAATACTGTCCCTTTCTTCTGTCTCATCCTGATCTGAAGAAATCTTTAGGTGCCGCTCCTCATTTTCCAGAACATAATGCTGTTCTTCTTCCATCATCAGATCATCAATGCGTTCCTGAAACATCTTGCGGTCTATAAAAATACACAACGCTCCGATCTTTTGTGTGAGATCTGTGGTGTTATTATTGACGTTCCGGTACACCGTTATGGTATTTCCATTTTCCCCTCCATACCAGACAGCAGACTCCTCCTTCCTGTCTTTCAACTCCTGATTGCGGTTCATAAAGGTCTGCATAGGGCTTTTCCCAAGATTACTGTAAATCCTTCCATAATTATCCACGAGATATATTGCCGTAATAATATTATCGTAATCTGTATAGCTAAGAATCCGGTTGCGAAGTTCTGTAGACAACACCGGCGGCAGTTCTGCACTCTGCTCCTCGTCCGCTCTGCGGAGGAAATCCTGAATCTGGGCATCACCGATGATATTTACCATATAACGTTCTATCTTCTCCGTCTCCTGTGTCGTTTCTGTTAACGCCACATCTGCAAATCGTTCTAAATGTTCTGAATACATACTCACAATGGATGGCTCCAACTGCAATTTGGCAAACCCTGCCATCACACAGATCTGGAACGCTGCCAGACCGATAAAGAAAACGATTATCTTGCTTTTGACAGACTTAATTCTTATCTTCATACGAAGCCTCCCGGTACTCCTTCGGTGTATACCCGGTATATCTTTTAAACATAGCACCAAAATAATTAGGATTCTTGTACCCCACCGCCTCCGCCACCTCATAGCTTTTAAATGAAGAGTCACGCAAAAGTTTCTTTGCCTCATCCAATCTTACCTTGCCCAGGAAACTGACACAGGTATCTCCTGTAATACTCTTAAAAATTCTGGACAGATAATTAGGTGTCACTCCCACTGCTTCTGCTATTTTTCCGGCCGAAAGCTCCTCGTCAGCAAAATGCTCCTGAATATAGTTTCTTGCCGACTGTACAAGAATCTCTGTATATCTTCTGGACATTTTCTCTTTCTCACTGACCATTCTTGTGATCATTCTCTCCAATGCTTCTTCCACCTTCTGCAGACTCTCAATGCTTGCTTCCGCTTTTCCAAACTCCGTCGCAACATCTATCTCTAGTTCATCTGCCATCCGTACAAGTGCTAAAAGGAACTGTAAAAGCAGCATTTTAGACTTTTCCACCGAATACCGGGGAGGAAGAAGCTTTTCTAAAAATTTCCGAAGCAAGTTCCTGTCTGGAAGCCTCTGGAATCGAATCTCATGTAAAATCCTTCGTTCCTCCTCGTACGGGTATTCCACCCTTTCCTTCTTTTTATTTTCAATATCCCGGTAATAGATATAAGATATTACATCCTCTTCATGAATGGACTGCACCGCATCCATCGCCTCTCTTGCCAGATTTCTCAGATTTGTCGCATCTTTTTGTGCCGTGCTTACTCCAATTGAAATAGAATAGCCGAAATTATGCTTGACAGACTCATTCAGAATCTCCACATAGTCTCTAGAAATCCGTCCCTTGCATATCACCATCTCCATTCCGTTATAAAAAAGAGCACCCAAATATTTTTCCCCTAATATTTCTTCTGTAAGTTCCCGAAGCGCCATTTCTCTGGTGATCCTGTCTCTTTCCAGCTGTTCCCCCTTCCTTTGCACCGCAAGGCAGGTCATTTCCGACTCCGGAATGCTTATCTCCGCCTCCTCCGCTCTCTCCTTAATTTTCTTCAGTTCAATTAAATTTCCTAACAAAAGATCATTCCAAAACTGATTCTGAATGACCGGAAGATAGTCATGAAGCTTTTTCTTCGCAATATCGACCCAGTCCTTTAACCTCATCCGCTCTTGAATTTCCCGGCTGACTTTGTGCAGTTCTGTTAAAAGCGTCTGCCCCGTCACCGGCTTTAGCAGATACTGCTTTACTCCTAATGCAATGGCCTCTCTGGCAAGTTCAAAACGTTCGTGTCCTGTCAGAATAATTACCTCGCACACTTGGTTCTGCTCTCGTAGCATACGGATAAATTCAATTCCATTCAGCACCGGCATATAGAGATCCGTCAGCACCACATCCACTGTCTCTGTCTCTAAAAACACAAGCGCCTCCACAGCACTGGAAAACAGCAGGGGTTCTTCAAACCCCTCCTGATTCCAGTCTACGAGATTTCTAATGCCATCTCTTATATTTTCCTCATCCTCTACTATCATGATTTTCATTGCAATCATCCCTTTACTGCGCCTGCAGTCATACCTCCGATAATCCGATCTGTCAGCAATGCATAGATAATAATTGTAGGCAGTATAGAAATTACCATAGCTGCAAAAGCATATGCATAATTAGCCTCAAAAGTCGTAAGGAACGACCGGATCGCCACCTGAATGGTTCTGGAAGAGTCACTTTGATTCAGCAGGTTTGCAAAAAGGAGTTCGTTCCATGAATTGATGACCAGAAAGATACATGCAGTCACAATTCCCGGCTTCGATACCGGAAGAATAATCTTCCAGAAAGACTGTCCTGCAGTAGCTCCATCAATCTTTGCTGACTCCAAAAGTTCACCCGGAATCGTATCCATATAGCCCTTAATTACCATAAAACTCATAGGCAGATTCACTCCCGCATATACTAAGGCAATTCCGAGTACATTATCGTACAGTCCTATTTTATTAATCATAACATAATATGGCACCATAAATGCATTGGTAGGAATAAAAAGGCACATGGAAAATAATACCGTCAGACTCTTCCTTGTTAAAAATCTCTGCTGCATAGCGTAGGCGGCAAGCGTAGCCGCCCCAACAGCTATTACCGTGGCAATCGTTGCAATGGCAACCGAATTTGCAAAGTACAAAAGCATGGGATGGCTCTCCATAACCGCCCGGAAATTTTCAAAGGACAACGTTTTGGGCACTGCAAATGGTTCATTGAACAAATCTGCATTCGGTCTCAAAGAGGAAATCAGAAGCCAGACAAACGGAATCATCATAAATACCAGTACAACCGTCAGAAATACATAAAGCAATGCTCCCGTTGGTGTTATTTTCTTCTTATGCATGGCAGTTCCTCCTTTCTCTCTGCAGAATATTGACGAATACCATTACAATCAATCCCATAAATACTGTCACAAGACCTGCTACCATGGAAATGCCATACCGATTTGCTCCCACCATCTCTTTATAAATATAAAGCGACAGATTCATGGTGCTGTTTGCCGGTCCTCCTCCCGTCATTAAAAACGGATACTCAAAGGTACGTAGACAGAATGCCAGATTCAACATAATATTCGTGATAAACGCTGGTTTCAGTAATGGCAGATACACCTTAAGATCCACCTGCAGGCTGGTTGCTCCATCTACGACCGCTGCCTCATAAAGTTCTTTCGGTATCGTCGAAAGCTGCGTCATAAAGATAATCATCGTCAACCCCACATACACGACAAATGGAACCAGATTGCACCACAGAGCTGTTGTTGGATCATTAAGCCATGCATGGGTCAGTTTCTTTAACCCTACCGCATTCAACATATTGTTCAAAAGTCCTACGTCCACATGGTAAATAAAATACCACAAAAATGCAATGGCTGTGGTTGAGATCACATTAGGTATAAAATACATTACCCGAAATACCTTCCACCCTCTTGGTTTTCGATTCAGCAAAAGTGCCAACAAAAGCCCAAAAGGGATATGAAGGAGCAGTGCCGATAAAAGCCACACAATCGTGTTTTTCACTGCTGTCCGGAAAATCGGATCCGAAAACACATATTCAAAATTCTCAAATCCCACGAATGTCTTTGGTCCTAAACCATCCCACTCAAAAAAACTTATATAGGAAAGATAAGCCAATGGGAATAGGAAAAAGGCAAACACCAATATACAGGCGGGAAGTAAATACAACAGTCTTTGTTGTCCTTTCATAGTACACGCTCCTTCTCTTTCCTTGGGTTATCTACTTATTTTCTGCCGCAAGCTGTTCAATGAATGCATCCGGCGTGAGCCTGTCAAGGGCAAGCTCTTCCAACAGGGACGGCAGCTTCGAATTGGCTGCTGTGCTTAAGTTTCTCTGGATATTTACGGTACTCTCCTCAGCGTTCGCGTTCAGAGCGAGGTATTCTCCCAGAAGCCCGCCTGTTCCCTGTACATCTGGATCTTCCATATCAAGCTTCGGAGAAAGGAACACCGCCCCTTCCAGGGTAAGTTGCTTTACACTTTCCTCAGAAGTAATGTATTTCATAAAGGTTACGATAGCCTCCGCCTTTTCCTTATCATCTGTCTTTGCAGCTGCCCATGGTGTTTGTGCATCTGTAATCACATAATTTTCAGATACGGTTCCGTCTCCAAAAGTAGGCGCCTGAGCAATTCCAATCTTATCCTTGATATCGTTACCAAGAGAGCCAATCAGCCAAGGTCCGTCAATTACCATCGCAGTCTTACCAGATGCAAAATTATTCATTGCCACAGAATAGTTTGCTCCTATAGCATCTCCTGTCGTATAATTCCAGAACTCTTTCAGCTTTGCAGCTGCCGCCTTCATCTGTTCAGTATTGATATCGCCGCCCTTGTTCAGTGCATCCACACCTGCATAGCCTGCCGCAAGATATGTAAACAGATTACAGGTATACCATGCATCATCTGCCGTGTAAAGGGAAATTGGTGTCACACCGCTGTCTTTAATCTTTTTGCACGCCTCCAAAAGCTCGTCCCAGGTTTTTGGAAATTCCGTAATTCCAGCTTTTTCAAATACTTCTTTATTATAATAGAAAACTGCTCCTGCCTTTTCAAAAGGAATAGATGTAATCTCTCCGTCTATGGTCAGATTTTCAAGATCTCCCTCTCCAAATCTAGCTCTCCACTCGTCATCCATATATTCCGAAAAGTCCATCAGTTTTCCTGACTTCTGTCTCGATAAATCGTTAGGATTAAAATTATAATGAAAAATATCCGGCGTTGTGTCAGTGGAAATCATGGTTTTTACCTTTTCCTGATATGCTGGGAAATCGGGATTAATTGTAACTTTTACTTCAATCTTTCCCTCATATTCCTTATTAAATTCCTGTATCAGTTTGTCCAAAGCCGCTCCTCTTTCGCTGTCGGTGCTCCAGCTATGATACATGTCCAATACAATTGCACCCGTATCTGTTTTTTCTGTTTCTTTCCCCTGACTGCCACATCCTGTCAGCATAGTAATGGTCATTGCCGCTGCAAGCAGCATGCTTGTAATTCTTCTCTTCATAGTAAATCCTCCTTTTGTTTTTGCTTTCTTTTATCATACTATTCTGTCCGGCGCCTGGACAGAGAACAGCCTCTATGTTATCACCTTCAAATACCGCTCCATTCCTGAGATTCCAGCTGAGTAGATCCAACCCAGAGTTCCCCAGATATCTCCCTTTTCAATCATTCCCTCATCCATTCCCTGAGGGCAGATTCCAAATCCCTCCGGCTGCATGCCACTATCGCAAAAGCCCATGGTATCTCCAGACCATGACAGAATCTGTTGGGTTGCAATGCTGATATCTTCTGCCATTTCTATAAGAAATGATTCCTCTGCTTCTTTCCCAAGCAAGTATAGCTCCCGGATATGGAAGAGCGAGTATATGTCAACCACACCACCGCACCAGATGGAATTAATGGCTCCCATTCCCTTCGTACAAAATCCTCTGGAAAAAAGAATATTTCCTTTTCTCATAGGTGCGTTCCAGATATAATTCCATGTAACAAACTGCTTGGCAGCGCACAGTGCCCCTTCCAGATATTCTGGAGACTTTGTCATCTGGTAGAGATGATACAGACCTGCCATCATATATTGGGAGGCCTCCTTATCCACGACATTGGGATTATCCATGGTTCCGCCTTGGTAAAGTTCCCATCTCACCTCATGCTCCAATGCATAATTGCCCGCTTTTTTAGCCGATTGAAGGTATTTTTCCTCGCCCAGGCAGTTTGCCAGCGCACACAAAAACATTACCGGAATAATCGTAGAAGCTTTTCTCCCTCTGTCATTTTCTTCCGTAGTGTAGTCCTCCCGATCATTCATATACACTGGCTCTCCGGTCATGGAATAAGCCCGACACCAGGAGCCATCCGCATTCTGCTTCTCTAACAGAAAATTGGCAAAGCGTATAACGCTCTCCAGCCACTTTTCCTTTTTTACTCCTTTTTTCCGATACCAAAGATATGCCTCCAACAAATCCAGCATTGGCTCTGTCATAGTTCTCAAATAATTGCCCTTACATTTTTCGTAGTACATATAGTGCAACCGAGGCGCTGAAGCATCTCCGAAGGACGCAAAGGGCGCTCCCTTTTCTGTATCGTACAATGAGTACACCCACCCATTTTCCGTTATACAGTAATTCACAAAGAAATCTATGACCCTCTCAGCTTTCCTGAAATAGTCCTCACTATGCATTGCCAGATCAAGCGCAATATTAAGCTGACGTCCGGTAAATCCGTATTCCAGAATATGCGTGTAAGTCTTATGTGGAATCGTGTGGAAAGACGTCCCGAATCCGGAAGGTTCCGACTCATACCCATATTCAGGGTCGAAATCGAAGAAAAAACCCGCTCCATCCGGACCAAATTCCCGGTAAGTTCTGCCTACACACTTTCTTCGGAGTTGTATTCCCTCTTCCCTAGAAAAAGGCAAGCGCACTGTCTTCTCTCCTCTCTTCACAAGCCGCCGCGAAAGTTCCTGATATTCCTGATACAGACCATCCGTAAAGGTTTTGCATTCTTTGTGTGCCACCCTGTATTCCAAAACAAGTTCTATCTGTTCCTCCTCCAACGGATAGAATGCCTGTGCAGGAGTCTCCATTGAATCAAGCGCCACACTTTTTTCCCGTTCCTCATAAGGCCAGCAGAGTTTTACATAAGCTGCTTCCCCGAAGCCATACCCTATGGACGTAGTCTCTGTTTTATGCAGGTACCTGCCCTCTCCACGTTTCCGCTCTTCCTTTTCTATATATTTTGCAGGGTTCATCTTCTGCACAACCGTTGATTTCTTATGATCCTCATCAAATAAAAGCAGCATCACTCCTGTCAGGCGATCCTCCATAAAGGAGTGATATGTACTTTCCTCTCGACTTACATATGCACCATATACCGCTGACGGTATTCCCACTCGAAAAATATCCGTTTCTTCTCCAAACTCAAGGTACATTGATAGTGCAATTCCTTCCTTCTTTCCAGAAGCTTCCTTTCTCTTTCCCACAATTCTTCTTGTGATAAAATATTCTTGATTCTCTTTATCACTTTCTTCTGTTTTTTTTACCATATCTCTTACAAAAAAATGATACCCCGCCAGTTCAAATTCATACTTTTGTCCTCTTCCATCTTTTTCAGGCTCAATCTGTCTTTTTTCTCCCGTCTTGGTCTCTGCCAGAAGCTTTCCAAGTTTCATTTGCATCTACGCTTCCTCCTTCCTCCTTATATCTACATTATATATAACTCCAAACAAAAAACCCCTAGAATTCTATCCTGTTTTCAACACTTTTTTTACTTTTCATGCGTTTTCATTTATTTTTTCGTCTATTTGCACAAATTATGTGTCAATGATTCTGGTTTTGTTTTTGTAAGCATAGCTTCTGTCTTTCCATGTTTCTGGCAAGGCTTCTTCCGATACACGATTTAAACAACTAATCCTGTACAGAAACAATTTTGCCGAACAACTCTCATAGAAAGTGGTTGCAATCTTTTTTATTTACGCTATAATAATAATATGTGTTTTGCAGACATAGTACATCGGTAGTATATCAGCTTCCCAAGCTGAGGAGGCGGGTTCGATTCCCGTTGTCTGCTTACCTTAAAAGCCCGGTAGAATCCGTTATGGATTTTACCGGGCTTTTATTTTGTCTTTGGTGTTCAGCCCCCCGCCGCACTTTTCGCATATCATAATAGAGCTTGAAGCGTAATCCTATTTCCAATATCCTCCTATTGCAGAGTTGTTACATAATTGTTACAATTCTTTTGTGCTTAGCTAACACAAATAAAAATAAGGAGGACGAAACTATGTGCTTTAACTTCAATAGCTGTTCCGAGTTATTTACTGCTCTTTGCAAATACTTTAACCTCGGATGTTAATTACCCACAGGATAAACGATGCAGATTCTGACATCCGCATCATAAAACACAGGATGTAACACATCCCAAAAGCGCCGGCACCGATGAACTTCACCCATCGGTGCCGGCGCTTTTTATGACGGCTCATTCTAATTAACATATGGAAACACTAATATGATTCGATACTCCTGATTTTCCTTTTCCACAATGCATTCCCCATTCATTTTTTTCATCATATTTTTGATATTCTGTATTCCAATTCCATTACTTTCAACTTTCTCTTCCGGCAGGCGCACTCTGTTTTCAAACAAAATGCCTACCCGATCCTTTTCTTTCCTGGAAAAAATCCTGACAGCCTCCCCAGGGTCTGCATATTTGATGATGTTTGATGTCACGTTATCCATAATGCGTATCATATAATCTGTCGATATGCTTATCTTCTGCTCCACCCATTCTACATCGAAATCTACAGTAAACTCTTTCTGTTCCAGATAATTACATGTCTCAGAAAACAAATCAAAAAAAACGGTCTCAAATAGTTCCGGTTCTTCCAACTCTATCTCCTCGTCCCCGGCAACAAGAGCATACTCAAACAGATGATCCACCAGCTGTTTTAACCGATATGCTTTTTTGTTTATCTTTTTCACATACTCTTTCCGCTGCTCTTCTGTTTTATACTGTTCTTTCTGAAGTATTTCCGAATATAGCATGATTGCAGTAACCGGTGTTCTGATATCGTGTGACATTTCTGTCACAATCCGCTGATTTTCCTTCATCATTTCCATTTCCTGATTCAACAGACTCTGGAACGCAATCCGCATATTTTCAATTCCCTCTGCTAGCATGGCCAATTCATCTTTCCCCTTGACCGTGATGGAATAATCAAGGCTACCACCTTCCAGAATAGCAATTTCATCACTCAGTTTTAAAATATACTTCATTTTCTTTCGTATTCCAAGCAGAACAATGCCAAGAAAAACAGCGAAAGAAAGACAGATTGATGCCACCAATAGCCAGTTATATAGCTGATAGCTGAAACTTCCGGAAATCATGACTTCCACCGTTATATCAGACAATTCCAGATCATAATAGCTTTCCCACGGATAATTACCCGCCGCAATTTCGCTTACGCTGACATCTTCCTTAGGATAATCAGAATCATATATCTGGATTTGATCCTTATATATTCTGACATATATCATCTTCTGCCTTTGAACCCATGTATTAAGCTGTGCTATATCACTCGATGAAATATGCTCTGCCGTCACATATTTTTGCATTTTAGCAAGATATTTCAGGTTTTGCTTTTCTATATACGTAGAGCTTTCCAGATAATGGTCAAGAACATAGTTTCCCGTTGAATAAAATATCTGAAAAAAAACGATTGCAGCAATTGCTGCGCCGGTTAAGAGATACAGCAACTGTACATAAATAGAATGATTCTTACTTACTATCTGTGTCAAATTTGTACCCCTTTCCCCATACCGTTTTTATATACTTAGGATTTTTAGGGTCATCCTCTATTTTTACCCGGAGTTTTCGGATATGTACCATTACCGTGCTGTTGCAGGAGTAGAAATAAGGTTCCTGCCACACACTCTCATAAAGATTTTGTGCAGAAAATATTTTTCCGGCATGCTGCATCATAAGCAGCAGAATATGATATTCAATATCTGACATATCTTTCATCACTCCATCTATATAGACCTCGTTGAACTTTTCATGAATTTTAATTCCATTCAGTGTCAGATAAGAGTTTTCATTTTCATCCCATTCGCAGCTCCTTCCTCTGTATACATTATAACGCCTCAGTAATGCTTTCACACGCCCTAAAAGCTCCGCATAAGAAAACGGTTTTGCGAGATAATCATCCCCGCCTGCCATAAGACCTATCAGCTTATCTGATTCCTGTGCTTTCGCCGTCAAAAAAAGAATCGGCACATTCGATATTTTACGGATTTCCTCACAAGTTCGGAGTCCGGACATACCAGGCATCATAACGTCAAGTATTACAAGATCCACTTCATCATTCAGACAATAAAGCCCCTGTCTTCCATCTTCCGCTTCCATAACAGCATATCCTTCACTCTCGAGTAAAATCCGCACCCCATCACGAATATCCGCATCATCTTCGACAATTAATACCTGCTCTTTTTTCATGCTTTGTCCTCTCCTGTCACATTCTTAATGTATAACATAACAGATTTGTAATAAACCGTAAACGCTTAGCCTGCTTTCTTGATAACTTTCATTTCCCGGACCGCTTTCTGCTCGTATATTTTGTATTCCTTATCCCATGTGCGGTATGTTTTTTCGCCTCTGTGATCTGGGAAAGTATAATTTTGGGTCAGATAATTGCCAAGGTATCGTGTAACCTTATCTGCTCCCGAGTAATTTAGATGATCTCCGTTGTCAAGACTGTCTGTCTTCCAGTTAATCCCTATTTCTTCCGTCTTCAAGTTTAAATCCAGAAAATCCAGCCCCTTTTCCCTTGCGTATGCCTCTATACTGTTATGCCTCGCATAATTACAGTTTATTGGAGACGGAGTGCTTACCAGCAACAGTTTCGTTCCATTTTTTTCACACAGTTTTCTTATTTTTTCCAGATAGAAACTGACAATTTTTGAAATTTCTTCTTTCTGGTCATTTTTCTGCATATATTCCCCCTGTTCGTATGGAACAGTCTCGCAGCGAAATGCAAATCCCTTATAATTCTCAGCAGGATATTGTTTTTCGGATAACATGGATTTCCAAATATCATGTCCTTGAAATATTGGAATATAGCGATAGCCAATCTCACCCAGGCAATCTTTTACTTCTGATGACAAATTTTTGCACCGGAACACCATATTCGTCTCCAGAATAACAAGCTTGGGGCTCTGGGTTTCATATGCTGCCTGCAGCATATGAAAAGCTTCCTGCATTCTCTGACCGGTCTGTCCACACACATACCCTGTCATTCCGTAATCGCCCCACCACGCCATCGGGGAAATGGACGTCATACCCAGACTGTCCCCTAATACAATGATATCCACGCTGTTTTCTGGCTCCCTTAATATCCGGAAAATGCTTTTATTTCGATCCAGTACATAGCTGTCATTCGCAACCATTAAATTCACTATTCTTTCCGATACACCCACCAGAAGCAGCACCAGTATCATCATAAAAAGTATATTCTTTGAAATAATTTTTTTGAAATATTTAAAATCCTGCATAAATCATATCCACCTGCTGATAGCCCATTCCATATGCGCCCAGAATCAATACCGCAAAAATCAAGGCGTAATAAAGCGTCCACCTGACCGGAAGCCACAATTTCTGGATTCCTTCCTCTCCCAGCAGCTTTTTCTCTTTTATAATTCCGACAACTGCAACAACAATACAACCGGCAATAACCACAAAATAATCCAGCCGGTCAAGTCCGACCGACATTAAAATTCCTCTTATTTCCTCCTGCCGTGCTACAATATTCTCAAAACTCTGAATATTATTTCCCTTAAAAATGCTGAAAAACATGCTCATTCCTGCCTGAAGTCCGTTTGCCCTGAAGAAAAGTTCCCCTGTAAAAATAATAAGCCACGTTTTAAGAGTCTGTAATATTCGATACGGCAGGGCATTCTTATCCAGATGACATATTTCCAATATGTTATCTCTCAATGGTTCTACTGCCACTTCAGCAAGCAGTATTACAAAATAGTACATTCCATAAAAAATGTAACTCCATCTTGCCCCATGCCATAAACCATTGCATATCCAGACCGGGAATAGACACAGCGCCGATATGCCCAGCTTTGTTAAATATTTTCCACAATGCTTCTTTCCAAATTTATTCCACTTTTTTACAATGCCAGACACAGATACCGGATAAAACACATACGTTTTAAACCAGACACCAAGCGTAATATGCCATCTTCTCCAGAATTCCGCCGCGCTTTTTGAAAAAAACGGTTGTCTGAAATTTTCCGGAAGCGTGACGCCAAACATTTTCCCACTGCCGATAATGATATCCATGCAGCCGGAAAATTCCATGTATAGCTGGGTGGTGTAAGCGATTGCCACGATAACAATCATTTCTCCGTAATGATACTGATAATTATTAAAGATTACATCCACAAGAAGATACAGGCGGTCTGCTATCAGCAGCTTTTTGAAAAGTCCCCAGAAAATTCTTACACTTCCCTGCGCCAGATTTTCCATCGTCAGGGGATTTCCCTCAAATAACGTATCTGCTGTCTGCGCATACGAACTGATCGGACCTTCCATAATTTGTGGAAAAAAGCCCAGAAAAAGAGCGATCTTTCCAGGATGCCTGAACACCTCCACCTTTTCCCAATATACATCTGCCATATATCCAATTGCCTGCAGCGTATAAAATGATATGCCAACCGGAATGAGCATCTGCTTTGTACCCAAAGCCAGACTGCTTCCTCCTTGTGCCAGAAGCACATTCACATTTTGGATAAAAAAGTTATAATATTTTAAATATGCCAGTATTCCCAGAAGAACGCATATTCCAAATACTAATATCGCTTTTTCTTTCTTTTTATAAGCTTTTTTTATAGTGCCTGCCTCGGTTCTCTGCATTCCTGCTGTTTCATCATTACATTTTGTTTTTATCCATGAAATCCATACTGCAATGTAATGCGTGAATAACGTTGTTCCTAACAGATAAAGCACCAGTTTTCCACTACATATCCAGAAAAAAAGGTAGCCGGCTGCCAGCAGCGTAATCCATCTGCTTTTTTTCGGCGTCAACTGGTAGAGCAGAAGGACAGCCGGCAAAAACAGAAGCAAATATATCCCTGTATGGTATGCCATATCAACTCTCCTGTAATTTTGTTATCATTCTCCACATGGCATTGACTGAATTAAGATTTTCAGGAATAATTTCTGACGCATCTATCTCAATCTGGAACTGGTCTTCCAATTCAGAGATCAGGGATATTACCATAAAAGAATCCATAATCCTGTCATCGATCAATTTTTCTTCCTTATCCCATGCAATACTACTGTCTATTTCCATTAAAATATTCATCAACTTTTCCATTATTTGTGATCCTCCATATTCCATTTGTAAGTTTCCTGCTTATTTCGTGCCAATTTAAAGCCTTCCTTTTCACTGTAAAACACTACCGCAGGCAATTCATGGCTCAGGAACAATGACATTCCCTCTGTCATCGCGTAGGCTCCTGCATTTTCAAAAATAATAACGCTTCCCTCCCCGGGAGCTGTCAGCTCAATATCCCGAACCAGAACATCATTCGCTGTACAAAGTGCCCCACAGATGGTCCATTTTTCTTTTTTTCCTTCTCTTCCGTCTGGATACATTCTGCACTTCGGCTGGTACATTCCCCGAATTTGCCCATCATACTGAATCTGATGCATTCCTCCGTCCACAATACAATAATTCCTGTCATTATTTTTCTTACACTCGTGAACACAGGTAAGATAATATCCACATGATGCAACAAACGCACGTCCCATTTCCAGCATTACCTTTCCTTTCCATTTCATTCCAGATATTGCTGTCTTAATTACTTTTATATCCGCTTCTAAAGTATCTTCCTGATCTTTAAAATAAGGCACTGCTATTCCGGGACCGTATTCTAATTCACTCATTGTAAATCCATACTTTTGTTCTATCTTCCAGCAAAATTTATCCAGATACGCAATTTCTTTGCTGAATTTTTCTGCTGTTTTTTTCTGTGTTCCTGAGAAAAAATGTATCCCGCAAACTTTAATCATTGGAAACTGATCCCTTGAAGCAATTATTTTCTCAATCGCCTCCTCATCCATACCAAACTGATTTCCGCTTGTCAGTCTCAGATATACGTTGATTTTCTCACCGTGTGTACTGCTCCAGTTTATGTAGCTGTAAAGCTGTTCAACGGATTCTACCGTATAGCGGCATCTCCCCCCGTATATGTTCAATATCTCAGTAATATCTTCCTTTTTCTTTAGAACTCCGGATATCAGCAATTTCTCCGCTTCTATCTGCAATTCTCTACAAATCTCAAATTCACCCATAGAACATACTTCAATTCTGTCTGTGACTTTCGACATTGTACATGTCAGAAAAGGATTTGCTTTGATTGCAAAACACAGTCCTGCGCTTTCCCTAAACCTGTCCCTAAAATAATCTGTCTTTCTTTTTACTTCATCTATGTCAAATACATATAACGGGGTTCCGTATTTTGTAATTGCATGTTCAAACTTTTCCAAATCCATTACGTCACCACTTCCTGTCGTTTTCCAAAGTAATTCCGATCTATTTTCCCATTTTTATTTAATGGCATATGCGCAACCCGGACAATAGTATGTGGAATCATATACTGAGGAAGTTTTTTCTTCAGACCATTTTTTATTTCTTTTGACTCTGCTGTTCCAAAATAAAAACCTACCAGTCTGTTTTTCTTAGTATTCATAACGCAGCAACTATTTTCTACTCCGTCCAACTGATTCAACGCATGCTCAATTTCCTCCAGTTCAATCCGATGTCCCATATGCTTTATTTGGAAATCTTTTCTCCCGGAAAAATACAACTCACCTGCCGCACTGTAATATCCCAGATCTCCTGTACAATAGTACCGCACCATGCCGTCTGCAGTTTCCATCCACCGGAATTTTTTTCTTGTTTCCTCCGGATTATGATAATATTCTTCTGCGAGCGACTCACCTGACACACAGATTTCACCGTTTTTTTCTGCCGTTGAAATCTCTTTTCCTTCATCATCCATAAGAAATACTTTTCTTCCGTCAAAGGCTTTCCCAAGCGGCAGAATCTCATCATCTTCAAATATTCTTTTTACCCTGTAATAAGTGCAGTTGCAGGTAATCTCCGATGGTCCATACAGATTCACAAACTCCGCCTCCGGCAGTGCAAGCTGCCACTGCCTCAGCTGTTTTACCGGCATTACTTCTCCGCTGAACATTACCCGCTTTACTTCTATCGGTATTCTATATTTCAATCCGTGCAACGCTGAAATGAGCGTAAGCGCCGATACCGCCCAGATCAGGGTATTTACATGCTTGTTGCACAAATAATCCAGCAGCACAGGTGGTACAGAAAATAGTTTTGTCGGAATTATAACAAGTGCCGCTCCCGTCATCAGACACGTATAAATATCTTTCACTGATACATCAAAATCAAACGGAGCCTGGTTTCCAATGACATCCGTCTCTGTGAACCGGAATGTATGAATAAAATGTGTAATAAAATTTATTACTGATTTATGGCTTACCACAATCCCCTTTGGCACTCCGGTAGAGCCTGAAGTAAAGATTCCGTATAAACGGTCATCCGCTGTGCATGCTTTACGTACTGCAAGAAGTTTTCTTTCATCAATCTGCTCTTTCATAATGTCTTTCAACAGACATTTACATTCTCCATAACCCGTTTGTTCCAGAAGCGCTTCATTTTCTGCCGGTATGATGATAATTTCAGGTAGCAATGTATGAAATATTTCGCATAATCTTTCGATCGGCTGTTTGGGATCCACCATTACATAAAAACATCCTGCATACACTACTCCAAACATTGCAGCCAACGTGACTGCGCTTTTTTCCGCCAATATCACAACCGGTTTTTGTCTGCCTGTTCTTTTGCACAATGCCGTCCCGATGCTTTTTGACATTTCCTGCAATTCCAGCCACGTCATACAAATATTCCCGTCATCAACCGCTGTTTTCCAAGCATTGCATACTGTTGTTCTTTCCAAATAGTCCAGTATGTTTTTCACAAATATCGCTCCCCTAATAAAGTTTTATGTAGCAATCAGCTACGTATCACATTATTATCTTTATTTCTTATCAATTTCTAAATCAAACCTTAACAAATCTAAATCTTACAAAAAGAAAGCGCCGGCACCGATGAACTTCACACATCGGTGCCGGCGCTTTTTCTATTCTACACTCTTTAACGCTTCCACCGGATCAATTTCATCCAGGGAGCGGTTCGTCAGCAGATCCACCAGGATCGCAAACAAAAATGAGAGGCCTGCCGCCATGGCATAGCTTTTCCCGTGAAGGGACACCGCCAGATAAATCGACGGCATGTTCAAAACATACGTTAAGGTCTGCGCAAACGCATATCCCAGCGGAATTCCGCAGACAATGCCGATCGCCGTGAGTATCATGGTCTCTTTGTTGACATACAGATGCACTTCACGGTCAAAAAATCCCAGCACCTTAATCGTCGCCAGCTCTCTGCTCCGCTCGGAAATATTCGTCGTAGACAGCGTAAATAAAACCACGAACGCGAGCGCCGCCGCCATGATAATCACAATGTAGACCACCATATTGATCAGGGTGAACGCATCCGAGAACTCATCCGAAAGCTCCTGCTTGCTGGTGTAGGACACGATACCCTCTTTTCCGCCGAGATCATCTGCATAGGCAATTTCATCCGAACATTCTTCCGACAACTTTAAAAATACTCCGTTCGGTTCATAATCGCCAAACAGCGATTCATAGGTTTTCTCTGTCATATAGACGTTATTGCCGAGGTAATTGCGGACGAGACCGCTTACCGTCACTTCCCGCTGATTCAGATCCTGATCCTGAATCTCCACCTGATCGCCGGCCGCAAACCCAAGCACATTTGCCGCATTCTGCGTCACCAGAATCTCGCCGTCCAAAAGGCCGATCTCCTCATCCTTAAGATTGTACAGACCAATGTACTCTGCAAGAGGCTCATCCCCCGGCACGACAATCATCTGTGCCTTTTCTTCCTTCCCGGCAGCATTCTTCAGCTTCACCGTGGAAATCTGCACGTTCAGCGCACTTTGCACATTCGGATCCCCATTTACATAGGAAAGAATCTTGTCATTGTCGGATGCTGCCCCCGCCGCCATGACATCATACCGGTACACATTCTCATACTGGCGCGGCAGCAGGTCTGTCACCGAATCCCTCACCGCGAATCCGAAAAGTAAGAGCGCCATGCATCCCATAATTCCCGCTACGGTCATGAAAAGACGCTTTTTATAGCGGAACAGGTTGCGGGCGGTCACTTTATTGAGAAATGACAGGCGCTTCCATACCGGCGTGATGCGCTCCAGCAGTACGCGGGAGCCTGCGCGCGGCGCTTTCGGCCGCATCAGAACTGCCGGCATGTGTACAAGTTCCGCTTTACATGCACAGGCGGTAGCGATGACAATTCCGGCCGCAAAAAGTGCAGCTCCGCCACATCCGAGCAGCGGCATAAAGCGCAGCAGATATTCCGGGAACAGATACATCGTATCAAAAATCCGGAAAATAATCTCCGGCAGAAGAACAAATCCGCACACATTTCCCAGAATTCCGCCGGACACACTCGCCGCACATGCATACACCAGATATTTTCTGCGGATCTCACGATCCGTAAAGCCGAGCGCTTTGTAGGTTCCAATCAGACCGCGGTCCTCCTCCACCATACGGGTTATCGTCGTCAGGCTGATGAGAATGGCAACAACGAAAAATACCATCGGGAACACCGTACCGATCGCCTCAATCGACGCCGCATCGCTCTTCACATTGGCATAACCGCTCAGAGACGTGCGATCCTGTACATACCACTGTGTCATGTCAATGTCCGCAATCTTTTGCTCTTCCTCCGCAATCGTCTCATTGAAGTCCGCAAGATTTTCTTCATATTCTGCCTTGCCGTCCGCGTATTCCGTCTCACCTTCAAGCAGCTTTTCCCGTCCTTCGGCGAGATTTTCCTCACCGTCCTTTATCTGCGCCGCAGTCTCCTGTTCCTTTTGCGCCAGCTGCGCCTCGCCTTCGGAAAGCGCCATACTGCCGTTCTCCAGCTCTGCTCTCTTATCGGCAATCTGCGATTTTCCGAAGATGATCTGTGCTTCCCCTTCGTTCAGTTCGTTCCATGCCGCATCAAACTGCTGCCGTGCCGTCTGTTCTGCCGTATCCAGCTGCGCCTGTGCCTCGCCGAGCGCCTGGATTGTCGCCCGCACATTTCCCAGTCCCATTGCAAGCTGTACCAGCTGATCGGCTGTGGGTTGCTGCAGCGCCTCCAAAAACGCACTCTGGCTGTCCGCCACCAGTCCCGGCACCGCCGCCTGTGCCTGCGAGGCATCCTGCTCTGCGACCACCGCTCTTGCTACGGGTAAATACGCCTCCACTGCCGCCTGCACATAGGCGTCCCAGGCCTCAGCGGGCCATGCTTCCCCGTACGCCTGGATGACCTCCTGCGCCTGCGCTTCCAATGCCGCCTCCGTCTCCGCTGCCTGTTTACTGCTCTCTGTAAGCTGTGCGCGTGCCGCGTCTAACTGTGCATAGGTTTCCTCTTCCTTTGCCGAAAGCGTCTGCTTACCGGATGCCACCTGCGCCTCGCCTTCCGAAAGCTGCTGCTCCGCTGCATCCAGCTGCGCGCTGCCATCGGCAATCTGCTGCTTTCCCGCGGCAATTTCATCTCTCGCTTCCGCAAAACCATCCTCCGCCTGCTGTTTTTCCGCATCAAATTCCTCCTGGCCGTCGGAAAGTTCCTGCCAGCCCTTATCCAGCTCTGCTCTCGCATCGGAAAGCTGCTGCTCTGCCTCAGCAAAGGACTCTTCCGCCTCCGCTTTCGCATCCGCAAGCTTCTCTTTCGCCTCATCCGTGACTTCCACGTACCGTGCCTGCTCCCGATTTTCCTTAATCTGCGTTTCAATCGCATCCGTCACCTGTGCGACCTTTTCCTCATAGGCATCGGAATAGCAGAACAATTCTGCAGCACCATCGACGGTAAGGCAGACTTGTGTGTAAATATCGCTGTCTGCCGCCTCCGGCAAGATGAACACAGTGTCATCCTCCGACTGCCCGGAGCGGAACGCCGTCGCTCCCTTTGCATTGTTGACATCCTGCACATCCACCACAATTCCCGTTACGGTAAAGCGGCTGCAGAGCAGCGAAGACTCCTCATCATCTGTTGTATCCACCGCGATGACATCCCCGATGCCGCATCCCGTCTCATCGGCAAACGCGGTTGTAACGGCGGTCTCATCCGCACTCTCCGGCAGCCTGCCGGACAACACATACGGCTGATTGATTCCCCTGTCATTCAACGTGCAGACTGCAATGCTGACCTCATGATCGTTTACTTTCGCATGTACCGTCTCACTGTAGACGCCGACCGCATCCGCGACACCGTCCAGTGCCTTTAACGCATCCACATCCTTCTCCGTAAGTCCGAGCGTCGAGACGACACTGATATCGTACAGTCCCTGTCTGTCATAAAACTGATCTGCCGAATAGCGCAGATCCATGCAGGCAGCCCGCAATCCGGTGAGCATTCCGACACCCAGAATCGTGATCAGCATGATGGAGAAAAACCGTTTTTTCCCCTTGCGGATCGCCCGCCATATCTCCTTATTATATGCACTCTTCATCAGTATCCCTGCCTTTCTCTTCTGCCCCGCTACCACTCGATCTCCGCGATCGGCGTAGGGTGCGCATTGCAGGTAATCTCTGTCACCTTTCCGCTCTTAAAGCGGATCAGGCGGTCAGCCATCGGTGCCAGCGCAGAGTTGTGCGTAATCAGAAGTACCGTAATCCCATCGTTCCGGCAGGTATCCTGCAGCAGCTGCAGAATCTGTTTTCCGGTGTTATAGTCAAGCGCTCCCGTCGGCTCATCGCAGAGCAGGAGTTTCGGATTCTTGGCGATCGCACGCGCGATAGACACCCGCTGCTGTTCTCCTCCGGAAAGCTGCGCCGGAAAGTTATTTTTGCGGTCCGCCAGTCCCACTTTTGTGAGCATCTCCCCGGCATCGAGCGAATTTCTGCACACCTGCGCCGCAAGTTCCACATTCTCTATCGCTGTGAGATTCGGCACCAGATTGTAGAACTGGAATACAAACCCGATATCGGTACGCCGGTATCCGACGAGCTGCTTTTTGTTATACTTTGCAATATCTCTGCCATCCACCTTGATCTCGCCCGCAGTCGGCACATCCATTCCGCCTAAAATATTGAGCGCCGTCGTCTTCCCTGCACCGGAGGAACCGAGAATCACTGCCAGTTCGCCCTTCTCCACAGAAAATGAGGCTCCATCCAGCGCTTTGATCGAAGTCTCACCTGTCTTATATTCCTTCGTTACATTATTAAATTCGATATATGCCATAAAAGGCCGCCTTTCTTCCCAGACTCTGTTTTTTATCTCTATGCAGATTCCATTTTCTATGCCTAATGTACTCCCCGCGCTGCCTTTCATCAATCAACAGATTCTCCGCACGTGTTAAAAAATTGAAGACAACACGTTGTCGTGCTATAATTTACGTGAAGACAAAATGAACACAAATCTTATACCGGGAGGTTTTCATGAAAAAGCAGCCCCATATCACAGAACAGACCAAAAATAATCTGCGGATCGCTTTCTGGTCTCTCTACGCGCAAAAACCGATAGAAAAAATCTCCATCAAGGAGATTACCGAGCTTGCCGGTTACAACCGCGGCACCTTTTATCTCTACTATAATGATGTATATGATCTTCTTCATCAGATTGAGGAAGAAATCCTCGGGAAAATTACAGATGTTCTGAATGATTCTCTGGAAAAAAATGATACCTTTGACCTTTCCGGTCAGATGGGAATTCTTTTAGATCTGATGCAGACATATGAAACCTATGCTGCTGTACTCTTAAGCGATCATGGCGACCCGCATTTTGCGACCCGCCTGAAAGAAGTGGTATGGCCCCTCTTAAACCGTTATTTTGTTCCCTCGGAGGGACATGACGATTACGAGATGGCACTTCTTGCCGATTTTTACCTGTCCGGCCTTCTCGCCAGTGTCATTCGCTGGCTGCAGAACCCTAAAATGACACTGGAAGAATTTTTGGATTTTATGGTGGGAACCATTTTCCCTATACCTGATTCCCCACAATCTTATAATAGCTGCGGGAAGTCAGTGCAAACACCAGCAGATAAATCAGCAGGAACACCAATGCCGTAGCCGCCACGCACAGGGCAAACAGCGCGGTATTGTTGAGGCTGAACGCCGCCAGAATCCATTTGATCATCGGGAACGCCATGACAACATGAAGCACTGCTGCCCCGATCGGCAGGAAAAATACCGTGAGGATCTGTGTGCGGATACTCCGCTTTACCTCGGCATTGCTCATGCCTACCTTCTCCATGATGGCATACCGTTCCTTGTCCTCGTAGCCTTCCGAGATCTGCTTGTAAAAAATGATCAGCACCGTCACCATGAGGAACATCGCACCCAGAAACAGACCGATAAAAAGCAGACCGCCGTTTAAGCTGTAGTATTCATCCCGGTTCTGTGCCCGGCACTCGACATACGTTCTGGAATAAGAGTCCTTTGTATCATCCGACGGATGCCCGTCATTGTATGACGAGATCACCGAGTGAAGCGCATTTTCCGCTGCCACTTTTTCTTCTGCTGTTCCGTCTATGTCAAACGCCATATTGTATTTGATCTGCAGGCTTACACGCTCCTCGTCCCAGTTCTGTTTCAACTCCGTAAAAATCTGTCCCAGTGTCTCCCTATCCGGCACAATCATAAATACACTGTCGTCTGCCATGTCATCCAGATAATCGCGCTCCGCTTCCGGATATGCGCAGATCTGTTTTACCTGATATATCTCATTGTCGAGCGCCAGCGTCCCTTTTTCATAGGAAGAGGATGACGCCAGTGCAATCTCCCCTCTTTCAAGTTCCCCGACCGTTTCACCGGTATAATTCTCCCAGTCGGATTTGGGCAGAATCGTGAGCAGCACCACATCGTTGATGCTGTAATCTGTGCCTGCTCCGATGCCGGTCACGGAAAATCCATCGTCCGTGCGCACCGCGGTCAGAGACATGTTCAACATGGCGCTGTGTCCCGTCAGCACCCGTCCGGAATCCTTCAGAGATGCTTCTGCCAGTGCATCCACCTCCTCCGGATGTTCCGGCATTGCATTATAATAGGACACCACAGACACCTCATATACAAAACGCCGCTTTAGGGCGTCTTCCACTCCCAGATACATACACAGGGTGGTAGAAACCGTCACCAGAACCATCGTCGATAAAATACAGATATTGGCAAGTCCCACCGCGTTCTGTTTCATCCGGTAGATCATACCGGAAACCGTCGTAAAATGTCTTGATTTGTAATAATAGTTTTTATTTTTCCGAAGCAGTTTGAGTACGGCGATACTGCCCGCAGTAAACAGACAATACGTTCCCAAAATCACAAGCAGTACCGCCACAAAAAACATGGTAATGGCAGAGACTGCGTCCGCCACCGTAAGCGCCAGATAATAGCCGCCGCCGAGTGCCGCCGCCCCGACCACCGCCAGCAGCACTTTCGTCTTCGGCTCCCGCTCTCCCGCATTGGCGCTGTGCAACAGTTCCATCGGATTGGAAAGCTTTATCTGCATAAAATTATAGAAAAGCGTGACCGCGTATATGCAGCCGAAAAGCACCAGCGTGTGGTGGCATCCCGTCAGCGAAATAGTAAACGGAACGCTCTGGTTGAATCCGGTCATGCGGTACAAAAGCATCGTCATCAGTTTGCCGAATGCAATGCCGAACGCCAGCCCGCCGCCGATCGTAACCGCCGCCGTAAACAACATTTCCAGAAAAAGCACCTTGGCGATATGCTTCTTCTCCATTCCTAGTATATTGTATACACTCAATTCCCGCTTGCGCCGCTTCATGATGAAGCTGTTGGTATAGAACAGGAAAATCGCCGCGAACAGTCCGACAATAATCACACCGAGCAGCAGCGTTACCGCCACATAGGCGCCGCCTCTCATCTGCTCCAGCCCCGGGTTATCCTGAATGGACATTACCAGATAGAACATCGCTGCCGAGAACACCCCCGCCAGAAGGTACGGCAGGTAAAGCTGTCTGTTATTGCGGATATTGACTGCTGCCAGTTTGACATATAACTTACGCATGATAGCCTCCCTCTTTGCCGGTGGTAAGAACCGTCAGCGTATCCGAAATCCGCACATACAGCTCCTCATTCGTCATATTCCCGCGGTACAGCTGATGAAATACTTCGCCGTCCTTGATAAAAAGAATCCGGTTGGCATGGCTCGCCGCTTTCGTGGAATGTGTCACCATAAGAATCGTCTGTCCTTCCCCGTTGATCGTGCCAAACAGCTTCAACAGTCCGTCGGTCGCCCTGGAATCCAGCGCCCCCGTCGGTTCATCTGCCAGAATCAGCTGCGGACGGGTGATCAGTGCGCGGGCAACCGCCGCCCTCTGCTTCTGTCCGCCGGAAACCTCATAAGGATATTTCTCAAGCAGCACATCGATCCCAAGCTTTTCGGCAATCGGCCAAAGCCGCTCCTCCATCTCCTGCACCGGTGCATCTGCCAGGACAAGTGGCAGAAGAATGTTATCTTTTAATGAAAAATGATCCAGCAAATTAAAATCTTGAAAAACAAAGCCCAGGTTCTCCCTTCTGAATTTGGAAATCTCCCTCTCGCCGAGTGTCACAATGTTCTTATTATTCAACAGCACTTCCCCCGCGGTCGGTTTGTCTAACGCCGCCAGAATATTGAGCAGCGTCGTCTTTCCTGAACCGGACTCTCCCATAATTGCGACATACTCCCCTTTTTCCACGGAAAAATTCAGATCTGCAAGCGCCTGCACCTGATTTCCCCCAAACCTTGTTGTATATATTTTTTTCAGATTACGAACTTCCAGAATAGCCATGTGTCTCTCTCCTTTCCTTGACTGTACCCAGTATAACAAAACAGAGAAATGCAAGCCATTTCTTTGGATTACATTTCTCTGCTGTTTCTTACGTTTTTGTAAGATTCTTCTATGACTCTTCCGGAAAGCCGATCGTCACCCGGGTTCCCGTTCCTTCCTGCGATGTGATCGTAAAGCTGTGCCCCAGCTTTTTTAAAATCGTGCTGCAAAGATACAGCCCGATTCCGGTCGATTTCTGGTTGGCATGACCGTTATAGCCGGTATAGCCTTTTTCGCAGACTCTCGGCAGATCCTCCGCGCGTATTCCGATCCCCGTATCGGTAATGGTAAGGCGTCCCTTCTCCATCCCGATCGTGATGCTCCCCTCATGCGTGTACTTGAGCGCATTCGACAACAGCTGCTCAATGACAAAGCCGAGCCATTTTTCATCGGTGAGCACACGTGCCCCCGTCTCCTCGTAGTGCAGTGTGATCTTCTTGCTGATAAAATGTCTCGCATAGCGGCGCACCGCCATCCGGACCACTCCGTCGAGATCTGTCTGCCGCAGCACAAAGTCCGTGGTCTCCGATCCGAGACGCATATACGAAAGCGCCATGTTCACATACTGCTCAATCGCAAACAGCTGCTGCAGTTCTTCATCCCTGCGCTTCTCCCTCTGCTGCTGCAGCCTTTCCCTGTCCTCTCCCAAAGGCTCCTCTTCACCGGGAATATCCACTTCTTCCTCGATTAAAAGCTTCAGCGCCGCAATCGGCGTCTTGATCTGATGCACCCACATGGTATAGTATTCCATCAGATCGCGCTTTTCGCTGACCGCCGTATTCCAGATACGCATTTTCTCTTCCGCCAAAAGTCCCAGCAGCTGTTGATAATCCTCCTCCAGGATTTCGCCGGGTTCCGGAAGATTCTCCAGCGATACCGTTATCGACTGCTGCAGTGCGAACAGTTTCCTGTGCCGCCTGCCGTAGCTTATCCCATCCATCGTCACTGCAAACAGCAGGATTCCCAGACACAGCAGCATGCCGTAGGCAATCTCCCCGGCAGGCACTTCATTTAAAAATAAGACTGCCGTCATCACGATCCCGCAGCCAATCACTGCAGCAATCCATTTGAGACGGCATTTTATGTAGGATCCCCCTATTTTCTGCTTCATCAAAATCTCCTACCCGATATGATACCCGATTCCCTTCTTCGTCAAAATAAAATCCGGAAGTCCTGCTGCATCCAGCTTTTTCCGCAGCCTTCCCACGTTGACGGAAAGGGTATTCTCATCCACAAAACTGTCGCTTTCCCAGAGTTTTGTCATCAACGTATCGCGGGACACGATCTTCTCCTTGTTTTCCATTAACACCTGCAGTATCTTAAGTTCGTTTTTCGTTAAATCTATCCGCGTCTCCCCGCAGGTGAGTGTCGCATCGCCCAGATTTAAGAGTGCGCCTCTATGCTCCAGCACCGTATTCTGGCCCGCAAAATCATAGGTGCGGCGCAAAAGTGCCTGGATCTTCGCGGTCAGCACATCCAGATCGAACGGCTTGGCAATGAAATCATCGCCGCCCATATTGACCGCCATGACGATATTCATATTATCCGACGCCGACGACACGAAGATTACCGGAACCTTCGACATCTCCCTGATCCTGCTACACCAGTGGTACCCGTTGTAAAAGGGAAGCTTGATGTCCATCAGCACCAGCTGGGGCGCCGCCCCCGCGAACTCCTTCATGACGTCGGAAAAATCCTCCACGCAGACCACATCATAATCCCAGCTTTCCAGATGCTTTTTTAAGCTTCGCGCAATGATCTCATCGTCCTCCACGATCAATATCCGATACATTCCCTCTCCTTTACCACAGTTCCGCCAGTTCGTAGATCAACTTCTCGGTCTTCTCCCAGCCGAGACACGGATCCGTGATCGACTTTCCGTAACAGCCGTCGCCGACCTTCTGCGCACCGTCCTCGATATAACTCTCGATCATCAATCCCTTTACCAGCTTTCTTATCTCTCCCGACACCTTACAGCTGTGCAGGACATCCTTGCTGATCCGGATCTGCTCCATAAACTGTTTGCTGGAATTGGAGTGGTTCGTGTCTATGATGACCGCCGGATGCGCCAGTTCATGCCCCGCTTCCCGTGCCTCCTCATAATGTTCCAGAAGATTCTGCAGATCCTCATAATGATAATTCGGAATATTTCTGCCAAACTTGTCCACATATCCGCGCAAAATGGCATGTGCATACGGATTGCCGGTCGTCTTGACCTCCCATCCGCGGTATAAAAACGTATGTCCGTGCTGTGCCGCAATGATCGAATTCATCATGACGGAAATATCTCCGCCGGTCGGATTCTTCATTCCTGCCGGAATTCCCACACCGCTCGCCGTCAGCCTGTGCTGCTGATTTTCTACCGAGCGCGCCCCGATCGCCACATACGACAGAAGATCCGAAAGATAGCGGTGATTCTCCGGGTAGAGCATCTCGTCCGCGCAGGTAAAGCCGGTCTCTTCCACCGCCCGCATATGCATGTGACGGATCGCGATGATCCCCTTTAACATGTCCGATTCCCGCTCCGGATCCGGCTGATGCAGCATGCCCTTGTAGCCGATTCCGGTTGTGCGCGGCTTGTTGGTATAGATGCGCGGAATCATGAAAATCTTGTCCGACACCTTCTCCTGCACTGTGCGGAGTCTTGAAATATAGTCGATCACAGCATCCTCATTATCCGCCGAACACGGACCGATCACAAGGATCAGTTTGTCCGATTTTCCTTCAAAAATATCCCGGATCTCGTCATCTCTCTTCGCCTTGGTGGCTACAATCTGTGCACTGACCGGATGCTGCTCCTTTAACTCCTGCGGTGTCGGCAGCTTCCGTAAAAATTCCATCTCCATTTCCATATCTATTGATCCTTTCTGTCATACGCGCTGTCGCATATGTTATCTTCTGATATTTTCGCACTGCAACGCGTTGCAGTGCAAATCCACCTAAGTATGATACAGCTTTATACCGGGACTGTCAACCTCTTTTCACTATAAAACATAAGATTCCGCGTTGATCCGTACTCCGTCAAATGCGTCTTCTTCCTCTTTGGAGCCTTTTCCCGGATCCGTATTGATTCTGGCAACATTTTCGCTGACCATCTGTACCGCCTGCTTCTGCGCCTCGCTGCAGATGATTTCCATACAATCTTTAAACTTCAATTTTTCCTGAATCTGCCCTGCCGTCAGATCATCCTCCAGAATGACCTGCACACAATCCTGTATCGTAATGCCAAGAGGCGTCTCATCCAGCAGATCCGGTCCCACGAACGCTTTCAGGCGGTTCGCAATCTGCAGTCCGCTCCGGACGATCATCATCTTGTAATCCACGTTCAGCGCCAGAAATGCGTCCTTCTGCTCCGGCAGAAGCAGTACCGTCCCGTTGACGTACAGGTACTCGATCTGTGCGAGATACGGTGTGCTGTTTGCATCCAGACTCAGATCGCCGTTAATGTAAAGCTTCTTTCCATATTTGCGCAGAAGCCGCTCATCCAGACTCACGCCGTCTACCTCATCCACATAGGCACATCCATCCGGCACCACGGTAAGCGTTGTCGCAGCCCCCACCAGCGGAACCGCAGCTTCCACGTTGCTCTCCGTCACCAGAAGCTCCTGCGTTTCAAACCGTACCTGCTTTTCGGCGAGTGCCGCTACATCGAGCTTTTCATCCAGGAGAACCACGCGGCGCTCCGCATAATACCGTGCCCCCGCTTCTGCCCGCAGCGGAAAATAGGCATCAATCTTAGCGCTTCCCTTCAATATAATACAATCATCCGGATACACACTTGTTTTTCCGTTGACCTTCATTCTGGTAAGCCCCGCCGAAAGACTTTCCGGGTAACGCACAGAACCGTTGACGATAATCGCAAGGTAATTTTTTAAAAGTTCCTCCGTGCCCGGTGAAATGGCAAGTCCTCCGTTGACCACCAGCACTGTTTTTCTCGCCGGCATCTGGCCGCATTTCAGTTCCATCCAGCCGTTCTGCACCTGCACGTCCACATCGCCCTCTGCCTCCACGATATTATCGACATTCAGCTGGATCGGATACCGGCTCAGATTCCTTCTGGCATCCTCGTTCACCAGCAGCACGTCCGCATTGATCACAACCTCATCGTACGGGTCAAACAGATTCTCGTGCATCTTTCTCGCGTCACATACCTCACAATTCAACAGATAACGTTTCTTTTTCTCCATCCTTTAATCCTCCCACTCTCTCTGCAAATGTTTTCTCGCCGAAGCAAGCCGCATACGCACCGTCGCCGGCGGTATTCCGAAAAGCTCCCCCAGTTCCCTGGAATTGTAGCCTTCCAGATAACGCATGGTAAACAGGATGCGCTCTTCTTCCGGCAGCCCGGAAAGGAGCTGTGCATTTTCCAATTCTCCATAATCCGTGTACCGTGCTTCCTCCGGCAGTTCTGCCATCACCGCCTCCCGGCGCTCACGCCGGAACCGGTCCACAAACAGATTTCTGACCGTCCGGTAGAGCCAGGCTCTTCCCTGCGCAAGATCCATGCCGTCCAGCTCCTGCGTATGATGCAGTGCGCGGTAAAATGCTTCCTGCACCAGATCCTCCGCGGCGGATTCATTCTGTGTCATACGCCTGCACCACCGGATCAGTTCCGCACGATATTTTTCATAGAGATCTTCAATCACCGCTCCCCCTCCTCTCTGACTGCCTTCGTATAGATAACGTATGACAGCGGGAAAGTGTTGTATTTTTTTCAGATTTTTGGACGCTCTTTTTCTCTCTGGTTCAATTCACGCAGAAAATGCAGCGCAAACGGCAGCGAAATGAAGAAGGATAAAATATCGGCAACCGTCTGCGAGACCTCGACGCCGGTCAGTCCCATGGTATTTGACAGCAGAAGCAGTACCGGAATAAAACACAGTCCGCTCCGCAGCATGGCAAGCAGCGTCGCCCTGCCGTTTTTCCCGATACTCTGAAACATCATATTCGCGCAGACCGTCATCGGCTGGAAGAACAGCGCCACAAGCTGGACGCGGAGCGCAACCTCTCCGATCGCCACCACCTCGGGATCATTCTGAAATACCGCCACAAGCTGCGCCGGGAAAAACATGCCGAGCACCGCAATCGCGCCGAGCAGGACTTCCCCCGCTGTGATCGTGAAATAGAAGCCCTTCCTCACCCTGCCGTACTTTTTTGCTCCATAATTGAACGCCGACACCGGCTGGAACCCCTGACCGATTCCAAGTCCAACCGAGAAGACAAACATGCAGATTCGGTTCACGATCGACATGGCAGCCACCGCCGCATCTCCGTACACACCCGCCTGCCCGTTTAACATCATCGTGGACACACTCGACAATCCCTGCCGCATCAGGCTGGGCAGACCTGTCTTACAGATCATGAGCACTTCTTTTGGCTCTCTGGTAACATACCGCAGCGCGAGCCGGCTCTGCGTCTTATTGCTTGAAAACATATAGAACAGGATTCCAAAACTGATGAGCTGGGACACCGCCGTGGAGATTCCTGCTCCCTCCACCCCAAGATGACACCGCGTCATCAGAAACCAGTCCCCGAAGATATTGATGACACTTCCCGAGATCAGCCCTACCATCGCAAGCGCTGCCCGTCCTTCGTAACGCAGAATATTATTCATCACGCAGCTGCTCGCCATAAACGGCGCCGCAATCAGAATGAAGATGGCATACGTCTTTGCATACGGCAGAATCGTGTCCGTACTTCCCAACAAGCGCATCAGCGGTTCGAGAAACAAAAGTCCCAATACCGTAATCAATCCTCCGGCAGCCAGCGCGCTCACAAACGAGGTCGACGCAAACCGCGTGGCGCTCTCTACATCCTTCGCGCCGAGCCTTCTGGAGATAATACTTCCCGCTCCATGCCCAAACATAAATCCGAAAGCCTGAATAATTGCCATCAGTCCAAACACTACGCCGACCGCTCCCGAAGCACTTGTCCCGAGCTCCCCGACAAAATAGGTGTCCGCCATATTATAAATATTTGTGACCAGCATGCTGATTGTCGTCGGTATGCCAAGCATAATAATGAGCTTTGACACCGGCGTCTCCGTCATTTTTTCATACTGCTTTTTCTCTGCCGCACGCCATTCCTCTGTCTCCTGCTTCATTTGTTTCACATCCTTATCATCATTTAAAAGAATAGTTACCTAAACTATAGCACAATATTTCTTCTACACCATACACTACAGGTATCCATCAGATTCCATCCTATAAGAAAAAAAACGCTTAACACGACGCAAAAAAAGCGGGAAGCCTTTGTTTTTTTGCTTTCCGCTTATCTTCTTCAGTGAGACACGGGGGATTCGAACCCCCGACAACCTGATTAAAAGTCAGGTGCTCTACCAACTGAGCTAGTATCCCATATTATTTTTAAACAAAACACAATGCCCAGTTCCGGAATCGAACCAGAGACACGAGGATTTTCAGTCCTCTGCTCTAC
>ERZ836441.61-NODE-61-length-118816-cov-16.621180_pt1 | contig 118816 bp, 116 predicted proteins | sample MGYA00519686_ERZ836441 | MGnify/ENA primary metagenome ERZ836441 (study PRJEB31850, sample SAMEA3708800) | human gut metagenome | biome: human gut; feature: human-associated habitat; material: faeces | place: China | collected 2014 ...
TCTCTGTATTTCTATATACCGTCCGGTTTTCGTACTTCAAGAGGATTGATTATCGTACTTGTGGAGTGCGGTTTTCAGTCCTCCGGCGTTCCATAACCGGATTTCTTGAAGTCGGTGTTTGGAACCGCTTCGTAGGATTTTGGGTAAATGCGGTTGGGTTTTCCACAGCCCTGCTTCTGGATTTCCACCAGTCCGGCATATTGCAGTTCCCGCAGGGTGTTGACCGCTTTCTGCCGCCCGCAGTGGAGCAGCTCCACTACCTCGTTGATGGGATAGTAGAGGTAAATGCGCCCGTATTCATCTGCCCAGCCGTTTTTCCGGGACAGGTCTGTTCGGCGCAGGATAAAGGCATACAGTACCTTTGCTTCGTTGGACAGGGGTGTGAATGTGGGGGCTTCAAAAAGGAAATTCGGAAGCCGGGTAAAGCTGACCGCTTTTTCCGGCTGATGGATATAAATAGTGTTTGTCATATCGTGTTTTGTGGACGGTTAGAAGCCCGTTTCCGGGGCGGGCGATACTTTATACCACCTGCCCCGTTTTGGGGCTTGCAAAGCCTGATAAATCAAGGCTTTTTTCACTCCTAACTGTCCACAGCAGACCTCCTTTTCCGTTCACTTTCTGTTTTCTGCCGCCTGTGAACTCTGGCGGCACAGCCGGGGCAGTATTTTGCCCGGTTGGATTTGGGGACGAACACTCTGCCGCAGACCGCACAGCGTTTCAAGTCTTTATCCTGGAAAATCTCCGCTTCCAGCGTCCCGTCCAGCGGCAAAACCGCCCAGCGGAACCACTTACAGCAGACCGAGAAAGAAACCGTCTGCGGGCAGGTGCAGGTGTTCCCATCGTCAAGGAGCATACAGTTCCCGTCCTCATAGTTGCAGCACTCCCGGCGGATCAGGGCGTTTGCCTGTTTCCTCTGTGCCGGTGTCATGCGGTAAAGGGAACCGTCCGGCTTGCGCTCTATGGGCGGCAGTCGTTTATATGGGTTCTCTCTCATGCGTTCCCTCCGTTTTTCTGTTGCCGTTCTTCCCGAAAGGATTTCCAGCGTTGGCACGCTCCCCACGGCTTCGGGACAAGTTGTCCCGAAGTGACCTCTGGACAAAGTGTCCAGAAGTTGGCTCCTTGCGGTGCTTCCCCTGCCGGGGTATTCCTTTTCGGACGGTCATTTGGTTTTCAAGGTGCAGCTCATCGATGAACTACCCTAAGTCTACACCTAAATGACCGCCCGTCCCGTATATCCGAAAGGTAGGAAATCCGCCCGGAAAACTCTCTATTTCCACGCTCTCGGAATTGTGGTAAAATGGAAAAAACAGAATGCCATTTTCGTTTAGGGAGGTCTCTATGTCAAAATTAAGTGATTTAATAAATGCAGAAGATAGTTTTCTGGTAAAACTAAGATGTGAAAATACTTTTGACGAAACGAAATATTTAGAAATTAAAAATCAAATCCTTATTGAAATGCCAAAGTGGAGAACACAGGGATTTATTTTGAATTGTGATGTTGAAGTGTTAATTAGCTTGATTGACCAATTAGCGGGAGGAAGCCGCTTCTTTAGCGAGGAAACAGCAATCAGGGTTGAGGATGCTTGTATGGAAATAGAAGAAATTATAAACTGTTTAGGAAGTTAAGTCGTCATATATTAAGTAGACAAGGAGGGAGGGCATGGAATTATCCATACAAGAACGATTGAAAGACCTGCGTGTGGAGCGTGGACTGACGCTGGAGCAGCTTGAAGAACAAGTAAATCTCTCCAAGTCTGCGCTGGGCAGTTATGAAGCAAAGGACTTCAAGGACATCAGCCACTATGCCATTATCAAGCTGGCGAAGTTTTACGGCGTGACCGCCGATTATCTGCTGGGGCTGTCCCAAACAAAAAATCACCCAAACGCCGATCTTGCAGACCTGCGTTTGAGTGATGATATGATTGAACTATTGAAAAGTGGGCGGGTGAATAATTCCCTCTTGTGTGAACTGGCGGTACACCCGGATTTTCCCCGGCTCATGGCTGACCTTGAAATCTATGTAAACGGTATCGCTGGCAAACAGGTGCAGAGTGCAAACGCCATTGTAGACGCTGTGAGTACAACCATTATGAAGCAGCACAATCCCGGCTTGACCGACCCGCAGTTAAGACAGCTTATCGCCGCCCATATTGATGATGACAGCTTTTGCCGCTATGTGATACAGCAGGACATAAACAAGATAGCTCTTGACCTGCGGGAAGCACATAAGGACGATTTTTTCAGCGTCCCGGAGGACAACCCGCTGGAAGATTTTTTACAGACCGCAGACGAAGTCGCCAGCGAGGACGGCGACCCGGAACAAGCGTCTTTGGCGTTTATCTGTAAGCGGCTCAAATTGAATTTCAAGAAGCTGTCCGAGGAAGAAAAGAAGTGGCTGAAAAAGATTGCACAGAAGTCGGACTTGCTGAAAAATCCAAACCCACAGCGGGGGAGAAAGTAAAGGGATAAATCGGGATTTGACGAAGGCGTGTATATGAAAAAGTAACTTCCAGTTTGCCAGAGAAAGGTATGGTGAGCGAATGAGAATATTATACGAACTTTCATGGTTATGGGAGACGCTGGTTATTGCGCTTGCGGTTGCGGCTGTTTGCGTGGTTTGTGCCATGCTAATCTGTAAGGCAGTAAAGAAGAACCTCAGCAAAAAGACGGCGGCAGTTATCGGCGCAGCAGCGTTTGCGGGCGCTGTTTTGGCAGTCATTGTGATTGCCCGGACTCCGATGCCGCTTTGATTAAACGGGATGCTTGATTGTCTGTGCATAAGTACAACTTCAAGTTTATCGAGGAAATAGCAAAGCCAGTCGAGCCAGTCAACGGTCAAGATGAACGGTGCATTTCATGCGCCGCCGTTGACAGTCCCGCCCGACTTTGCTAAAGGATAATCAAGGCGGGAAAGCCCTAAAATGGCTTTCCCGCCCATTCAGATTTTGAGAAAACGAGAGCCGCCGCAATCTTCTGACCATCGTGACCACAAGCGGCAACATCGGGGCAAGCTGTCCAAACTTTTACGGGGAACGATGGACGGGGACTTTCATATACGCCCTATCTGCTGTTGAAACCAGCCCCGCATTTGTGGCAGCACCCGCCCACAAATCCAAGCCTGTTTTCCTGCCGCTTCAAATGCCCTTGCCCTATCCGGCGGCAATGGCGTTTTCACGGCAACGCAGACAAAGCGTATAATAACACACTACACTTTGCGAGCAAAGTCGTGTGCCAAGGGGCAAGCCCCTTTGGAAACCCCTGACAACAAAACAGGCTGAATATTCCGCACTTTCCCGGTGCTTGATACTCAGCCTTTATTTGTTGTCAGCAGCCCCCGTTTCGTGGTCTGCGTGTAGTTCCTTGTAAACTGACCTAAACAGTCGGTCAGATACCTGGAGATTTTGCTGGATGATGCATCGTTAGAAGAAGATGTAGGCGTCCCCTCAGAAAATGGAGAATTAGAAGTTGATGAATATGATACTTCTTATTGTGCAAGTTTGATGTGGAAGTATCAGGACATGGAAGCAGACGAGATAACCAGAAAAAGACGGCAGGCAGAGTTTTGGGTCTGGTACATAAAAGAAGCTGCCAGATTATGCGATGATCCCATAAAAGAACGCATCAAAGTCGAATCTTTTATACCAGATACCCCCATATTAGAAATCAAAAACGCACAAGATTTTGTGCGGGCAATCAATTCCGAACTTGACTATATAAAGCATGAGAAAATGAATGATAAAATCATTTTGAGGATTTATACCCGTAAACATAAAAAGGGATTAACATATCCCGCATGCGGGAGACATTCAGAGCATATTAAGATAAGTTCGGAAGCAGTCAGTAAACTTGGTAAATTTAAAGAATGGGCAGTCGAGCTTAGAACTGAAATTCATCTTTACTACTGTGATAATCAGGATTGCCCCGAAAAAAGTTTTCCTGATCGAACCGAAGTAGGGCTCAACGAGGAAAAGCCAACTTTTTATATATCACAAATCAAAAGGAGAATGAGAAAATCATCCATGACCTTTTTGGCCTGTCATAGCTGAAAATCTGGTCCAGGATACCAGTCAAACAACAGAGAAATGAGGAATCAGGGTGGTCAAAACAGCCTATCAAAAGCTATGTTTCTATCCCTTGGTGCGGATTGCGGTGTTTGGAGTCCTGTTGAGCGCCCTTTTGTACCATTTCCATGGTTTCCTGAGCGCCGGAGACGAGCTGGTGGCGCGTGTTTTGGGGTGGCTCTGCCTGGGATGCGGCGCTCTGCACGGGTCTCTGCTTACAGTAGGCATGACCCGCTATGTCATTCAGGTCCAGCGGGCAAGCCGCTGTCTGCGCAGCCTTCCGGGTTATGTGCGGGAGCGCCTGAACCAGGATCTGCAAACCGGGGACCGGCTGGATGACCTGTATTTTACCAGCGACTTCCTTCTGGTCTATCAGCTCCAGGTCCGAAGCAAGCAGGGCTTTGCCTGTATCCCCTACCCGGAGATCGAGGGCGTCAGGATCGGCCAAAACGGCAGGGCCAAAAATCAGCTGGACATTTTTAGCCCGGAGGGGACCGTCTTACATACCGTGGTCTGTTCTCTTGAGCCGAGCCAATCCCTGGCGGAAGAGATCGAACTGAAGATTTTGTCTCTGAAATCCAGAATGCAGGCGGTCAAAAATACCGCGGAGGAGCAAGCCCAGAGGGACCAAGCCGTCAAGCAGGCGCTGAAAAAGACCCTGAGCGGCCTTCCCACCTTCTTTTGCAGCCTTGCCGCAGCCCTGGGGTTCCTGGCCGCCATGGGCGTGGCGGAGCATTACCAGGAGAAGGCGGAGCTGCTGGAATCGCTCCAATTCCCGGCGGATGCCTATGGCGCGCTCCTGTTCTGGCCCAATCTCCTGTTCTATGTGGTGATGTATGGAGGCATTCTGGTGATGCTCATTGGCGGTGCCCTGCTGGTCCGGAATCTGCTCCACTCCAAGGATGACTCATACGCTGAACGAATCTCCAAGATCAGGATTTTACTCTTTATCGGAGGTGCGGTCCTGTTCATTCTCTTTATGGGCAGCGTGTATACAGCCGATGTGCAGACCTGGGAAAATATGACGCGGGGTTTCCATTTACTGTTCTAAGATCTGTTGTTTTCCGGTTGCCTTTGGCAGACAGGGGCGCCGCGTCAAGGGACAAGCCGGAATAGACAACCAAAGATTTCTTTCAAGACGATAGGAATGATATGAAAAAACGAACGATCCATGTTTTTCCCATCCTTCTGGTCTTTCTGCTCCTGTTGGTTGGCTGCCGGAACAGCGGGCAGGAGCCCCGGGCCGAATGGGACCAGGAAGCCGGTATCCTGACCGTGGACGGCGTGCGCTACCGAAAGGACGAGACGCTGGTGTCCATTGGAGATGGGCTCCACCGATGGAGATATGCCTACATATTTGGGGACGATCCGGCCAAGGCGCTGCCGGTGTGCGCGGAGTTTATGAAGCTCCATCAAGAAAATCCCGGCGAGTTGTGAGAGGCCGAGGGAGACGCCGTGATCTCGGTGACCATGCTGGCCAGCTCCATTGCCCGCCGCCTGCCCCAGATCCCGCTGGAGCAGTGCAAAAGTTTGCTGGCGGAGTTCCGGGATCAGGTCCGGGCATACGGCCTGGGAGAGCGGCTGTGGCAGTGCCACGCCGGGGAATTTGCCATGATGACCGGGGATCTGACCGCGCTGGAGGAGCATTTGGAGCGGTTCCGGGCGGCGGAGCGGGATGATGTGTCCGACTGCGCGGTGTGCGAGACGGGCGCGATGGCGGAATACCTGCTGGCCCTGGGCCGCAGGACGGAGGCTGTCGCTCTGGTGGAGGACCTTTTGCAAAAGAAGGAGTTCTGCGAGGAGCAGCCCTGGAAGTTCCTATCCATCCTCACCGATGACGCGCTGGATCGGAACGATCTCCAGGAGGCGGAGCGTTTTTCTGCCGCCATGGTGATCCAGCCCATCAAAACTGCCGCGGACCTGCGCCGGGTAGGCACCCTGCTGCGGATGAAGGGATCCTCCGGCGATTGGAAGGACGGATTGAAGCTGCTGAAAAAGAGCCTGCCCTTGTCAGGCCCACAGCGTGCAGCACACCGAGGTCAATCTCCCCCCTGTTCCCGGCTTCACAGACTGCCCCGAAAACGGCCTGTATGACTGCGCCGCCCTGGCCCGGTGGTTCTGGAAGCGGGCGGAGGAGATCGGCGCACGGTTTGACCGCCGCAACGGCAGTCCGAATTACCAGCGGCAGCTGTGTGCAGCCCGGAAAGACTAAATAGACTTTGGACCCGTTTGCAGCTTGTCCCCCGCTTCCCTCTCTTGCAGAGGAAAGCGGGGAACTCTACACTGTCTAGAAATTTCCTTTTCAATTTGCGAAACTTATTGTACCTTATCAAATAAACCTTGGCGCAGGGCGAATTCACTTTGCTGGAGCATTGTAAATTTCTCACGGTAGCCATAAAAATAACCACACCGAAAGGTGTGGTTATTTTTATGGCGGAGTAGGAGGGATTCGAACCCTCGAGCCGTGTTAGCGGCTACACGATTTCCAGTCGTGCTCGTTATGACCACTTCGATACTACTCCATATTCTGTTTCAACTGCCCTCTCAAGCCGTTTCGCTCAAGCGCTCTCGTGTGACAGCGATATGTATTATAACAGATATTCTCCATTCGTCAAGTACTTTTTGAAAATTTCTTTTTATTTTTTTAGACCCACAGTACACCTCGGGCAGATGGTCCCACGCCGGACCGATTGGGGAATCCAGGAATGCCCGGGCGTGGGTTCTGCTCCAAAAATTCGTTCTGATGGAACGGCAGTCTCAAATCTGATCCAAGCTCCCCTCACTCGGCCGCTTCTCGAACACCTGCCCCCTCTCCCCTGCTTGACATAGATCTTCAGTCTTTTTTCTGTAAATAGTAGGTCCCACACCGGCCCCACAGCCGGGTGTCCAGGTTTTCCTTTCTGATGTCTGCCACCTGCCGAAAGACCGGCGCGCCCCGAATGCAGGCTCCTACAAAATAGAGGGCTCCGCAGCTGCGGCACCGCATATAGTGGCAGACGGTATAATGCTGTTCGGCTTCCAACACTGTATTGGTGTCCTCCAGCGGGCAGTCGCCGGCGAACAGTTCCACATTACCCTGCCGCTCCAGTTCCATAAGTTTCTGGAGAAGCTGGTCATATTGGCGATAGGAGCCGCCGCTGGCTTCCTTCATCTGCGCCGCCAGCTGACCGCAGGAGTGGCAAATCAGGTTTTTGTTTTTCATCCTTCTCCCTCCCATTACAAATTACTTTCTACAATCATTGCACTGGTGTGGGTCAGTGCTGTTTCCATCCACTCCAAGATAGAGCGGAGGAAGGCTGCTTCCTCTGCGGTCATGCTCAGCAAGCTATCCCGGACAAGGAGTATCCAGCGTTCCCAGTCCTCTTTCCCGATCCAGCTGTCAAAGCAGAGGTCAAATTCCTCCTGTACTTCTCCATTGGTGGGGTCTTTGACCGGAAAGAGCTGCCTCAGCGCGGGGATCAGCAGCCGCTCACAATCCGGCCAGCCAATGGTGAGGATGGAGCGGTAGCAGTTCCAGTCCTCCCACTGCGGGTCATTCCCGCAGTCTGGACGAAGGGGCAGGAAGGTCAGATGGATCCTCTCGCCCCTTTGGGCGTAGAGCCGAGGCGTGAGGTCGATCCGCTTTTCTCGGCTGCGGGGTGGCAAGAAGCCATGGTAGATTGGGACGGTTAGAGCTTCCATCAGTTTCTGCTTCTCGCTGGCATCCATGTGATTAAATTGGGTGCGAAATAGTTTTTCGTTCATGGAAAGTCCTCTTTCAATTCGCCACGGCAGACCGTGATTCCATATCCAACAAAAATCCGTTTGGATATTCCACTTGCAGCATATCCCGAGCCATCTCCTGGATCCCGTCCTCGTCCATCATCTCACTGAGGTCATATTCCAGCGGATTCTGAGCGAAATCCGCCAGGGCCTTGTTCATGGCGTCGTGTTCCTCTGCCGTGGCGGTGATGCGGATGCGGCGGGAGGGGGTGTTGTACTCGTCCAGGTCCTGAAGATTTACCCCGCCGCTGACACTGCACTCCAGCAGGATGGCGGCCAAGTCGGTGACCACATCAATGGCGAAGTGGAAGTCCATCTCCACGCCATCGGAGTGAGTGAATTCCAGATACTCCACGGTCTGGTGGAAGTCCCAGTTCTGCTTATCCAGTCCGATTTTGGCAAAATCTCGCTGAGGGGGATCTCCTCTTTCTTCTGGTCCTCAAAAAACGCCACAAGGTTCAGACTGTCATCCGAGCCGCCGATAAAATTGCCCCAATATTTTTTGATATACATTTTTGTGATCCTCCTGTATTTTATGTCAACTTCTTCTTGTACGCTGTGGTTCCGTACATGGGAGCGCCCATGCTGCCATCAGGCGGCAGCCGGAACAGTCGTCTTTCCCTCCATACGCTCCTGATCTGTTCCTCTGCCAGATAGAAAAAGCGCCCTGCGAAGCCTGTCCAAGGACAGGCTTCGCAGGGCGCGAAAAGACCGCAAGGGAGACGCCGCATCCGCCGGCGGATGTGGTCTCTTCTTCGGACAAAATCAGTTTTTCACCGTACAGCAGAGCATCCCATGTCTGCCTCAGCTTTCCTTCCATCGCAAGACCTCTGATCCCGGTCCACGCGGGGACCGCTTGGTACACCATTATATCACACAGCCCATTCCCTGTGAAAGAAAATTTTATCTTTATGACAGGCCTCTCCCCCGCCTGTGAATGATTCCCGGCGCCTGCTTCATAATAGCAATACAAACTCCGCTTTCATATTCGTGATTATATCATCGTTTTTTGTGGTTGTGAAGATAAAATAGGTGACTGCTCCGGTGGGCGCAGGTCCTGAATGGGAGCCATATCTGCCCCGGCCCTCCCGCGGGCCTGGACAGCACTATTCCAGGATCATGTCGATCCCCTGCTGCAAGGTATCGCTGCCGATCATTCCTCCCGCCCAGGCCACAGCATACCCCTCCCCGTCGATAAAATAGGTGGCTGGCAAAGCGTACACGCCATAGGCCCCGGTGGCGCTGGAATCGGTGTCAAAGAGCGCTGGGAAGGTGTATCCCTCCTCCTTTAGGAAGGCCGACGCGCTCTCCTCCGTGTCCCAGGAGCCGTCGGTCACATTGACCATCAGGAAGTGGACGTCCTGGCCCAGCTCCAGATATTTTTCGTGAAAATCCGGCATCTCCGTTTGGCATGGCCCGCACCGGCTGGACCAGAAGTTCAGCACCACCGGCTTGCCAGCGTAGTCGGACAGATGGACCTCGTTCCCCTCCCCGTCGTACACGGTGAAATCAGGGGCGGGCGTCCGCTGGGACGCTGAACCGGAAGCGCTCTCCGAAGCCGCCGGCTCCGCTCCGGCCAGCCGGCCGGGGGACACGTTCTGCCCCAGCCGGGTATAGAGGGCATAGGCCCCTCCCAATAGCAGGACGAAGGCCAGCAAAAGGCCAAACAGCATCTTTTTTTGCTTCATAAGCCCCTCCTCAATTCAGCAGCGTCAGCAGCCGCCCCAGCAGTCCCGTCGCCATCAGGATGCCGAGGAGGACCAGCAGCCCGCCGCAGACGCGGTTGATGACCCCATAGTGACGTTTGATCCAGTCAAACGTGGATCTCAGCGCATCAATAAGCACGGCACTGAGCAGGAACGGGATCCCCAAGCCCAGCGAATAGGCCAGCAGCATCAGCACGCCCTCCATGATATGCCCCTGCTGGGAGGCCAGCATCAGGGCGGAGCCGAGAAAGGCGCCCACGCAGGGCGTCCAGCCCACGGAGAACACGGTCCCCAGAAGCAGTGCCGGGAAAAAGCCCACACAGTTGGCTGGGGCGGCCTGTCTGGAGCCCCGGAACAGATCCAGCCGGATCACCCCCAAAAAGTTCAGTCCGAAGAGGATCACCACACCGCCGGATACCAGATTGACCGCAGTCTGATGCTCCCGCAAAAAGCCGCCCACTGTCCCGGCCAGCGCCCCCAGGGCCGTGAACACCAGAGTGAACCCGGTGACAAAGCCGAACGCGCTCCGCAGCGTCCGCCCCAGACTCCGCTCCCCGCCGCCCGCGAAATAGGAGAGGTAGATGGGCAGCATGGGCAGCAGACAGGGGGAAATGAAAGTGATGATCCCCTCCAGAAACGCAATCACATATTGCATCCGTCCCCGCGCTCCTTTTCAAACAGTTTGGACAGCAGCCACCCCACCAGCCCCAGATAGAGCACGGAGGCGGCGGGGTTGGAGGCGATGGCACAGCCGCCGGCGGCACACCCAACAAAATTATAATATGCCAGCCCGGCCAGTCCTCCGCCCAGAGTGAACAGCACCGGGCGGAGCCATTTTTTCTTCTTCACATCAGGTCCCCCCTGCCAGGTATTCTTCCGCCATGTGGACCGCCACAGCGCCGTCAGACACCGCCGTCACCACCTGGCGCAGGCGCTTGGTCCGGACGTCGCCCACGGCGAACACGCCGGGGATACTGGTCTCAGTGGTCTCTCCGGCCAGAATATAGCCGCCGGGATCCAGCTCCAGCTGTCCCCGCACCAGCTCTGTGGCGGGGGTCCTCCCCACGCTGATAAACAGGCCGTCGCAGTCCAAATTGGAAACCTCGCCGCTGTTTAAGTTCTTCAGCTGCACGCCGGTCAGCCGGTCGCCATATAGAAGGCCGGTGATGGCGCTGTTCCAGCGGAACTCCAGGTTTTCCGCCTGCTTCAGAGGCTCGTGGTAGATCTTCGTGGCCCGGAGGGCGTCCCGGCGGTGAACCAGAATGACCTTTTTTGCAATGCGGCTGAGCAGCAGGGCGTCTGCGGCGGCGGAGTTGCCCCCGCCCACCACCACAACGGTCTTGCCCCTGTAAAACATCCCGTCACAGGCGGCGCAGTAGGCCACGCCCCGGCCCACCAGCGCCTCCTCGTGGTCCACACCCAGCTTTCTTGGGTCGGCTCCGGTGGCAAGAACGACTGTCTTGCCCAAAAAGGTCCCCTCCCTGGTCTCCAGCACCTTGGGCTCGGCGGAGAGGTCCAGCCGCTCCACCTGGGCATACTCGGTCCGCGCGCCGAACCGCTCCGCCTGGGCCTGCATCTTCTCCGCCAGGGTGAAGCCATCCACACTGTCCTCAAAGCCGGGGTAGTTGTCGATCTGCTGGGTCAGCGCCATCTGTCCCCCGGCGGACAGCTTCTCCAGGACCAGCGTGTCCAGGCCCGCCCGCGCGGCGTAGAGGGCGGCGGTATAGCCGCCGGGCCCTCCGCCGACGATGATCATATCGTAAATGTGGCCGTGTGTCATGGTAACTGCCTCCTTCTCACTCCGCAAGTGTTTCCTGAATGAACGCCTCGATCATGGCCTTGGACTCGGGGGCGGCGATGGAGCCCACCGCTTTTCCGTTCCGGTACAGCACCAGGGTGGGCAGCACCTCGATGCGCTCCGCCTGGGCCAGCTGAGCCTCCTCATCCACATTCACCTTGCCCACCACCAGGTGGTCCTGATGCTCCTCCGCGATCCTGTCATAGGGGGCGCTGATCCTGCGGCAGTAGCCGCACCAGGGGGCCCAGAAATCCACCAGCACGGGCCGGTCCCCAGCCAGCAGCCCGGTAAACAGCTTCTGATCCATATTCACAGCAGACATCACAGTCAGCTCCTTTTCTTTTGATTTGTCTGTATTATAACCGGCGGGACTGTCTTCTTCCGTGATCTTATCACCCAAAGCGGGCGGGCAGGCCCGTTTTTTCCGCGTCCTGCTCTGATTGATTTGACAGATACCAGGCATCACAGTATACTGGTCTGGAACAAGGAAGGGAGGCCGCCCTATGGAGTTTCAAGCCGTGTTCCCTGTATGGGATAAACTGACAAAACAGCAGCAGGACCGCCTGCTGGGCAGTCTGATCACCAGGTCTGTAAAAAAGGGGACGGTACTCCACAACGGGAGCATGGACTGCACCGGCCTGCTTTTGATCCAGTCCGGACAGCTGCGGGCCTATATGCTCTCGGAGGAGGGGCGTGAGATCACCCTCTACCGGCTGTTCGATATGGATATGTGCCTGTTCTCCGCCTCCTGCATCATGCGGTCCATCCAGTTTGAGGTGACCATTGAGGCAGAGAAGGACACGGACCTCTGGATCATCCCGGCGGAGGTATACAGGGGAATCATGGAGGAGTCGGCGCCGGTGGCCAACTACACCAACGAACTGATGGCCTCCCGCTTTTCTGAGGTCATGTGGCTCATCGAGCAGATCATGTGGAAGAGCCTGGACAAGCGGGTAGCGGCGTTTCTGCTGGAGGAGTCTCGCATTGAGGGGACCGAGGAACTGAGGCTCACCCACGAGACCATCGCCAACCACCTGGGCTCCCACCGGGAGGTGATCACCCGGATGCTCCGGTACTTCCAGAGCGAGGGTATGATCAAGCTGTCCCGGGGCGCCGTTCGGATCCTGGACCCGGTCCGGCTGGAGGAATTGCAGCACGCATAAGCCGCCTCACCACATTCCGTAGTCTGAAGCGGGCACATTCCGAGGACATAGGCCCCGGAATGTGCCCATTTTCTCTTTTGTCCAAGGCTGGCCCTATCTGACTGCCGCCGTCAGGTCCGGGCCATGCCGTCCACACTCAGCACAACGCCGGTGATGTAGGACGCCTCATCCGAGGCCAGGAACACAAAGGCGTTGGCAATGTCCTCCGGCTGGCCAAGACGGCGCAGTGGGATCCGGGCGATCATGGGATCGATGACCTCCTTCGGCACCGCCTTCATCATATCTGTCTCCGTGATGCCGGGGGCCACCGCGTTGACCCGGATCCCCATGGGACCCAGCTCCCGGGCCAGCGAGACCGTCAGCCCGTTTACTGCAAATTTGGACGCGGGGTATGCAAAACCGCTGGGCTGGCCGGAAATACTGACCATGGAGGAGGTGGAGAGGATGACGCCCTCCCCCCGGGCTACCATACACTCGGCGGCGGCGCGGGTGGCGTTGAACACCCCCTTGATGTTCAGGTCCATCACCTTGTCAAAGGTCTCCTCTGTGTACTCCATGAAGGGGGTGCTCTCCGACACCCCGGCGTTGTTCACCAGAATATCGATGCATCCATAGACCGAGGTAGCCTCTTGAAACGCCGTCCGGACCGACTCCAGGCTGGACAGGTCCGGGCTGATCCCGGCCACAGTCCCGCTGGAAGGGGCCTCCGGTTCTGTGATATGATCACCCTGAACCGCCGGTCTGTAAACGAATTGTAAAATCAGAGGAGAAACGGTTGACAATCCCGTCAGTCCTCAATATGCTGTTTGACACCCATCGTTTCCCATCCTATGCCCAGGCCGCCGCCCTATGGCGGGACCCAAGCTGCAATGAGGTGATTTGAGATGAAAACTCTTTATTTCGGCGGCCCCATCCTTACCATGTCCGACCCGCTGTACGTCCAGGCGGTGCTGGTGGAGGGTGGAAACATTTTGGCCGCGGGCAGTCTGGACCGGCTGGAGGCCATGGACGCCGACCGACGGGTGGATTTGAAAGGGTCCACCCTGCTGCCCGGCTTCATCGACCCACACAGCCACTTCTCCCAGATGGCCTCCGCCTGTCTCCAGGTCTCTCTGGAGGGGGCCGGTTCCGTGGAGGAGATCGCACAGCGGATCGGCCGTTTCCTTTCGGAGACCTCCCCCGCCCCCGGCTCCTGGGTGGCCGCCCGGGACTATGACAACAACCGGATGCCCGGTCTGGCAGCCCCTACCCTGGAGCAGCTGGACGCCATGGCCCCCGGACACCCTCTGGTGATCCACCACAAGTCTGGGCACATGGGGCTGATGAACTCCGCCGCCCTGTCCGCCCTGGGGATCACCCCGGAAACCCCGGTACCACCTGGAGGGAAAATCGGGGTAAAGGATAGATGCCTTACAGGATATTTGGAGGAGAACGCCTTCTTCACCTATCTGAAGCAGCTGCCCCCCACCCCGCCGGACCAGCTGCTGTCCGCCTATGCCAGGGCCCAGGAGCAGTACGCCGCCCACGGCATCACCACCATCCAGGACGGCATGGCGGTGGAGGAGATGTTCCCCATGTATCAGATGCTGCTGGACTCCGGTATTTTGAAGCTGGACCTGGTGGTCTACCCCTCCCCCCAGGCCTACGACGCCGCGGTAGAGCGATTCGGCGCGCTGCCCCCGGAGCTCCATCTGAGGATCGGCGGAATGAAGGTCTATCTGGACGGCTCTCCCCAGGGGCGCACCGCCTGGATGCGGGAGCCATACGCCGGGGAGGCGGACTACCGGGGATACGGCACGATGGAGGACGCAGCCCTGGAGGAGGCCATGGAGCTGGCCTGCCTGCGGCGCACCCAGCTGCTGTGCCACTGCAATGGGGACGGGGCGGCGGAGCAGTTCCTCCGCTGCCTGGCCCAGGTGGAACAGAAGCACCCCGAGATGGCCCAGCTGCGGCCGGTGATCATCCACGGGCAGCTGCTGGCTCCCGACCAGCTGCCCCGGGTGAAGGAGCTGGGAGCGGTGGTGTCCTTCTTCGTGGCCCATGTCTACCACTGGGGAGACGTCCATCTGCGCAACTTCGGACCGGAGCGGGCCAGCCGCATCAGCCCGGCCCGCAGCGCCCTGGAACTGGGGATCCCCTTCACCTTTCACCAGGACGCCCCGGTGATCCAGCCGGATATGCTGGAGACCCTCTGGTGCGCCGCCAACCGACGCACCCAGTCGGGCGTCCACCTGGGCCCGGAGGAGGAGATCCCCGTTCTGGACGCCCTGCGGGCTGTGACCACCTCCGCCGCCTTCCAGTACTTCCGGGAGCGGGAGCTGGGCGCCATCGCCCCCGGCATGGCGGCGGACTTTGTGATCCTGGACCGGGATCCCCTGACCGTGCCGAAAGAGGATCTGCGGGAGATCCAGGTGATGGCCGCCTGCAAGGGCGGGGACTGGGTCTGCACCAAATATGCGCGGTGATTGATCCTCCCCGCTGCAAGCGCCGCGGCTCTTGTTTTTTTCCTTCAAATCGCTTATGCTATGGGAAGAGATCCCTCTGCCGGGACGGACAGGGGCCGAAGCCGCCCCAAAATACGAAAATTTTTCTCCGGCGCAATAAAACCCCCTCCCCGCGCATTACTGGTATGACAGGAGAAATGGACCATGCTGACGCTGCCGCAGACAATCGAACAAGATGGGACGGAGGACCGCAGGGAGCTGGACCGGCTGCTGGCCGGAGTGGCCGCCGGCGACCGGGACGCCCTGGCCCGGCTGTACCGCCTCACCCGCACGGCGGTGTATGGCCTGGCCCTGTCCTATGTAAAAAACCCCCAGGACGCCCAGGACATCGCCCAGGACGCCTTCGTCCGGATCTGGGACAGCGCGCCCCAGTATCAGTCCCAGGGCTCCCCCATGGGCTGGATCCTGACGGTGACCCGGAACCTGGCCCTGATGAAGCTTCGGAGCCGTGGCCGGGAGGCCGGCCTGGAGGAGGAGCAGTGGCTGGCTATCCCCGCGGACGCCCCCAGCGTGTCCCCCGAGGACCGGGCTCTGCTGGAGCAGGCTTTGGGCACTCTGGAGGAGCAGGCCCGGCGGATCGTGCTCCTCCACGCCGTCACCGGGCTGAAGCACCGGGAGATCGCGCAGCTCTTGGAGCTTCCCCTGGCCACCGTTCTGTCCAAGTACCACCGCGCACTGAAAAAGCTGAAGGCACAGCTGGAAGGAGATGACGTCCGATGACAGAACAGGAACTGAACCGCCGCCTGAAGCAGGCGCTGGACGCCGCCGCCCCGGACGATCTGGACGGGGTTCTCTCCCGCTGCGCCCCCCGTGAGGAGACCGTAGTCCCCCTCCGACCGAAGCGGCGCAGCCACACAAGGGCGCTCATCGCCGCCTGCCTCACCCTGGTCCTGGTGGGCGGAGCCGGAGGCGTCTTTTACCAGCGGGCCAACGCCGTGGCCTCTGTGGTCTCTCTGGATGTCAACCCCAGCATTGAGCTGAAGGTCAACCAAAAGGAGAAGGTCCTGGCCTGCACTCCCCTGAATGAGGAGGCCGAGGCCGTCCTGTCCGGTATGGGCGGCGGCGCAGATTTGAAAGGCACCAAGCTGGAGGTGGCGGTCAACGCCGTGGTGGGCGCTCTGGTGAGCAGCGGCTATTTGGACAGCCTCTCCTCCGCCATTCTGATCTCGGTGGAGGATCAGGACCAGGACCGGGCGTCCCGGCTCCGCCAGGAGCTGACCGGCGCTGTGGACTCTGTTCTCCAGTCCCAGTCCTCGGGGGCCGCCGTCCTCAGCCAGACGGTGGACGCCAGCGCAGACCTGGACCAGCAGGCCAGGGAACACCACATCTCCACCGGAAAGGCCAATCTGGTCAACCAGGCGATTGCCCAGAATGGCAGCCTGACCTTCGACGCGCTGGCCCAACTGACCGTTGAGGAGCTGAGCGACCTGATCCAGCTCGGCTCACCCGCTATGCCCATCGGCATGGAGGAGGCCTCCCGCATCGCCAGAGAGGCCGCCGGGGGCCTGGACGCGGACTCTGCATCCGTCGAGGTGGACCCGGAGCTGGACGAAGCAGTTCCCCACTATGAGGTGGAACTGAGCCAGCCGGGCCGTGACGAACAGGAGTATCTGGTGGACGCCTTCACCGGAGCGATCCTCAGCGGCGATCTCACCGTTCTCCCCCCCTCTGCCCCGGCGGAAAACCAACAGAGTGCTTCGGGAAGCGGCTCCGTCGCCGCGGGGATCGGACCGGACCAGGCCAAGAGCATTGCTCTGACCCACGCCGGAGTATCCGAAGACCAGGTCAGCGGCCTTCAGGTCCAACAGGACCAGGATGATGGCCGTCTGGAGTATGAGGTAGAGTTCCGCTCCGGTGGTATGGAATACGAGTACACCATTGACGGCGGCACCGGCCAGATCCTGGAGTACGACCGGGAGCAGGACGACTAACACAGACAGGAGGCAGAATGGATGCAGATCATAGAGCTTGACGACCTCTCCCGCCCAGAGCTGGCCCCCTTTGCCCGGCTGACCGAAGCCCAGCTGCGAAACAGGCGGGACCCGGAGCAGGGGCTGTTTATCGCGGAGAGCTCCAAGGTGATCGAAAAAGCCCTGGACGCCGGCTGCCAGCCCGTCTCCTTTCTCATGGAGCGCCGGCACATCGACGGCCAGGGGAGCGGGCTTCTGGCCCGGTGCGGAGGGGTCCCCGTCTACACCGGGGACCGGGAGCTGCTGGCCGAACTGACCGGCTTCGCCCTCACCCGGGGCATTTTATGCGCCATGCGCCGCCCCGCCCTGCCTGAGGTCTCCGCCCTGTGCGCCTCCGCCCGCCGCCTTGCGGTGCTGGACGGGATCGTGGATCCGGCCAACGTGGGAGCCATCTTCCGCTCCGCCGCCGCCTTGGGGATGGACGGCGTCCTTCTGACGCCCAGCTGCTGCGATCCCCTGTACCGCAGAGCCGCTCGGGTCAGCATGGGTGCGGTCTTTCAGATCCCCTGGTGCCGCCTGGAGCGGGAACATGCCGACTGGCCCAGTCTGCTCCGGGAGCAAGGCTTCAAGACGGCTGCTCTGGCCCTCCGGGACGACGCCCTCCCTATCGATGCTCCAGCCCTGGCCCGGGAATCCCGTCTGGCCCTCGTCCTGGGGACGGAGGGGGATGGGCTGTCCGAACCGGTCATCCAGGGCTGCGACTACACGGTGCTCATCCCCATGTCCCACGGGGTGAACTCCCTGAATGTGGCGATGGCCAGCGCGGTGGCCTTCTGGCAGTTGGGCCGCCGGTGAACCTCCGCAGAGCAAACAGAATCCCCCTCCCGGGAGCAGACGGCTCCGGGGAGGGGGATCTGTGCTTTGATTCAGTTGTGCGGCCAGGCGTCATAATAGGCCCGGATCTCCTCCGGCCCGGCCAGAGCCATCACCTGGCGCTCCACTGCCCCGGCCTCCGCGGCTGTCCAGCCAGCGATGCGGGCCCTGGTCTCCAGCAGCAGGGCCGGAGAGACGGAGAGTTCCTCCAGGCCCCAGGCCAACAGTAGGGGAAGCAGCTCTGGATCGGCCGCCGCCTCGCCGCACAGGCCCACCGGGATCCCCGCCTGCCTTCCCGCCCGGATCACATCCCGCAGTTCCCTTAAAACCGCCGGATGAAACGGGGTGTAAAGTCTTTTTGCCTCCGGGGCATTCCGGTCCGCCGCCAGGATATACTGGGTCAGATCGTTGGTGCCAATGGAGAAAAAATCGCTCTCCTGGGCCAGCAGATCCGCCGTCCGGGCGGCGGCCGGCGTCTCCACCATCACCCCAAGAGGCAGCTCCAGCCGGCAGGCCATCCCCTCCCGTTCCAGCTCCACGGCGCACTGGGCCAGCATCGCCCGGACCTTCCGCACCTCTGACACACTGGTCGCCATGGGCAGCAGCACCCGCAGCCCGGGGGCCTCCGCCCCCGCCCGCAGCAGCGCCCGCAGCTGGACCCGGAACAGCTCCGGCTGTGCGAAGGAGGCCCGGAGCCCCCGGCAGCCCAGAAAGGGGTTCCGCTCCTGGGGCAGGGCCAGCCAGGGGATCCGCTTGTCCCCGCCCGCATCCAGGGTCCGGATCACCACCTCGCCCCTGGGGAAGGGCCGCGCTGCCGCCAGATAGGCCGCCAGCTGCTCCTCCTCCGTGGGCGGTTCCGCCCGGTCCAGAAAGAGGAACTCGGTGCGCAGCAGGCCGATCCCCTCCGCCCCCTCCGCGGCGGCCCGGACAGCCTCCGCCGGATGGCCCACATTGGCATACAGGCGGAGCCGCCGCCCATCCCCATCCACCGTGGGCCGGCGGCGGTAGGGCTCCAGGCGTGCCTGCCGCCGGAGCAGTGCCGCCCGCCGGGTCCGGTACTCCTCCTGCTCCTTCCGGCCGGGACGGGGCAGGGCGGTCCCCGCGTCCCCGTCCACCAGCACCAGCTCGCCGTTCTCTACCGCCTGGAGGGCCCCCGCTGCCCCCAGCACCGCCGGGATGCCAAGGGCCCGGGTCAGGATGGCCGCATGGCTGGCAGAGCCTCCTGTCTCTGTGAGGATGGCGGCCACCCGCTCCCGGTCCAGCCCCACGGCCATGGACGGGGTCAGCTCCCGGGTCACAAGGACGCAGCCCGCAGGAAGGCGGCTCAGATCTGCCTCCCGCCGGCCCAGCAGCGCCCGCAGCAGACGGCTTTGCAGATCCCGGATGTCCGCAGCCCGCAGGCGCATCCGCTCATCCTCCAGCCCCTCAAACAGCCGGATATATCCGCCGAACACGGCGTCCACCGCCGCCTCAGCGGTCTCCCCCTCCTGGATGGCCCGGTCCAGCTGGAGCTCCAGCTCCGGGTCCCGAAGCATGGTGATCTGGCCGGTGAGGATGGCAGGCTCACTTTCCCCGGCCCGGACCCGCATCCGCTCGGCCAGGGCGGCGGTCTCCCGCTCCACCTGGCAGGACGCCGCCCGCAGGCGGGCCCGCTCGTCCTCCACCCCGGCGTACCCTCTTCCGGCGCGGTCCGGCGCCGCCGCCCGGAGACAGACCGCCGGGCCCATCCCCACGCCCCCCGAGGCTCCGATCCCCCGCAGGATCATGGTGCTCATCTCCTCTTTCGCTGTGCTTCCTACTCCCCGTTCTCCCGGGACTAGATCAGTGCCGCGGCCTCCTCCAGGGCTGCCTGCTCCTCCTCTCCGGAACAGCGGATCTCGATCTCGCTTCCCTGCCGGATGCAGGCGGACAGGACGCTCAAAATGCTTTTCCCATTGATCTGCCGCCCCTCCGTGAGAATGGTCACCTCACAGGGGTACTTTCCCATGGCGTTGACCAGGATCTGGGCCGGTCTCATGTGGAGCCCCTGGGGGTGTGCCACTGTCGCGCACCTGGATACCATGCTCACCACTCCTCTCTTGCCGCACACGGCGGCGTCTCAGGCTGGAGACCCGCTTTGCCTTTTCGCTCCAGCCGTGTTATAATGTCTATCATTGTATTGTACCATGATATGCGCCAAGAAGCGAGGTTTTTTATCCATGGAAAAATTATTTGAGCTGGACCCCTATCTCACCCACTTCACCGCCTGTGTCCAGAGCTGTGTCCAGAGCCGGAAGGGCTGGGACGTCATACTGGATCAGACGGCCTTCTATCCCGAGGGAGGCGGACAGCCCTATGACCTGGGCACCCTGGGCGGGACCTCCGTTCTGGAGGTCCACGAGCGGGAGGGCCATGTAGTCCACACCTGCGACCGCCCGCTGGAGCCCGGCTCCCAGGTTGAGGGGGACATCGACTGGCCCCGCCGCTTCGATCTGATGCAGCACCACTCCGGGGAGCACATCGTCTCCGGGATCGCCCACGCCCGCTATGGCTGTGAAAACGTGGGCTTTCACATGGGGAGCGACGTGATCACCATCGACCTCAGCGTAGAACTCACCCAGGAGCAGGTCCGGGAACTGGAGGAGGCGGCCAACCGCTACATCTGGGAGGACCACCCCATCCAGATCGCCTTCCCCTCTCCCCAGGAGCTGGAGGTCCTGACGTACCGCAGCAAGAAGGCCCTCACCGGACGGGTGCGCATCGTCTCCTTCCCCGGGGCGGACACCTGCGCCTGCTGCGGCACCCATGTGTCCTCCTCCGGACAGGTGGGCCTGGTGAAGCTGCTCTCCTGCCAGAAGTTCCGCTCCGGCGTCCGTATCGAGCTGGTATGCGGCAAGCGGGCCCTGGACCACCTGTCCCGCGTCTGGGAACAGAACCATCAAATCTCCAACCTCCTCTCCGCCAAGGCCGGGGAGACTGCCGGCGCCGTGGCCCGCCTGCTGGAGGAGAACCAGACGCTGAAGGGCCGCCTGGCCGCCCTGGAGGATACCCGCTTTGCCGCCCTGGCAGAGCAGTACCGGGACGCCGGGGACCTGCTCCTCTTTGAGGAGGGCCTGTCCCCCGACAGCCTGCGCCGGCTGGCCGCGGCGGTGCTGGAGACCTGCGGCGGGCGGTGCGCCTGCTTCTCCGGCCAGGACGGCTCGGGCTACCGCTATGCCATCGGCCAGGCGGGCGGCGACCTGCGGGAGCTGACCCACACCCTGAACCAGGCCCTGTCCGGGCGGGGCGGCGGCAAGCCCAACTTCGTCCAGGGCTCCGTCCAGGCGGAGCAGTCCGCCATCCGGGACTTTTTCGCCGCCCTCTGATCCCCTCCCTCCCCCGTCTGGAAAGGAAGTTTTATGGACTACACGCTGTACCAGCTGCTTTGGTTCTTTTTGATCTACGCCTTCCTGGGCTGGCTGATGGAGACCGCCCTGGCCGCCGTCCGCAAGCGCCGGCTGCTCAACCGCGGCTTTCTCAACGCCCCCTTCTCCCCGGTCTATGGACTGGCCGCCGTCCTCTTTGCCATTTTCCTGCCGGAACTGCGCTCCGCCCCCTTCTTTTTGTTCCTGGGCGGCATGATCCTGGCCACCGGCCTGGAGCTGTCCACCGGCCTGCTGCTGGAACGCATCTCCCATCAGAAGTGGTGGGACTATTCTGATGAGCCTTGGAACTTCAACGGGCACATCTGTCTCAAGTACTCTCTGGTCTGGGGCCTGCTGGCCCTGCTGTGTGTCTTTTTCCTCAATCCCCTGCTGGTCACCCTCACTGGCCTTCTGCCCCGTTCTGTGGGTAAATGGATCCTGCTCGCCGTCCTCATCCTGCTGGGGCTGGACTTTCTCGGCTCCTGGGCCGCCCTGCTCCAGCTGAAGGGCAGCCTGGGGGAGCCGGGCCAGGTGTCCCGCCGCTGGAAGCGTCTGTCCGACGCCCTGGACAACGCGGTGACCCGTTACATCCAGCGCCGCATGGCCCGGGCCTACCCTAGCCTGGAGCGGGAACAGCTCCGCCGGGGGCAGCGGGCCGCCCGGGCCGCCCGGGCCGCCCAGGAAGAGCGCCCCCACGTCTTTGCCGCCGGGTGCGGGTTCTATAAGCTGGCCTGTCTCTTTTTCCTGGGCTCCTTCCTGGGGGATGTGACCGAGACCATCTTCTGCCGCCTGACCACCGGCGTCTGGATGAGCCGCAGCAGCGTGGTCTACGGCCCTTTCTCCCTGGTCTGGGGCTTCGGCGCGGTGCTGCTCACCGCCATCCTCTACCAGTACCGTTCCCGCAGCGACGGCTTCATCTTTCTCTTCGGGACCGTGCTGGGCGGCGCATACGAATACGTCTGTTCTGTGTTCACCGAGCTGGTGTTCGGCACCGTCTTTTGGGATTACAGCCACCTGCCCTTCAATCTGGGCGGGCGCATCAACCTGCTGTTCTGCTTTTTCTGGGGCATCGCCGCAGTGCTGTGGCTCAAGCTGGCTTACCCCGCCCTGTCCCGGCTCATTGAGCGTCTCCCCATGCGGGCCGGGAAGCTGCTGACCTGGGGCATGATCGTCTTTATGGTCCTGAACTCCGGGATCTCCAGCCTGGCCATGACCCGGTACACCCAGCGCAGCGCTGGCATCCCCGCCGAAACGGCCCTGGAGCAGCGGCTGGACGAGCGCTTCCCAGACGCGCGGATGGAGCGCATTTACCCCAACGCCATCCTGGTGGACTGATTCATCCCCCGAAGCACAGCCGGACCGCCCAGGCGGCGGCCAGAAATCCGGTGAGGTCGGCGCACAGGGCGGCGGGCAGGGCATAGCGGGTTCGGGTCACCCCCACCGCGCCGAAGTAGACCGCGATGGTATAAAAGGTGGTCTCCGTAGAGCCCAGCATCACCGCCGCCACCCGCCCCAGATAGGAATCCGGCCCATAGGTCCCGATCAGCTCCGCCCCCACACCCAGGGCGGCGGAGCCGCTGATGGGCCGCACCAGCATCAGGGGGAGCAGCTCCGACGGCACCCCCACCCGGTCCAGAAGGGGGGCCAGCAGCCGGGCTGCCAGATCCAGCGCCCCGGAAGCCCGCAGCATGGACACTGCCGTCAGCAGCCCCACCAGGGCCGGAACGATGCGCAGCAAGGTCTCCAGCCCCTCCTCCGCCCCGTGGATCAGTGCGGAGTAGACATCCACCCGCCGCCCCACTCCATACAGCGCCACCCCGCTGATGGTCAGGGGGACCACCATGGTAAACAGAAACTCCATCTTCAATCCCTCCAGACCCGGGCAAACACCTTGCAGGCCAGGATCCCCACCCCGACAGACAGGGCGGAGGCCAGCCACACCGCCGGCAGAATGTCAAAGGGGGCGGCGCACCCCGCCGCGGAGCGCACCGTGGCCACCGTGGTGGGGATCAGCTGGATAGACGCCGTATTGCACACCACCAGCATACACATGGCGTCAGAGGCCGTCCCCGGGCTCCGCCGCCCCATTTTTCTGGCCGCCTCGATGCCCAGCGGGGTGGCCGCGTTTCCAAGCCCCAGCAGATTGGCGGACACATTGGCGGCGATGCTGTCCATGATCTCCCGGTCCCGGGCCGTCTGGGGAAAGATCAGCCCCAGCACCGGCCGGAGCAGCCGGGACAGCTTTTCCGCCAGGCCGGAGCGCCGCATGATCTCCATCACCCCCGTCCAAAGGCACATCATCCCCGCCAGGGAGATACACAGCTCGATCGCCCCCTGGGCGCCCTCCACCGCCGCAGCGGCCACCGCAGCCTCTTGGCCGGTCCACGACCCACACAGCACCGCGGCCGCCACCATCCCGGTCCAGATCCACGCCATCGTCATCCTGTCCGCCCCCTCTCGTCCCATCTATACGGCCGTTTGAAAAAAAACATTCCCCCAACTGTTTTGGAGGCTGCCCCTCTTCCCGGCAATTTTGCCCCATAGAGAGGCAAAGCCTGAAATTCCGGCGCGGCTTCGACAAAAAACAGGCTGATTTTTTATTTTTCCTGTTTCGCAGAAATATTTGTCGGTTTTTGCAATATTTTCACATAAGTAGTTGACAGAACGGGACTTTATCGATATAATTAAATTTGCCGTTTTCGGTATTCTTTTACATATTCTGTGCCGTCTCGATTGCCTTCCGGCGATCACGGATCACAAGGAAAGGATGGTCAAATTGAAATCTACCGGTATTGTGCGGAAAGTTGATGAGCTGGGCCGTATCGTGCTGCCCATCGAGCTGCGCCGCACCCTGGACATTGCGGAGAAAGATTCCCTTGAGATCTATATGGATGGTCCTTCCATTGTTCTGAGGAAGTATCAGCCCGCCTGTATCTTCTGTGATGACGCCAAAGACGTCATCATGTTCCACGGCAAGAACATCTGCCCGAAGTGCATCAAGGCGCTTCAGGAGAGCCTGACACAAGAGTAACTCTGATCAGACAGGCCGGTTTTTTCCTCACTCTGTCTTTCTGTATGCACTCCGTTTCACATTGGAAGCGGAGTGCTTTTTTCTTGACTCCGGCATCTGTGTCAAAAGGGAGCAGGCGGCCTCACGACCGCCTGCTCCCTTTGATTTGCCTATTTCCGGTCCTGTTCCAAAGCCAGGCTGTACAGCTCGTTCCGGGACAGGCCCAGCTCCTTAGCGGCCCGCTTCACAGCGTCCCGCAGGGAGAGCCCTTCCTCCCGGAGCAGGCCAACCCGCTCCAGGCCGTCCTCCGTGCTGACCTCCGGCTCCTCCGGCGGCTCCGCCCCCCGGACCACCAGGACAAACTCCCCCTTCGGCGGGTTCTGTGCATAGTAGTCTGCCGCCTCCCCCAGGGTGGTCCGCCGGATCTCCTCGTGGAGCTTGGTCAGCTCCCGGCACAGGGAGACCGGCCGCTCCCGGCCAAAAGCCTCCGCCAGGTCGGCCAGGGTGGCCGCCAGCTTGTGAGGGGCCTCATAGAAGATCATGGTCCGCTCCTCTCCCCGCAGGGAGTCCAGGTGGCGGCGGCGGTTCTTCTTGTTCATGGCCAGGAAGCCCTCGAAGGTGAACCGGCCCGTGGGCTGGCCGGAGGCCGCCAGGGCAGTCACCAGGGCGCATGGACCCGGGATGGGCGTCACCGTCACCCCATGGGCGGCGCACAGGGCGACCAGCTCCTCCCCGGGGTCGGAGATGGCGGGCATCCCGGCGTCGGTCACCAGGGCGCAGCTCTCCCCCGCCAGCAGGCGCTCCAAAATGGCCGGGCCGCTGGTCTCTGTATTGTGGCGGTAATAGGAGACCATCTGCTTTTTCAGGCCCAGGTGGTTCAGCAGCTTCACCGACACCCTGGTGTCCTCCGCGGCAATAAAATCCGCCTGCTCCAGCGCCTCCGCCATCCGCTGTGAGATGTCCCCCAGGTTCCCGATGGGGGTGGGGACCAGATACAAAATTCCTGACATAGGCTTCTCTCCAGACATCGTATTTGCAGGGACCGCTTTTACGCCCCCTCTTCCCGGCCCCCGGGGCCTGCACGGTACAGGGCGGGCAGGACCTCCAGCCCCGGTCTGCCCTGCCGCACCGCCTCCACCAGCACCAGGGAGGGCGGCCGGTCCAGAGCGTGGGCGGCCAGCTGGAGCCGCTTGGGCTCCAGGCCGCAGACCCGCAGGGCGCACAGCAGGTCGGTCAGCCGCTCCGGCCGGTGGCACAGGGCAAACCTGCCGCCGTTCCGGGTCAGGCGGGCGGCTGTGCGGCAGAGACTCTCCAGGCCGTCCCGCCCCTCCATCCGGGCCGGGCCGCCGGAGGCCCCGCTACCCTGAGCAAAGTAGGGCGGATTGGAGACCACCAAGTCAAAGGGACCTGTCCCGCCGGGCAGTGTGTTCCAGTCCCCCGTCCAGACCGTCCCGCCCAGACCGTTCTCCATCAAATTATCCCGGGCGGCCCGGGCGGCCGTGGGATCCAGCTCCACACCATACAGATCCAATCCGGTGGCCCGGCCGGACAGCAGCAGGAGCAGGCAGCCGCTTCCGGTCCCCAGGTCGCACACCTTCCAGCTCCGGCGCACCGTGGCAAAGGCAGCCAGCCGCAGGGCGTCCTCCCCCAGAGGAAAAACCCCCGGCGGCTGACGCAGGAGAAATGGACCCAACCGCTCCGCACTCATACTCCGGCTTCCCCCAAAAGGGCGGTCAAATGCCGGGTGATTCGCCCGGTCAGCCCCCAGATGATATGACCCTTCCAGGGATAGATTGGCACATCCTCACCGCCAATCTGCCACCGATAGTCCCGCGGGATGCCGATCAGCTCATAGGGGAAATTCTCATCCGGTCTGGGGATCAGGTCATAGTGGTACTCCAGAGGCGGTTCGTTCCTCAGGTGCTCCAGTGGGACCTGGAACACCTCCGCCACCTCATCCGGATTGAGGTGCAGACCGTCCACCGCCTCCTCCTCCACCAGGGCAAGCACCGGATAGAGGATGAAGTTGGCCCGGTGGGCAATAAAGTCCAGCCGCCCCAGGATGCGGATCTTCTCCCGGGGGATCCCCAGCTCCTCCCAGGTCTCCCGCAGGGCGCATTCCTCCGGCGATTCCGCACCCTCCAGCCTTCCTCCAGGGAAGCACACCTCCCCCGGCTGGCGGCGCAGGCTTCCCGCCCGCACCTCATACAAAAGGGACAAGCCGCCCTCCCTCTCCACCAGGGGGACCAGCACGCTGTACTGGCCGGTGGCGTCCATCAAACCGGGCGTCCGGCCCAGCAGGCTCCGCTTCAGCTTTTCCAAATCCATATCACACCATCAGATTGACCAGCAGCAGGGAGAGCTGCAGCAGGACCGCCAGACACAGCGCCACAAAGTAGACGACCTCCTTCGGCCGCCACGCAAACAGCAGAGCGAACAGCCCGGTCAGGCCCAAGTTGGCCAGAATGGCCGATTCCTTGGCCACGGCGTTCACCGCCTGTCCCACCGCGGCTGCCTGCATGACCACCTGCGCCGGGAGCAGGGTCCAGCACGCCGCCGTAAGGAACAGCGTCGCCACCGCTGTTCCGTACAGGATCCAGCTGCGTTTCTTCTTCAAGGACTCCCCCCAGCGCTGGAAGAGGCCCTTCTTCTCCTGTGCCATCGTCCTTCACATTCCTTTCTGCCACTTCCCGATCCCATGGGGCACATTGGTGCGGAATCCCGCAGCGTGGCCGGGACTCTGCCAAAAAACACGCCCTGAGGCGTGTTTTTTTGGCGTTTCCTCACATCTTTTCCGGAGCCGATACGCCCAGCAGCCCCATGCCGTTGGCCAGGACCGCGCGGACGGTGTCCGCCAGCTTCAGCCGGGCGGAGAGCACCGTGGGCTCCTCCCCCTTGATTCGGCAGGCGTTGTAGAACCGGTGGAAGTCCCCTGCCAGGGCCACCAGATAACGGTTGATCCGGCTGGGATCGTAGTCCCGGGCGACCAGATGGATCTCCTCCGGATACTGGGCCAGGGCCTTGATCAGGGCCAGCTCCTCCGGGGTGGTCATCACGCCGGCGTCCACCGCTTCGGCAGCGGGGACCTTCTCCCCCTCCTCCGCCAGGCGGGACAGGAGGGAGCAGATCCGGGCGTGGGCATACTGCACATAGTACACCGGGTTCTCACTGTCCTCCCGGACGGCCAGATCCAGATCGAAGTCCAGGGGGCTGGTGGAGGCCCGGGAGTTGAAGAAGTACCGGGCGGCGTCCACACTGATCTCATCCAGCAGGTCGTGGAGGGCGATGGCCTTGCCGGAGCGCTTGGACATCCGCACCGGCTTGCCGTCCTGCATCAGGTTGACCAGCTGCATCAGCACGATGACCAGCCGGTGGGAGCCGTCCAGTCCCAGTCCGTCCAGAGCCGCCTGGAGCCGCGCCACATGGCCGTGGTGATCCGCACCCCAGATGTTGATGGCCTTGTCAAAGCCCCGGACCGCCAGCTTGTTGCGGTGGTAGGCGATGTCGGCGGCAAAGTAGGTGTAGAAACCGTTGGCCCGGCGGAGCACGTCGTCCTTCAGGTCCAGCTTGTCCACCTGCTCCTGGGTCTTGCCCTCCCGCATGAATTTCTCCTTCAGCAGCTGGGTGGTGTTCAGCCACAGGGCGCCGTCCTTCTCATAGGTCCAGCCCTTCTCGGTGAGCATCTGCACCGTCTCGGCCACATAGCCGCTCTCATGGAGGGAGGACTCAAAGAACCACTGGTCGTACACGATGCCGTACTTTTTCAAATCCTCCTGCATCTTGGGGATATTGACAGACAGGCCGTACTCCGCCATCTTGTCCAGGCGCTCCTCCTCGGGCAGCTCCTTCCAGCTGTCCCCGTGGGCGTCATGGATGGCGCGGGCCAGCTCCTTGATGTCCTCGCCGTGATAGCCCTCCTCCGGGAAGGGGAAATTCTCCTCCCCCAGGATCAGCTGCATATACCGGGCGTTGATGGACACGGCAAACTTGTGGATCTGGTTGCCGGCGTCGTTGACATAGAACTCCTTCCAGGTGTCGCAGCCGTCCCGCTTCAGCACGTTGGCCAGGGTGTCCCCCAGCACGCCGCCGCGGGCGTTGCCCATGTGCATGGGGCCGGTGGGGTTGGCGGAGACAAACTCCACCATGACCTTCTCGCCGCCGCCCTCAGAGTTGGAGCCGTATCCGGTCCCCTCCCGCTCCACGTCCGCCAGGACCGCCTGATACCACTTGGGGCCCAGGGTGAAATTCAGAAAGCCGGGCCCGGCGATCTCCACTTTCTGGAAGTAGCTCCCCTCCAGGTCAAGGTGGTCCACAATGGTCTGGGCGATGGCCCGGGGGGCCTGGTGCAACGCTCTGGCCCCCGCCATGGCATAGGAGGAGGCGTAGTCCCCGTGGGAGGTATCCTTGGGGATCTCAATGGTGGCCTTCACCTCCGCGCCGGCGGGCAGCTTGCCCGCCTCCACAGCCCGCAGATAGGCCGCCTGCGTCAGCTCCGCGACCTGGGCGCGGGCCTCCTGGATCTTATTCGACATAATCTCTCTACACACCTTTCTCCGTCCTTGTCCCAATCGGAACAAGGGCTAAAAAGAACTTGAATACACTTGCGGATGGAACCGCCGTCCTTTTATGACACGGTCTCCCCCGCCTCCCGCACATTGATCTGGAACACGTTCCGCCCGGCTGCGGTGTGGGCGATCCGCCCACGGCGGACAACCGCCGCGGGGACCCGGGCAGCTTAAAATCCTCGGACGGGCAAAGCCCGTCCTCCGGCAAGGTTTTGCCGCTGGCAAAACGCTTGGGATCAAGATCGACCACTTGCTCTTACGACGCGGTCTCCCCCGCCTCCCGTACATTGATCTGGAACACGTTCCGCCCGGCTACGGTGTGGTCGATCTCGATGGCATAATCGATCTCGATGTCTCCACCGCACTCGGTGAGGTCGGCCTGCAGATGCCGGGTGTTCACCCCGATGGTCATGGAGCCATAGGGCGTATTGTACATAGCCAGGTGGCGGCGGCCCTCCTGGAACACCATTTGAGAGTTGAACTCCCCCACACGCAGCAGGGTCACACGGTCCGGCTCCACCTGGAAGGTAGTCAGCGTACCCTCCAGGCCGGTGAGCTCACTCTCCTGATAGGAGAGGGTATAGCTGTTCCCGTCCTGCTCCAGCCGCCCCTCCGTCACAAGCTCCATCGTATCCGGATCGGCATCCTCAAGCCGCTGAACACCCTTGATGGAGATGATCACATTCTTTTCCATAGGAACCTCCATTGGTCCTTCATTTCCCCCGGCCCTCCGGTACATGGGAGCCAGGGCGGGAGGTATTATACACTGGAACGCAGATTCTGTAAAGGGGAGCGGCTGTCTTATTTATTTTATGCGATTTTGTCCCAAATGACAAGGGGGATTTTCCATATAAAATCTCTCATTCTCTATTTGACAACCCGGGGACATAGACTATAATATAAAGTGGTGGGGAAAACCCGCCTCGGTTCTGGGAAAGGAGGCCACGCTATGAACCTGGAATTGAGCCGCAAGCAGTTCCGCCGTCTGCTGGATCTGGTCTACATCGGCAACTGGATCCTGAACTCCACCCGCGGAGACCAGCGCTTCACCGATTACGACGAGGTAGAGAGCCTTTTATTCGGCAGGGCCGCTCTGGAGGGGATGCCCTCCCTGGCGGAGCTGTACCGCGGAGAGATCGTCCCATCCCGCGCCTTTGTGGAGGGCGGGATCCATGAAGCGATCATAGAGTATGAGAACAACGTATTTTTTGAGATCCTGGCGGAGGACCTGGCCCGCAGGGATATGGATGACGCCCCCATTGATGAGAGCAATTATGACGAGCTGACCGACCGCATCGACGCCTATATCGCGGAATTTGAGGAGCACGGCACGGACAACATCCTGGTAGACCTGGATACCCCGTGATCCTCCGGACCGGCGAGGTCCAAACAGACCTCCCAACAATTACACCCCCTCAGGGGCCGGACAGAGCTGTTCCCCGGAACAGGTCATCCCTCCGCCCCTCAGGGGGTCTTTTTATGTGTCCGAATCAGTCCAGGCAGAACATGGGCCGCACCTCATCGTCCAGGTCCACGATCCCGCAGTAGTTGAGGGTCTCATAGGCCATCAGCCACTCCTGCTGCTCCTCGGTCAGCTCCTCCCGCTTCACCGCCTGCCCGTCTCCGGTGATGATTCCAACCGGTGTGATCACCGGAAGTTCCTCGTACAGCTGGGACAGGAAGCTCATGAAGCCGGTCAGAGGCAGCCCCGCCGCTTTGGCTGTGAGCACCCCCAGATAGTTGGGGCTGAGGACCACATCCTCCCGCTCCTGAATGTCGTAGTTGGTCCAGAGGAAGAAGGGGGTGGCATACTGCTTCAAAACCTCCTCCGTGGTGCGCTGGTCCAGGGGCTTGCCGTAGAGCTGCTCATAGAAGGCGTTTTTCAGAGGCGGCTGGTGGTCGCCGAAAAAGACGATCATGGTAGGCTCCGGCGACTGCTCATAGTGGGCGATCAGGTCCCGCAGGGCGTCATCGCTGGCCCGCATCAGGGACAGATACTGCTCTGCCGTGGTGTCCGCCGTCCGCTGCTCCGTGGGGAGGGTGATCGTCTTTTCCAGGTTGTTCCACCCCTGGGCATAGCTGCTGTGGTTCTGCATGGTCACATTGAAGATGAAAGCCGGGTCTCCCTCCGCCCGGTCGGTGATGGAGTAGAGCGTCTCATAGTCCGACTGGTCGGAGACATAGCGCCGGATGAGATAGGGGGCAGTCACATCCTCCTCATACAGCTGGTGGTCAAAGCGCATATCCTCATACACGATGGGCCGGTTCCAGCCGGAGGATTTATAGGGGTGGAAGGCGGTGGAGTCATAGCCCACGCTGCCTGCCAGGGCGGCCAGCGAGGGCATCCCCTCCTCCGCATACAGCTGATAGGCCACAGTATGGGGCGGCTGGAAGATCGTCGAAAAGCCGGTGAGGTACTCAAACTCCACGCTGGCCGTCCCGCCGCCGGTCACTGGGGAGTACATCCAGCCACGGACTGTATTTTCTTTCATGGAGTGCAGGAAGGGCGTGGGGTCCTCCGATACCTCCAGCCCCTCGAAAATGGTCAGGTCGGCAAAGGACTCGTTCATCACCACAATGATGTTCGTGGGCCGCGCCGCCGGGTCCCCCGCTTCCGTGGGATACGACTCCATCAGCTCCAGCACCTGACCGCGGCTGTAATCCTCCGGCTTGTCCAGGGAACTGTACCGCAGGGCCACCGTGAAGTTCAACAGAAAGCCGTTGGCCTGAGTCACCCACTGCTGGGTGTAGATCCCCAGGGCGGGCAGGGCCTCCGTCTTGAAAAAGACGAAGCAGTACCCCACCTCTACCAGGACCAGCAGACCGGCCAGCCACCGGGGAAGCTTGTCCCGCTTCCTCTGCGGGACGCACATCCAAACCAAAAAGAGGTAGGCCACCAGCAGCACCGCCCCCTGGCGTATGGCCGCGTCCAGGGAAAAATCAAAGGCGTCCGCCACGTTGGCCGCCGTCTCCCAGGCGGTCAGGTCCGCCGGAAACAGGATCCGCCCCCGAAAGCGGAGCACATAGTGGTTCACGATCCCCACAAAAAAGCTGAGCCCTGCCGCCGTGGCCGCCGCCCGCCGCCTCCGGCCCAGGATCAGGCGGCACAGCAGGAACAGCAGGTAGTACCAGATCAGGTTCATCAGCACCTGCCAGGAGTAGAGATCAGAAAACACGTCGTTCCCGTTCAGGATCTCCACCATCCAGAAGGACACCCACGGACCCAGCAGAAAAATCAGGCGGGACAGCCACTGCTCCGGTCTCTCCCGGACGTTGGCCGCCAGCCTGAGCATCCCATCCCGACACAGCAGTTTTCCCATTCCTCAGCCTCCCGCGCCCCGGCCCCGGGGCGTTTTTTCACGCTTAACAGCTTAATGCTTTTCAAAAATTTTTCAAGTACATTTTGTAAATTCAGCCGCATCGGCCCTGTCCGGCCTCACACTGTTCGCCGTTTGATCGTAATGCGGATTTACTTTACAGTTTGTTCCCAGGGGTGCTTCACAGATACACCCTCCCCACCCGGCCGCTGAGCCGGGATGTGAGGCCGCAGCCCTCGTCCTCCCCGATCAGCAGAGAGACCTCCTGGGAGGACAGCCAGTTCCCATGTCCGTCGCCCCCCAGCAGCGTCACCTCGTCATCCACCGCACAGGGGATCCCGGTGACGTCCACCACCGTCTGGTCCATGCAGCAGGCCAGCAGGCGCGCCCGCTGGCCGCCGATGAGCACCGGCCCGCCCACCCGGACCAGCTCCGGGTCCAGGCCGTCGCCATAGCCCACCGAGATGGTGGCAGCCATGCCATCCCGGGGCATCCGGATGTGTCCGCCATAGCCCAGGGCGTCCCCCGCCCGAAGGGGGCGCACCCGGGTCACCCAGGCCCGCCAGGAGCACACCTCCCGGACCGTCCCCAGCGGGGCGGTGGGATGGTCCATATACAGCCGCCGGCCGATGCGCACCCCGTCCAGCCGGTACTGGGGGGCATATTCGCTGGCGGCGCTGGCCGACACATGGCGCATGGGGATCTCCATTCCGCCCCGCTCCAGCTGGGCCACCCCCCTCAGATAGGTCTGGAACTGCTCCTCTGTGCGGACCGGGTCCCCCAGGTCGGCGAAGTGGGTGAACGCGCCTGTCACCCGGATCCAGGGCGCGTACTCCCGCCACTCCTCCAGCAGTCCGTCCAGCTCCGCCCCGGGCGTCAGACCGTACCGGTGTAGCCCGGTCTCCACCTTGACCTGTACCTGCACCAGCCTTCCCTGGGTCCGGCCCAGCTCCGCCAGCAGCGGCAGCAGGCCCGGCCGCCCCACAGTCAGCGTCAGCCCCAGCTCCACCGCCGGGGCCAGCAGCCGCACCGGCACGCCCCCCAGCACCAGAATGTCCTGGGTCACCCCGGCCCGCCGGAGGGCCGCACCCTCCGACACCTGGGCCACCGCCATAGTCCGGATCTCCGGGATGGCCGCCAGGGCGGCCCCCACTTCCTCCTGGCCCAGACCATAGGCGTTCCCCTTCAGGACCGGGATCAGCTGGGCCCCGTCCAGTTCCCGTAAAATGGCCTCCGCGTTGCGCCGCAGCTGTCCCATATCGATGTATAAAACCGAATTATGCAAATTTTTATTCATACTCTCTCCTGCTTTTCCAGCGGTTCACCCGGAATTTTCCCAGGAAAACTCCCCCGTTCCTCCCACTTATTCCTCAGCATTATACCCTCTTTTTTCACCAATTTCAACGACATTTTCCCGGCATCGGTCATTTGCGCCAAAAAAATTTTGTCTTTTTCAAAGAATTTGCATATTTATCTATTGACGTTGCATATTTTTTAGGAGTATACTCATATCAGCCTGAAGGAAGGGCGGCGGACGCCGCTCCGATGAAAAAGGAGATTGGAAATGATGAAAAAGAATGTTCTTGCAATGGGCCTGGCTCTGACCATGGCTCTTGGGCTGACCGCCTGCGGCAGCAGCTCCAACGGCTCCGCCAGCTCCGGCGCGGCCTCCGGCTCCGCCAGCCAGAATGACGCCAGCGCCTCCGCCCCCGCGGTGGACAAGCTGGTGCTAGGCACCTCCGCCGACTATCCCCCCTTCGAGTTCCATGTCCTTCAGGACGGCGAGGACAAGATTGTGGGCATCGACGTGTTCCTGGGCGAGCAGATCGCTGAGGACATGGGCGCTGAGTTCGAGGTGGTCCATATGGACTTCAACAACCTGTTCACCCTGTTGAACCAGGGACAGTGCGATATGGTGATCGCCGCCGCCGAGATCGATGAAGAGGGTGTCCGTCCGGCCGCCGCTGATTACTCCGATGGCTACTACTCCGATCTCCCCCCCAAAATCGTTGTCAGAGCGGGCGATGAAGGAAATTATACCTCCCTGGAGGACTTCGCTGGTAAAGCTGTGGGCGCTCAGACCGCAACCACCAAGGAAACAATCGTCACCAAGTACATGACTGGCGCCGATCTGGTTTCCATGTCCTCTGTGGTGGACCTGGTGAACAACCTGGTGTACGGCAAGTGCGACGCCCTTGTGCTGGACGGCGCTGTGGCAGACCAGTATTTGGCCTCCAACTCCGATCTGGCTGCTGTGGACATCGACATGAGCAGTTATGTGGAACCCTACCGCGTCTGGGTCGCTAAGGGCGATCCCAAAGGCCTGCTCCCCTCCATCAATGAGACCATCGCCAAGGTGCTTTCCGATGGCACCATGGACGGATTCATCGAGAAGGCTGACGAGCTCAGCTCTCAGGCTCTGGAGGGTTAACTCCCGCCGCACCTCCCTAATCATACGGATCCCCCGTGGGGGGCCGGTTATTCCGGCCCTCCACGGTCCTATGTCATCCCAACCGTTACAACATAAAGGAGTCCCGCCATGCTAGAAGCCATCTCAAAAATGTTTGATTCCACATTCCCAGCCAGCTTCATCAATTTCTCCTTCCTGCCCAAGTACGCCTCCTACTTTGTAGACGGCGTTCTGAACACTTTGGCTCTGTCCATTGTGGCGGTGCTGCTGGCTGTGATCCCAGCCCTGCTGCTGGCCCTGATGCGTCTGAGCAAGAACCGTTTCATCCACGGGCTGTCCGGCGCCTATATCGCGGTCTTCCGTTCCACTCCTTTGATGGTCCAATTGGCCATTATCTATTTCGGCATCTTTTACATCATTCAAGTTCCCCGGGTCTACATTGGCTTTATCCGTCTTGATATGTTCATCCCCTTCGTGGTGTCCCTGGCACTGAACAGTTCCGCCTATGTGGCGGAGATCTTCCGGGCCGGCATCCTGGCGGTGGACAGCGGACAGACCGAGGCCGCCCGCTCTCTGGGCCTGTCCCAATGGCAGGCCATGAAGCTGGTTGTCCTGCCCCAGGCGGTGAAGAACGTCCTCCCCGCCCTGGCCAACGAGGTGGTCACCATGGTGAAGGAGTCCTCTGTCTGTTCCGCCTACGGCATGGGCGAGCTGATGTTTGCCGCAAAGAATGTCTCCGGCACTACGTTGATTTCGGTAGGCCCCTTCGTATTTATTGCATTGATCTACTTCTGCATCAATTTCCCCGCCAGCAAGGCCATCGAGGCCATTGAAAGGAGGATGCGCCGTGGCGACAAGCGGTGATCTGATCCGTGTGGAGCACGTGTTCAAGGAATTTAATCACGGGGCGGTCAAGGCCCTCAACGACTGCTCCCTGACCATTCAGAAGGGCGAGGTGGTTGCCATCATCGGCCCCTCCGGCTCCGGCAAGTCCACCCTGCTGCGGTGCCTGAACCTGCTGGAGGTCCCCTCCAGCGGACACATCTACTTCAATGATGTGGACATCACGGACAAAAAGGTGGACATCGACCTCCACCGCCGGAAGATGGGTATGGTGTTTCAGCACTTCAACCTCTTCCCCCACATGACGGTCCAGAAAAATATCACCCTGGCCCCTGTCCAGCTGAAGCTCAAGACCCAGGAGGAGGCGGACAAGCAGGCCATGGAGCTGCTGGAGCGCATCGGCCTGGCCGACAAGGCCAACGAGTACCCCAATATGCTCTCCGGCGGCCAGAAGCAGCGCATCGCCATCGTCCGCGCTCTGGCTATGGAGCCGGAGGTCATGCTCTTTGACGAGCCCACCTCCGCCCTGGACCCCGAGATGGTGGGCGAGGTGCTGGACCTGATGCGGGATCTGGCCCAGGAGGGCATGACCATGGCGGTGGTCACCCACGAGATGGGCTTTGCCCGGGAGGTGGCCAGCCGGGTCATCTTCATGGACGGCGGCGCCATCCTGGAGGAAAACACCCCCCAAGCCCTCTTTGACAGCCCCCAGAACCCCCGCACCCAGCTGTTCCTCAGCAAGGTGCTGTGAGTCCTGATCACGGGACAAACGCTGCAAAATACCCCTGTATCCGCCCCGGAACCTTCCGGGTGGATACAGGGGTTTCCTCTCTTTCATGCGTGGAATTGATGACAAAACAGACGCTTTGGATCAGCTTTCTTCTGTTACGGGCGTCTGCTCCTCCGGCTCTTTTCCGATCTTCTGGACCAGACCGATGATCTGTCCGGACAGGATCACCGTCAGCAGCGAGCAGGCAAGCCGCTTCCAGTCGATGTATGTGGCCGACAGGGCCAGCACCACAAGATCGCTGATGAGATAGGCCCACTGAATGTCCCAGTGGCTCACCGCGGAAATGCTCATGGCCAGGGCGTCATCGCCCCCCGGAGCACCGCCCGCGCGGATGCTGATGCCCACGCCCACACCCACAAACAGGGCGCCCAGCACCGCAGCCAGCAGCGGATGCTCCGCCAGCTGGGGACAGAGGGGATCAAATTGCTCGCACACGCCGTAGAACAGGGAGAAGCCGCCCCCAGCTACGATAGAATAGGCGATAAATTCACGCCCCAGCAGCTTCCAGCCCAGCCAATAGCAGAGTGCGTTCAGGACCAGCCCAGACAGCGCCGGCGACAGCCCGATCCAATGGTGCAGGAACAGCGTCATACCCAACACGCCGCCCTCCGTCACACCGGACAACGCATGGATGTTGTACAGGCCAAAGGCAAGGATCCCGCTGCCCAGCAGAGCCAGCGCACACTTCTTTGGCTTTAATAGGGAAAACAAAATAACAACTCCTTTAATTTTCCACGCATGACTATTATATACAACCCGCGCTTTTTTGGCAAGTGCGCGCCTCTATCTTTCTGTGTAAAGATTTTGTGAATACAGACAAAAAACCGGGAGCTTTACGGCTCCCGGCCCTGTTTCGATCAATAATTCTCCGCTTTCAGCTGGAAATAAGCCTTGGGATGGGCACAGACAGGACACATCTCCGGGGCCTGCTTGCCCACATGGATGTGCCCGCAGTTGCTGCACTGCCAGATCATCTCTCCATCCCGGGAGAACACCAGCCCGCCCTCTACATTGGCCAGCAGCCTGCGGTAGCGGTCCTCGTGCTCCTTCTCGATCTTGGCCACCTCCTCAAACAGGAAGGCGATGTGGTCGAAGCCCTCCTCCCTGGCCTCCTTGGCCATGGTGGCATACATCTCCGTCCACTCATAGTTCTCTCCCTGGGCGGCGGCCTCCAGATTCTCCGCTGTGGTCCCAATGCCGTTCAGCAGCTTGAACCAGATCTCGGCGTGCTCCTTCTCATTGGCGGCGGTCTCCTCAAAGATCTTGGCAATCTGGACATAGCCGTCCTTCTTGGCCTTCGAGGCAAAGTAAGTATACTTGTTTCGGGCCTGAGACTCCCCGGCAAATGCGGTCCAAAGATTTTGCTCCGTCTTGCTTCCCTTCAATTCAGCCATTGTCTGCTTCATCCTTTCTGCATCACTCTTGTATTTCCGTTTGGAGCGAGGCCCCTTTTATATGAGACTGTCTCTCTGCGGATTTAATGAGAACTATTCTCATTTAAATATATTTTACCATCGTATCCGGAAAAAGTCAAGAGACAGGCTCTCCCCTTCTCCCAAACAGCAGAACGCAGGCCCCGCAGTGTGATCCGCAGGGCCTGCGCCGAATCGTGTGTCAGCCTCCGAATGCCTGGATCTCCCGGGCATTCTTCGCACGCCGCTCCTGGATGCTCTCCTTGAGCAGCATATCCTTCACCTTCATCAAACGAATGGTATTGGCCCGCTCGTTCTCGTCCAGCTTCATCGTGATATATTTGATGTTCTCCTGCATCTGCGGGATCTTCACATACTCCAGGGCGTTGACCCGGCGGCGGGTCTTTTCGATCTCCTGGGCCAGGAGCTGACTGGTCTTTTCCACCTCCGCCAGCTTGAGCATATCCGCAAAGACCTGGGACATAGCATCCACCGCGTCATCCAGTTCGCCGCTGGTCTGAGCAAAACCGTAGGGGTAGACCTCCCCTGGATCCTGGCTTTTTGTCTTGAAGTGGTAGTGCGGGACGTCCACCGACATGATATTCTGGAAGCTCATATCCAGCTCCACAGACTGCTTGGGATAGAGCAGGGACTGCTCCAGCATCTCCGGGGACATGAGGGCCGCCGCCACGGTAAAGGAGCCATGGGCCCGCATCAGGCCCTCCTCCACCCGCTTCCGGAGCGCCCGGTTTTCCCGCACCACGTCCATGAACTGCTTCATCAGCTCATCCCGCTTATCCTTCAACAGCTTGTGGCCCCGTATGGAGGTCCTGAGCCGGTTTTTCAGCCGGGTCAGCTCCTGCCGGGTCGGATTGACAGTCGTGCTTGGCAATTTGGTTCACCTCTTTCCGGCCGAAGCGCCTGCCGCGGCAGGCACGGACAAACTCAGCCCTCCTTCTTGGGCAGATACTTGTCGATATACTCCGGCTTGATGCGCTTCAGCTCGCTCCGGGGCAGGATGGACAGCAGCTCCCAGCCCAGGTCCAGGGTCTCCTCGATGGAGCGGTTCTCATCCGTCCCCTGGGAGACATAGCGCTTTTCAAACTCGTCGGCAAACTTGGCGTATAGCAGGTCGGTGGGGCTGAGGGCGGCCTCACCCAGAATGGACATGAGTTCCTTGTTCTCCTTGCCAGTGGCATAGGCGGCGAAGAGCTGGTTCATGGTCCCGGAGTGGTCCTCCCGGGTCTTGCCTGCGCCAGTGCCCTTGTCCTTCAGACGGGACAGGGAGGGCAGCACGTCCACCGGCGGGTTGACCCCCTTGCGGTACAGCTCCCGAGAGAGGATGATCTGCCCCTCGGTGATGTAGCCGGTCAGGTCGGGAATGGGGTGGGTCTTGTCATCCTCGGGCATAGTCAGGATGGGGATGAGGGTGATGGAGCCCTCCCGGCCCATTTGACGGCCCGCCCGCTCATACAGGGTCGCCAAATTGGTATACAGATAGCCAGGATAGCCGCGGCGGCCCGGGACCTCCTTCTTGGCGGCGGAGATCTCCCGGAGGGCCTCGGCATAGTTGGTGATGTCGGTCATAATGACCAGCACGTGCATCCCCTTCTCAAAGGCCAGGTACTCCGCGGCGGTGAGGGCCATCCGGGGGGTGGCGATGCGCTCCACGGCGGGGTCGTTGGCCAGGTTGGTGAACAGGACCGTGCGGTCAATGGCGCCGGTGCGCTTGAACTCGCTGACAAAAAACTCCGACTCCTCAAAGGTGATGCCAATGGCCGCAAAGACCACAGCGAAGTTGGAGTCGCCGTCCAGCACCTTAGCCTGGCGGGCAATTTGAGCCGCCAGCGCCGCGTGGGGCAGGCCGGAGCCGGAGAAGATGGGCAGCTTCTGTCCGCGGACCAGAGTGTTCAGTCCGTCGATGGTGGAGATCCCCGTCTGAATGAACTCGTTTGGGTAGTTCCGGGCGGCTGGGTTCATGGCCAGACCGTTGATGTCCCGGTATTCGTCCGCCAGGATGGCGGGGCCGCCATCGATGGGCTGGCCCATGCCGTTGAACACCCGGCCCAGCATATCCTCTGAAACGCCCAGCTGAAGGGGATGCCCCAGGAAGCGGATCTTGGACTCAGCCAGATTGATACCGGCGGAATTTTCAAATAGCTGGACCACGGCGGAGTCGCCGTTGACCTCCAGCACCTGGCAGCGCCGGACGGTGCCGTCTGTCAGTTCGATCTCGCCCAGCTCGTCATAGGTGACGCCCTGAACGTGATCCACCACCATCAGCGGGCCGGAGATCTCCTGGATCGTCTTATATTCCCGGATCACAGTGCTTCCTCTCCCTTCTCCGCAATGGCGTTGATCTCCTCGTCCATCTCCACCATAATATTGGCATAGTTATCCATATACTGGTTCGCAGGGACCGATTTGGCCCGGCCGATCTTCTCCCGGGCGGGGATGGAGAACATCTGAGCCAGGTCTCCGCCCCGCTCCGCCGCCTCCCGGCAGTGCCCGTCATACTCCCGGATAAGGGCAAGCATCCGCGCCTGCCGGTCATACTCCGAGTAGGAGTCAATGTCCACAAAGGAGTTCTGCTGCAGAAAGTCCTCCCGGATCATCTTGGCGGTCTCCAGCGTGATCTGGTCCCTGGCGGAGAGGGAGTCCTTACCCACCAGCTGGACGATCTCGTTCAGGCTGGCCTCCTCCTGAAGCACGGCCATGGCCCACTCCCGGTTCTGAAGGAAGTCCTTGCCCAGATGCTCGTCATACCAGGGCTTCAGGGAGTCCAGATAGAGGGAATAGGAGTTGAGCCAGTTGATGGCCGGGAAGTGGCGGCGGTAGGCCAGAGAGGAATCCAGGGCCCAGAACACCTTCACAATGCGCATGGTGGCCTGAGAGACCGGCTCGGACAGGTCGCCGCCGGGAGGGGACACCGCGCCCACGGCGGTAAGGCTGCCCCGGCGGTCCTCGTCGGAGCCCAGGCAGGCCACGGAGCCGGCCCGCTCATAGAACTGGGCCAGGCGGGAGCTGAGGTAGGCGGGATAGCCCTCCTCGCCGGGCATCTCCTCCAGACGGCCGGACATCTCGCGCAGGGCCTCGGCCCAGCGGGAGGTGGAGTCGGCAATGACGGCCACGGCGTAACCCATGTCCCGGAAGTACTCTGCGATGGTGATGCCGGTGTAGATGGACGCCTCACGGGCGGCCACCGGCATATCAGAGGTGTTGGCGATGAGCACTGTCCGCTTCATCAGCGACTGACCGGTACGGGGGTCCACCAGCTCGGGGAACTCCCGGAGCACGTCGGTCATCTCGTTGCCCCGCTCGCCGCAGCCGATATAGACCACCAAGTCCACGTCGGACCACTTGGCCAGGGCGTGCTGCATCACCGTCTTGCCGGAGCCGAAGGGGCCGGGGATGGCGGCGGTGCCCCCCTTGGCCACGGGGAAGAAGGTGTCCACGATCCGCTGTCCGGACTGGAGGGGCACCACAGGGGGATACTTGTGCTTATAGGGGCGGCCCACACGGACAGGCCATTTCTGCATCATGGGCAGCTCCACCCGGGAGCCGTCCTCCTGCTCCAGCACGGCCACCGTCTCGGTGACGGTAAAGGGGCCGCCCTGGATGGACACGATGGTCCCCTTCATTCTGGGGGGCAGCATGATCTTGTGGAGGATGGACTCGGTCTCCTGGACCGTGCCCAGCACATCGCCACCCACCACCCGGGTCCCGGGCTGGACGGCCGGGGTGAACGCCCACTTCTTCTCCCGGTCCAGGGCGGGCACCTCCACGCCCCGGGGGAGGCTGTTGCTTCCGCTGACCTCCCGGATGACCTCCAGAGGGCGCTGGATCCCGTCGTAAATATTCTCGATCAGGCCGGGGCCCAGCTCCACGGACAGGGGCGCGCCGGTGGTGACCACCTCAGCGCCGGGCCCCAGTCCGGAGGTCTCCTCATAGACCTGGATGGAGGCGGCGTCCCCAGTCATATTCAGGATCTCGCCGATCAGGCGCTGCTCGCCCACACGGACCACGTCGGCCATGTTGGCCTCCTCCATCCCTGTGGCCACCACCAGAGGGCCGGAGACCTTGACGATCTTTCCCATAGGCTTATAACCTTCTTTCGGGTCAATTTTTATAAAATATCTGCGCCCACTGCCCGCTCCACGGCGTTGGTGACATTGGCCATGCCGATGCCCAGTGAGCCCTCCTTGCCGGGGATGAGGATGATGGCCGGGGTCAGGGCGTCCTGATACCGGGCGATCTCAGACTGCAGCTGGGCGGCCAGCTGCTCGGTGAGGTACAAAATGGCGTAGTTCTCTTTTGCCATCCGGTGGATGGCCTGTCGGGCCTGCTCCACATCCTCCGCCGGACACACCTCCAGCCCCAGGGCTTTGAAGCCCAGCACACTGTCCGGGTCTCCGATCACTGCGATGCGATACATCTCCATCCACCTCCGCTATACATAGGTCTCCCGCAGGCGCTCCCGGATGACGGCCCCGTCCAAACCGGCCCGCCGGCCGGCCAGGATGGTGCGGATGGCCGTCAGCTCCGCCTCCTTGGCGTACAGATAGGCGATGACCGTCTCCACACCGAAGGGCACCCGCCGGGCATCCCCCAAATAGCGGGTCAGGGCGTTGTCACACTCCCGCTCAAAGGCGGTGAGGGAGCCGCCCGCCGGACGGGCCGCCTTGGCCCCCAGCTCCGCGGCCTGGGCCAGCGCCCCGTTCTGGAACAGGGCGCTCAGCTCCTCTCCCCTGGCTGCGGCCAGGGTCCGCTGGGACACACTCCCGCCGGGCAGCAGCACCTGGGATAAAAACTCGCTCCCCTTCCCCATCCGGGCCACCCGGACGGCGGCCCTCAGGTTGGCCACATCCACCGCAAGGCGGACATACCCCTGGAGGAAGCCGCTCCCGGTCTCCCGGGCCAGCTGGGCCATCTCCTCGTAGCAGGCCCGGTCCAGAGCCAGGTCGGCCAGCTGAGGATCGTGGGAGGCAGCCAGGGTCTCCCGGGCCTCCCGGATCGCACTTTGAAAGCGGAGGGACAGGCCGCCCAGCTGCTCCTTTTGATAGTTCTCGGCCAGCCCAGAGGCGGGCACGCGCCCGCCGTCCAGCAGCAGCCTCCCGGCGTCGATCCCCATGGCCTCCGCCTTCACCAGCACCTTGGCGTTGTGATAGTCGTATTTCAGCCGGAACACATCCACCACCCGGGGATCGGGGGCGGCTGTGCTCAGCTCCTGAAAGGTCTCCGCCCGGGCGGTGGCCAGCACACGCTCCACATCCTGGGCCCGCAGGCCCTCCGCGCCGCCGTAGCCGCACTCTGTGAGGACCTTCAGCGCCTCGCTCTCCTCCCGGGCGTCGATCATCCGATCCATCCGGTCCCGGGTCAGAAGCCGGCCCTCCATGGCGTGGATCCGGGCGGAGAGGGCTAAATAATCCGTATCTTTATTGCGGGACAACATACGCCCCCCTTTCTTAAAGTTAGGAATCAAGAGTTTTCCCATTCTCTGCTCCGTTTCTCATTCCAGTCTGGCCGCAGAAAACTCATACCGCGTCAAGGTTTTCAAGTGGCATTCAATTCCTAATTCCTAACTCCTCATTCCTAATTTTCAAACAGGAGCTCCGCCGCCTGATTCTCCAGCTTCTCCCGCTGGAGGCGGACCAGCGTCTCAAAGGAGCAGTTGACCTCCACCGGTCCGTCCACCAGGATGAAGCCGCCCCGGATGGGACGGGTCTCCTCCGCCAGGGAGAGCAGGCCGGTGCCGGTGATCTGCGCCGCGGCGCTGTTGACCACCTTGCCCAGCAGAGCCCCCACCCGGGAGTCTGTCAGGGAGTCGGGCAGCTCCGGGGCCACCGCCTTCACCAGGGCCTCGTTGGCGGCCACAACGACCTGCTTGCCGATGCGGCTGCGGTCTCTGGGCGAGAACACCAGCTGTTCCCGTCCGGTGGACACCGCCTGGAGCACCATACCAGTCAGCAGCTGGATGTACTCCTCCTCCGGCAGGGCGCACAGCTTCTCCAGCGCCTGCTCGAAGGCCTCGGACAGCACCTCCTGCTTGGCGGCCAGCTCCAGCTTCCGCCGCTCCAGCTGGGCCGCAGACTTCAGCCGCTCTAACCGCTCCTCCGCCGCCCTCCGGCCTCTGGCCAGGATGGCGGTCCGCTCCTGGTCCATCTGTGCCTTCGCCTGGGCCTGGATCTCCAGGATCTGGGTCTCGGTCTGTTCCCTCAGCTGGGCCAGCTCCGCATCCGCGTCCGCACGGATGCGCGCGGTGATTTTTTCAATTCCGTCCATACGCGCCGCTCCCTCAGCCGCTGATGTTGATGATCATCAGCATGGAGGCCAGGAGGGACAGGATGGCGTAGAACTCCACAGTGATGCACAGCACCATGCCCTTGGCCCAGTGGTCAGGCTTCTTGGCCAGGATGTTGATGGATCCGGCGGCTACGCGGCCCTGAGCGATGGCGGAGAACAGTCCGCCCAGCGCCATAGGCAGGCAGGCAGCAAAATACTGGAAGCCCTGGGCAATGGTCAGCACGGGCAGGGTGCCGGACAGCAGGCCCATGCGGAAGATGGCAAAGAACCACACCACCAGGCCGTACAGGCCCTGGGTGCCGGGGATGACCTGCAGGATCAGGACCTTACCGAACTTGCTGGGATCCTCGCACAAAAGGCCGGTGCCCGCCTCACCTGCCATGCCGGTGCCCTTGGCCGAGCCAATGCCGCTGAGCACCGCGGCCAGGCCGGCGCCCAGAAGGGCCAGGGCCAGACCGCCCCAACTGCCAAACAGGGTGCCGGACTGCTGAAGCTCAAACATCTGAGTTAAGTCGCTTGCATACATAATGGTTTCCTCCTCTTATTTGACCACGTTGTAGTATTTTGTGTTCAGATCCAGGGGACGGAAGGGCTTTCCGCCGTCCTCATAGAATTTCCCGAAGTATTCCAGACACTGGAGACGCAGGTCGTGGACATAGCAGCCCAGCAGGTTCAGGGCGAAGTTCAGGGCGTTGCCCACCATAGAAATCACCACAAAGATGACCACGTTCCCGGGGATGGCCCCCAGTGTGTTGAACACCTGGGCAATGACCGAGCCGGCCAGCATCAGAGCCATCAGACGGGAGTAGGACAGGATGTCGCCGAAGTAGCCGGTCACATGGTTGTAAAGGGACCCGAAGATCCCAGTGAGTTTTCCAAAGCCCTTCCCTGTGATCAGCGGCCCGGCAAACACCATAGCCACACCGGCGTACAGGACCATGTTGGTCGTCCCCAGCACCGCCAGGGCGATCCCGGCAAAGACCAGCCACCAGGTGACCTCTTCCCACACCGCGTCCATCCACTTCCCATTTCGGAGCTTTTGAACGAAGCTGATGGCCATGCCCGTGACGATCTGGACGACACCCAGGGCCATGGAGCCGATCAGGATCTGAAGGGTGTTATCCAACGGGGTGAACAGGGGCGGCCAGAACCACACGAAGGTGCTCTCCGGATTCAGCAGCTTCAGCAGCTGGGGGATGAAATCCCCAAAGAAGCCGCCGGTCAGCGTCCCCATGAGGAAAGTGCTCACGCCGCACAGGCCAAGCAGGGCAAAAAAGTCGTGCATCCCCTTCTGGGGGCGCGCCTTGGTCAGCACCACCACAGAGGCCAGCATCATCAAAAGCCCGTATCCCATGTCTGCCATCATCACACCGTAAAACAGGATGAAGAATGGGGCCATCAGGGGGTTGGGGTCCACCGTTCCGTAGGCAGGCAGGGAATACATCTCCGTAACCATGTTCAGCGGGCGGGTGAGCCAGTTGTTTTTCAGGCTCACCGGCACCTGGGGGTACTCCTCCTCCGCTGGGTCCTCCACCTGCCAGGCGCAGGGGTAGGCGGACAGCTTCCGCTCCGTATCCTCCCACCGCTCCGCGGGGATCCACCCCCGGAGCAGGAAGGTCTGCTCCGTATCCCGGAGCCTGGCCCGGCTCTCCTCCCGGTCGATGAGCACCGAGGCCCGGTCCGAGGCCCGGCGGACGTCATCTGCCAGGCCGGTCATGCCGGCCAGTTCCTCCTCTGTCTGCCGGAGACGCTCCGCGTTTTCGGACAGCTCCCGGTCCAGACGGGCGTCATTTTCCCGGGCCGTCCCGGTCCATCCGTTCAGCGAAACTTTGGACCAGCCGAAGTCCCGCAGGGCTTCCAGGACCGCCTCCTGGGCGCTCTTGTGGCAGACCAGCAGGCAATAGCGCACCTCCCGGCCGGCGCTGGCCTGGATCAGCTGGGCCAACTCGCTGGCCTCTTCCACCGTCCGCTGGGCCTCCTCCAGGGGACGTGCGGCGGTCAGAGTACCGAACTGCACCAGCATCTCACGGGTGGAGCCGCTCTCCAGAGGGAGGTCCAGGGACAGCCAGGGGGCCAGCGCCGCCTTCTGGGCGGTCAGCTTCCCCTGCTCCGCCTGGAGCAGGGCGGCCTCCCGGTCCTTCTGGAGCACCGCCTCCACCGCCCGCGTCCCTGCGGCGCAGGCGGCCGGCTCAAACAGCTCCTCCTCGGTCAGCTGGGGCCGCGGGGTGAGCATCCCTCTGCCTTTGGCCCCGCAGCGGGACAGCACGGACAGCGCCCGCTCCGCCGACTGCTTCTCCTCCTGCACCTGGGTCAGGGCGGAGCCGTCCGGCGTCCGAAGTTCCAGAACAGCCGTCAGCCCCTCCCAGTCTCCTGGGGGTGCGTCGGAACGGCCGTCCGCCTCTGCCGGCTCGCTGATCTCCACGCAGCCCATCCGCTGTAAGGTGTGCAGCAGCTCCTCCCGGTCGCTCCGCAGCGCCAGCAGATGCAGCCGCTTCATTTTGATAATCGCCATCAGCTTTTCACAACCTTTTCTACCAGAAAAGCGACCGCCTGCTCCAACCGGCCCCGAGCCTCCTGCTTCTTTTCCTCACAGTCCAGCCGTGCCTGCTCCAGGACAGACGCGGTCCATTTCGCCGCTTCCTGCTCCGCCTCCGCCATCATCTGCCGGGTCTCCGCCTCCGCGTTCTGGCGGGACTCCTCCACCTGACGCCGGGCGGAGCGCTGGGCCTCCAGGATGCGCTGCTTGCTTTCGGCTGCCGCAGCCTCTTTCTCCTGCTTCACCGTTCGCTCCAGCTCCGTCACCTGTTGGATCGCTTCCACTGCCATTGACACCTCACCACCCTACATTTGAAACATTGCAGACAATCCTTGGATTGTATGCCTCCATTGTAGGCTAAATCGCCCTAAAATGCAAGGCATTTTTCCCTCTCCATCGCCCACCCTTTCGTCCCCTCTCCAGCAAAAGAGACTTTTTCATTTTATTCTTCAAGAAAACCCTCAAGTCCCCGCTTATTTTTCATCTTTTTCACAATTTGTACAGATTGTAAACTTTTATCGTCCAATCAAAATGCAGGACCCTCCACCTCTTCCGCCCAAATTTCCGCAAAATGTGCGGACACAGCAATCTCTATACCGCTTTTTCAACAGTTGGAGGAGCATCTCTGCACCAGAAAAGCAGGCTCAAGGGCCACTGTGCCCCCTTGCAGAACACAGACCGCTGTGCTACACTGAATTCTACTTTGTGAGCACAGGAGGCACGACGGAAATGAACGGACAGGCAGAGCAGCATTGGATCTGCAGGCTGACCAACCAGCCCCACCAGTTCTCCTATGAGCGCGGCGTGGAGGTGACCCATGTGGAGCCCGGCCGGGCAGAGGGCGTGCTGACCGTGGGGCCGGACAGCATCAATCCCCACGGAAAGGTCCACGGCGGGGCGCTGGCCACTCTGGCGGATACGGTGGCGGGCTGCTGTGCCTGCGCCCGCGGGCGCAGCTGCGTGACCTCAGGCAGCTCCATGGAGTTCCTGAGGCCTGCGGACGGGGACCGGATCACCTGTACGGCAGTCCCCAAAAAGGAGGGGCAAACCCTGTCCGTCATCCAGGTGGAGCTGCGCAATGGGGCGGAGGCCCTGGTGGCCACAGGCACCTTCACCTTTTTCATGTTTGACCGGAAGGACTGACCGGGCGCGGCGCGAAATCAGAAAACGATCCCCCCGGGCGGAGACAGCATTTCTTCTGCTGTCCGCCTGGGGGGATCGTTTTATCTCGAATGCGATCAGGAATCGATGTAGCTGCGGACCCGGAGATGGACTCCCAGGCTCTCTGCGATGCGGCGGCTCTCCTCGATCTCCTCGGGAGCGGTCCCCTTGTCCACCACGGTAAAGATCACATGGGGGACATAGTCCTTGGCCTCCTTGGCAAAGTCCAGCATGGCCTGATAGGCCGCCTCACCCTGGACCGGGTGGCACAACGCCGTGTAGTCCGCGGCGTTATTTGCGTTGAGGGAGATGGAGAGGGTGTCGATCCGGCCCTTCAGCTCCGGGATCACGTCCCGGCCGTGGATCAGGTTGGCGTGGCCGTTGGTGTTGATGCGCACCGGGGGCAGCTGCCCGCCGAAGCGCTCCTTCAGCTGGTCCACCAGCCAGAGTATGTCCTCGATGCGGTAGGTAGGCTCTCCATAGCCGCAGAACACGATCTCCCGATAAGAACACACGTCCCTGCTGAGAAAGCTGTCCAGGGCCTCCTGCCGGGTGGGCTCCCGCTCCAGCCAGAGGGAGTCCTCCGTATAGATGGAGCCCTCCTTTCTCCCGTGGCGCAGACAGAATTCACAGTTGCAGTTGCACTTGTTGGTGAGGTTCACATACAGCGCGTCCTCATATTCATAGGTGATGGTCATACCATCCCGCCTCCTTGTTTAAAATTCAATGCGGAAAAACCGCGTTCCGTTTTCCAGTGTGATCCGGGCAGCCTCCTCCGGGTCCATTCCCTTCACCCGGGCAATGGCCTCGGCCACCAGATGGACCTTCCCCGAGTCGTTGCGCTTGCCCCGGAAGGGCTCCGGCGTGAGATAGGGGGAATCAGTCTCCACCATAATCCGGTCCATGGGCAACCACTCGATGACTTCCAGAGCCTTTCGTGCATTTTTATAGGTGATGACGCCAGTGAAGGACAGCATCCAGCCCAGCTTCACCAGCACCTTGGCGTCCTCCAGACTCCCGGAGTAGCAGTGGTACACGCCACGGACCTCCGGATGGGCCCGAACCACCTCCAGGCAGTCCTGGTGGGCCTCCCGGTCATGGACGATGACCGGCAGGTCCAGCTCCGCCGCCAGCTCCAGCTGCCGGGCAAACACCTTCTGCTGAAGTTCTCTGGGGGGATTGTCCTTCCAGTAGTAGTCCAGCCCGATCTCTCCGATGGCCCGTACCTTTGGGTGGGCGGCCAGGGCCCGCAGCTGCTCCAGCCAGCTGTCCTCCCACGCCCCGCAGTCAGAGGGGTGAACCCCCACAGCGGCGTAGACAAAGGGAAACTCTTCCGCCAGGGCGATGGCGGTCCGGGAGCTCTCCAGGTCGCAGCCCGGATTCAGGATCAGCTCCACCCCCTGCTCCGGCATGGCGGCCAGCGTCTCCAGCCGGTCGCTGTTGAAAGCCCCGGAATCGTAGTGGGCATGGGTATCAAATAAACGCATGACAGGTTCCTCTTTCTCCGCACCTTCCGGCCCCGGGGCCGCCTGTGCGGCTTCTGTTTCGGCCACTATCATACCGCGATTTGGACGAAAAAGCAAGCCGCTCCCGGGACCCTTCTCCGCAAATCATTCCACCGTGAAGCGGGTCAGGAACAGATCTCCCTCCTCGCCCTCCTCGGTCCCGTTCTCGATCAGCTCCAGAAAGGCCAGAGTAAACTCCGTCTCCTCCTGAGGCACCTCATACACCAGCAGCCCTTCCCGGGACTTTCCAGGCTCCAGGTCGTACTCCCGGGGCAGCTGGTCTTCGCAATAGGGATCCAGGGGCATGGCCCACTCATCCGGGCCGCATTCCCCCCAGTACAGCTGAAAATCCGTGTCATACATGGAGACCGCCTCATGGAAGGTGTTTTTCAGCTCCAGCTCCACCACCACCAGCTTATTTCCGCCGGAGGCTGTATCGCTCTCATAGGACTTCCGTGCCTCCGCCTCCTCCACCGTGCAGTCGAACCACCGGGTCGAAACCGTTTCACCCAAAACAGCCTCCGTCACTCCGCTCTCCGCCGGGAACGCGCCGCACCCAGACAGCAGCGTCAGCGCCGCCAGTCCCAAGATCCACCCTCTCTTCTTCATGAGGCTCCTCCTTCTGTCCGGCGCCGCGGCCGGGCATCTGCTGCCTTTATTATAGAGGCTCGGCAGGAAAAATACAACCGCCAGCTTCATTCCCTCCCCCAGAAAAGCAAAGTCGTGTGCCGGGAGGCACACGACTCTGAGGTTCAAGGCTGTAAAACTCCTTCGGACTTTGGTGCGGAGGTCTCTGTATCCCCTTCCGCTGTATCGGAAGGGGCTGTCATACTGCTTCCCTTTGAATCAATGGTAAAGGTTTGGAGCCCCCCATCCAAGGTCTCAAAGGCTGTGGTCAGCATCCACTCTGTGGCGCTGCCCTCCACCGTGACCGTCACCTGGGTCCCGCCGAAGGATAACTCGCGGGTGTAGCTGCCCGCAGCCTTCAGCTGGTCTGTGATGTCCGTCTCCTCCCCGTTCACCACCAGGATGGCGCGCCCATTTTGGTTTTCCACTGTGGCCTGGGGCAGGTCCAGGACCGTGACTTGTTCACCGTCCTTGGTGGTCAGGTCACGCCGAAACTCGTCCACCTTGACAGCAGAAGTGATGTGAGCGAAAAATTCCTGTGCGGCCTCTGGATTAGCGGCGGCCACCCCCACCACCATGGTTGCTGCGGCGGCACAAGCTGTCAGGCCGGCTCCCAGAGAGCGGACCCATTTCTTTGGGGTACGATGTTCTGTCATAGCGATGATCTCCTCTATTTTTTTTTCAGGAGCCCGCAGCTCCCGGCATACTTCACAATATTCCTTGGGGTCGAACATAGACGCTTCCCTCCTGATCCTCCGCCTTCTCATCCAGCGCGCTCCTCAGCCGGGCCCTGGCCCGGAGCAGCCAGGTCTGCACCGTGGATGGATTGGCTCTCATGGCGGCAGCTGTTTCGGCCACCGTCAGTCCTTCATAGTAGTAGAGATAAATGGCCAGCCGGTATTTCGGATCCAGCGCCATCACAGCCTCCAACAGCTCTGCCCGCTCCCCATGTTCCGGTGCCTCCAGCTCGCGCCAGTCATCCAAAGGGACGGAAACGCGCCGCCAGAAGGAGCGCAGGAGCTTCCGGCTCTCATTGACCGACACCCGCAGCAGCCAGTGCTTCAAATGTGCCTCGCTCTCAAATTCCTTGTCGTACTCAAAGAGCTTCAGCATGACGGTCTGCATCACGTCCTCCGCGTCCTCACGGCTGTTCAGTGCATGGAATGCGACCCGGTACACGGTATCTCCATAGGTCTGGACCGCCTGGGCAAATGCCTCTCCGGTCAACTCGGACCACCTCCTTGTTTGGTTCGCTTTGAAAGGCCTTTCATAAAGGAATATCCATCAGACAACCTAAAAATCTCAGAGAAGCCAAATTTTTTTGCTCCATATGCGGGTCCGCCTCCCTTCTGCAAGGCCCAGCCCCTGAAGGTATTACAGAAAAACCGCCGCAGAACATTCCCATTCTGCGGCGGTTCCTGCCTGTCTATTTGGATGCGTCCGGCCCGGCGATGATCGACAGGGCCTGGCGGCGGTTCCGGACCTCATTGATCTCATGGCTGCCGCCGTACTCCCCGTCGATGGTCCAGGGGATGGGCTTCTCACTGAGGAAACGGAGACGGGCGGCGTGGAAGGAGAGCAGCGCGCCGCTCTCCTCCACTGCACCGGGGCGGAGCAGAGCCTGAAGCCCGGCCCCGATGTCGAAGATGTTCATGGGTTTGCGCACCAGAATGACCTCGAACAGGCCGTCGTCCAGGTCCACCCGGTCGGTGGGCAGATTCTTGATCCCACCCACGGAGTAGGTGTTGCACACCATACCATAGAAAAAGTCATCCTCAATGGTCTGGCCGTCGTATTCCAGCTTCAAATGGTAGGGGGTGATGGAGGGCAGGGACGCGATCCCAGCCATGACATAGGCCAGGTGTCCAAAGGTGTTTTTCAGCTCCTGGGGGGTATCGTATGCCACCTCGGTAAAGGCCCCGAAGGCGGCCACATAGACAAAGGGGCGGTCGTTGAGGGTCCCAATGTCCCACTTTAAGGGAGGGGTGTCGCCGGCGGCCAGCTCCGCGGCCGGCTTATAGCCCTGTGGGATGCGGAGGGTGGCGGCGCAGTCGTTGGTGGAACCGGAGGGGATGTAGCCCAGCAGAGGAGGCTGAGGGAGGGCGAGCAGCCCGGCGGCCGTTTCGCTCAGCGTGCCGTCTCCGCCGCAGCAGACCACCCGGTCAAACTGAGGGGCCAGTTCCCGGGTGACCCGCGTAGCATCCCCGGTGCCCTGGGTGGGATAGATGGTGACCAGCCAGCCGGCCTTGGTAAAAGCGTCCACGATGGTGGTCACGTTTCCGGTGATAGCCCCCTTGCCGGAGGTAGGATTGTACACAAAAAGCAGCCGTTTCATAAGAAATTACCTCGAGATGCTGTGATGTGCGGCGGCTGCCGCATTTTGGCCGGACATCGCTCATTCTGTCCGTACAACTTCCAAAAGAAGAAGGACCTCATTCCTGACAGTCCGATATTATTATATGTATGTTCGCAAAAAAAGCAAGAAATTCCCGTAAACATTTTGAAAATTCTGTGGCCGTTCCATTAAAGAAGTGTAAATTTTCAGTTCAGGAACCCAACCAGTGAACAATGAAACTTCAGAACAGATGGGCTGGGGGCTTGCGTCCGGGGCGGAAAACGGTTACAATGTGGGCAGAAAACGCCGGAGAAGCAGCGGCGGACAGGAGGAAACGCCTTATGGAGGAGAGAGAAAGCCGGCATCCGGCGGTACTGATCACCGGGGCATCCCGGGGGATCGGAGCGGCGGCCGCCCGGCGGTTTGCCCAGGGCGGCTGGGATGTGGCGGTAAACTACTGCCGCTCCCGGGCAGCGGCGGAGGCGCTGGCGGCAGAACTGCGGGAGCGGGGCGTCCGCGCGGAGGCCATCCCGGGGGACGTCTCCCGGCCGGAGGAGGCGGCCGCCCTGACTGCGGCCGCGGAGCAGACCTTTGGCGGACTGGATGCTCTGGTATGCAGCGCTGGCATTGCCGCACCCCAGATGCTGCTCACCGATCTGAGCACAGAGGGCTGGCGGGAGCTGATGGGCACCAATCTGGACGGGGTGTTCCATGTCCTGCGGGCGGCGGTCCCAGGCTTTGTCCGCCGGCAGGCGGGGAGCATCGTCACCATCTCCTCCATGTGGGGGATCACCGGCGGCTCCTGCGAGGCGGCCTATTCCGCCTCTAAAGCGGGGATCATCGGCCTGACCCGGGCCTTGGCTAAGGAACTGGGGCCCTCCCACATCCGGGTAAACTGTGTGGCCCCCGGTGTGATCGACACCGATATGAACCGCCATCTGAGCGCCGGGGATATGGCCGCTCTGGCGGAGGAGACCCCGCTGTGCCGCATCGGCCGGCCCGAGGAGGTGGCAGAAGCTGTCTATTTCCTCGCCTCTTCCGCCGCCAGCTTCATCACGGGACAGGTGCTTCCCGTAGACGGCGGAATGGTCATCGGCTGACCGGGCATGGGCATATTGCCGGGTTAAAAACCAATGCAGTGGACAGAATGAGTGGAGCGTTGGAAGTTTGGAGAGGAGGATGGGGATGCGACGCACCAAATTTGACTATCGATCCTACCATGGAAGAAAGACCGCCACGGACTGGCTGAAGTGGATCGCGCTGATCTTGGCCATTCTTGCCGCTCTGGCTGTGGCCGCGCTGCTGTGGGGGCAGAAATATTTCAACTATACAGACGAAGGACTCAAGCTGACCCTCCCTTTCTTCCAGCAAGAAAGTCCCAAGCCGGCCGACCCAGGCCAGGTGGATGTGGTGATCGAGGAGGAACCGGAGCCGAAGGAGGACGCCTCTCAGCCGGTGGAGCCTCCCAAGCCTGAGGAGGCCACTGCGGCGGCGGCAGTACCGCTGTCCGCCCTGTTGGACGGGAGCGCCGCCGCCCTGGCGGAGCAGGCGGGGGCCAACAGCGTGGTGGTGGAGATGAAGAACGCCCAGGGACGGCTGGGCTGGCAGTCAGAACAGCCCCTGGCCGGGGCGGCAAAACTGCCCGGGGCGGATGCTCCCGAACTCAATGAGCAGCTGTCCGCCTGGAATCAAAAGGAGTTCTATACCATAGCCCGTTTGTCCTGCTTCCAGGATGAGGCCCTGGGCTCCAACATGGCCCACACCATCCGCACCAGCAGCGGCTACCGCTGGAAGGACGGCGGCGGGCTGCACTGGGCCTCCCCCTCCGACCAAGAGGTGCAGGACTATCTGGTCGGCCTGATGGTGGAGCTGGCCCAGCTGGGCTTTGATGAGATCGTGCTGGAGCACTGGGGCTACCCCGCCCAGTCGGACGGCCCTCTGGGCAATCTCCAGTACCCGGCGGGAGCGCTGGAGCCGGTTGTGACCGGCTTCCTGGCCCGGGCCGCGTCCGCCCTGGAGTCCTATGACGTCCGCCTCTCCCTGGCGGTGTCCGCCGGCCAGCTGTCCGGTGAAGATCCTGGCACGGGGCTGACGGCAGAGGCACTGAACGCCAGTGTGGACCGGATCTGGATGGATGGGAACCGGACAGAGGCCCTGGCGGCGCTGAACGCCTCCGGCGTGACCGGGGCGGAGGAGCGGCTGGTGTCCCGGAGCGGCACCCTGAACCCGGATGAGGCCGTGGCCCAGGCGGTCTGGGCGGCAGACGGCACTTGATAACGGAAGAAAGGGAACAGCACGGCGTACCAGTTGTAGTACGCCGTGCTGTTCCTTAAAAAGCCGTCCGCAGGAGCGGCTTCGCCTCCCCGACCGTTCCAATACTAGAACCTAAAACAAGAGGCAACTGCAAAAGCAGTTGCCTCTTGTTTGGCAGCGGGAGAAGGATTCGAACCCTCACAAACAGAGTCAGAGTCTGTCGTGCTACCCTTACACAATCCCGCTATTTGATTCAGCCGAGCTTTTTTAACTCGTGTCCCGTAAGGACAGGTGCTATTATAACAGAGTCTCGAAAAATGTCAATAGGTTTTTTGAAATTTTTTTATTTTTTCAAAAAGGCCTGAAACCGCCCAGTCCGGAGCCGCCCACGCACACCCCGCTCCCACAGAAAATTTCTCCCCGGGCGGCTCCCGCTCTTTTCAACAGGATGGAAAATATGGTACACTGGCACAGGTGATGAAATATGATACGAATTCAAAATATCCCCCTGCCTCTGGACGGAGATCTGGAGCAGCTGCGGAAAAAGGCGGCCCGCATTCTGGGGGTGCGCCCGGGCGCGCTGGAGGAACTCACTCTAGTGCGCCAGTCTATCGACGCCCGGAAGAAGCAGGACGTCCACTATGTTTACACCGTGGACGTGTCCCTGCGCACCGGCGAGGAACAGGCGGTGGAGCGGACCGGGAAAAAGAATGTCTCCCTGGTGCTCCCCAAGCCCTATCTCTTTCCGGAGGTGAAGCGGCGCTCCCCCTCCATGCCCGTGGTGGTGGGCATGGGGCCGGCGGGCCTGTTTGCCGCCCTGTTTCTGGCCCGGAACGGGCTTCCCTGCGTGGTGCTGGAGCGGGGGCAGGATGTGGACTGCCGTACCGCTCAGGTGGAGCGCTTCTGGGACTCCGGCCTACTGGATCCATCCTCCAACGTCCAGTTCGGCGAGGGCGGGGCTGGGACCTTCTCTGACGGGAAGCTCACCACCGGCACCCACGACCCCCGCATTTCCGCCGTCATCGACGCCCTGGTGGAGTCGGGGGCTCCGGAGGATGTGAAGTGGTCCCACAAGCCCCACATCGGCACCGATATTCTGCGGCAGGTAGTCAAGCGCATCCGGCAGGAGCTGATCTCCCTGGGGTGCGACGTGCGCTTCGGCCACTGCCTGAGCGGGCTGGAGACCGGCTCCGGCGCGCTCTCCGGCGTGTGGGTCGCCTGTGAGGCGGGGCGGTACCGCCTGGACTGTGACGCCCTGGTGCTGGCCCCGGGACACTCAGCCCGGGACACCTTCGCCATGCTCCACCAGGCGGGTGTGCCTATGGAGCAGAAGAATTTCGCCGTGGGCGTGCGCATCGAGCAGGAGCAGGCAGCCATCTCCAGGGCCCAGTACGGCCCAGCCTGGGAGCAGTTGCCCCCTTCGGACTATAAGCTGGCCTGCCACCTGCCCACCGGCCGGTCCGCCTTCACCTTCTGCGTCTGCCCCGGCGGCCAGGTTGTGGCCTCCTCCTCCGCACCGGGCCAGGTGGTGACCAACGGCATGAGCCTCCGGGCCCGGGACGGAAAAAATATCAACGGCGGCTTTCTGGTGGGTGTGGGGCCGGAGGATTTTTGTTCCTTTGGCTCCGACCCTCTGGCCGGGGTCCGCTTTCAGGAGCAGTGGGAGCGGGCCGCCTTTCAGCTGGGCGGCGGGAATTTCCTCGCTCCTGCCCAGCTGGTGGGAGACTTTCTGAACAAGCGCCCCTCCCAGGGGCCGGGCTCCATCCTGCCTACCTACCGCCCCGGCGTGACCTGGACGGAGCTGGACCGCTGCCTGCCCCAGGCGGTGGCGGACACCCTGCGGGATGCGCTGCCCCTCATGGACAGGAAGCTCCGGGGCTTTGCCGCATCCGAGGGCGTGCTCACCGGGGTGGAAACCCGCTCTTCCTCGCCGGTGCGCATCCTCCGGGATGAGAGCCTCCAGTCCGCCCTGCGGGGGCTTTATCCCTGCGGCGAGGGAGCGGGCTACGCCGGCGGCATCGTATCCGCCGCCGTAGACGGGATCCGGGTGGCCGAGGCGGTGGCCAGAGGATAGCGCTTTCTCCCCCCTGCCCCGGGCCGCCGGAGGACAAATCGCCCTGAGCAGGCGGTAAAATTCTGCTTGCTTTTTCCCTTCGGATACAGTATAATGGGCAGGAAAATTTCATCAAATTCTACCACCGGGTAGGAATGCGAACGCATTCGCCGCACATCGATAGGTCTTTGAAGATGTGCCGCGAATGCTTATTTTTTGATCGGAGGATCTAAATATGGCAAAAAAACGTGTGTATCACTGTTTCCACTATTTTACCAGGGGGGAATTGGCGCTCTGGGGGACGTCCACCGCGCTCATCCTGGCCTTCTTCCTCGCCTATGACCGGACACAGTTCGGGATCCTGGCCGCGTCGCTGATCGGCGTGACCTCCCTGATCTTCAACGCCAAGGGGAACCCCTTCGGACAGCTGCTGATGGTGTGCTTCAGCGCGCTGTACGGTATCATTTCTTTCTCCTGCGGGTATTATGGAGAGATGGCGACCTACCTGGGAATGACTGCGCCAATGGCGGTATTCGCTCTGGTCTCCTGGCTGCGGAATCCATATCAGGGAAACCGGGCCGAGGTCCAAGTGAGACGGCTGGAGCGACGGGATGCTGCTTGGATGCTGACCCTGACCGTGGTAGTCACAGCAGTGTTTTATTTCATCCTGGCTGCGCTCCACACCAACCGCCTGATCCCCAGCACTCTGTCCGTGGCTACCAGCTTCCTGGCCGCCTTCCTGACCTTTCGGCGCAGCGCCCTGTTTGCGGCCGCCTATGCCGCCAACGACCTGGTCTTGGTCGTACTCTGGGGGCTGGCCGCGGCAGAGGACCGCTCCTATCTTCTGGTCCTGGTCTGCTTTTCTGTATTCCTGGTCAACGATCTCTATGGCTTTTTGAACTGGCTCAGGATGCAGCGGCGGCAGGAAGCGGCCCGCTGTTGTCAGACCTGATAGAAAAGTTCCAAACAAAGGTTGAAACTCTGCGCATTCAGATAAAATATAAAAATCAGACCCTGAAGGGAACTTTTTTCACTGGGAGCCGTCCAAAGAACATGAAGGCAGCAAACTAATCACACAAAACACGATATGGAGGACTTATCATGAAGAAGATCTTGACTCTCGTTCTGGCCCTGGCCCTGTCCATCACCGCTCTGTCCGGCTGCGGCAGCAAGCCTGCGGCGGACAAGACCCCAGAGGAGCTGGCCGAGCTGTACAGCTCCGCGATCATGGAAAACGGCGGAGAGATGGCGGAGTACAACCCCGCCTTTACCCAGGCCAAGGAAGATGACGGATCCGCCATGGTGCTGGAAAACATGGGTCTGAACACAGAGGATATGGCCGCGTTCGGCATCAGCGCCTCTTTAATGAACATCAAGGCCTATGCCATTGCCGCCATCATGCCCGCCGAGGGCAAGGAGGCTGCGGTGATGGAGGCGCTTCAGGGCTATATCGACCGTACCAAGTCCAGCTTTGAAATGTATCTGGCCGACCAGTACGAGGTGGCTGAGAACGCCAGACTGGAGACTCTGGAGGACGGCACGATCCTGCTGGTCATGTGCCAGGACCAGGATACGGTCTTTGACGCCATCGCTGACGCCACCCAAGCCAACTAAATTTAAAAATGCGCAGGGACCGCCATCATGATGGCGGTCCCTGCGTGTTCTGGCGGGTAAACTATATTATCAAGCGCAATACTTTAGGAAAACGAGAAGAAGTTCATACAACTCTCTGGTAGAATGAAGTTACCACACACCAGACTACGAATGATTTAAATATTAGACAGTCGCTTTTGTTCGGAAGCTGAAACGCCCCCTAAACGCAAGGGCCTGTTGCAGAATGACTTAGTTCTGCAGCGGGCTCTTCATGATCTTACTATACAATGATTGAATGTTTTATTATAATCGTTGTTGACAAATATTGCCAAGAGAAGTGCCGTACACAAAGTCCGGAATTACAAAATGTAGGCGGTGGCCATCTGGTGGCCTGTCACTATCCCTTGGCACAGGCCAAAGGGATCCTAAGATGAGTGTGAACATAATTGGCCGCTCAGGCCAGCTTCCTGTTCCCTCTGATGAACGTCCTTTCGGAGCGCTATTTTTACTCCGCAAACCGGTTGCTGGATCCCCTACAGGTCTATCAGGATAGGGAGGAATGCGCGCGTATAAGAGAGGCCTGCCGCCGGAGCGATGAGGCACTCCGGCGGGTGATGGAAGACGGTAGCCGGTGGGCGGCCGGACAGGGGTAGAATTTTTTGTACAGCTCTCTTACAAGATGACGGTGCTGGGACTGGATGAGCCTAGCACCTGCATCTGTGCCGGTTCCCACGCGGCGGATCCACACTATACGGAGCGTCTGGGGTGTATTGAGCGAGGAAACTGTCTTCTGATGGACTTTGGAGGGACATATCAGGGGTATTATACCGATATGACTCAGACGTTTTGGTTTGATGATCCAGACCCGGAATTTGTCCCGGATTCATGAAACCGTCTGCCAAACCAACGCTGCAGCAAAGGAGGCCGCCGTCCTGGAAAATCCGTTGCAGGACGGCGGCATTGATGTACATGAGGAACCCATTGTCATCAACACTTTTCAGAAAACCATTCCTTCATCGTCTGCAAAACCTTGACCAGTTCATCTTCCTCAATCACATAGGGAACCATCGCATACAGATAGTTCAAGAAAGGACGACTGAATACGCCTCGTTTATAAGCAAATTGTTGGTATTCCTTGATTGTATTGGAATCATATACTTCAATACATACACAAGCGCCCATAATACGAATTTCTTTAATACGCGGATCAGAAAACCCTTCCATTTCACGGCGGGTGATTTCTTCAATCCTGTGGATTTTCGCCATGTAGTCCTGCGATTCAAATATTTCTATGGACTTCAGGGCTACACTGCAAGCCAGCGCATTGCCCATGAAAGTGGGGCCATGCATTAAGGCGTGAGAAGGATTATTGTCATAAAAACCATCATATACCTTTCGGTTTGCAACGGTGACAGCATGTCCGATATACCCGCCTGTTAAAGCCTTACCGAGAACAAGAATATCCGGTAAAACCAAATCGGCAACAAACCGATTGCCGGTACGCCCGAAGCCTGTCGCAACCTCATCGAAGACAAGAAGCACATCATATTGGTCGCAAAGCTCTCTTGCCCGTTTCAGGAAGGAAATGTCGTACATTCTCATGCCGCCCGCACCCTGCAGCAAGGGCTCAACGATAAAGCAATTCAAACGGTCGTGATACTCTGCGAACGCCTGTTCAAGCGCATCGATCTCAGTAGGGATGTGAACGACATTTTTGCTTTTGCCGTATGCTTTTAAGACAAAATGGTAGTCCTCATCATCGCCCACCTCCATAGTTTTGAAAGTATCCCCGTGATAGGCATGCTCCAACGCCAATACCATGGTACGCTGTATTTCTTCCCGGTTCATATAATATTGCAGCGCAATTTTAAGGGCAACCTCTACCGCAACGCTACCAGAATCAGAGAAAAAGCAGTAATCCAAATCCTCAGGCAGCCAACTCTGGAGCTTTTCGGAAAGTTTTTCTGCTGGCTCATGGGTCAAACCTCCCAGCATTACATGAGCATATTTCTTCAGCTGTGTCTCAATTGCCTGATTGAGTTCCGGGTGTTTATAGCCGTGGATCACACTCCACCAGGAGGACACAGAGTCAATCAGCTTCTGGTCCTCGGTATACAGATAAACGCCTTCCGCATTGACGATTTTATAGGGTGACTTCATTGTTTTCATCTGCTCATATGGATACCAGATCATTTCCTGTTACCTCCGTTCTCTTCATAAAATCCTTCCAGCAATTCAAAGGGAATATCCAAGTCCATATCGCCATCTTTGACACAGGCGACTACGTTCAAGCCGGTCATGGCTTCGCACATCAGCCGGTTATCTTCGTGCAATGGGTTACCCGGCTCGTAATGATTGAAGATAATGCCCTTCACGGGAATTTTGCGGGCTTTCATATATTCAGCCGTCAAAACAACCGCGTTGATGGTGCCAAGCCCTGCGTCAGCGATCATCAGGCAGGCCAAACTGCGGGCTTTAATAAAATCCTCAAGCTGGACCTTCTGCTCGTCAAAGCGGAGCGGGCAGAAGATCCCGCCTGAACCTTCCACTGTAACGTAATCATATGTGCCGCACACACGGTCAAAATTTTTCAGCACACATTCCATTTCAATGGGGTTCCCCTCGATCTTTGCCGCCAGATGGGGAGAAACTGCCGTCTCATAAATATACGGACACATCTCTTCAAGGGGCTGTTCAACCCCAGACATTGTTTTCACCTGTAAGGCGTCTCCGGGGATCAGAGTGCCGTCCGTCCGCCGTTCGTTTCCACTCATTGCGGCCTTGTAGTAGGCGGAAGACGCTCCACCCTCACGGAGCTTTTTGACAATCAGCCCCGTCACATAGGTCTTTCCGACATCTGTTCCGGTTCCAGTAATAAATAAATTTTTACTCATTGCAAATTCTCACCTCATATCCCAGTTCCTTTAACAGCGCCATATCTGTTTTGTTGTAATTCCTGTTAGAAATTTTCAGATTATTATGTGCCCTTGTCACACCGGCTTCTTTCAACCTGCGGAACTGTTGTTCATTCAGCAGGCCAAAGGAACCACAGACAGAGATCCCGACTTTTTCTTTGGTTTCCCGGACAGCCTCGCACATTGCATCCACTTCTGTATCAGACAAGTGTTTTCCTGACGTCACAATTGAACAGTGAAGGACACCTTTATTCGTGATTGATCCTTGCCTGTTCTACAATTAAAAGCAGTGCTTCTTTCTTTGTTGTTTACCATTCAAGACTTTGTCTGTTCATTCATTTTCATATCCTCACATTCTGCTGCTTCTCATGAGCGGAATCATTCTTTTTCCGAGAAATGCTCCAAGAATACATAACAAAATATCCCCTGGTACAGCCAAAATAAAGCAATACAGGAACAACGGCCATAAACCAATAGGAGTTCCAAGGTAAAAATTACTCATCAAATAATAATAGACCATTCCGAACAGATAAACGATTCCAAGACCAATAAAGTTTGCCGCAAGCAAGCGTTTATAGCTCGGATCGGGAACCCGATTGGCAATCATGCCTGTCACATAGGAAGCAACCGCGAAACCGATAATATATCCGAAGCTCGGCTTCAGAACATACGCAAAACCGCCGCCTTCCGCAAATATAGGAAGCCCGAGAAGTCCCATCAGAATATACACTCCAACAGAGACAGCGCCAAGTTTTCCTCCAAGCAAAAGACCTGCCATCATTGTAAATAAAAGTTGTAATGTAAATGGCACAACAGGAACAGGAATTTTGATAAATGCTCCTACAACCATCAGCGCGACAAAGAGAGAGCACATTACTAAATTTTTTGTTTTTTTCATATAATCTCCTATTTAAAAACGAACACTAATTTCACCGGATGAATAACAATCTTCTGTACCATCAGAGTATCTCGCTAACAAATGGCACTTATCGTCTACACCAAAGACAACAGCATTTGGGGATTTATTAAAAGACATTCGCGCGACTTGTTTGCCGATTACAAGGCTGCGGTTTCGGTATTGTTCCATATAGTCCATTTGATTTGCAGACGATTTTTAATATCACTTTGATTTTGCTGAAAACAGTTCCGGCAATAGAAGCTATCTCTTCTGGAAAGCCATCCTTCGGCCGATCAATGTTGATTCCCACTCTAAGCACGGCATAGTCCAACGAACTGCTTTCAAGATTAAATACACCCCCCGTTAAAATGCCGCAGACCTATTTATCACGGACAAAAATATCATTTACCCATTTAATCTCAGCCTTCTCATCAGATACGGCTTCAATTGACTCGCACATTGCAACGGCAGCCATTGTAGCAATTCTGACAGTTTGTTTTGCAGCATAGTTTTGGGGCAATATCTTCGCCGGAAAAATATACGTCTCTGCTCGTCTCAAAAAGCTTGAGTATTTTTTCTTTTGTTGTCATTTCATAACCTCCCTAAACAATATAACATTTTCATCTTCTTATTGTCAACCTGTTTTCGCATATTGGGTTTACAATATAATTTTATTATTTTGCTGGTGCCATCTCGCTTTCAGATATAACGACAAGTACATCAAAAAATTTCTGGATGATGTCTTGTGATGTGCCAACTTTTCTCGGTCTTATACTGCCATTTCCCATGTTCATCCAGCGGGCGCACCTTCCGACTTTCCCATTCCGTGTGACTTGGCTTGAAACGGTGCATTTTCCCATGATTCCATGCACCTGATTCGCTGGAGCGAGCAACACGGTTTCGTAAAATGATAGGCTACGGGGAAGCGATTGCGGACAAGGGTTTGGGCATGGGGCCCATCCATCTTGTCAGGTTCGTGATCGCCACATTGAAATTAAAGGTCAATGGCACATCCTGTTCTACGATGGTATCCATCAGTTCTTCAAAGTAAGCCTTCCCGGAGTCGGTTATGGATCCCCTGGACCACCAGATCAATGGACGACATAAGCGCCACTCTCCTTCGCTATCAAATATAGCACTATAAGTTATAGCGATAGTCAAGCATTTCATCTCCAGGCAGTGGTTACACCTCAAAAAAGCCTTTGGCGGCCGCAGGGTCTGCGGCCGCCAAAGGCTTTTTAACAAATCAACGCACAAATGCGTTCTGCATCTGTACCTATTATTTTCCGGGCTTGAAGCCGTCCTTGAGGCTGACTGCCCGGTTGAACACCAGGGCTCCGGGCTTGGAGTCCTTGCTGTCCACACAGAAGTAGCCCAGACGGAGGAACTGGTACTGGGCCGGAGCCTGGGCCTGAGCCAGAGAGGCCTCCAGCTTACAGCCATCCAGCACCTCCAGAGAGTTGGAGTTCAGGCAGTCCAGGAAGTTCTTGTCCCCGGCGTCAGGAGCCTCATCAGCAAAGAGGTTGTCGTACAGGCGCACCTGGGCGTCCACCGCGGTAGCGGCGTCCACCCAGTGGATGGTGGCCCCCTTCACCTTGCGTCCGTCGGCGGGATTCCCGCCCCGGGATTCCGGGTCGTACTCCGCCAGGACCTCTACCACGTTGCCCGCCTCGTCCTTGACGCAGCCGGTGCACTTGATCAGGTACGCCCCCTTCAGGCGGCACTCCGGACCGGCAGGATACAGGCGCTTATACTTGGGAACGGGAGTCTCCAAAAAGTCCTCCTGCTCAATATACAGGTGCTTGGAGAAGGAGACCGGGCGGGTCCCGGCGGCGGGGTCGTTGGGATTGTTCTCCACCTCCACCAGTTCGCTCTCCCCCTCGGGGTAGTTGGTGATGGTCAGCTTGATGGGGCGCAGCACCGCCATGGCCCGCTGGGCGTGCTCGTTCAGGTCCTCCCGGAGGCAGTGCTCCAGGAAGCCGTACTCCACCGTGGAGGGGTTTTTGGCTACGCCGATCCGGTCACAGAAATTCCGGATGGAGGCGGGGGTATAGCCACGGCGGCGCAGACCGCACAGGGTGGGCATACGGGGGTCGTCCCAGCCGGAGACATAGTGCTCCTCCACCAGCTTGCGCAGCTTCCGCTTGGACATGACGGTGTAGTTGATGCCAAGGCGGGCAAACTCGATCTGACGGGGCTTGCTGGGCACATCGGTGTTGTTGATGACCCAGTCGTACAGGGGCCGGTGGTCCTCATACTCCAGGGAGCAGAGGGAGTGGGTGATGCCCTCCAGGGCGTCCTGGATGGGGTGGGCAAAGTCGTACATGGGGAAGATGCACCACTTGGTGCCCTGGCGGTGATGCTCGATATACCGAATACGGTAGAGCACCGGGTCCCGCATATTGAAGTTGCCGCTGGCCAGGTCGATCTTGGCCCTGAGGGTATACTTACCTTCGGGGAACTCCCCATTCTTCATACGCTGGAACAGGTCCAGGGACTCCTCAATGGGTCGGTCCCGCCAGGGAGAGCGGGCGGGGGTGTTCACATCGCCCCGGTACTCCTTGAACTGCTCCGGCGTGAGCTCACACACATAGGCCAGGCCCTTTTTGATGAGGCCTACCGCCAGCTCATAGGTCTTGTCAAAATAGTCGCTGCCGTAGAAGAAGCGGTCGCCCCAGTCGAAACCAAGCCAGTGGATGTCCTCCTGGATGGCCTCCACAAACTCGGTGTCCTCTTTGGCGGGGTTCGTGTCGTCCATCCGCAGGTTGCAGATGCCGCCGAACTTCTCCGCAGAGCCAAAGTCGATGATCAGCGCCTTGCAGTGCCCGATGTGCAGATAGCCGTTGGGCTCAGGCGGAAAACGGGTATGGACCTGCATCCCGGCGCACCGTCCGCCGGGGGCAATGTCCTCCGCAATAAACTCATGGATAAAATTCTGGCTGGGAGCCGGGCCCTCCGCAGCGGGGGCGCCATTGATCCGTTCTTCAGCCATGATGATCCCTCCTCGTCTCCTTTGTAACAATATAATACCATGTTATTTTACACCAGACCGAGGCATAGATGCAAGGTCTTATTCGACTTTTCCCGTTCTTCATCGTCTCCCCCTCCCTACCGCTGTCCGCCTGGACAAGACTTTTTTCTCCTCCCTTTACGGTTTTTCCGTTTTCTGCTATAATAGTATTATCTTCTGAAACGGATACAGACAGCACCTGCCGGCTCTGAAAGCTTACCCATTAGAAGGAGGGAACCACCCTTGTCATGTAATCCACTCATCCGGCTGTACCGTGGGTATCTCCGGGTTACGCGTTTTCTCCCCCCAGTCCCCCGCAATCTGTTCACCACCCTGCTGTTTTTATGTGCGGCTTACCTAGTCAGTGACACCCTGATCGGACATACCGGTGCAGAGAACAACTCCGCCCTGGTTTTTGTTCTGTCAGTCATGTTTATTTCCCTGCTGACCAATGGATATTTCTACGGCCTCATTGCCTCTTTGGTAGGCGCTTTCTGCATCAATTACTTCTTCATGTTCCCATACCGCGCCTTCTCCCTCAGTTACAGCGGCTACCCGGTGGCCATGGTCAGCATGACCCTGATTTCCGGCGTCGTGTGCGCCCTCACCTCCCGGGTCAAGCTTCAGGCTGTGGAGGCCATGAAGCGGGAGCAGGATACCAAGGCACTGTACGAACTCAACGCCAAGCTGAACGAGGAAAAGGCCGCCATTCAGCTGGAGGCCGCCCGGGAGACCATCCGGGGCAACATTCTCCGGGCAGTCTCCCACGATCTGCGCACCCCCCTGACCGCCATCTCCGGCGCAGCCTCCGTCCTCCTCTCCAGCGAGGAGATCGCCCAGTCGGAAAAAAACCTCTCTCTGGTCCAGGACATCAAAAGTGACGCTGACGCCCTGATCGCTATGGTGGAGAACCTGCTGTCTATCACGAAGATCCGGGATGGCACCATGCCGCTGAACAAGCAGGAGGAGATGCTGGAGGAGGTGGCCGGCGACGCCCTCCTCACCATCCGCCGCCGTTTCCCAGACTTCCCGATCGCCCTGAACCTTTCGGAGGACATTCTCTATCTGCCCATGGAGCCCATGCTCATCAAGCAGGTGATCGTCAACCTGCTGGAAAATGCCATCCGCCACTCAGGGGACCGGGAGCACATCCAGCTGCACCTCTTCCGCCAGGATGACTGGGCGGTGGTGGAGGTGCGCGACCGGGGGCGCGGCATCTCCCCGGAAGTCAGCCGCGCCGTACAGAGCGGACGGCAGCTCACTGACAACCTCTCCGGCGACTCGTCCCGGGGAATGGGGATCGGCCTGTCCGTCTGTCAAAGCATCATTAAGGCCCATGACGGTTTCTTCGCCGCTGGAAACGATCCGGAGGGCGGGGCTGTGTTCCGCTTCGGCCTTCCTATGGAGGAGATCAAAGATGAATGAAAAACGTGTGATCCTGGTCATTGAGGATGAGCATACCATCAGCAACTTTATCTGCCGGGCCCTAAGCGCCAACGACTATAAGCCCATTCCCGCCTTTGCCGGGAAAGAGGGCCTGTCCCTCTATTTCTCCCACGGGCCCGACCTGGTCCTGCTGGACCTGGGCCTGCCGGACATGGATGGGATCGAGGTACTCCAGGAACTCAGCGGTCTGCCCCAGGAAACCCCCGTCATCATCATCTCCGCCCGGGACCGGGAGTCGGAGAAGGTGAAGGCCCTGGACATGGGGGCGGACGACTACATCGTCAAACCCTTCGGCGTCCCGGAGTTATTGGCCCGCATCCGTACCACTCTGCGCCGGGCCGACCGGCTGAAGCTGAGCCGCGGCTCCCAGAAGGACATCTATCATATCAAGGACCTGACAGTGGATATCGCCAAGCACCAGGTCCTGCTGGACGGCGAGGAGATCCACTTTACCCAAAACGAGTTCAAGATCCTGGAACTGCTGTGCATCCACGCCGGCAAGGTCCTCACCTATGACTTCATCCAGGAGCACGTCTGGGGTCCCTACGGCAGCAGCAGCAACCAAATCCTCCGGGTCAACATGGCCAATATCCGCCGGAAGTTGAAGGAGAATCCCTCCGAGCCCAAGTACGTTCTGACGGAGCTGGGCATCGGTTACCGGATGCTGGAGGACTGATTTTCATCTCTGTGGAATGCCTCGAAAATTTTGTTGGAACAAAAGTTGTGTAAAGCCTCAGTTTTTAGGCTTTACACAACTTTTTTATAGCTTTCCTTTTCGATCTCTCATCTATCCGCCCCTAGGCGTTCCAAATCCGTCCTCTTGCACCCGAGCCATTTTGTAGAAAATCCCCATTGACTTTCTTCGGAAAGCTGGTACAATACGCTTAAATATTTTAGTTAAAAAAGTTTAACTAAAATATTTGAATGAATTATGTCGAAAAATGAGAGGAGCATTCCCATGTTTGAGAAAGTACGCGATATTATTGTTGACACCCTGAGCTGCGAGTTGGAGGACGTGACCATGGAGGCCACCCTGGCTGAGGATCTGGGCGCCGATTCCCTGGACGCCGTAGAGCTGAACATCGCTCTGGAGGAGCAGCTGGGCCTGTCCATCGCTGACGAGGACCGTCCCAACATGAAGACCGTGGGCGACATCGTCCGCTACCTGGAGGCCAAGGAGGCCTGATTTCAACGCGAGAGGTGACTGTTCCCATGGATCTGGAATCCATTTACGCCCTGATGGAGCGCTTTGAGCGCTCCACGCTCACCGGACTGGAGCTGGAGCAGAACGGGACCCGGCTCAAGCTGGACCGGACCGTGACCGCCGCCCCGGCGGCGGCCGCTCCCAGCCCGGCCGCGGTCCCCGTTCCTTCCGCCGCGCCCGCTGCTCAGCCTCCTCAGGAGAGCGGGGCTGAGTACATCAAGGCCCCCCTGGTGGGCACCTTCTACGCCGCCTCCGGACCGGACTCCGCCCCCTTTGTACAGGCGGGGGATCGGGTCAAGAAGGGCCAGACGGTGTGCATCCTGGAGGCCATGAAGATGATGAGCGAGATCCCCGCCCCCATGGACTGCGTGATCGAAGAAGTTCTGATGGACAACGGGAGCCTGGCAGGCTTTGACGCCCCCCTGTTCCGGGTCCGGAGGCTTTAAGCGATGTTTCAGCGTATATTGATCGCCAACCGCGGCGAGATCGCGGTACGGATCCTCCGGGCCTGCCGGGAGCTGGGGGTGGACACGGTGGCGGTGTACTCCTCCGCCGACGCGGACGCCCTCCATGTCCAGCTGGCCACCCAGGCTGTCTGCATCGGTCCGGCCAAGGCCGCCGACAGCTATCTGAATGTGGACGCCCTGCTGACCGTGGCCTGCCAGACCGGGTGCGACGCCCTGCATCCCGGCTACGGCTTTCTCTCCGAAAACGCGGAATTTGCCCAGCGGTGCGCCGACCTGGAGCTGACCTTCATCGGCCCCTCCGGGGATGTGATCCGGACCATGGGCAACAAGGCGGCCGCCCGCGCCCTGATGCAGTCCCACGGCGTCCCTGTGGTCCCCGGCTCCGACGGGCCGGTATCCACCGCCCAGGACGCCCAGGCTGTGGCGGAGGCCATCGGCTACCCGGTGCTGGTGAAGGCCAGCGCCGGAGGCGGAGGCCGCGGGATGCGCCGGGTGGACCGGCCTGAGGAGTTAGTCGCCAAGTTCGAGGAGGCCAGGGCGGAAGCCCTGGCCTGCTTCGGTGATGGACAGCTCTATCTGGAGAAGCTCATCCTCAACCCCAGGCACATCGAGTTTCAGATCCTAGCCGACCGCCACGGGGCTGTGATCCACCTGGGGGAGCGGGACTGCTCCATCCAGCGCAAGAATCAGAAGCTGGTGGAGGAGTCCCCCTCCAAGGCCCTCTCCCCCCAGCTGCGGGAGGCGATGGGCGCGGCGGCAGTGGCGGCCGCCCGGGCCGCCGGCTATGAGAACGCGGGCACCATCGAGTTCGTGCTGGACCAGGATGGGAAGTTCTACTTCATCGAGATGAACACCCGCATCCAGGTGGAGCACCCGGTCACCGAGCTGGTCACCGGTCTGGATCTGGTGCGGGAACAGCTGCGCATTGCCGCCGGCCTGCCCCTCTCCCTCACGCAGGAGGAGGTATCCCTCACCGGGCACGCCATCGAGTGCCGGGTCAACGCCGAGGACGCCGCAGCCGGCTTCCGCCCCTGTCCGGGGACTACGGAATTCCTGCATTTTCCCGGCGGCCCCGGCGTGCGGGTGGACTCCATGCTCTATAACGGCTACGCCGTCTCCCCCTACTACGACTCGCTGGTCGCCAAGATCATCGTCCACGCCCCCACCCGCCTGGAGGCCATCCGCCGGATGCGCCGGGCGCTGGAGGAGCTGGTCATCCAGGGCTATCCCACCACCGCCGACTTCTGCCACCTGATCCTGCACCACCCCGACTTTATCAAGGGGCAGTACGACACCGGTTTTCTGGCCGCCCATCAGGAGGAGCTTCTGAACTGGGATAAGGAGGAGTAATATGCAGCCACTGTTTCGTTCCCGCCGGGACCGGCTGGACCGGCTGCGCCGACAGCGGGAGGAGGCCGTCGAGGCCGCCGCCCGCCGCTCCGCGGTCCCGCCCAGCGGCAGCCAGACCTGCCCCGGCTGCGGTGCGGAGTGCGCCAACCAGGATCTGGTCCGGTCTGAATATGTCTGCCCCCACTGCGGCTATCATCTGCCCATCGGGGCCTACCTGCGGCTGTCCCTGCTGCTGGATCCCTTCACCTTCCGGGAGCTCTGGCCCGGCCTCACCGCCCCCAACGCCCTGGAGTTCCCGGGCTACGAGGAAAAACTGTCCTCCCAGCGGGAAAAGACCGCCCTGTGTGACGCGGCAGTGGCCGCTGTGGGCAAGCTGGACGGGATCAGCGCCGTGTTCGCGGTGCTGGACAGCCGCTTTTTCATGGGCAGCATGGGGGTGGCCGTGGGCGAGAAGATCACCCGGGCGGCGGAGTATGCCCAAAAGCACCGCCTCCCTCTGGTCATCTTCTCCGCCAGCGGCGGAGCCCGGATGCAGGAGGGGATACTCTCCCTGATGCAGATGGCCAAGACCAGCGCCGCCATCCGCCGCTTCTCCGACGCCGGCGGCCTGTACATCTCGGTCTTTACCCACCCCACCACCGGCGGCGTCACCGCCAGCTTCGCCTCGCTGGGCGACGTCACCCTGGCCGAGCCCGGCGCCCTCATCGGCTTTGCCGGTCCCCGGGTCATCCGGCAGACCATCGGTCAGGAGCTGCCCGACGGCTTTCAGCGGGCGGAATATTTGGAGGAGCACGGCTTCGTGGATCAGATCGTCCCCCGCGGACAGCTGCGGAACACACTGGCCCAGTTGCTGGCACTCCACCGGAAGGGGGTCCTGCACCGATGAGCGAATTGACCGCGGCCCAGCGGGTGAAGATCGCCCGCACTCTGGGCCGTCCCGGGACGCTGGATTTTGTCAATGCCCTGTTCACCGACGTATTTGTCTGCAAGGGGGACCGGCTCCACCGGGAGGATCCCAGCATCTTCGGGGCCATCGCCCGCTTCCACGGCCGGCCGGTCACCGTGCTGGGCCACCGGAAGGGCCGCACCTTTGAGGAGAACATGAAGTGCAACTTCGGGATGCCCAGCCCCGAGGGCTACCGCAAGGCCCAGCGCCTCATGCGTCAGGCGGAGAAGTTCGGCCGCCCCATCTTCACCTTCATCGACACGCCGGGGGCCTACCCCGGCCTTGAGGCGGAGGCGGAGGGCCAGGCCGAGGCCATCGCCTCCTCCCTGTCCCTGATGAGCTCCCTCACTGTGCCGGTGATCTCTGTGGTCACCGGCGAGGGGGGCAGCGGCGGGGCGCTGGCCCTGGCGGTGGGCAACCGGGTCCTCCTGCTGGAGAACGCGGTGTACTCCGTCCTCTCCCCCGAGGGCTTTGCCTCCATCCTGTGGAAGGACGCCGGCCGGGCCGACGAGGCCGCCGGAGTTATGAAGCTCACCGCCGCCGACCTGCTGCGCCTTGGGGTGGCCGACCAGGTGATCCCCGAGCCGGAGGGCGGCGCACACAATGACCCCAAGGCGGTGTTTGCCGCAGTGGACCGGGCCCTGACCCGGCACCTGGGCCAGCTTCTGCGGGAAAAGGACCTGTCTGCCCACCGCTATCAGAAATTCCGCGCCATGGGCGCGGTCCTGGAGGAGACCGAAACATGAATGGACTGCACATTCTCGGCACCGGCCGGGCCCTGCCGGCGAACATCGTCACCAACGACGACCTGGCCCTCCGGGTGGAGACCAGCGATGAGTGGATCGTCAGCCGCACCGGCATCCGTGAGCGCCGCTTCGCCACCCACGAAACCCTGACGCAGCTGGCCGTGGAGGCCGCCCGTGCCGCCCTGGAACGGGCGGGCGTCTCCCCCCAGGAGCTGGGGCTGTGCCTGACTGCCACGGTATCCCCCGACTGCGCCACCCCCTCCCAGGCCTGCCTGATCCACCAGGCGCTGCACCTGCCGGAGGACTGCCCCGCCTTTGACCTGAGTGCCGGCTGCACCGGTTTCCTCTATGCCATGGAGACCTCCGCCGCCCTGCTGCCCCGGATGGCCCGGCCATACGCCCTGCTTGTGGGCGGCGAGCTGCTCAGCCGGATCACCGACATGGACGACCGCTCCACCTGCATCATCTTCGGCGACGGCGTGGGCGCCGCAGTGGTCAAGGCCGACCCGGACGCCCCCTGGTTCGCCAGACTGGGCGCCCGCGGCTGCCGCGAGGTCCTGTGGGCCCCCGGCCCCGGTCAGGCGGAGCACCCCTATCTCCACATGAACGGCCAGGAGGTCTTTAAGTTCGCGCTGGAGACTGTCCCTAAGCTGGCCCGGGAGCTGTTGGACCAGGCCGGTCTGGACAAGGATCAGGTGGACTGGTACGTCCCCCATCAGGCCAACCACCGCATTGTGGAATCTGTGGCCAAGCGGCTGAAGGTCCCGCTGGACCGCTTTTATGAAAACATCGAGCGATATGGCAACACGTCTGCCGGCACCATCCCCATCGCGCTGGACGAGATGGCGGAGCGCGGCCTGCTCAAGCCGGGCCAGTGGATCATGTGCCTGGGCTTCGGCGCGGGCCTGACCTGGGGCGGAGCCCTGTTCCAGTGGCAGGCCAGGGAGGAGAGATAAACGATGAGATTGAATGAGCTTCTTGGGATCGAGTTTCCCTTTATCCAGGGCGGCATGGCCAACATCGCCACCGCTGAATTTGCCGCCGCGGTGTCTAACGCCGGGGCCCTGGGCCTGATCGGCGCGGGCGGTATGAGCCCCGAGGTCTTTCAGGACAGCATCCGCCGCTGCCGGACGCTGACAGAGAAACCCTTCGGCGTCAACATCATGCTGATGCACCCCCAGGTGGAGCAGCTGGCCGCCATCGCCGCCCAGGAGAAGGTGGCTGTGGTCACCACCGGCGCAGGCGACCCCGCCCGGTTCATCCCCGCCTGGAAGGAGTCCGGCGCCAAGGTGTTTCCCGTGATCCCCGCCGTGGCCCTCGCCAAGGTCGTGGCCCGGGCCGGGGCGGACGCCGTCATCGCCGAGGGCACCGAGAGCGGCGGCCATGTGGGCGAGCTGACCACCATGGCCCTGGTCCCCCAGGTGGCGGACGCGGTGGACATCCCCGTCATTGCCGCCGGAGGCATCGCCGACGGGCGGCAGCTGCTGGCCGCCTATGCCCTGGGCGCCATTGGCGCTCAGGTGGGCACCTGCCTACTGGTGAGCGAGGAGTGCCCCATCCACGAGAACTATAAGAAGGCCGTGCTCAAGGCCAAGGACCGGGACACGGTGGTCACCGGCCGCTCGGTGGACGCCCCGGTGCGCATCCTGCGCAACCAGATGTCCCGGGAGTACCTGGCCCGGGAGAAGGCGGGCGCCGACCGGATGGAGCTGGAGCACTATACGCTGGGCAGCCTGCGCCGGGCAGTTTTTGACGGCGACACCAAGACCGGAAGCCTGATGGCCGGCCAGGTGGCCGGGATGCTCCATGAGATCAAGCCCCTGCGCCAGATCTTTGAGGAGCTGAACAGTGGCTGCGCCAAGCGGCTGGCAGAACTGGAGTTGTAAGAGATGCAGATTCGCGGACATGAGTTGACCGTCCCCATTTTACAGGGGGGCATGGGAGTAGGCGTCTCCATGGGAGGTCTGGCCGGCGCTGTGGCCGCCTGCGGCGGCATGGGCACCATCAGCACCGCCGACGTGGGCTTCCAGGAGCCCGACTTTGACCGGGATCCCCTGACCGCCAACCTGCGCGCCTTAAAAGCCGAGATCCAAAAGGCCCGGGAGCTGGCCCGCGGGGCCGGCATGGTGGCGGTCAACGCCATGGTGGCCACCCGGCAGTTTGCCGACGCGGTGCAAACCGCCGTAGCCGCCGGGGTGGACGCGGTGGTGTCCGGCGCGGGGCTCCCCCTGGAGCTCCCCGCCCTCACCCGGGGCAGCAGGACCGCCATCGCCCCCATCGTCTCCGGCGCGCGGGCGGCCAAGCTGATCTTAAAAACCTGGGACCGGCGGTATCAGACCACCGCCGACTTTGTGGTGGTGGAGGGCTCCCAGGCCGGCGGCCACCTGGGCTTCCATGAGGACGAGCTGCTGGAGGGCCGATGCCCCACTCTGGAGGAGATCCTCCCCGGCGTACTGGCCGAGGTCCGGCCCTACGAGGAGAAGTATGGCCGCCCCATCCCGGTCTTTGCGGCGGGCGGGGTGTTTACCGGCCGGGATATGGCCCGGTACACCCGTCTGGGGGCGGCGGGGGTCCAGCTGGCCACCCGCTTCATCGCCACCTATGAGTGCGATGCCTCCCAGGGCTTTAAGGACGTGCTGCTCCAGGCCCGGGAGGAGGATCTGGCCATCATCCACAGCCCCGTTGGGATGCCAGGCCGTGCGGTGCGCACCCCCCTGATCCAGCGGCTGGAGCAGGGACTGCGTTTCCCTCCGAAGCACTGCTCCCTGTGTATGGCCGGCTGCCAGCCGGCCCAGGTCCCCTTCTGCATCACCCACGCCCTGATCCAGGCGGTGAAGGGCAACCGGGAGGAGGGCCTGTTCTTCAGCGGCTCCAACGTGGGGAAGCTGGACCGGATGCTCCATGTGCGGGAGCTGATGGACGAATTGATGAAGGATTGGAGGGCTTTTGCATGAAGCTTGCCTTTTTGTATGCCGGCCAGGGCGCCCAGCACGTGGGCATGGGCCGGGACCTGTATGAGATCTATCCCGCCTTCCGTGCGGTGCTGGACAGCGCGCCGGTGGATTTTGACCTGAAGCAGCTGTGCTTTGACGGGCCGGAGGATCGTCTGAACGACACCCGCTACACCCAGCCCTGTATGGTGGCCTTCGCCGCCGGGGTCACCGCCCTGCTGAAGGACGCGGGCATCGTCCCCGACTATACCGCCGGCCTCAGCCTGGGGGAGTACTCCGCCCTGCACTGTGCCGGGGTGCTGGACGCGCCCTCCGCCATCTCCCTGGTGGCCTTCCGGGGCCAGGCCATGGCCGACGCGGTAAAGGACCGCCCCTGCGGCATGGCAGCGGTGCTGAATCTGGACCGGGATACCCTGAAGCAGATCTGTGAGGATGCCTCCGACGCGGGGGTGGTGGAGTGCACCAACTTCAACTGCCCCGGTCAGATCGTCATCTCCGGCGACGCCGACGCGGTGGACCGGGCCGGGGAGCTGGCCAAAGCCGCGGGAGCCAAACGGGTGCTGCCCCTCAAGGTCAGCGGCCCCTTCCACACCTCCCTCATGGCCCCCGCCGGAGACGCTCTGCGGGAGAAGTTCCGGAGCGTGCCCTTCCGTGAGATGGAGATCCCCGTGCTCTTCAACTGCCTGGGCGATCTGAAGGGGGAGCGTGACGCCATCCCCGCTCTTTTGGAGCAGCAGGTCCAGTCCAGCGTCTATCTGGAGGACACCATCCGCCGTCTGGCCGAGCTGGGGGTGGATACGGTGGTGGAGATCGGCCCGGGCCGGACCCTGTCCGGCTTTGTCCGCAAGACCGCCAAACAGATCAAATGCTATCCGGTGGAGACGGCGGAGGAGCTGGAGGCCGCCATCGCCGCCCTGAAAGGAGCGTGACCCCATGAGTCTGCAAGGAAGAAACGCGCTGGTCACCGGCGGAAGCCGTGGGATCGGCCGGGCCATCTGCCTGGAGCTGGCCCGCCAGGGGGCCAATGTGGCAGTAAACTACGCCGGCAACGCCCAGGCCGCAGAGGAGACCGCCGCCGCCTGCCGGGAGCTGGGCGTCCAGGCGGTGACCATCCGGGCCGACGTAGCCGACGCCGCCGCCTGTGAGGCCATGGTCAAGGAGGTCATCTCCTCCTTCGGCAGCCTCCACATCCTGGTGAACAACGCCGGCATCACCCGGGACAATCTGGCCCTGAGCATCAGCGAGGCCGACTTCGACGCCGTGCTGGACACCAACCTGAAGGGGGCCTTCTGCTGCTGCAAGGCGGCCTACCGCCCCATGATGCGCCAGCGCTATGGCCGCATCATCAACATGAGCAGCGTGGTGGGCCTCCGTGGCAACGCCGGTCAGGCCAACTACTCCGCCAGCAAGGCCGGCCTCATCGGCCTGACCAAATCTCTGGCCAAGGAGCTGGCCGCCCGAAAAGTTACCGTCAACGCGGTGGCCCCCGGCTTTATCGACACGGATATGACCGCAGTCCTGCCGGAGGCGGCGAAGAAAGCCCTGCTCAAGACCATCCCCATGGCCCGTCTGGGTCAGCCGGAGGATGTGGCCCGGGCCGTGGCCTTCTTTGCTGCGGACGAGACCGCCTATGTCACCGGCCAGGTGCTGTGTGTCGACGGCGGCATGGCGGTTTAAGCCGCAGAAAGGAAACAGAGCTATGGAAAAAAGACGCGTAGTGATCACCGGCATGGGGGCCGTCACTCCCCTGGGCCACACCGTCCAGGAGACCTGGGACGCGGTCCGGGCCGGCGCGTGCGGCATCGCCCCCATCACCCTGTACGACCACAGCAGCCAGAAGGTATCCCTGGCCGCAGAGGTGAAGGACTTCGACCCCACCCGGGTCCTGGATAAAAAAGAGGCCCGCCGGATGGACCGCTTCACTCAGTTCGCCGTCACTGCCGCAGTGGAGGCCATGGCCCAGAGCGGCCTGGATCTGGAGCGGGAGGACACCAGCCGCATGGGGGTGTCTGTCTCCAGCGGCATCGGCGGGATCAGCACCATTCAGAGCTGCTGTGAGTCCGGCCAGAGCCGCGGCTTTGACAAGGTCTCCCCCTTCTTCATTCCCATGGCCATCTCCAACCTGGCCGCCGGGCACATCGCCATCCGCTTCGGCCTGCACGGGATGTGCACCGCCCCTGTGGCCGCCTGCGCAGGCGGCAGCAACGCGGTGGGCGACGCCTTCCGCCACATCCGGGACGGCTACGCCGAGGTCATGGTGGCCGGCGGCGCGGAGGCCTCCATCACCCCCCTGGCCATGGGCGGCTTCACCTCCATGAGCGCCCTGACCACCGCCTCCGACCCGGCCCGGGCCTCCATCCCCTTCGACGCGGAGCGCAGCGGCTTCGTCATGGGCGAGGGCGCCGCCATCCTGGTACTGGAGGAGCTGGAGCACGCCCGCACCCGCGGCGCTCAGATCCTGGGTGAGATCACCGGCTACGGCGCCACCTGCGACGCCTACCACATCACCGCCCCCGACCCCGCGGGGACCTGGAGCGCCGCCTGCATGGAGCAGGCCCTGGCGGACGCCGGCGTCACCCCCGAGGCGGTGGACTACATCAACGCCCACGGGACCTCCACCCCCCTGAACGACAGCGGCGAGACTGCCGCCATCCGCAAGGTGTTCGGCGGCCACGCCGACCGGCTGATGGTCAGTTCCACCAAGTCCATGACCGGCCACCTGCTGGGGGCCAGCGGCGCGGTGGAGGCGGTGTTCTGCGTCCTGGCACTGAAGGACAGCTTCGTCCCCGCCACCATCCACTACCAGGTCCCCGATCCCGCCTGTGACCTGGACATCGTCCCCAACGAGGGCCGTCAGGCTGACATCCGCTGCGCCCTGTCCGACTCTCTGGGCTTCGGCGGGCACAACACCTGCCTGGTCTTTCAGAAGTGGGAGGGCTGAGGCATGGAACTGAACATTCAGCAGATCATGGAGATCCTGCCCCACCGCCCCCCCTTCCTGCTGGTGGACCGGATCACCGAGTGTGAGCCCGGTGTGAAGGCAGCAGGGATCAAGTGCGTCACCATGAATGAGCCCTTCTTTGTGGGCCACTTCCCCGGCAACCCCATCATGCCCGGGGTGCTCATTCTGGAGGCGCTGGCCCAGACCGGAGCGGTGGCCGCCCTCTCCCTGCCGGAGAACCGCGGCAAGCTGGCCATCTTCGGCGGCGTGAAAAACGCCCGCTTCAAGCAGCCGGTGCGCCCCGGCGACGTGCTGGAGCTGTCCTGTGAGCTGGTGGAGCAGCACGGGCCGGTGGGCTTCGGCAAGGCGGCGGCAAAGGTGGACGGCAAGCTGGCCGCCCGCTGTGAATTGACCTTTGTCATCCAATAAATTTGCTTTTCGCCTGTAAATTTGGTATCCTGATGACAACGGAATGCCACGAAACGATACAGGAGGCAGATTTATGCTGGATCGTGCTTTTGACCGCGTGTACACCAAGTTCAAGCTCCACTTTTACCGTGCCGTATTCGCCCGCTTTCAGAACCGGGAGGCCAGCCTCACCACAGTGGAGAGCTTCTGCATGGAGATCATCAACGCCCTGGGCCACCCCACCATCAATGAGTTCTCCAGCTTTGTCAATATCTCTCCTCCCAACGCAGCCTACAAGATCAACAACCTGATCCAGAAAGGCTATGTGACCAAGAAGCAGTCCCCGGATGACAAGCGGGAGTACCACCTGTACGTCACTCAGAAGTATATTGACTACTACAACGTCAGCTACCGCTATCTCTCTACCGTCATGGACCGCATCAAGCAGCGCTTTCCCGCGGAGGACGTAGCCAAGCTGGAGGAGATGCTGGACATCATCTCCAACGAGCTGATGCCTGAGCTGGACCCCGCCCTGTCCGCACGGACTGACCTGTGAGAGCTCCGTCTGACCGCAGATGATGCAACGATCCCCTGATGCTGTGTGCATCAGGGGATCGTTTTCGTCCATATAGAAGGCGCGTCACCCGTCCGGCGGGGCCTGTCCCCCCTCCGGTGCCAGCATCTGCCGCAGCCGCTCCACCGCCCGGCGCTCCAGACGGGAGACCTGCACCTGGGACACTCCCAGCACCCGGGCCGCCCGGGTCTGGGTCAGCCCCTTGTAATACCGCAGCAGCAGCACCTCCCGCTCCCGCTGGGGCAGCTCCTCCAGCGCCCCCCGCAGAGCCAGCCGCTCCACCAGCCCGTCCTCCATACCGCCGCCGGACAGCATCCCCTCCAGGGTCAGGCCGCCCTCCCCGGTCTCCGTCTGAAGGGAGATCACCGGCTCGGTGGCCGTCTCCGCTGCCGCCACCTCCTCGGGGGTGAGGCCGGCGGCCTCCGCCAGCTCAGACAGGGCGGGCTCCCGGCCCAGCTCGGCGCACAGGCGGCTGCGGAGCCCCCGCACCAGGACGCCCCGCTCCTTCATCCCCCGGCTCACCTTCACCGCCCCGTCATCCCGGAGGAACCGCCGGATCTCCCCGGCGATCTTGGGTACAGCATAGGTGGAGAACTGGGTGCCGAAGGCGGGGTCGTACCCCCGCACCGCCTTTAAAAATCCCAGGCAGCCCAGCTGATACAGGTCGTCCGGCTCCACGCCGCGGCCGTAGTAGCGGCGCACAATGGACCAGATCAGCCCGTTGTTCTCCTCCAGAACCTGCTCACAGGCCCGCTCATCCCCCAGCCGGGCCGCCTCCAGCAGCTGGGGGGCGCTGGGCGTCCCATTCAACCTGAGATGCGGCGGGCGATCTGCCGCCGCATGGTGACGGTGGTCCCCTTTCCCGGTGTGGAGCGGACCTTCAGCTCATCCATAAAGCTCTCCATAATGGTAAAGCCCATACCGGCGCGCTCCTCGCTGCCGGTGGTGAAGAGCGGGGTCCTGGCCTGGGCCACATCCGAGATGCCCACCCCCCAGTCCCGCACCACGATCTCCAGCACCTGCCCCTCCTTCTGCCGCAGCTTCATCACGATCTTCCCGATCCGGTCTGGGTAGGCGTGGACGATGGCGTTGGTCACCGCCTCACTCACTGCCGTCTTGACGTCGTTGATCTCTTCCAGTGTGGGGTCCAGCTGGGCGGCGAAGCAGGCCGCCGCCGCCCGGGCGAACCCCTCGTTGGCCGAGCGGCTGGGGAACTCCAGGGTACAATAGTTTTCTATTTTCATGATGTACAGCCTCCTGACTTATTCAAATCGGACCAGCTTTTCCAGCCCGGCCGCCCGGAACACCCGCCGGGCCTGGTCCGGGGCGTGGACCACAGTCATCCCGCCCCGCAGCTGGCTCATTCTGCGGTAGGTGCGCAGGATGACCGCGATACCGGAGCTGTCTGTAAAGGTCAGCCCGGACAGGTCCAGGGTCAATTTTCTGGGCAGGGCCGCGTCGATCTGCCGGTCCAGCTCCTCCATCACTTCCTTTGCGCGGTGGTGGTCCAGCTCCCCCGACACTGCCGCGGTCAGGCAGCGGTTTTCCTCCTCGCACATCACTGCCATGTCTCGTCTCTCCTTTCCCGGCATCCCGGTTAGCTAGAACAGGACACCCATATTCTGGATGTTCCAATTATAGGGGATGCCCCGGGCAGATTTGGCCGCATCCTGTCGTCTCCCGCTCAGATCCCCAGTTTTTCCCGGTGCTCCCCTGAAAAGCGTCCCAGATGGCCGCTCTTTTCTCCCTTCCATTTACAAACGGCAGATTTCGTACTATGATAGAGGCAGCACCGATCACAGAAGGGGAGGTCTCTCCGTGTCCAGACAAGCCAAACTCACCGCCGGACCCATCACGGCCCAGCTGGTCCGCCTGTGCCTGCCTCTGCTGGCCGCCAATGTGCTCCAGCAGCTGTACAATATCATCAACTCCCTGGTCGTCACCCGCTACATCGGCGGGGATGCCTTCGCAGCCCTGGGGGTGGCCGAGAGCGTGATGAACCTGTTCATCTATGTCATCACCGGGGCCTGTATGGGGGCCTCCGTCCTGGTGGCCCGCTTCTTCGGAGAGCAGAACTTCGCCCGCCTGCGCCAGCAGCTCTTCGTCTCCGGCGTGCTCATCGGCGGAGCCACAGCGGCGGCGGTCCTCCTCACCCTGGTCTTTCTGCGTCCCCTTCTCCTGCTGATCCAGACCCCTCCGGAGTTGATGGACTACGCCATGTCCTACCTGCGGATCATCCTGGCGGGGATGCTCTTCACCTTCGCCTATAACTATCTGGCCGCCACCCTCCGGGCCATCGGCGACACCCGGGCCGCCCTCTGTTTCCTGCTGGCCTCCCTGGCCTATAACCTGGCGGCAGCCTGGCTGCTGGTAGCCAGACTGGAACTGGGCATCCGGGGCACCGCCCTGGCCACAGCCAGCGCGCAGCTTCTCTCCGCCCTGCTGTGCCTGGTCTATATCCGCAAAAAGCTGCCCTTCCTGCGCATCCAGCGGGACGATATGCGGATGAACGGGACCCTGGTGCGCCAGACCACCAGCTATGCGGCGGTGGCCGCCCTCCAGCAGTCCAGCCTCTATCTGGGCAAGCTGATGATCCAGAGCGCCGTCAACGGCCTAGGCACAGCGGCCATCTCCGCCTTCACCGCCACCACCCGGGTGGAAAACTTCAGTCAGGCCTTCGGCATCAGCGGCTGCGAGTCCATCGCCATTTTTGTGGCGCAGAATCAGGGGGCAAAAAAATACCGCCGCGCCCTGTCCGGCTTCCTCCGGGGGTCCGTCATGGTGGTAGGCATCGGATTTCTGTTCTCCCTGCTGCTGTTCTTCGGCGGCGGTCAGCTGGTCCTCCCCTTCCTGGACGGCGAGGCGGAGAGCGCCGCCCTGGGCGCCTCCTACCTGCGGCTGATGGGCTGCTTCTACTTTCTGTCCTTTATGGGACACTCCTATGTGGGGCACTACCGGGGCATTGGACGAATGAATATCACCTTCTGGGGGACCACCCTTCAGATCGCCGTCCGGGTCGTCCTCACATACGCTCTGGCGGGCGCCATGGGGCTGGACGCCGTGGCTCTGGCCACCGGCCTGGGCTGGGTCGCCATCGTCCTGTTCCACTCCACTGTGTTCCTTCTGGAGCTCAAGGGCATCGGCTTCCGCCTTCCCACCCGGGATGAGGACAGCCAGCCCGGCTGAGCTGCCCCGTCCACGATCCAACCACCTCCCACGAAAGGAGCCCAACATGATCCAGGAAAAACTTCGCCGGAACGCCCTGTTCCTGATCCTCCCCCTGCTCGCCGCCCTCCTCTCCTTCTTTGTCCTGGCAGGCGTCGCGTCCTCCTCGGAATTTCACAAGCACTCCATTGCCGTATTGGAGGAAAAGCAGACCACTGTGCTGGAGCTCTCCGCCGCCTCCGCGGCGGCCTCGGCGGCCATCACCCTCATTCCCGGAGACGCCGCCACCCCCATCGCGGAGCAGCTGGCCGACCTGAGCTCCCACTTTCTTGTGGTGCTCTGCGCTATCTATCTGGAAAAGTATCTGCTGACCATCACCGGCTTTCTCGCCTTCAAAATCCTGATCCCCGTGGCCTGCCTGGCCTATATCTTGAATGTGCTCTTTGACTGGAGGGGGCTCCGGCTCCTGGCCGGAAAGCTGGCCGCCTTCGGCCTGCTCATCGTCCTGGTGATCCCGGTGAGCCTCCAGCTCTCCAATATGATCGAGGACACCTATCAGGCCTCCATCGACGCCACCATCCAATCCGCCCAGGACGCCGCCGAGGAGATCGAGGACAGCGCTGCGGAGGGCGGGGATGAGAAGGGCTTCTGGGCAGGTCTGCTGGACGGGATCACCCATGCCGCCTCCGGAGCCGCGGACAAGGTGGGCCGGATGGCCAACGATTTTCTGGAGGCTCTGGCCGTCATGCTGGTGACCTCCTGCATCATCCCCATCCTGGTCCTGCTGTCCTTTGTCTGGCTGGCCAAAACACTGCTGTCCATCCAGATCCAGATCCCACTCCCCGGCCAGGCTGAACGGCAGAGCGGCCGCCGCACCGCGTCCCGCGTCGAGGACCAAAAGCCGCAGTAACGTCCCACCCTTTCATCGGTGTATCCAGCCAAAAAGGCCGGCAGACACAGAAAAATCTGTGCCTGCCGGCCTTTTTTCTTGTTCGCTTATGAAACGCGGTAGCCGCCCCGGGCCAGCACCTTCACCGTGCTGTTGCCGGCCACCAGATAGTGGTCGGACATAGTGGCCAGATACAGGTGGTTGCGCACCAGCGCGCCGCCGCTGTACAGCTCGCCCCCCGCGCTCACATCCACCAGGGCCGGGTCTACTGCTGCCCCTGCCGTAGCGCTGCCCACCCGGAGCAGCACCTCACAGCCGATGTCCAGATCCATCCGCTGTCCCGGGTTCAGGGTGACCACCGTGTAGGAGGCCGAAGCGCCCCCGCCCCCCTGGGCCATGACCTGGCTGAGCTGATTGGCCAGCTCCGTCTGACGGACCTTCGCCTTCTCATCCGTCTGGCTGAGCAGCTTGGGCAGGACCGTCTCATTGAGATAGCTCAGGGTGACCAGGGGATCGTCCGCGTCCCCCGCGGCCAGAGCCGCCCCCGTTCCAAGGCACAGCCCGGTCAGGCACAGGGCCCCCAGGCGGATCTTCCACGCGCGATTCATCTTCATCTCGATACTCCTTCGGGCCGTGCCCTTTCTCTTTTGTCCGCCGCGGCGGCTATACCATGGTCTCCGGATGGAGGCCGAAGCTCACCGCAATGGCCCCGTCCACTTGCTTCATCATCGTCTCGTCCAGCTTCCCCATGTGCTCCCGCAGGCGGCGCTTATCCAGCGTGCGGATCTGCTCCAGAAGGATCACGGAATCCTTGGGCAGTCCGCAACTGAGGGCGGCCAGGGAGATGTGGGTGGGGAGGCGGGCCTTTCCGGTCTGAGAGGTGATGGCTGCGGCGATGACCGTGGGGCTGTGCCGGTTGCCGGTGTCATTCTGGACGATCAGAACGGGCCGCACGCCCCCCTGCTCACTGCCCACGACGGGGCTAAGGTCGGCATAAAAAATGTCGCCTCGTTTCACACTGTTATCCACGTATCCTCACACTCCGCTGGAAAATAGTACGCGTTACGCGGCCCAACGGGTCTTATGTAACGCTGTACTATGATTTTCCCACGGAGCGGCGGGGATTATACCTCTGCCCGAGGAAAATTCCCCTCCGCGCCTTTTCTGCCCAGGCGGCGCGCCTGCCGCTCCGCCTCATCCTATGCGGGGAGGAGCCTCAGGTTGCCCGCGTCCGGCGCTCACGCCTCCGCCCTGTCCTCCGGGAGATAGACCCGGGGCACCCGGGGGTTCACGTCGCACATCAGCTCATAGGGGATGGTCCCCGCCAGCCGGGCGGCCCGCTCCAGCAGCGGCCCGTCGTATACCACAGCCACATCCCCCGCCTGCACGCCGGGGACGTCGGTCACATCCAGCATACACATATCCATGCACACCCGGCCCACGATGGGGCACTCCACGCCGCGCACCCGCATCACCATGCGGTTGGACAGGCTTCTGGGATAGCCGTCCCCATAGCCCACCGGCACCACCGCGATCCGGGAGTCCCGCTCCAGCACCGCCGTGCGGCCATAGCTCACCGGCGTCCCCTTGGGCAGGCTGCGCACCGCGGCCACCCGGCTCTTCACCGCCATCACCGGCTCCAGCCCCGGGCCGTCCAGGCCCTTCAGCTCCTCCGCCGGATACCAGCCATACAGCACCAGGCCGGGCCGCACCATATCCAGATAAGTACAGGGATATTGTAGCACAGCAGCGCTGGAGGCACAATGGCAGATTTTGAAGGCGATCCCCCGCTCCTCCAGCGCCGCCCGGGCGGCCAGAAAGCGGTCAAACTGGGCCATAGTATAGGCCTCGCTCCCGTCGGCGTCCGCAAAGTGGGTAAACAGGCCCTCGGCCTCCAGACCGGGCAGGCGGCACAGCCGGGCGATCTCGTCCGCCGTCTCCTCCTCCCGGCCCGCCTCCCACAGAAAGCCCAGCCGGCTCATGCCGGTGTCCAGCTTCACATGGACCCGCAGGGTCCGCCCAGCCCTCTGGGCGGCGGCGGACAGCCTTCGGCCGGTCTCCAGATCCTCCACCATCTGGGTCACATCCAGCTCCAGCAGCAGGGGGATCAGCTCCTCCGGGGTCTCGCCCAAGCAAAGAATGGGCAGCTTGACCCCGCTCTGCCGCAGCTCCTCCGCCTCGCTGACACAGGCCACCGCCAGCATATCCGCTCCCAGGCGCTCCAGGGTATGACCGATCACAGCGGCCCCATGTCCATAGGCGTTGGCCTTGCAGAGGCCCAGAAACCGGCATTCCCGGGGCAGCATGGCCCGCAGGGTCCGGTAATTGTGCTCCAGGGCGGTCAGATCGATCTCCGCCCATGTTCTCATCCTTGTGGTATCCATAAACTGAAAGCTTCCTCTCTATCCTCTGGTAAAGCCGGTCAACTCGCACTGGATGACCCGGTATCCGTCCACGCTGATCTCCCCCCGCACCAGGGCATAGGTCTCCGGGTCGAACCACAGGGCGGTCTCCCGCCCAGTCCCGGGGGGATCCTCCGGATCCGCACAGAGCACCCGCAGCAGCTCAGAGTCCCCTGTCCGCTCCAGCGTACACTCCGCCATGTACTCCGACCGGGCCGCCGACAACAGTGCGGGCAGGGCGGACACGGGGGACAGCCCATCCCCATCCAGGGGTCCGGTCTCCAGCGCCAGGCCGTCGTACTCCAGCACTCCGCCCTCTTCGCTGATCCGGGCGGTGATCCCGGCGGCCAGCTCCGGCTCCCGCAGGGTCAGGACGGTCTCCTCCCCATCCACCGCGGCGGACAGAAGAAATTCATAGACCCGCTGGCCGTAGTCGGCGGTGATCTCCACCTCTGCGGCACAGCGCTCCATGGCCAGGTACTCCCCCCGGACCGCCAGGGCCAGCTCCTCCGCCGGATCTCCCGCCGCCGTCCCGCCGCAGGCGGTGAGCAGCACCAGGGTCATCATTGGTACGCAAAGCAGGCGTCTGCGCACAGTTTTCCCTCCAAAGCGTCTTAAAACGGCCGTTTAGTTCCGCTCCTCGCTCTCCTTCAGCACCTGGGGGAGCATCTCGATCAGGTCGGAGGGCAGCATGGCGTACTCCCCATACTGCTCCGCACAACGGTCCCCCGCCTTTCCGTGGAGCCACACCGCCAGGGCGGCAGTCTCCGGTACAGAAACGCCGGGACCGTTCAGGTGCTTCTGTCCCAGCAGGGCGGCGATCATCCCGGCCAGCACGTCGCCGGACCCCCCCTTTGCCATTCCCGGGTTCCCCGTCCCGCAGAGCCATACCTTTCCCTCCGGGGCCGCGGTCACCGTCCCCCGGCCCTTGAGGACCAGGGTGCAGCGGTGTGCCCTGGCAAAGCCGCGGGCGGCGGCCACAGGGTCCCGCACCGGCAGGGAGCCACCCGTCAGCCGGGCAAACTCCCCCGCATGGGGGGTGAGCACCGTGGGAGCGGAGCGGCTGTCCAGAACATCTATATGTCCCGCCAGCGCGTTTATGCCATCGGCGTCCAGTACCACCGGGATGGTCAGGTCGCACAGCAGGGAACGCGCCAGCCGCTCTGTGTTCGGATGCCGGCCCAGTCCGGGGCCGATCACCGCCACATCGCAGGCGGCCGCCTTTTCCAGTATTGCAGTATACTCCTCCGGCAGCGGAAAAGCCATAGCTTCTTCACATTTTATGGCTATGACAGGATAGATTTCCCGGGGGACCCCCACATAGACCAGCCCCGCGCCAGTCCGCAGCGCGCCCCGGGCGGCCAGAGTCGGGGCGCCGGTGTAGCCCTCGCTGCCCCCCAGGATGAATACCCTTCCAAAATCCCCCTTGTGGCCATCAGCGGGACGGCGGGGGAGGACCCAGTGCATATCGTTCGGGTTTAACTCGATCGGCTCCGGACCCCGCCATATCATTTGATGGACCAGGTCCCAGGGGATCCCGATGTCGGCCTCTTGCACCTCCCCGGCGCAGCCCGCCCCGGCCCCCAGATAGAGCCCCGGCTTGGCACAGGTAAAGGTGACAGTGGTGTGGGCCCGGACGGCCTCCCCCAGGACCTCCCCGGTATCCCCGTCCACCCCGGAGGGCAGGTCGCAGGACACCACGGGGGCCCGCCGTCCGTTCATCCACCGGACCGCCGCCAGAAAGTCCCCCTCCACCGGCCGCTTCAGGCCCACGCCGAACAGGGCGTCCACATAGCAGTCACAGGTAGACAGCCAGGCGGTCAACAGGCGGTCCTCCAGATCCAGAGGCTCCAGAGCGCCGCCGGCCTCCGCCAGCCGCTCCTCCATGGCCCGGGCGTCTGGGGTCATTTTGGTCCGGTCCCCCACCAGGAAAGCCCGCACCCGATACCCCCACTCCCGCAGCAGCCGGGCGGCGGCGATGCCGTCCCCGCCGTTGTTCCCCGGGCCGCAGAACAGAGCGATCCGCTGGGTGAGGTCGCTGTTCTTGGACTCCACCACAGCCCGTATCTCGTCCGCCTCCCGCTGCTCCTCCGGGGTCAGCGGCTCGCCACGCGAGGTGAGCACCGCCACGGACACCGCGCCCCCGATCCGTCCGTCCGGCCGGGGGCCCTTCACCGGCCCCACCAGATCGGCCACCGCCTGGGCCACCTCCCGGGCGGCGTTCTCCATCAGCTCCAGAGAGGGGATCCCCCGCTCCTCAATGGCGGTCCGGTCCAGCTCTCTCATCTGCTCTGTGGTGGCAAGCATCCTCATCTCTCCCGCTCCTTCCATCCCTTTGGCAGCAGCTTCTCCGGCGGGACCAGCTCCACCTCCCGGGCTGCCTCCGCCTTGGAGGGGTACACCCTGAGCTCCGGGACAGGCTCCCACAGCTCCCGGACCTCCTCCCCCGCCAGCAGGCGGCCAGAGAACCGGCCCATGCGTTCGGACACCCGGAAAGCCGCTCCCTCCGGGGTGACGCAGTACACGCCCTCCCCCAGGTCCTCCGCGCGGCCGTACCAGTTTCCCTCCCGGTCCCGGGCCACCAGCTCCAGGCTGGGGACCGCGTAAAACGGGATCTCCGGGAGCTCCTCATCCTCAAAGAAAAAGTATATCCCAGCCCGCTCCGCCATCTCCTGATACTGTGGAACCTCCGCCCGGACCTTGGCCTGCTCCGTGTGGAGCACCGTCCCAGCGTAAAGGATCTGCACCTCACAGCTGAAAATTCCCAGCGGCCCCGATTGGGACACCTCGCCGTAGTCAATATAAATGGTCCGCACGGTCCACACCCCTTTTCAAAAGATTTTTCCGGTATTGTATCACATCCCGATGAAAAAAGGAAGAGAGACCGCAGCCGGCCTCCCCTCCCTGGACGTCTGATTTACTTCAAAAATCCCTTGACGATCTGCTCCTCGGCCTCCTTCTCGGTGAGGCCCAGGGTCATCAGCTTGATGAGCTGCTCCCCGGCGATCTTGCCGATGGCAGCCTCGTGGACCAGGCTGGCGTCCACGCAGTTGGCGGTGACCTCCGGGATGGCGGCCACCACGCCCTGATCCATGATGATGGCGTCACACTCGGAGTGGCCGTAGCACCGGGCATTGCCGTTGATCCGGGCCAGGAACACCTGGTGGGACTGGTCCCGGGCCACAGAGCGGGAGATCACGTTGGTGTGGCAGTCCTCTCCGTTCAGGTCCACAGTAAAGTCGGACTTGGCCAGCTGCTTGCCGTGGGTCATCACCTTCTCCTTGATGATGAGGGTGGCCCGGGAGCCCAGGGTGGCCTTCGTGGTGCGGACGGTGGAGTCCACACCCTTGATCTGGGTGGTCTCCATCTCCAGATAGCTGTCCTCATCCATCTCCACCACGGTGGTGGGATTCATGATGTTCTCCCCCATGCCGTCGCCCTCGCCGTAGTGGCGCTCCACATAGCGCACCCGGGCGCGCTTGCCCACATGGAAGGAGTGGATCCCGGAGTGCTCCGAATTCTGCACCCCGCAGTTGTGGATGCCGCAGCCGGCCACGATGGTCACGTCGCAGTCGTCGCCGATGATAAAATCGTTGTAGACGGTCTCATTCAGGCCGCTCTCGCTGAGCACCACAGGGATGTGGACCGACTCATTTTTGGTGCCGGGCTTGATGATGATGTCAATGCCGTCCTTGTCCTCTTTGCTGACAATGTCGATGTTGGCGGTGGTGTTCCGGGCGGCCGCCTTCCCGTTGGCCCGGATGTTATAGGCCCCTTCGGGCACATCATGGAGCTCGGCGACCTGCTCCAGCAAATTTTTCTGTATGGCGTCCATGGTTCTGTCTCCTTCTGTAAATTAGGAATGAGGAGTTAGGAATGACTGCATCCGGCTCTGCCGGAGGAATCAGGCACCTCCGCCCCGAATCGGCGCGTCAATTCCTAATTTCCAATTCCTGATCGTCTTGTTATTTTACCTTGTCGCTCAACGCGCTGCACACGCTGGGGGCCTCGCCCAGCAGCTGAGGCAGGATCTCCTCCCGTCCCCCGTCGCTGCGCACCTGGCCGTCAGCCAGAACGATGATGCGGTCGGCGATGTTCAGGATCCGCTCCTGATGGGAGATGATGAGGATAGAGCCGTTGATCTTCTCGTGCAGGTGCTCGAACACCTGGATCAGGTTGGAGAAGGACCACAGATCGATACCCGCCTCCGGCTCGTCAAAGACGGACAGCTTGGTCCCCCGGGCCATGATCATGGCGATCTCGATACGCTTGAGTTCGCCGCCGGACAGGGAGCCGTCCACCTCCCGGTCGATATAGTCCTTGGCGCACAGCCCCACCTCGGACAGGTAGTTGCACGCCTCCGGCACGCCGATGTTTTTTCCGCTGGCCAGGGTGATCAGGTCCTTCACCGTCAGACCCTTGAAGCGCACCGGCTGCTGAAAGGCAAAGCTGACGCCCCGGTGGGCCCGCTGGGTGATGTCCAGGCCGGTAATGTCCTCCCCGTCCAGCAGGATCCGCCCGCTGGTGGGGGTGTAGATGCCGGCGATGATCTTGGCCAGGGTGGACTTACCGCCGCCGTTTGGGCCGGTGATGGCCACAAACCGTTCGTCAATGGTCAAATCGATGTCCCGCAGGATGCCTTTGTCCTCTCCGTCCTGCTCCACATCATAGCAGATATGCTGTAACTCTAGCATGAGGTTCCCTCCTGTATTCCGTCCGGTTTGATCCCGGTTCCGTCTTTCCCGTTCCCCGTCCATTTGTCCCACAAACAAATGGACAGGACACCCTATCTTAGGGTCAGCCTTATTTTATCATAGACGGAAGGTTTTGTCTATCCTTATTTCCTATTCACTTAGTAGGATTTCATTTTGTCCTGCTCACATACGCTCTCCCCCGCTGGACCTTCTTAATATTTCCTATCCTAATCTATATTTTCCCCATATTCCATTCTTTCCCCCGGATGCTCCCATTTCATACTTGCATTTTCCGCCGCAGTATGCTATAAGTATTAGATACAATCAGTTTCAAATGCGAAGAACGGGAAAATAACGAGTTTTCGTTTCTCAGAGAGGGGCGGTCACCGGCTGAAAGCCGCCCCGAAGCGTGTCGTTTGGTTCGCCCGGGAGCGGCCCCTGAGAGGGGGACGGCTGTTCCGCCGTTATCAGGAAATTCAAGTGCGTGTCTGACACGAATACGGGTGGTACCGCGGAAGGGTTGCCTTTCGTCCCAACAGGTTTGGGGCGGAAGGCTTTTTTGCTGCCCGTCCCCGTCCGATCAATTTACCTCTGAAAGGAAGAACACAGATGAAAGAACAGTTAGCAAGGATCCGTTCGGAGGCGCTGGCCGCCTTTGAGCAGGCCCAGTCCGCCGCCGAGCTGGACAGCCTGCGCGTCCAGTATCTGGGCAAGAAGGGCGAGCTCACCGCCGTTCTGAAAATGATGGGCAAGCTATCCGCCGAGGAGCGCCCCGCCATGGGCCAGCTGGCCAACGAGGTCCGCTCCGCCCTGGAGGCGGCCATCGAGGCCGCCGCCGGCAAGCTGGAGGCCCAGGCCCTGGAGCAGCGCCTGAAGGACGAGGCGCTGGATGTGACCATCCCCGGCCGCAAGGTGAAGCTGGGGCACAAGCACCCCATGTACCTGGCCCTGGACGAGCTGAAGGACATCTTCATCGGCATGGGCTTCACCGTGCTGGACGGCCCCGAGGTGGAGCTGGCCGAGTACAACTTCGACAAGCTCAACGCCGAGGAGGGCCACCCCTCCCGGGACTGGTCGGACACCTTCTATTTTGACGCCGGCAGCCGGGTGATGCTCCGCAGCCAGACCAGCCCCATGCAGGTCCGGGCCATGGAGACCATGGAGCTGCCCATCCGCATCATCGCCCCCGGCCGGGTGTACCGCAAGGACGAGGTGGACGCCACCCACTCCCCCATGTTCCACCAGGTGGAGGGCATGGTCATCGACAAAAACGTCACCATGGCCGACCTGAAGGGCACCCTGAATACGGTGGTGGAGCAGCTGTACGGCAAGGGTACCAAGACCCGCTTCCGCCCCCACCACTTCCCCTTTACCGAGCCCTCCTGCGAGATGGACGTGCAGTGCCACAAGTGCGGCGGTGTGGGCTGCCCCACCTGTAAGGGCGAGGGCTGGATCGAGATGCTGGGCGCCGGCATGATCCACCCCAAGGTGCTGAAGATGGCCGGCATCGACCCGGAGGTCTATTCCGGCTGGGCCTTCGGCATCGGTCTGGAGCGCACCGCCATGCGCCGCTTCAAGATCGCCGACCTGCGCCTGATCTTTGAGAACGATGTTAGATTTTTAGAGCAATTCTGATTGCTTTAAAAATCAATTAGGAATTAGAAATTAGGAGTTAGGAATTGAAGCTGTCTCTTCCGCAGCTCAATTCCAAATATTCCGGCAAAACCGGACACCACAATTCCTAATTCCTAACTCCTCATTCCTAATTCAAACAAAGGGAGTTTTATCTATGAATCTATCTCGCAAGTGGCTCAGCGAGTTTGTCACCGTTGACGCCAATGATAAAGATTTTGCTGAGGCCATGACTCTGTCCGGCTCCAAGGTGGAGCTGACCCACGACCTGGGCGGGGAGACCTCCAACGTGGTGGTGGGTCAGGTCCTGTCCATGGAGCGCCACCCCGACTCCGACCACATGTGGGTGTGCCAGATCTGTGTGGGCCAGGAGGCCCCCATCCAGATCGTCACCGGGGCCTGGAACGTCCATGTGGGCGACCTGGTCCCTGTGGCCCTGCATAAGTCCACCCTGCCCGGCGGCAAGAAGATCGAAAAGGGCAAGCTCCGGGGCGTGGAGTCCAACGGGATGCTGTGCGGCCTTGCCGAGCTGGGCCTGGACACCCGTGATTTCCCCTACGCGGTCATCACCCCCGCCGCCCTGCTGAACGACTACCATCCTCTGGACAAGAACAAGCCCTCCATCCCCGCGGACATCAAGGCCGGGGACAAGGTGTTCGGCCCGGTGGTGTGCGCCAAGGTACTGGAGGCTGCCATCCAGCCCGACGGCTCCTTCCACACCTGCCTGGACCTGGGCGGCTCCACCGCCTGCCCCGACACCCTCTGCGCCAACCTCCACGAGGGGGACCTGGTGGCTTACAACACCAAGGCCGACTTCATCTGCACCCTGGAGGACCTCCACGCCCAGCAGGCGGAGTTCCCCCACTGCATCCCCGACGGCATCTTCATTCTTCACGAGGACTGCAAGCCCGGGGACGACCTGAAGCCCGTGGTGGGTCTGGATGACCACGTGGTGGAGTTTGAGATCACCCCCAACCGCCCCGACTGTCTCTCTGTCATCGGTCTGGCCCGGGAGGCCGCCGCCACCTACGGCGTCCCCCTGCGCCTCCACCAGCCGGAGGTCAAGGGCGGGGCCGAGGGCGACCTGATGGAGCTGCTGGATGTGGAGACCCCCGCCGCCGACCTGTGCCCCCGCTACACCGCCCGGATGGTCCGCAACGTGAAGATTGTCCCCTCCCCCAAGTGGATGCGGGAGCGGCTGCGCGCCATGGGCGTGCGCCCCATCAACAACATCGTGGACATTACCAACTACGTTATGCTGGAGTATGGCCAGCCCATGCACGCCTTCGACTACCGCTATGTGAAGGGCGGTAAGATCATCGTCCGCCTGGCCGAAGAGGGCGAGGAGCTCACCACCCTGGACGGCCAGGTCCGGAAGCTCACCGCCAACCACCTGGTCATCGCCGACGATACCCGGGCCGTGGGCCTGGCGGGCATCATGGGCGGCGAGAACAGCGAGATCGCCGACGACACCGTGGACGTGGTCTTTGAGTCGGCCAACTTCGACGGCACCTGCATCCGCAAGGGCGCTCTTGCCCTGGGTATGCGTACCGAGGCTTCCGCCAAGTTTGAAAAGGGGCTGGATCCCCTAAACACCCTGCCCGCCGTGGACCGTGCCTGTGAGTTGGTGGAGCGGCTGGGCGCGGGCGAGGTCGTGGACGGCGTCATCGACATTCTGAACTACGTCCCTCAGCCCCGCACCATCCGGATGGACCCGGAGCGGGTCAATGCCCTGCTGGGCACTGATATCCCTGCCGCGGACCAATATCGGTATCTGGAGCGTGTTGGCATCGTCACCGAGGATCAAAGCTTCCCCAACAGCCCCGCCGACGTCATCATCCCCTCCTGGCGCCGCGACGTGGAGGGCATCGCCGACCTGGCCGAGGAGGTCGCCCGGTTCTACGGCTATAACAACATCCCCACCACCCTCATGCGGGGTCAGACCACCCGGGGCGGCTACTCCCCTGTTCAGGAGGTGGAGCGCACTCTGGGCCAGACCTGCCGCTCCCTGGGCTATGACGAGATCATCACTTACTCCTTCATCTCCCCCACCTACTACGACAAGATCCGCTGGGCCAAGGACGATCCCCGCCGGAACTCCATGAAAATCATGAATCCCTTGGGCGAGGACACCTCCATCATGCGCACCACGGTCCTGCCCTCCATGCTGGAAATTTTGACCCGGAATTACAACTTCCGCAACAAGTCCGCCCGCCTGTATGAGCTGGGCCGCACCTATTTCCAGCGGGAGGACGGCATGGCTGACGAGCCCAAGGTGCTCTCGGTGGGCGGTTATGGCGACGGAATGGACTTCTTCGTCCTGAAAGGCGCGGTCCAGTCCATTCTGGACTCCATCCGCATCTCTGACGCCGCCTATGAGGCGGTCCGGGACAACCCCTCCTACCACCCCGGCCGCTGCGCCCGGATCCTGGTGGGCAGCCGTGAGGTGGGCGTATTCGGCCAGATCCATCCCCTGGTGGCTCAGAACTATGGTGCGGACGCGGATCTCTACTGCGCGGAGCTGTCCTTTGACGCCCTGTGCGCCGCCAAGGGGGCCGATCCCCAGTACGTCCCCCTGCCCAAGTTCCCCGCTGTGACCCGCGACATCGCTGTGGTCTGCGGCGAGGAGATCACCGTTGGAGCCCTGGAGTCCGCCATCAAAGAGGGGGCCCACGGTCTGCTCAAGGAGGTCAAGCTGTTCGACATCTACCGGGGCAAGGGCGTGGCCGAGGGCAAAAAGTCCGTGGCCTTCAACCTGGTCCTCCGGGCTGACGACCGCTCCCTCACCGCCGAGGAGGCCGACAACGATGTAAAGGCCATTCTGGCGACCCTGGAAGCCAAGTGCGGCGCAGTGCTGCGCTGAGCGCTTCCCATCACGCCATGGACGTCTTCAACACAGGACGCGATCAATAAGACAGCCAACAGCCACAGCAAGCGAAACGATGCTGTGGCTGTTCCTATATTGTTCCCGCTGTGCGACGCTATGGGACCGGACGGACCTGCAACTATTAATTTGTGAACGGAGAGGAGCTCGTGGCAATGGAATTGCGAAAAGCAGAACCAAACGAGGCCGAAGGATGCTATCAATGCATCGAGGACGCAAGAGACTATCATCAATCTTTGGGCTTTGAGCAGTGGCGCCCTGATTATCCTACGCAGCAGACCATTCTTGAGGATATTTCTCAAAATATTGGGTACACCTTTGTCCATGAAAAGGAGCTCATCGGCTACTGCTGCATTATGATCGGTGACGAACCTGCGTATCAGACAATAGAAGGCGCATGGAAAACGGATCGTCCCTATGCCGTGGTCCACCGCATGGCCTTCCATCAAAAGGCGAGGGGCGGAGGGTTCTCCAAGGCCGCTTTTGACTTGATCAAAGCGCTGTGCCTATCCCGTCATATCAGCGCCATCAGAGTGGACACACAGGAGAAAAACACCGTCATGCAGCATATACTTCTGAGAGAAGGCTTTCAGTACTGCGGTCTTATTCAATTCGGCGGCGGGCCCAAATTGGCATACGAGTGGGATCTATAAATTCCGGTCCATCGGGGATGCAGGGAGCTGCTGTCGAAAAAGAGCCCGGGGCGATTCCCCGGGCTCTTTTCCAAAGTGTCTATCTGCGGTCCTCCAACAGCTTGTTCAGCTCCTGCATGAAGGTATTGATGTCCTTGAACTGGCGGTAGACCGAGGCAAAGCGCACATAGGCCACCTCATCCACCTTTTTCAGCCGCTCCATCACCAGCTCGCCGATCATGGCGGAGCTGACCTCCCGCTCCATCTCATTTTGAAGGACCTGTTCGATCTCTGCGACCAGTTCCTCCAGAGTATTCACCGAGACAGGGCGCTTCTCACAGGCGCGGATCAGGCCGCTCATCACCTTATTCCGGTCGAAGCTCTGGCGGCTTCCGTCTTTCTTCACCACCACCAGGGGCAGGCTCTCCATCATCTCGTATGTGGTGAACCGCTTGTGGCAGGACAGGCACTCCCGCCGGCGGCGGATGCTGGCCCCCTCATCCGCGGGCCGGGAATCCACCACCTTGCTCTCTAAATACGCACAGTAAGGACATTTCATCGCACGCTTCCTCCAGTCCAAGGATCTGTTATAGCGGTAGTGTACCACATTTTTTCTCCCTGTGGTACCCCAAAATCTGATTTTTTCTCCCTGCCGCCCCGATCTGTGCTATAATGGCCCCATCCAATTCTGAAAGGAAGCTGATCCCATGAATGAGACCCTGACCACCCTGAAAACGCGGAGGAGCATCCGCCGCTACCGCCCGGAACAGGTCCGACCCGAGACGCTGGACACCATTCTGGAGGCGGGGACCTACGCCCCCTCCGGCATGGGGAAGCAGTCCGCCGTGATGGTCGTGGTCCAGAAGCCGGACACCATTGCCCTGCTCTCCCGCCTGAACGCGGAGATCCAGGGCCGCCCCGGCACCGACCCCTTTTACGGCGCCCCCACGGTGGTCGTGGTCCTGGCTGACGGCGAGAATTACAACTGGATGCGGGACGGCGCGCTGGTCATGGGCAATCTGATGAACGCCGCCTGGTCCCTGGGGGTAGGCTCCTGCTGGATCAACCGGGCGCTGGAGCTGTTCGACCGCCCGGAGGGCAAGGAGCTGCTGGCCCGTTGGGGGCTTCCGGCCACCCTTCGCGGCGTGGGCAACTGTATCCTGGGCTATCCGGAGGGGGACGTCCCTACCCCCAAGCCCCGGAAGCCGGACTACATCGTCCGGGTCTGAGTGCTGCCGGCTCCGGGCCGTTCTGATTTTCCCTCCCGCCGCATATCACTGAACCACCGGGCCCTGTCCTCCGGACAGGGCCCGGCTTTCTTTGGAGGTGATATGCTTGTCCCTTCTCGCCCGTGCGGCCGACGCCCTGTGGAACCCCTGGCTGCTGGGGTTCTTTCTCCTCACCGGGCTGCTGCTGTCCCTGGGCTGCGGCTTTTTCCCCCTGTTCCGGGTCCGGCTGTGGCTGTCCGCCACCTTGGGCTCTCTGTTCCGTCCCCGGGACCGCCCGGTCCGGGGGATCTCCTCCCTCCAGGCCCTGAGCACCGCCCTGGCCTCCACCATCGGCACCGGCAGTATCGCCGGGGTGGCCGCGGCCATCTATCTGGGCGGCCCCGGTGCGGTATTCTGGATGTGGGTCTCCGCGCTGCTGGGCATGGCCACCAGCTGTGTGGAGAAGCTGCTGGCCGTCCGCTACCACTGCCCCTCCCCGGACGGAGGGTGGCAGGGCGGACCCATGTACTATCTGCGGGATGGGCTCCACTGCCCCGTCCTGGCCGCCTGGTTCGCCCTGGCCTGCCTCCCCGCCACCCTGGCGGGGGGTAACCTGATCCAGTCCGGCTCCATCGCCTCCGCCCTCCACGCCGCCCTGGGCTGGGACCGGCTGGCGGTGGGACTTGGCACCGCCCTGCTGGCCGGGCTTATCCTGACCGGCGGGATGGGCCGCGTGGCCCGGGTGGCCCAGCGACTGGTCCCGGCCATGGCCCTGCTCTATCTGGGCAGCGGGCTGGCCGTCCTGCTGCTCCGCCGGGAGCAGCTGCCCCGCGCCCTGGCCCTGATTTTCTCCAGCGCCCTCTCCCCTTCCGCCGCCCTGGGCGGCGGCGCGGGCTATACCCTGCTCACCGCCCTGCGCCACGGGGTGGCCCGCGGGGTATTCACCAACGAGGCTGGGCTGGGCACCTCCGCCATGGCCCACGGAGCCGCACAGGTGGACCACCCCGCCCGCCAGGGGATGTGGGGGATCTTCGAGGTGTTCTGCTCTACCCTGGTGGTGTGCACCGTCACCGCCCTGGTCATCCTGGTCAGCGGAGCCTACGACCCGGAGGCGGCCCTGGCACAGCTTCAAACAGGGGTGGTCCCAGACGCCGCTATGGGCGTCCCCCTCACCGCCCGGGCTTTCTCCTCCGTCCTGGGGCCCGCCGGGACCTGGGCGGTGTCCCTCAGCCTGATTCTCTTCGCCTTCTCCTCCATTCTGGGCTGGAGCTGCTACGGACAGCAGAGCCTCCGTTTTCTCACTGGAGGGGACCGCCTGCTCCCCACCTACCGGGCGGTGTTCCTTCTGTGCACCGTTCTGGGGGCGGTGGCAGACGTCTCGCCCCTGTGGCAGCTGGTGGACCTGTGCAACGCGCTGATGGCCCTGCCCAATCTGGCCGCCATTCTGCTGCTGGCCCCCAGGGCCCTGTCCTGTCTGGCGGAGTGGGAGCGCGCGCAGACGGCCCCCTGAACAAAAGCGGCCCCCGGACTCCTTGGCGGAGCCCGGGGGCCGCTTGCTGCTCTTCTTTGGTCAATCCCGGCGTCTGCCCAGGAACCGGAGCAGGTACAGGAACAGGTTGACGAAATCCAGATAGAGCTGGAGGGCGGCGAAGATGGACGCCTTTTCCAGCATATCGGGGTAGCCGGCGTAGTAGTGGTAAAACGCCCGGATCCGCTGGGTGTCATAGGCGGTATAGCCCAGGAACACTGCGATGCCGATGAGACAGGATATACTGTCAAAGAGGCTCAGCGCAGGGATGAACAGGCTGATCACGCCAAAAATCACCAGAAAGAGCAAACCGGAAAACAGGATCGGACGGATGCCGGAGAGGTCCCGCCCGGTCAGGCGGCCATAGGCCGCCAGTACCCCAAAATAAAGGGCGGTGGCCAGGAAGGCGAACACCAGGCTGGTCAGATCGTAGATCAGCAGATAGATGGACATGGTGAAGCCGAACAGGGCTGAAAAAATCAGGAACATAGTCCGGGCAGCGGCCACGCTCATCCGCCCGATTCTCCTGACCATCACAAAGGACAGGATCAGGGTGGCGATCAGGACGATCACTTGGACCGCGGGGATCAGGATCAGGGCATAGATCGTGGCGTTGGTGAGCCAGCACAGCACCGCCACTCCGAAGGTCACCATCAGCCCCAGGACCATCCAGAGGAAGGTACGGGCGGTGTATTCCCCCTCGCTGATTCCGTGGGCAGAGGAGCCATAGCTTCGGTCAAACTCATAGGGATCAAAACTCATACGGATACGCTCCTTTCATACGAGACAGCGTTTCTTACTTTGATTCCGGGTTGGCCCCATTATACTGGAGCGCAGGAAAAAAAGCAACTGTTTTCCCCGCTATCCGCTCAACCTCCAAAGGCCAGGCGGTAAAAATCGCTGTTCAGGATCTTCTCTGTACAGCCCAGCTTGTACTGAACGGTCCGCTTCATGGCGTCCACATAGGCCGCCTGCTCCTCCGGCGTCATAGTTCCCCCCTCCGCCGGGGTGAAGGTCTGGGTGTAGCGGTCATAAAATCCCCGGTCTGTCAGCCAGCTCCGGGAGCTGAAGATCACCAGCCCCGGCGCGTCGGACAGCAGATCCGACCCGGCCAGCATCCGGGAGTCATACTCCAAGCCCAGCAGGTTGGAGACGGTGGGCAGGATGTCCACCTGTCCGCAGGGCTTGTCCACCACCACCGGCTCCTCCATCCCGGCGGCCCACAGGATCAGAGCGCTGCGGTAGACGTCGAAGTTGACGCTCCTCTCATCCAGCCGCTCCATATCCTCCGAACTGCCAAAGCTCTGCCCGGACAGCTCCTCCAGCGTGTCCACATTGAAATAGGGGATGTGGTCGGCACAGGCCACGATCAGGGTATTGTCCAGCTCGCCCGCCTGCTCCAGTCCGTCCAGCAGAGTCTGGAGCATCCGGTCCGCCTCAATGGCGGTGGCCAGATATGCCTTTGTAGTCTCACTGTACGGCAGGGGCTCCACCAGATCCCGGTACTTCGACGCCACCCGGTTGAAGTTGTAGGGCATGTGTCCGCTGATGGTCATGTAGTACACATGGAAGGGGCTGTCCAAAGAGAGATAGTCCTCCATGCTGGTCTTGGCCACATAGACATCGGACTGGGGCCAGGCATAGGTGCTCCCGTCCGCTGTCATCTCCAGCTCCAGCCCCGTTTGGTACTGCTTCCAGGTGTAGCCCAGGTTGGTGTGGGAGGCATACCGCCCGTACATATCCTCATTTCCGTGGTAGCCCAGCACCGTATATCCCAGAGCCCCCAGCTGACGGGCCAGGCTGAAGCGGCAGTCCGTGTGCCGCACCCCGGTCTCCTTCATGGTGATGGGGTTGCCCGCCTTGGGGTACAGACCCAGCAGGTTCTGACACTCCCCGCCGGAGGTGCTGGTATAGTGCAGGGGGGTATAAAAATTGGGGAACACAAAGCCCTCATGGGTCAGCCGGTACAGGGTGGGGGTGAGCTCCGGGTCGATGGCGTAGCCGGAGAAGCCCTCGATGCTCAGCTGGATGACATTGTACCCCCGAAATCGTCCGGTGTATTCATTCTTCTTCGTCGGCGCCACACTGTCAAAGTAACGGGCCAGCCAGGCCGCGTCCTCGCTCTCCGCGCCCGCCGCCAGGGCCTCCAGATCCACCTCCATCACATTAGGGGACCGGTCCGTCTCCTCCGGCTGGGGCTGCGGCTCCTCTCCCTCCGGGGGCTGAAGCTCCGGGCCTTCCAGGCCGGAGAAGTCCTCCCCCAGATCGTTTCGGGCCGGGACCACAGCGTGCTGCACATCCAGCCGGAGCATGGTCCACAGGCCCAGCTGCTCCACCTGGTCCTCGATGTTCACATCCGAGTGATACAGCAGCCTGGGCGTCAGGTCCCCCCGCCAGGGCAGATACAGGGCCCCCACCCCCAGCAGATGGACCGCCGCCGCGCCGCACAGCAGTCCCGCCGCCCGGCGGGCCGCCCGCTCCCCATCGGGGAACAGCCGCAGGCGGAAGACCGCCGCCAGGACCGCCGGAAGGAGCATCAGGACCAGGATGGGCAGACTCTGCCAGATCCCACGCCAAGTCGCCCCCCAGTAGTCCATCAGGTCGTTGTTCACTGCCGTGTCCGCCATGCTGAACAGGGGATAGAAAGACTGCATCACCGTTTTGCAAACCAGCTCCCCGCCATAGATCAGCCCCAGCAGGCCGGCCAGCACACAGGCGATCCTCCGCCGCCACTTCCCGGGGAACAGCTCCAGTCCCGCGCCGCACACCAGCCCCGCCGCCAGGGCAAAGGCCGCGGAGATGGGGAGATACCGCAGGCTGTGCCCTGCCGCCAGGCGCAGCACCAGTTCCAGCCACAGGAACACGCCCGGAAAAAACAGCATGGTCCCCCATGCGCTCCCCTCCGCCGGCATGTGGGTCTCCCGCCGCCCGGATACACGCAGCCTGTCTAACATCATCCCGCTCCCTCCCGTACAGGCAGGGCCTTCCGGTCCGACTGTACCCCTTTTTTACAGGATTATAACATACATTTTTCCCGATTACGACATTTCCCCCTGAAATGGGCAAAAAATACCGCCTCGCATCGGACCCGTACAGGGCCCGACACGCGGCAGTATGATCACCGGTATTTCAAATCAGACGGATCACTCCGTCCACCTGGCGAGGGATCAGGTTCATCCGTTGAAGGATGGGGAGCAGAGCCTGGAACAGAAAATACAGCACCGCCGCCTTGGGCAGGATTGTCACCATATTTTTTGCCATGCTTGGGATGAACCAGCCCCAGTAGACTCCACCCCGCACGACCGTGCTCCAAATCGACCCCAGTCCTGCATTCACTAGCAGGTTGACCAGCAGATTCGCCGCCACCAAACGCACCACGGTGATCCGCCGGCGAAAAAAGCACAATGCATAGACCAGTACTCCGACCATAGTTGACAGGGTATAGCCTGGGAAAAAATCCCCGGTTGGGTGGAGGATAAAGCCCAGGATGTCCTCCACAAAGCCAAAGACCAGCCCCATCACCGGACCACACACCAGGGCGCACAGCGACCTTGAAAGGAAACCCCAAGTGAGCTTCGTGTGGGCGATGGGAATGCCAGGAATCATGGAGAGGGCCCGGGTTACCGCCACCATCAGTGCGGCAAAAACCAGCAGCTTTAGGCTGGACATGGCTGCACTGGCCTCCCGCCAGTAGGCGGGGGTAAAGGGCGTACGGTACAGGTTCAGGGGGAGATGGTTGTGTTTCATCAGCAAAAAACCTCCTTCTATGCTGTGGCAGCCCGTGTTCGGGTATGCCGCACAGAAGGAGGATCATCAAATTTTCACCCTGCCATGCGACAGCGGGATGCGGATCACCCACTGCCGCCCCCTCCCCACTGGGAGGGCGCTGTTCGTCCGGCGGACAACTCCCCGTCCCGCCGGCACTGAAGGTCCCACAAAGGGACCTGCACAGGTGACCCTACTCTGCCAGCTGTCAGTTTACTCCTTTCTCCTCCAAAAAGCAAGACAAACGGTATATTTTTTCAAAAAAGTTCCTCTATCCTTGCCCAACGTCAAAACTTGTGGTATCCTTTTGTGCGGGATTCCGGAAGGAGGTACATCCATGAAACAGCTCCAACCCTCTGAAACGCTTCCAGTCGGCCTTCTGCTGGCTCTGGCCGGCGGTCTGCTGGACGGGTACAGCTATCTCAACCGCGGCCAGGTCTTTGCCACCGCGGAGACCGGCAACATCGTCCTGATGGGGATCAACCTGGCCCAGGGGCAGCTGGACCAAGCCCTGCACTATCTGCTCCCCATTCTGGCCTTCGCCCTGGGGGTTCTGGCGGCGGAGCAGCTCCGGCGCAGATTTGGGGACAGTACCCGCCTCCACTGGCGGCTGCCCCTTCTGCTGGCCGAGTGTGGCGCCATCCTGCTGGTCTCCTGCCTGCCCTGCGGCCCACTGGACCCCCTGGCCAACATCATCATCTCCTTCACCAGCGCCCTCCAGGTGGAGTCCTTCCGAAAGTTTCAGGGCTGCGGCTGCGTCACCACGATGTGTACTGGCAATCTGCGCAGCGGGACGGAGCATCTGTTCCACTGGTTCTTCCACCGGGAGGGGACCGCACTGGAGAAGGTCCGGGTCTACTATGGACTGATTGGTTCCTTCATCGCCGGGGCGGTGCTCAGCGGCCTGCTCACCCCTCTGTTTGCCGGCCGGACCATCCTGGCCGCCCTCGTCCCCCTGCTGTCCGCCTTCCTCATCATGCTCCGTGGGGAAAAACGTGTATAACCCCCCTCCGTCTTCCCATCCAGGTCCCATTTTGATCAGAAAGCGCTGGGCAAAACCGCCCCATTTACGGTTTTGTCCAGCGCTTTTTTCTTCTTTTCCTGTTTGACAGAACTCTGCCCGCCGCCGGAAGCCCCGGGACGCTCCCTTAGCGCGGCGTCAGACCCTCTCCCCCACGATCTTTTGATAGTTGGCCTGGTCGGTGTCCCCCTCCGTGCTGATGCACAGCACCCGGGAGCTCTCGTTCAGCCCCAGGGACCACCGCAGGTCCTCCAGCTTCTCCTCATGCAGAATGGCGGACAGGACACCCACGCCCACCGCCCCCGACTCGCCGGACACCACTGCCGGGTCCCCCGGCTCCGGCCGGCCCAGCAGGCGCATCCCCATGGCGGAGTACTCGTCCGAGCAGGACAGGAAGGCCGCCGCGCCGGGGCTGATGATCTCCCAGCTGATGGTGCACGGCTCGCCGCAGCAGAGCCCGGCCATCATGCTGTTCATCTCCCCGGTGACCGGATGGATCTTCCCATCCGCCGCCCGGGCGCTCCGGTACAGGCAGTCCGCCCGGTCAGGCTCCACGATGCAGGTGATGGGGCAGTCCTTCCCAAGGCGCGCGGCAAAGCTGCCCAGTATGGCCCCCGCGAAGCTGCCCACTCCGGCCTGGAGGAACAGGTGGGTGGGCATCTGTCCGCCCAAGTCCTCCAGCTGCTGGAACAGCTCCCAGGCGATGGTGGTGTAGCCCTCCATGATCCAGGCGGGGATCTCCTCGTAGCCCGGCCAGGCGGTATCCTGCACCAGGATCCAGCCGTGCTCCTTCCCCATCCGGTCAGCCAGCCGCACCGCGTCGTCATAGTTCAGGTCGGTGATCTCCGCCTGGGCCCCCTGGGCCCGGATGTTGTCCAGCCGCTCCCGGGCACTGCCCTTGGGCATATAGACTACCGATTTGTGGCCCAGCTGCCGAGCCGCCCAGGCCACGCCCCTTCCGTGGTTGCCGTCCGTAGCAGTGACAAAGGTGAGCTCTCCCAGCTTCTCCCGGACCTCCGGCGCCATCAGGGCCTCAAAGGTGAGCTTCTCCTCCGGCCAGCCCAGCCGCTGCCCCAGGCAGCGGGCCATGGCATAGCTACCGCCCAGGGCCTTGAAGGCGTTCAGGCCGAACCGCCTGGACTCGTCCTTCACCAGCACCTGAGCCACGCCCAGCCTTTGGGCCAGATGGTCCAGAGAGACCAGGGGCGTAGGCGCATAGCCCGGGATCGTCTGATGAAAGCGGCTGGCCCGCTCCAGCGCCCCGCCGTCGGTCATGGAGAGGGCCGTGTTCGGGATCTCTCCCTTTTGATTGATATAATAGTTCAGTGCCATGCTCATTCCTCCCCGTCCAGGACCGCCACCGCCCGAATGGGGGAGCCGTCCGCATCCTGATACCGCAGGGGCAGGGCAAACAGCGTGAACAGCCCATCTCCGATCTGGTCCAGATTGGCCAGATTCTCCATGACCACCAGGTCGTGATCCTGGAACAGACGCCGGTGGATACTCAGGTAGGCGTCAGCAATGGGGTCCACCCCGATGGTATCCAAGCCCACGCCCTTTTTCCCGCTCTGGAGCAGGTAGTCCACGATCCCCTGATCGATACAGGGATAGTCCCCAAAATAGCGTTCTGTCCCCCAGTACCTGCCCCATCCGGTGTGAAACAGCAGAAATTCCGCCTGGTCTGCCAGGGGGCGCACCCGCTCCACTGCGGAGAAGGGGACGCGCTCTCCCTCCCTCAGCTCTGGACAGTGGATCACCAGCGCCCGTCCGATGAACTGTTCCACCGGAAACTGATCCAGCGTGGTCCGTCCCGCAAACAGATGGGCCGGCGGATCCATGTGGGTCCCGGTGTGGGAGTACATGGTCAGCAGAGTCTCTTGAAAGCCATCCCGCTCATAGGTGTTGGCAGGCTGGAGCCTGGGAGGCTCTGTGCCGGGGTAGACCGGCATTTCCCGGGAAATCAGGTGTGTCAGGTCCATGCATCTCATGGTATCTCCTCCATTTCTTTGCCCGACGCCTCGATTATATCATATCTGCCGCCTGGACACCACCCACTTCACACAAAAATGCTGTGCCGGAGCACAGCATTTTTGTCATCGCATCCATTATTTTACCACTACGTTTTCCCCGCCCAGACGCTCCTTCAGGTCCTCCACCAGGGCGGGATGGATCTGGCACCGGGTGCCCACACGCTTTTTGCAGTCCTCGAAATAGAGCACCGCCTGGCTCTCCCCTGGGAAGAAGGACAGGGCCAGCTTCACCTTCCGCAGCCGCGGGTCCTCCCGGGAGGGCAGGCGGAGGTACAGCCGCTGTCCGGCTGGCTGAGCCTTCCCATCCAGGTCCCCCAGGGGGCGGATGGCGTCCACCATGAGCTGGGGCTCCTTCTCATCCCGCACAGAGATCTTTCCATTGACCAGGATGGCGCTGTTTTCCCGGATGTATCCCCCGCTCTCATTGAGCACCCGGGAGAAGCACAGCAGCTCTATGGAGGCGGTGTCGTCCTCCAGATCCACATAGGCCATGAGGGTGTTGTTCCGGGTGGTGCGGGTCTTGTAGGTAGAGATCACCCCGGCCACGGCGACCTGCTCCCCGTCCCGATAGCGGGCAGGGCCGTCCTCCCGGCTGAAATCGCTCAGAATGGAGCCGATGGTCACCGCTCCCACCGCCCGGGCCGCCTCCCGATAGGCGTCCATGGGGTGGCCAGACAGGTACAGGCCGGTGACCTCCTTTTCCATCGTCATCCGCTCCTGGGGGCTGTACTCCGGAATGTCCGGCAGATGGAGGGCGGGCAGGGCGGCCTGCTCCTCGCCTCCCCCCATCCCGAACAGGTCCAGCTGGCCCTCCAGGTTCCGCTTCCGGCTGGCGGCAAGGCCGTCCAGCACCTGTCCAAAGACCTCCATCAGCTGGGAGCGCCGACAGCCCATCCGGTCGAAGGAACCGGACTTGATCAGGCTCTCCAGCACCCGCCGGTTCAGGTCCCGGTCGAACATCCGGTCGCAGAAGTCCATAAAATCTGTAAAGGGTCCGCCCTTGCTCCGCTCCTCCAGCAGGCCGTTGATCACATTTCGGCCCACCCCTTTCAGGGCCACCAGGCCGAAGCGGATCCCCCCATCTGAGACGGTAAAGTCCGCCTGGGACTCGTTCACGTCCGGCGGCAGCAGCTCGATGCCGCACTCCCTGCATTCGGCGATGTACTCCGCCACCTTCTCGCTGGAGTCCAGCACGGAGGTGAGCAGAGCGGCCATATACTCCTTGGGGTGGTGGTATTTGAACCACGCCGTCTGATAGGCCACCACGGCATAGCACACGGCGTGGGCCTTGTTGAAGGCGTACTCGGCGAAGGCGTCGATCTCCTCATAGATGGCCTTGGCGGCGTCCTCCGGGATGCCGTTGGTGATACAGCCCGCGATCCCCCGGGACGGGTCCCCATAGATGAAAAACTGCCGCTCCCGCTCGATCTCCTTGCGCTTTTTCTTGCTCATGGCCCGGCGGACCATATCGGCCTGTCCCAGGGAGTAGCCGGCCAGCTGCTGGAAAATCTGGAGCACCTGCTCCTGATAGACGATGCACCCATAGGTGTTGGACAGGATGGGCTTGAGGGCCGGGTGCTTATAGGTGATCTTTCCCGGGTTCTGCTTGCAGGCGATGAACCGGGGGATGGAGTCCATGGGGCCTGGGCGGTACAGAGCGATGATGGCGGTGATGTCCTCGATGGTCTGGGGCTTCAGGCCCACACACACGCCGGTCATGCCGGCGGACTCCATCTGGAACACGCCCGAGGTCTTTCCCTCCCCCAGCATGGCCATCACGGCGGGATCATTTTCCTGAATATCAGCAAGGGTAAAGCCAGACTCTTTTTCACGCACCATGCGCACCGCGTCGTCCAGGATGGTCAGGTTCCGCAGGCCCAAGAAGTCCATTTTCAGCAGGCCCAGCTCCTCCAGCGTGGTCATAATGTACTGAGTGACCGGCAGGCCGTCATTGGTCGCCAGGGGCACATAGTCCACCACCGGCCGGTTGGTGATGACCACGCCGGCGGCGTGGGTGGAGGTGTTCCGGGGCATCCCCTCGATGGCCCGGGCGGTGTCGATCAGCTTGCGCACCTGGGGATCCCCGTCATAGGAATCCTTCAGCTGCTTGGACAGCTTCAGGGCATCCTCCAGGGTGATATGGAGGGCCCCCGGCCCGCTGGGGATCTGCTTGGCGATGGCGTCCACATCGGCATAGGGCATATTCAGCACCCGCCCTACGTCCCGCACCGCCCCGCGGGCCGCCATGGTGCCGAAGGTGACGATCTGGGCCACATGGTCGCTGCCGTATTTTCTGTTGACATAGTCAATGACCTCCTGCCGCCTGCGGATGCAGAAGTCGATGTCAATATCAGGCATGGAAACGCGGTCCGGATTGAGGAACCGCTCGAAGTACAGGCCATATTTTATGGGATCCAGGTCGGTGATATTCAAACAGTAGGACACCATGGAACCCGCCGCCGAACCGCGCCCCGGTCCCACCGGGATCCCGTTTCCCTTCGCGTACGCGATGAAGTCAGACACAATGAGGAAGTAGTCCACAAAGCCCATCTTCTTGATCATGCCCATCTCATATTCCAGCTGCTTCCGGTACTGCTCCGGCTGCCCCGGATACCGCCGGGCAAAGCCCTTCCAGCACAGGTCCCGGAAGTAGGCCTCCCCGTCGTCATAGCCCTCCGGCAGCTGGAAGTGGGGCAGATGGTATTTGCCGAACTCAAACTCCACATTGCACAGCTCCGCGATGCGGGCGGTGTTCTCCAGCGCCTCAGGAGCATTGGGGAAGAGCTCCGCCATCTCCGCCTCGCTCTTGACATAGAACTCCTGGGTCTCAAACTTCATCCGCCCGGGATCGTCCAGCGTCTTGCCCATCTGGATGCACATGAGGATGTCCTGCATCTCCGCATCCTCCCGCCGGAGGTAGTGGGCGTCGTTGGTGGCGATCAGGTTGATTCCTGTCTCCTCATGGAGGCGCAGCAGGCCCCCGTTTACCTGCCGCTGGACCGGGATGCCGTGGTCCTGGAGCTCCAGATAGTAGCCGTCCTCCCCAAACAGCTCCCGCATCTCCAGGGCGGCCTCCTTTGCCTTCTCATAGTCCCCCGCCATCAGCAGCTTGGGGACCTCTCCCCCCAGGCAGGCGGAGCAGGCGATCAGTCCGCCGCAGTGCTCCCGCAGCAGGTCCAGGTCGATGCGCGGCTTAATGTAAAAGCCCTCCAGAAACGCCTGGGAGACCATGTAGGACAGATTGCGGTAGCCCTCTTCGTTCCGGCACAGGAGCACCAGGTGGGAGAAGGCGGCGTCAAACTCGTGGACCTTCTGAAAGCGGGTGCGGCCCCGGGGGGCCACATAGACCTCGCAGCCGATGATGGGCTTGATCCCCGCCTCCCGGCAGGCCCTGTAAAAGTCGATTGCCCCGTACATGACGCCGTGATCGGTGATGGCTACCGCGTCCTGCCCCAGCTCCTTCACCCGCCCCACCAGCTTTTTGATCCGGCAGGCTCCGTCCAGAAGGGAAAATTCCGTATGCAGATGTAGATGGACAAAGGACATGGTGCAGTTCTCCTTCCCCCCGCAGCGGCAGACGCCGCCTATCGCTGTAAAGGTATATTCCTGTCTATTGTTTGAGAATCATTTATTTTTCCGTCGTCCGGCCGCCAGCTGGCACAGCCGTACCAGAAGATACCCCAGGGCGGCCCCCAGGAAATTCAAAATGGAGTCGTCCACATCGGCGGCCCCGGTGGCGGTGACCCACTGGAGCCACTCCACCCCCACCGCAGTCAGAGCGCACAGGGGCAGGCAGGCCCAGAAATGCCGCATGGTCCGGAACAGGACAGGCAGCAGCATCCCCAGGGGGACCATGATGACCACGTTGCCCAGCAGATTCATGATGCTCACCGGACTGCCGGTGTTGTGGTAAAACCGCACATAGCTGCGGATGGTGTGGAAGGGCTCCAGATTGACGCTTCCGCCCCACACACGGTCCAGCTGGAACAGCCCTCCGAAGAACAGAAGGACCGAAAGAATGGCCAGATAATAGAGGAATAGGGCCCAAAGTGCCCCCCGCAGATACCGGCCTCTCGCTCCCCGGGGCAGGGACCGGAGCCGCAGGGCCACCCCTATCCCCGCTAAAAGCACGGTGCCCGCCGGGACCGCCGCCTGGAGGAGCATATCCAACTGGCCGCCCAGAAGCAGCCACACCAGATTGACCAGTATCGCCGCTGAATAGCAAAGGATGTAAAGCATCTTCCCTTTATATATCCTCCACCTGACCGCCCAACTCCACCAGCTTCCGCAGCCGGTGGTTCAGGGCAGATTTTGTCACCGGGGGACTGCACTGCTCCGCCAGCTGGGCCAAGGTGTCCTCCGGGTGGGCCGCCCGGAGCCGGGCTGCCTCCTGAAGCTTGTCCGGGAGGGTCTCCAGCCTGCCGGAGCGCTCCAGCCGCCGGATGGCCTCCAGCTGTCCCTGGGCGGCCTCCACCACCTTGTCCAGATTGGCGGCGTCGCAGTTCACCCGGCGGTTCACGCTCCCCCGCAGGTCCTTCTCCAGCTTGGCTGTCATCACGTCCATGGCAGCCACCGGCGCGCCGATGGCGGTAAGAAAGTCCTCGATGTACTCGCTCTGCTTGAAATAGATCACGGAGTTTCCCTTCCGGTCGGCGTCCTTGGGGGCGAACTCCTCCTCCCGCAACAGGGCCAGCATCTCCCGGCTGACGCTGCGGTGGGAGGTGGCCAGCTCCAGGTGGTAGCCCTTCCGGGGGTCGGTCACCGAGCCGCCGGACAGGAAGGCCCCCCGGAAGAAGGCCGCCCGGCAGCAGGGCTCCTCCAGGGCCGCGAAGTTGATATGCAGCGCCAGGGCCTCCGGGTCCACCCCATAGGTCTGGTGGATGAGCCGCAGCTTGTCCGGCGCCTGGATGGAAAACACCCGCTTGCCCTCCCCCTCCGGAAGCCGGTCAAAGGACAGGCGGAACGCCTTTCGGAACAGTGCGGGCAGCCGCTGGGCAAAGGCCTCGTGCTCTGTAACGATGCGTATCTCACTGCCGCAGAAGGTATTGCAGTACAGCAGCACCCCGTATGCCTCCGCCTGGGCACAGCATTTCCGGCTCAGCCCCGCCCGGCACAGCTCATTTTTTACCTCTCCGCCAAAGGTCATGCCCTCACTCCTCAATGATATAGCGCTCCTTCCCCCGGAAGATCCGCACCGCCCGCTGGCGGTAGATCTCCAGCACCGCCGCTGCCAGCTTGTCCGGGTCATGCCGGGCAAAGTTGCCTCCCTCCGAGGCCACCGGCCGCTCCACCAGCTCCAGGCCCATGGCGGCGACCCGCTCCCGGTCCACCGCCAAGGGCACGGCGTCCTCCGCCCGGTACCGCTCCACCAGTCCCGCCTGGACCGGGGCCGAATTGGCCAGGCACAGGTCCACCAAGCCGGGAGCCCCGTGGTTCATCAGCGCCTCCAGGTGGTCGCCGGCGGTGTAGCCCTCCGTCTCTCCGTCCTGGGTCATAATGTTGCATACATAGATCTTCAGGGCGTCCGACTGGGCGATGGCCTCTGGCACCCCCTCCACCAGCAGATTGGGGATCACGCTGGTGTAGAGGCTCCCCGGCCCCAGCAGGATCAGGTCCGCCTCCCGGATGGCCTCCAGCGCGGAGGGCAGGGCCCTGGGCCGCTCCGGGATCAGGGCCACATGGTGGATCCGGCAGTCCTGCTGCTTTTTGAAGTCATAGATCTTGGACTCCCCCACCACCCGGGTGCCGTTCTCAAAGACAGCCTCCAGCTGTACATCGGCGCTGGTCACCGGGATCACCCGGCCGGTGATGGCCAGCACCTGGCTCATCTGAGAGACCGCCTCCTCAAAGGAGCCGGTCACCCCGTTCAGGGCGGCCAGGATCAGGTTGCCGAAGGACTGCCCGGCCAGCGCCCCCTCAGTGAACCGGTAGGTGAGCAGCCGCTGCATGATAGGCTCCACATTGGCCAGGGACTCCATGCAGTGGCGGATGTCCCCCGGAGGGGGCATCCCCATGTCCCGGCGGAGCATCCCGGAGCCGCCTCCGTCATCCGCCACCGTCACCACCGCGGTGAGGTTCCGGGTATAGTTTTTCAGCCCCCGCAGCATGGTGGACAGGCCGGTGCCGCCGCCGATGGCGACGATGCGCGGCCCGCGCTCCCACTGCTGGCTGTTGGGAATGGGTTCCAGCATGGCATTTTCCTCCTCTTGCCGGTCAGATCCGGCCCAGGTCCCGGTGGACCTCCCCCACGGGATAGCCCTCCTGCCGGACGGCCTCCGCCAAGGCGTGGGCCACCGCCACCGAGCGGTGACGCCCCCCGGTGCAGCCCACCGCGATGGTCAGCGAGGTCTTGCCCTCCTCCACATACCGCGGCAGCAGATAGGCGACAAAGTCCATCAGGCGGCGGAGAAACTCCTGGCTCTGAGGGGCAGACAGGGCATAGTCCCGCACCCCGTCATCCAGTCCGGTGCGGGGCCGCAGCTCCGCCACATAGTAGGGGTTTGGCAGAAAGCGCACATCAAAGACCAGGTCAGCCTCCATCGGGATGCCGTGCTTGAAGCCGAAGGAGGTCACCCGCACCTCCATGGACCGCTCCGCCGGCCCCCGGGCAAACAGCTGCAGCAGCTTCGCCCGCAGCCCCCGGGCGGTGAGACCGGAGGTGTCGATGATGTGGGCCGCCCGCTCCCGCAGCGGGGACAGCATCCGCCGCTCCAGGGCGATGGCCTCCTCCAGCGAGTCGCACTCATCCGCCAGAGGATGACTGCGCCGGGTCTCCTTATACCGCTGGATGATGACCTCATCCGTAGCCTCCATAAACAGGATGCTGTACGCGCACTGCATGGCCCGCAGCCCGTCCAGAGCCTGGAACAGGCTGTCGAACCTGGTGCCGCCCCGGATGTCGGTGACCAGCACCACCCGGTCATACTCGCCGTTTCCCGCCATCCCCAGCTCGGCAAACTTAGGGATCAAGGGGGCGGGCAGGTTATCCACACAGAAAAAGCCCATGTCCTCCATGATGGAGGCGGCGCGGCTCTTTCCCGCGCCGGACAGGCCGGATATGATGACAAATTCCATTGGAACCACCTCGTCTGCCGCCCGCGGTGCGCCGGACGGCTTTTCTCTCTCTTGTTCTGCACACCGCAGGACTCACCCCAGAAGCCGCACTTCCCGCTCCAGGGTCACGCCGGTCTCCCGCAGGACCCGCTCCCGCACCTGGTCCACCAGGGCCAGCACATCGGCGCAGGTGGCCCCGCCCCGGTTGATGACAAAGCCCGCGTGCTTCTCCGACACCTGGGCCCCGCCCACGGTCAGTCCCTTCAGGCCGCACTGGTCGATGAGGGCGGCGGCAAAGTGGCCCTCCGGGCGCTTGAACATGGAGCCCGCGCTGGGATACTCCAACGGCTGCTTCTCGCCGCGGCGGCGGGCCAGCTCCTGGATCTTCTCCCGGATCTCCTCCGGGTCCCCCTGGGGCAGAGAGAACTCCGCCTTCAGAATGAGCCAGTCGGGATGCCGGGCAAAGATGCTGCTGCGGTAGCCAAACTCACACCCGGCGGCGGGGATGGTATGCTCCTCCCCCTCCCTGTCCAGATAGGTCACGGCGGTGACTGTCTGGGACAGCTCGCCCCCATAGGCCCCGGCGTTCATCATCACGCCGCCCCCCAGGGTGCCCGGGATCCCGTGGGCAAACTCCAGCCCGGCCAGCCCCCGGCCCAGGGCCGCATTGGCCAGGCGGGCCAGGGAGATACCGCTCTCCGCCCACAGGCGGCGGTTCACTTCCCGGGTCTGATCCAGGCCGCACAGCTTCACCACAAAGCCCCGGTACCCCTCGTCCGGCACCAGCAGATTGGAGCCGTTGCCCAGAAAGAAGGGCCGGATGTCCAGCTCCCGGGCCGCCCTCACCGCCGCCTTTGCCTCCCCCGCCGTCCGGGGCAGTGCCATCAGAGCGGCCGGGCCGCCGATCCGGAAGGTGGTATGCCGGGACATGGGCTCCTCATTCCGCACTTCCAGTGTACCGCACCGCTGGGCCAGCAGGGCGGCCAATGCTTCAAATCGATCCATATTTCCTCCTGATCCTCAGGTCAAATTCTAGGTATCATGTTATTATAGCAAATTCCTGAAAAAAATAGAATAGGGGAAACAGAAAATGTCCGCGGGTCCGCCGCAAAAGAGCTTCCGCCCCATTTGCAGGCCGCACTCCCCGGCGCCCCGCTCCTGTCCCCGGATCGGACAGACTGTGCCCGGCAAAGCCGGCCGTCACAGTGGGCGGCCGGCTTTGCCGGGCACACGAAAATCTTTTGTCACACCATGTCGCACAGCAGGGCGGCCCCCACCACGCCGGCGTCGTTGCCCAGGCTGGCCTTCACCAGCTTGGGCGGATTGTCTTTGTCGAAGCAGCCCCGGTGGAACCGCTCCCGCAGGGGATCCAGCAGCAGATCGTCATCCGCCGCACTGATCCCCCCGCCCAGGCAGATCACCTCTGGGAACAGTACATTGGCCAAGTTGACCAGGCCCACGGAAAGGCCATCCAGATAGCGGTCCAGCCCACGGCAGGCTGCGGCGTCCCCCTGGCGGGCCGCCTGAAACACCATTCGGCCATCCACACGCGCCTTCTCCCCTCCGCACAGCTGCCACAGGGCGCTGTCCGGGCTCTGCTCCATCTCCTCCCGGGCCATGCGGATCAGCGCTGTGGCGGAGCCGTACTGCTCCCAGCAGCCCCGGTTCCCGCAGCCGCAGAGCTGTCCCCCCGGGTGGATCACCATGTGTCCCGCTTCCATGCCTGCGCCGCCGAAGCCGGTGTACAGCTTGCCGCCCCGGACCATGCCGCTGCCGATCCCGGTCCCCAGGGTGACCACCACCGCGGGGTCACAGCCCCGGGCCGAACCGGCCCAGAACTCCCCAATGGCCGCACAGTCAGCGTCGTTGCCCAGATAGAGGGGCAGCTCCAGCTCCCGCTGGAACAGCGCCCGGAGCGGGGTATTCCGGAAGGGCATATTGGGCGTTTTGACCACCACGCCCGCCCGGTTGTCCACCAGGCCGGGCAGGCCCGCCCCCACTGCCTGGAGCTGAGAGACCGGGCAGCCGCCCTCCTCTGCCGCCTGCCGGGCCAGACGGGCCAGACGGGCGGACAGTTCCTCCGCAGTCCAGCTCCGGTCCACCGGACAGGCGGCCTTGTGGAGGATCTTCCCCTCCCGGTCCACCAGTCCGGCCACCAGATTGGTGCCGCCTACGTCAAGTCCGATATACATCCGCCCCGTCCTCCTCTTCCGACAGCTTTTTGAAGTGCTCGTCCATCCGGCGGGTCAGCTCCAGGGCTGCGTTGTGGCCCATCTTCCGGTTCCGGTTGTTGATGGCGGCCACCTCCACGATACTGGCCAGGTTCCGGCCCGGCTTCACCGGGATGGTGATGGAGGGGACCGACACCCCCAGGATCTCCGTCACCGCGCCCTCCAGGCCCAGCCGGTCATAGACCGCGTGGTCATCCCAGGGCTCCAGATTGATGACCATGTCGATCTCCTGAGAGATCTTGATGGCGCTCATACCGAACAGCTGGCGCACATCCACCACGCCGATGCCCCGCAGCTCCATGTAGTGGCGGATCAGCTCCGGGGCGGTGGCCACCAGCGTACCGTGGTTGGTCTGCTTGATCTCCACCGCGTCGTCGGCGATGATGCGGTGGCCCCGCTGGATCAGTTCGATGGCCACCTCGCTTTTGCCCACACCGGACTCCCCCTGGAACAGAACGCCCTCGCCGTAGATCTCCATCATCACACCAGAACGGGTGATCTGTGGCGCCAAATAGTTGTAGAGGCTGCCGATGAGGGCGCTCATAAAGGCGGAGGTATGGGCCTGGGTGCGCAGCACCGTCCGGTCGTGCTTCTCCGCCATCTCCATACACTCCGGGCAGGGCTCCAGGCCTCGGGTCAGGATCAGCGCTGGGACCGAATACTCCAGCATCTGGTCAAAGCGCTCCCGCCGCAGGTCCGCGTCCATCTGCTCCAGAAAGGTGGTCTCCGCCAGCCCGATGACGACCAGGCGACGGGGATCAAAATGTTCAAAAAAGCCGGTCAGAGGCAGGCCCGGACGGTTCACGTCCAGAGTGGTCAGGGGAATGGATGCGTAATTGGCCCCGGGATGCAGGATCTCCAGGCCGAACTCCTGAATGATCTCCCCCAGCTTCACGCTGTTGCTGTGATCTGACATTGGCGCTCCTCCATTCATCAATAGAAGTAACGAGACTGTGTTCAGTATATCCCATCCCCATCCATTTCGCAAGCGGCGGCGGCCCCAAATTCTTCTTTCCTCCGCCCCCGCCGGCCCGAAATCAGTCCATCAGAAAAAATTTTTGTTATTTTTCAAAAACTCCTTGCTTTTTTCTGAAATATCTGCTATGATGTCAGACGATGCTTCATCGAAAGCGAACTCTCATAGCGAGGAGGTAAGCAACATGGCCAAATGCGAATTCTGCGACAAGGGCGTCACCTTCGGCATCCAGGTCTCCCACTCCCACCGCCGTTCCAACCGTACCTGGAAGCCCAACGTGAAGCGCGTGAAGGCGATCGTGAAGGGTACTCCCACTCACGTGTACGTCTGCACCAGATGCCTCCGTTCCGGTAAGGTCACCCGCGCTGTGTGATCGGTATATGGCAAGATGAAATCCCCTGTGCTGCGGCACAGGGGATTTTCTCATATCTGTGGTCCCTCAGGCGGCTCAGGGCCGCACCACCACCTTGAGCACGCCATCCTCCTTGGCCTCGAAAAGCCGGTAGGCCTCCATCACGTCCGCCAGCGGATAGGTGTGGGTGATCAGCGGCTCCGTATCCAGCTGCCCGGCCGCGATCAGACCCAGGATCTCCCCACAGCGGCAGGCGTCCACGCCGCCGGTCTTGAAGGTCAGATTCTTGCCGTACATCTCGGGCAGAGGCAGGCTCTGGCTCTCTTCGTACATAGCAGCCACCACCACGATGCCGCTGGGCCGGGCCGCCTGCCACGCTGTTTGGAAGGTATCCGGGCCGCCCGCAGCCTCAATGACCACGTCCGCGCCGCGTCCCCCGGTCAGCGCCCGGACCCGTTCCAGGGCCTCCTCCCCCGGCTCCAGGGCCAGGTCCGCCCACCCCCGGGACAGGGCCAGCGCGCGCCGGGCCGGATCGGGCTCCACCGTTATGATGCAGGCAGGCCGGTACAGGCGGGCGCACATCATAGTACACAGGCCGGTAGGGCCGGCGCCCAGAACAGCCACCGTGTCCCCCTCCCGGATCTCACCAAGCTGGGCCGCCCAGAAGCCGGTGGAAAGGATGTCGCCGGTGAACAGGGCCTGGCGGTCGGTGACGCCATCCGGGATCCGGGTCAAACCGTTGTCCGCGTAGGGCACCCGGACATACTCCGCCTGTCCCCCGTCGATGCGGCAGCCCAGAGCCCAGCCTCCGGCGGGATCGGTGCAGTTATTGACCGCCCCCCGCTGGCAGAAGAAGCACGTCCCGCAGAAGGTCTCCACATTGACGGCCACCCGGTCGCCGGGGGCCACTCGGGTCACCTGTGGGCCCACCTGCTCCACAACGCCCACCATCTCATGTCCTACGATGATCCCGGGCTTTGCCCGGGGCACGAAGCCGCCTTTTATATGCAGGTCACTGGAACAGATGGAGGTCAGCGTCACTCGCACCACCGCATCCCTTGGGTCCAGGATCTCCGGGACCGGGCGCTCTTCCAGGGCAAAGCACCCCTTTTCCCGATAGACCACAGCCCGCATCATGTTCTCCATTTCAAACCGCTCCTCTCTTCCCGGTGGGGAGCCATGCGCCGGCACAGCCCCCTGTTTTGTGCAGTGTACCACAACCTGCCGTCTCTGGCAAGCACACCGCTGTCCGCCGATTCTTCCGCCTGGTTTTGTTGATAAAACAGCCGATTTATGGTACAATGACGGAACAGAAAAGACGTTGATCCAGATCCCGCCGCTTTTGGAGGTCCCCATGTTTGTCAAAAACCCGGAATATTTTCTCACCATCGTCAAGGAGCGCAGCATCTCCAGGGCCGCCGACCGCCTCTACCTCTCCCAGCCATACCTCAGCCAGTATCTGGCCAAGCTGGAGGCCAACCTGGGGGTGACTCTGCTGGACCGCTCCCACACCCCGCTCCAGCTCACTGCGGCGGGGGAGCTGTTCCACGCCTATCTGGAGCGTCAGGGCTATCTGGACCGGCAGCTGGAGAGCGACCTGCGGGCCCTCCAGACCCAGAAGCGGCAGCAGCTGCGCATCGGGGTATCCACCTGGCGGGGCTCCACCCTTCTGCCGGACATCCTCCCCACCTTCGTGCGCCAGGATCCGGACGTCCAGGTGGTCCTCCATGAGGCTCCGGTCCCCCAGCTTGGAGACCTGGCCGCCAGCAGCGTCACCGACTTCTGCCTCATGCACATCCCCAGCGACCTGACCAACCTGAGCTATGAGCTGGTGATGCACGAGCGCATCCTTCTCATCAGCCACCGGGACCACCCCCTGGCCCAGGGGCTGGACAGCCCCTGCTCCGCCCCCCTCCCCTTCGGTGACCTGCGCCGCCTGGAGCATGAGCGCATCATCATGCTTCCGGAGGACTGGCGTCTGTCCAAGCTGCTGTACAACACCTTCAGCGTCCAGAGCGTGGAGCCGCTGAATATCCTCACCACCACCAACAACACCACCGCCATCAACCTGGTGGCGGAGAACATGGGCTTCACCTTCCTGCCGGAGAGCGGCATCCACCGTACCCCCTATCTGGACCGGCTCTCCTTCTTTACCGTGGGCACCCCGCCCCTCACCAGCCCCCTGGCGGTGGTCTATAAGAAAAACAGCTTCCTCTCCCCCGCCGCCCGCACCTTCATGGACCTGATCAAGGAGTATTACCGCCAATTTGACCGGGGTTCCGCCCTCTCCGACTCTTGACGGCAGGAAAAAGCTATGCTACACTAAGAGCAATTAAAAGCTATACGACTGACGGAAGTGGAGCGACCACATGGAGTATAGCGGGCGGACCCTCCGCCTTTATGCCGACCGTCTGGGCGCACGGAATCAAACCCGTTGCGCTCTTTTTTTATCAAAAGGGCGCCCAACACTGAAAAGGAGACGTGGTAAAGATGAAAACTGATATTGAGATCGCCCAGAGCACCCAAATGCAGCACATCGCGGACATCGCAAGGACCGCCGGTGTGGACGAGGAGTACCTGGAGTTTTACGGAAAGTACAAGGCCAAGATCGACTACCGCCTGCTCCAGGAGAGCAAGGCCCCCAATGGCAAGCTGATCCTGGTCACCGCCATCAACCCCACCCCCGCCGGAGAGGGCAAGACCACCACCACCGTGGGTCTGGCCGACGGGATGCGCCGCCTGGGCAAGAACGCCCTGGTGGCCCTGCGGGAGCCCTCCCTCGGCCCTGTATTCGGCGTGAAGGGGGGCGCCGCTGGCGGCGGCTACGCCCAGGTCGTCCCTATGGAGGACATCAACCTCCACTTCACCGGCGACTTCCATGCCATCGGTGCGGCCAATAACCTGCTGGCCGCCATGCTGGACAATCACATCCAGCAGGGTAACGCCCTGGGCATCGACGTCAAGCGCATCACCTGGAAGCGGTGCGTGGACATGAACGACCGCCAACTCCGCAACGTGATTGACGGCTTGGGCGGCCGGATGCAGGGCGTCCCCCGGGAGGACGGCTTTGACATCACTGTGGCCAGTGAGGTCATGGCGGTGCTGTGCCTGGCCTCCTCCATCACCGACCTGAAGGAGCGACTGAGCCGCATCATCGTGGGCTACACCTATGACGAAAAGCCGGTCACCGCCGGCGATCTGAAGGCCGCCGGGGCCATGGCCGCCCTGCTGAAGGACGCCCTGAAGCCCAACCTGGTCCAGACTCTGGAGGGCACCCCTGCCTTCATCCACGGCGGCCCCTTTGCCAATATCGCCCACGGCTGCAACTCTGTGATGGCCACCCGGATGGCTTTGAAGCTGGGGGACTACGCCGTCACCGAGGCCGGCTTCGGCGCCGACCTGGGCGCTGAGAAGTTCCTGGACATCAAATGCCGCATGGCCGGCCTCACCCCCGACGCGGTGGTGCTGGTAGCCACCGTCCGGGCCCTGAAGCACCACGGGGGCGCATCCAAGGCGGAACTGAACCAGGAGGACCTCGCCGCCCTGGAGCGGGGCCTGCCCAATCTCCTGCGCCATGTGGAGAACATCACCCAGGTGTATGGCCTGCCCTGCGTGGTGGCCATCAACCGCTTCCCCACCGACACTGAGGCCGAGCTGAAGCTGGTGGAGGATCAATGCCGCGCCCTGGGGGTCAATGTGGCCCTGTCCGAGGTGTGGGCCAAGGGCGGCGAGGGCGGCATCGCCCTGGCCGAGGAGGTCATCCGTCTGTGTGAGGCGGAGAACCACTTCCGCTTTGCCTATGAACTGGAGCAGCCCATTGAGGACAAGCTGGCCGCCATCGTGAAAAAGGTCTATCACGGCGACGGCGTGGTCCTCACGCCCGCCGCCAAAAAGCAGGTCAAGCAGCTCACCGAGCTGGGCTGCGGCGATCTGCCCATCTGCATGGCCAAGACGCAGTATTCCTTCTCTGATGACCAGAGCCTTCTGGGCGCCCCTGACGGTTTTACTGTCACAGTCCGGAATATAAAGGTGTCCGCCGGCGCCGGCTTCCTGGTGGCCCTCACTGGGGACATCATGACCATGCCCGGTCTGCCCAAGGTCCCCGCCGCTGAAAAGATCGATGTGGACGAAAACGGCAAGATCACCGGACTGTTCTGACCCTTCCTGATCAATCCCCCGCCCGCACCGGAGAGCCTCCGGTGCGGGCGCTTTCTCTTTTCTCCCGGCGGTGGAAGGCTGATGATCCGGTACAGCAGCCCCAGCTGGGGGCGGCTTTTTCAGCTGTTCGCCTCCGCACACAGCACTCGCTGGACGATGATCCGCCTCCTCCTTGCATTTTTTTGGAATCTCTGATACAATGAACTTACTTAAAATACCGCCTGGAAAGACCTGCTAACAAAAGTCAAGTAGAAATTTCAGGTTTTGGGAGCAGCGAAAAAGGCAACACAAAATCAAGCCGCTGAGCAACTCAAAATCGAAACGGCGGCCAGCCAGATGGTATAGCGCAGGGAAATCAGTCGTGTTCCAGGGAATCCAAATAGGCTTTCACAGAAGCGTAGTAGATACGCAAGAACTTGTTGGCGGATGCCATCATGTAGACACGGTATGGCTTGCCCTCAGAGCGT
>ERZ836441.62-NODE-62-length-118099-cov-19.284352_pt1 | contig 118099 bp, 91 predicted proteins | sample MGYA00519686_ERZ836441 | MGnify/ENA primary metagenome ERZ836441 (study PRJEB31850, sample SAMEA3708800) | human gut metagenome | biome: human gut; feature: human-associated habitat; material: faeces | place: China | collected 2014 ...
GATTGCGAGTGCAAAGTTACTGCTTTTCGAGCCCCTTGTCAAGTGCCCGTGACCCATGAAACGCCGAAGTGCGCAGCGGCAGGCGTTTCAACAACCCGATTTTTCAATGGTTTAATGGTAAATGTTAAAAAAGGTTAAGAGTGAACGGGCACCTGTAGAAGTACCGAGCGCGGCTGTACCGATCGTTGCCGGTTATAGGCTGAGGGGGAGTGTGGTGTGGCAGGGATGAAAGACGAGACGGCACACCTTATGGGCGTACCGTCGGGATGGGTATAGGTGAAAGCTGTGCAGGAAGACCTCGTGACCGGTGCGGGGTGGACGGTGGTAGTCCGGGGACCGAAGAACCGAGTGTCGCACCCTGGCGGGTCAGGGTTCGTTGAGACGTGCGCGCAGGGCGCGGCGGGCGTTGAGGATTCGGCTTTTCACTATGCCTGGTTGGAGATTCAGTTTCTTTGCGATTTCAGCGTAGCTGTATCCTTCTATGAGCATAGTGAAAGGTACGGCCTGCGCCTGGGGCAGCGAAGCAATTATCTGTGAAATCTGGTTAGCGCTGTACACGTCATCGGGGGCGGGCGCAGTGCTCAATACAGGAATCTGGACGAGTTGATCTTGATCAACAGCCTGGTCGATGACGGCCAGCGTGCGCTTTGAGCTCCGGCAGTTGTTGAGGAAAGTGTTGCGCATGATGGTCATAATCCAACCTGAGAAGTTCGCCTTCTCCACGAAGGTTTCTTCGGCGTGCAGTGCTTTGAGTGTGGTGTCCTGCACGAGGTCGGAGGCTTCATGGGGGTTGGATGTGAGTTTAAGGGCAAAGGAGCGCAGGCTCTGCTGTGCCTGCACTACCTGGCTTGTAAACTCGTTGGCAGTAGGTTTCATTCTACGGTTAGCTAAATTAATAGCCGGGGTCATTCTTTTCGGAGAAGGCTTGGGTCAGTGATTAACTGAGCGGTTCTCATGTGCAAAGGTAGTGTGTTTTTTTGGAACGCGAAAATTTTTGCGGATATTTTACGAAAATTTAATTTTCCGGCTGGTCGGTTTTCTGGACGAGAACGAGCTGAATGCGTGTTTCGGTGGCGTTGAGGACGGTGAAGCGCAGTGGGCCGATGTCGACGGGGATGCCTTTGCGTGGGAAGGCTTCGAGGGTGTGGAGGAGGTACCCGGCCAGGGTGTGGTACTGGTCGTCTTCGGGGATGTCGAGGTCGAGTTCTTCGTTGAGGCGCTCGATCTCGGCTCGGCCGGAAATTTCGTAGTCGCCGTCGGGGAGGCGGCGGTAGTCGAGGCGCTTGCGGTCGTGCTCGTCTTCAATCTCGCCGAAGATTTCTTCGACGAGGTCTTCGAGGGTGACGAGTCCGGCGGTGCCGCCGAATTCGTCGACTATGATGGTCATGGACTTCTTCTGTGCGAGCATGCGCTGCATGATGGTGTTGGCGAGCATGCTCTCCGGGGCGAACAGGACGGGCTTGATGCGTGTGCGCCAGTCGGTGTCGGGATGGAAGAGTTCGGAGACGTGTATGTAACCGACGATGTCGTCGATGTCCTGGCGGTAAACGACGATTTTGCTGAGTCCGGTGGTGATGAATGTGTGTATTAGCTGGTGGCGGGTGGTGGTCTGGAGGTTTATGGCGGAGATTTCGTTGCGCGGGGTCATGCACTCGCCGGCCTGGGTGGTCTTGAAGTCGAGTGCGTTCTGGAAGATCTTGACTTCGTTCTCAACCTGGCGGCGGTCGGGTGTCTGGTCGATGGTCTGCTGTATGTAGTCGTCAATCTGCTCGATGGTGAGTTTCCGGGTATCGGTGGTTTTCTGGTGTATTCCGAACAGGCGCATGAGTCCGCAGGACAGGGCGCTGGTCAGCCAGGAGACGGGATAGAGTATCCAGTATATCAGCCAAAGGGGGAATGCGACGAGGCGCATTGTGAAGTTGGGGTTGATGCGGAAAATGGTCTTGGGGAAGAATTCGCCGGTGACGAGGATGATGAGGGTGGAGATGAGGGTATTGCAGATGAGCAGGAGTGCCTCGGAGCCGGGGAACCATTTCTGCAGTATGGGGTTGAGAATTACGGAGATGGCGATGCCGTAGATGACAAGGGCGATGTTGTTGCCGACCAGCAGCGTGGAAATGAACATGTCGGCGCGGTGCGCGAAGCCCTGGAGGATGCGGGAGACGAGTCCGCGGCGTGTGGCGTCAATCTTGATGCGCACTTTGTCGGACTGTACGAATGCGATCTCGGCTCCGGAGAAGAGCCCGGAGAAGAGTATTGCTATGATGGTGATGGCTATTGCGACGGCGAGATCCATATATTATTATATGTGTATGGTTACTGTGTGGTCCTGGACGCCTGGTCCATTGGCACCTGTCGGAAGACGGTCTGCCCGACGGCTCCTGCCGAAGCGGGTGCTCCTGCCGGGACGCCGGGCATGGCGGCGGAGGCGGGGTTTAGGGGGAAGATGCCTTTGGGCTTGACGATGGTATATTTGGAAAGTCGGTCGTCGGAGCGGAAGCCGTCGCCTTCAAGCATGTGGGTGGCGTTCTCGATGTGGATGAATCGGGAGGTATAGAGGAGGTGCCGTCGCTCGTCCCAGAAGAGCTGCTCGGTCTGGAAGAGGTCTTTGGGGACGCGTGTTATCTCCACCCGGCCGTCGAGGCGCCAGAGGCGCTGGTTCTTGTAGTATATGGCTGAATCTGCGGCGACGGTGGCGATGACGTTGCCGTAGGGATCGAGTCGGCGGAGATAGAGACCGTCGGGGAATCGCCAGTAAGGTGTGTCGGCCTGTTCGTAGACGAACCAGAGGGGAGAGACGATGCGGTACTGGACTATGCCGGAGTCGGAGATGAGGGTGTTGACGTTGACGGTGCGCATGGTGGGGAGAGTGCGCGCGTCGAGGTTGCTCTGGTCAATCTTGCGCTCCCGCCGGCACGAGGCCAGGGGCAGGATCAGCAGTGCGAGCAGAGCGGCGAGTGGGAGCAGGCGTGGGGATGTGTGCCGGCCGGGAATCAACGGATCTTGCGTTTCCAGAACCAGACTTCGTTGAAGTTGACTCCGAGGGTTATGTTGAGGTAATTTTCGGACACAAGTTTCTGGGGCGACGCCTGGCGGTGCTTCCATTCGAATCCGAGGTTGATGAGGGTGCGGCCTTCGGGAGTGGGAAGGCCGAAGCCGGCGGTGATGCCGTATTCCTTGACTTTGTTGCCGTTGATTTTGAGGTAGTCGTTGACGTAGTAGGCGCCGAGGCGGTAGATGATTTTCTTGAGGTACGAGCCGCGGATCTTGGGAGTGTACTCGGCTCCGAGGCCCACGCGCCAGCGGTTGTTGAAGTCCATGCCGGAGAAGAGGACTTTGCCGTCGGCGTCGAGCAGTGGCTCGTACTTGGCCTTTGCCCAGTCCTGGTATAGGAAGTCGGCCTCGACCTGGAAGTGGGATGTGCGGTCGTGGGAGTATGCGATGCCGGCGCCGATGGTGTTGGGGCGGTAGTAGCGGCCTCCCATGTGCTGGTATCCTACGGTGTCGGGCTTGGTGGTGGAGGAAGTGATGTTCTGGAATGTGGCCCAGGTGGTGCCATGCATCGACATCTTGGGAGAGTATATGAGTCCGAGGGTTATCTTGGATGTGCGGTGCCAGCGCCTGGAGTACTGGAGTCCGAGAGTGATGTCGAAGTCGCGTATCTGCATTACGTGCTCGAACAGGGAGCTTGTCTCGCCCTGGGGTATGGCGTAGAGGGAGTTGGTGATGGTGCCGAAGTTGTAGTATAGATTGGCCCCGAGGCTGAATCCGAACCACTGTGTGGCCACTCCGGCGTATGCCTGGTTGATGCCGCCTATGCCCTGGTTCTGGCGAGTGCCATGTGCGATGTCGGAACCGAAGGCGTAACCGACCGAGGAATAGGGTATGAGACCCAGTGAGCCGCCGAAGTGGCTTGAGAAGGGGAACTGCATGGTGACGTAGTCGAGGCCGCCGCCGGTGCGCCGTTCGGACTGGTCGCCTTCCTTGTTCCAGAGTATGGAGAGGTCGGCGCCCATGTCGAACAGGAACGTAAGGGAGTCGATGGAGGCGTACGAGGCGGGGTTCATGGCGTTGATCTGCCGGCCGGAGTTCTGTGCGATTCCGACCCCTCCCATCTGCCGCTGCATGGAGGTGGCGCGGTCGTTGAGAATGCCGTATCCGTACATGGAATAAGGCGTGACGACGTTCTGTGCGCGCATGGCGGGCATGGCGGCGCAGATGGCGATGAGCAGGGCCGCGAGGGCGGTGTGTGTCTTATGCAAGATTGTCATTGTAGCGTAGTATGCGTATTAGGCCGTAGGGCACGAGGTGGGGGAGGCAGAGTGGGTCGAGGTCGGAGAGTAGTCGGGTGTCGAGGAGTGCCTGCGCGTCGCCGCCGGTGAGGATGAGCCGAGCGCCGGGATGGAGGCGGCAGGCGGCGGCATGGCTGGCGCGGATCTGGTCGGCGAGGCCGCGCACGGCTCCGGAGCGTATGGCGCCGGCGGTGTCGGCGGGGAAGGGTGGGAGGTCTTCGGTGCCGGTCCAGCTGATTTCGGGCAGGCGGGAGGTGTAGGCGTGGAGGGCGCGCATGCGCATGGCCACGCCTGGGGCGATTGTGCCGCCAATGTAGGCGGGGTCGGGAGAGAGCAGGTCGCAGGTGAGAGCGGAGCCGCAGTCGGCGACGAGGGCTGCCCGGCCTGGACAGAGCGCGGCTGCTCCGACGGCGGCGGCGAGACGGTCGGCGCCGAGAGTGCCGGGGGTGGCGTAATGGTTGGCCACTGGCACGGGAGTGGAATGGGTGACGACCAGCAGACGGTCGGCGCACAGGCGGCGCAGGCTCTCGACAAAGCGGACGTCTATTCCGGCCACGGAGGCGTAGGCGGCGCCGTCGATGTCACATTCCCCTGCCAGACCGACGATGGCGTCGAGGTCGGGCGCGGGAGTGACGACGGAGCGCAGCAGCCGGTCTTCGTGGTCGAAGATGGTATATTTTACGCGCGTGTTGCCTTGGTCGATAGCCAGCAGTATGCCCATTTATTTCTTGTGTTCGCGTTGTTCGTCTTCGTGAGCGCGGATTTTCTTCTCCTGGGCGTAGATGAGCCAGGAGGCGATAATCTGAACCATGGCTCCGGCGAGTGTGAAGAGGATGGTGTCACGAATGACGGCGAGCGGCCCTGCCAGGGGGCCGAGGTGGCCTTCCTGGTAGAACCAGAAGGCGGCTCCGATCATGAAGCAGACTCCGGCCCAGAACTCCATGCGGCGCAGTCGGCGCAGACGCACGGTTCCGGAGGAGTCCATGGCGCCGACCACTCGGGCCACTATATATAATAGTGTACCGGCGGAGTATATCCACTTGTAGGGGTCGAGGGCGTGTGCGGAGGTGAGGCCGAAAAGAGGTATGACGAGGGCGGCGCATACCAGTAGCATGCCGAGGGCTGCTACGTTCTCTGCGGCGCTCATGATCTTGCGGCGGTGAGGCGTCTTGGGGATGTTGCGGTTCTGGGCTTTGGTCATGGCGTTACTGGAGCAGGTAGACTTCTTCGTCAGGTTTCTGCATCTGGTACTGTTCGCGTGCTATGTGCTCGAGCATATCGGGCGAGGACGTGAGTTCACGGCGCTTGGCACGGTAGTAGGCGGCGGAGTCGCGGTTCACCTGTATTTCGTGCCTGAGGCCGGTGATTTCCTGCATATATGAGTAGTTGCGCGAGATGGAGACGTCGTCGTTGAGCAGCAGCAGCGCGATGACGATGCCTCCGATAAGCAGCAGTGGCACGGGGATGTGGCTGGTGAACCAGACTTTGAGTTTCTTGGCGCGTTTTCCCATGATGCGGAAAGTGCTATGGCGAGGCCGTATGCACTATTTTGCAAAATTAGCTATTTTGGCCGGAACTGAGGACTTCTGATAAGTTTTTTTAACAATTACTTGAGCAGATCCGGACGCAGACGCCGCGTTCGCTCGAGGCTCTGCTCGTATCGCCACTTGTCGATGTTGGCGGCGTGTCCGCTGAGCAGTACGGGCGGAACTTCCCAGCCGTTGTAGACGGCGGGGCGGGTATATACAGGAGCACCGAGCAAGCCGTCCTGGAAGGAGTCGGAAAGTGCGGACTGCTCGTCGCCGACAGCTCCCGGGATGAGGCGGACGATGGCGTCGGCGATGATGGCGGCGGGGAGCTCGCCGCCGGTGAGGACATAGTCGCCTATGGAAATCTCACGAGTGACGAGGTGGTCGCGGATGCGCTGGTCGATGCCCTTGTAGTGGCCGCAGAGGATGATGATGTTGTTCAGCAGGCTGAGGGAGTTGGCCATTGGCTGCGTGAGGAGCTCGCCGTCGGGAGCGGTGAAGATGACTTCGTCGTAGTCACGCTCGGCTTTCAGCGCGGAGATGCAGGCGTCGACGGGCTGTATCTGCATGACCATTCCGGCCTCGCCGCCGAAGGGGTAGTCGTCGACCTTGCGGTGCTTGTTGGTGGTGTAGTCGCGCAGGTTGTGGACGTGAATCTCGGCCAGGCCCTTCTGCCGGGCGCGCCCGAGGATGGAGCAGCCCAGGGGACCCTGGAGCATCTCGGGCATGACGGTGAGTATGTCTATACGCATGGTGCAAAGTTACTAATAAATAATGGTGCCTACAAACGTAAGCCGGGGACGCGCCTTGCGGACGCGCCCCCGGGTATAAGATGAGGGTATGGAGTGGCTTACATTTCGGGCATGTCTCCGGCGGCCTTGCCGTCGGAGCCGAGCACGTTGATGATTTTGTGCTTGTAGAGACGCTCCATCTCGTCGCGGGCGGGGCCGAGGTACTTGCGGGGGTCGAACTCGGCGGGCTTGTCGTGGAAGACCTTGCGGACGGTGGCGGTCATGGCCAGGCGGGAGTCGGAATCGATGTTGATCTTGCAGACGTCCATCTTGGCTGCCTTGCGAAGTTCCTCTTCGGGGATGCCGATGGCGTCGGGCATCTTGCCACCGTACTCGTTAATGGTGTCGACGTACTGCTGGGGCACGGAGCTGGATCCGTGGAGCACGATGGGGAAGTCGGGGAGCTTCTTCTGTACGGCCTCGAGGACATTGAAAGCCAGGGGCGGGGGCACGAGGCGGCCGGTCTTGGGGTCGCGTGTGCACTGCTCGGGCTTGAACTTGTATGCTCCGTGGCTGGTGCCGATGGAAATGGCCAGGGAGTCGACGGCAGTGCGTGCCACGAACTCGAGCACCTGCTCGGGGTCGGTATAGGTGTGGTGCTCGTGGGCCACCTCGTCCTCTACGCCGGCCAGGACACCGAGCTCACCCTCCACACTCACGTCGAACTGGTGTGCGTAGTCACAGACCTTCTTGGTCAGGGCGATGTTCTCCTCGAAGGGTAGTGCGGAGCCGTCGATCATTACCGACGAGAATCCGTGCTCAATGCAGTCCTTGCAGACCTCGAAGGTGTCCCCGTGGTCGAGGTGGAGCACGATCTGTGGGTGTTCCCAGCCAAGGGAGCGGGCATACTCCACGGCACCCTGTGCCATGTAGCGCAGTAGAATGGGGTTGGCATAGTTGCGTGCGCCCTTGCTGACCTGGAGGATGACGGGCGACTTGGTGTCAGCGGCGGCCTTGATGATGGCCTGCAGCTGTTCCATGTTGTTGAAGTTGAAGGCCGGGATGGCATAGCCGCCGTGCACAGCTTTCGCGAACATGGCCTTGGTGTTCACCAGGCCGAGCTTCTTGTAGTCTACCATGTCTGTTTCTTTTAGAGGTGTGTTCTTCTTTTATATTGTGTTATTTGTTGTAGCCACCTTTCTCTAAAGGCGTCTGCAAAGATAACAATTTTCGGGCACACGTTATTGCCCCGGGCCGATTTTTTTGCCTCATCCACGCTTTCCGCCGCAGCTGATTGAAAAAAATTTTATATTTTACAAAATTTTTTCGTCAGCTAAAATGCTGTACCCCAATTGATTAGCAAAGTAGATGAAAATATTTCTCAAAAAAATGCCTTTGCGATGATGAATATGCCCGGTTGCGGTGTTATATATAAACGAAAACAAGATGTCGAACGCATTGACCTTCAAACAGCGCCTTCTGGACCTTCAGAGCAATCTGACCAACTTCGCATTCCAGCTGACTGCCAACAAGGAGTCAGCCATGGACCTCGTGCAGGACACTACCCTTAAAGTCCTGGACAACGAATCCAAGTACGTGGAGAACGTCAACTTCAAGGGATGGGTGTTCACCATCATGCGCAACATCTTCATCAACAACTACCGCCGCAAGGTGCGCTCGGCCACGATTATCGACACCACGGAGGACTTCTACCACCTGAACCTGTCGCAGGAGAGTGGCTTCGAGACTCCGGAGGGTTCTTTCGCCGCCAAGGAAATCTCGGCCGTGATCAACGATTTCTCGCAGGAATACAAGGTGCCTTTCACCATGTACATCGAGGGCTACAAGTACTCCGAAATCGCCGAGAAGCTCCAGCTTCCGCTTGGCACTGTCAAGAGCCGCATCTTCTTCGCCCGCAAGCGCCTCCAGAAAGAGCTCCGCGACTACAAGGACTGACATACACGCAACCGACGGCGCGACTGCGGGCCAAAACATCCAAGTTTCCGACACGACATCACCCCACACGACCGCACCGTGCGCCGCACACGATAAGCAAGCGCGTCCCTAACAGAATCGGGACGCGCTTTTAGCATATGTGCACCTGCTGAACATTCAGGAACCTCCGACACCCAGCACGTGGTTGTAGCAGCCGGAGAACTCGCAAAAGCCATCGTATGGGCAACGTTCACATAGAAATGGCCAATGAGCTCGGCACCCACCTGGAGGCTCATGCCGGCGTCCAAGCGCTTGTTGAACTTGGCGCGGTCTCTTTGTCGCGGAAATTGAACTGCCTTCCCTTGCTGTTGCCGCAGACCTGCGGTGACGGAAAGACTTCGTTGTGAGGCGAATGGCTCCGTCCAGGAACCAGCCCTGTGTGGCCGATTTGAGGCCGAACTCGCCCTTGACGCCCACGTAGAAGCCGGTGCGCGTACATTCCGATTCATCGAACACTGGCCGGGAGCGGCTGACGCCGGCTTAGACGCCGCCGCGCAGCTGCCGCACCTTCATCGGTCAAGTAGCCAGGGTCAGAAAAGAGGAAAAGTGGCGGAAGTGTTGACGTACTTGGCCTCGAACTCCTGGTTGGTCATGCAGAACATCATGATGCCCTGAACGAGGGTGAGGATGTTCCAGATGCCGCAGGTGACCAGGCTCAGGACGATGGTGATGATGCCTGCGGCGACCTTGCCGCAGTAGAAGTACTGTATGCCAAGTCCGCCGATCAGGATGGCAAGGAGGGCGGCCACGCCACGGCTCTTGCCGCCGGGACCGGCGGCGAAGGCGTCGTTGGCGAGCCACTGCTGTCCAGGCTGCCCGTAATAGCCGGGAGCCGGAGCGGGCTGCACGGGGGCGCCGCAGCGGGGACACTGCATCCGGCCCGGCTGAAGGGGCTGCCCGCAGTTGGAACAGTTGGTGGGTTGCTGTGCGTACATTATGTAGGTAGGGATGGTCGATGGTTATCGTGTGGATGACATGAAGGTGTAGGTGGTGCCTGTGGAGGCGTTGCGGAAGGTGCCTTTGAGCACCAGGGGGCTGACGCCGCCGAAATGGCCGGTCCAGTATTCCACGGGCTTGTTGTCGCGGAAGGCGGTCATCTTGACTCGGCCGGTGTCGTCGACCTCGCCCTCCAAGACAACGTAGGTGGCAGGGACATCGCCCTGCTGACGCATGGTGGACTCGTACCAGTAGCTGCCGGCGACGGTGCCGTCCGGCTCGACCTTGAGATCTATGCCGATAGAGAACTTGCCGTTGACCTTGCCGTAGAACATCCATGAGCCGGCGAGGCTCTCGCGCATTCCCTCGATAGGGACGGTGTTGACGTCGTCCGCCTCGACGGTTGCCGGTGTGGCCGTGGCGGGCGCGGTACCCTGCTCCACAGCTGTGACGCCGATGTCCTCGGCCGCGCCTATGTTGTCAGCAGGGCCTGGCGCCACGGAGACCTGCTCGGTGTATTCCTCGACGGGAAAGTCCTCCTTAGCCTTGCGGCTGAAGTATAATATGGCCCATGTGATCAGGCCGGCGACAAGGGCCGTCATCACGCATATGATCACGAGCATGTTGACCGATACCTGGCTGTGCCTCTCCTTCTCTTCGGACACGGGTACTTCGACGCGCTTCCGGGTGGGCACGGAGGCGATGTCGGGCACCACGCTCACAGCGGTGACTGCCTCAGGCGCGGACTCGGGCATGGGGAATTGGCTGTCGCGGCACATAGGGACTATTACCTCTCCGCACACCTCGCAGACCGTGGCGCCTGGCATGAGCATCTCGCCGCAGCGTGGGCAGGGGATGCCACCCTCGGCGGACTCGTGGGCACGCGAAACGACTATAGGCTTGACGGTGAGCTCGTCGGTGACGGCAGGCAGTGCCGCCTCGGGGCCTGCCACTCGAGTGGCAGGCCCCAGGGGGGTGCCGCACCCCGGACATTCCGCCTCGGGGCCTTGCAGCTTCGCGCCGCATATCTTGCAATGATATTGCATATCGGTTAGTTCGTCTGCCGGGAACGGGACCTATGGCTCCGCAATTCCCATTGCAACTTGCAAATATAGTGACATTCCGGGAATTCGCGGCAAGACCCTCTTGGCTTTAACCTTATTTAACATTCCTATTCCCTGTAATAGAGACGTTTGACGCGCGGGGAGACGCTGGTGAGAATCTCGTATGGGATGGTGCCGATGGCCTCGGAGAGCCGTTCCACAGGCGTGTCCGGGCCGAAGACCTCGACCGTGTCGCCGACTCGGCAGGTGATGCCGGTGACATCGATCATGCACTGGTCCATGCAGACGTTGCCTATTGTGGGAGCCCAGCGACCGTTAACCTTTACTCGGACGGCGCCATTGCCGAAATGGCGGCAGAAGCCGTCGGCGTATCCGATAGGCAGCGTTGCGACGAGGCTTGGCATGTCGACCAGTCCCTTGCGGCCGTAGCCCACTGCCTCGCCGGGTGCCACCTTGCGCAGCGAGATGATGACGGTGCGCAGACGCGCCACCGGCTCCAGGGGGTTCTCCACCGGCGCCGGCAGGGTATTGATGCCGTACAGGCCGATGCCCAGCCGCACCATGTCGTAGGCATACCGGGGGAAGCGGACAATGCCGGCCGAGTTGAGGATGTGGCGCATGAAGCGATACGGCAGCCGGGCGGCCATGTAGCCGGTCATCTGCTCGAAGGTGCCAATCTGGCCCAGGGTGTACCGGTCCATGTCGAGGCAGTCGGCGGTGGCCAGGTGGGAGAAGACACTGGCGGCGCGCACGTTGGCCTGTCCGGCCAGCACCTGGCACAGCTCCCCGAGTCCGGCCAGCTCGAAGCCGGTGCGGTGCATGCCCGTGTCGAGCTTGATGTGCACCGGGTAGTCGCCTACGCCGTTGGCCCGGGCGGCGGCTATGACGTCCTGGAGCATATGCATGGAGTATATCTCTGGCTCCAGGCGGTTGGCGAACATGGAGCGGTAGTTCACGGCCTTTGGATTCATGACCATTATGGGCATGGTGATTCCGCGGCGGCGGAGCTCCAGCCCCTCGTCGAGCACGGCCACGGCCAGGTAGTCGGCGCCGACGTCCTGGAGGGTGCGAGCTATCTCGTAGCTGCCCATGCCGTAGGCGGATGCCTTTACCATGGCGGTGATTCGCGTTCCTTCCGGCAGGCGACGCTTATAGGCGGAGTAATTGCGGCTCAGGGCGGCGAGGTTGACCTCCAGCACAGTCTCGTGCTTACGGGCGGCGAGCATCTCGGCGACCTGTTCGAGTCCGTCGCCAGGCGTACCCTTTATCATCACGTACTCGCCGGAGAAGTCGTCGACGGAGAGGGAGCTGAGCAGCGCGTCGGCCGAGGCGAAGACCTGCGAGCCTTCGGGGAGGAGAGGGGCATTGGCCTGCATGCCTGGCCCGACGGCCACCAGGCGCTCCACGCCGGTGTGGCGCAGCAGGTCTGCCAGGCGGCTATAGTCGTCGGCGGAGGCGCCCTGCAGGTCGCCGAGCATAAGCGTGAGGCGCTGCTGGCGCGACGAATGGCGCCGCATGAAGTCGAGTGCGGCCGGCAGCGACGACATGTCGGCACAGTAGCCGTCCACTGCCACGGTGCAGCCGTTGACGCCCTCCACCACGTCCAGGCGGGTGCTCACGGGCCTCAGCGCCGCGAGGGCGGGAGCTGTCTTCTCGGGTCCGTAGCCGAGGGCCTCGAGGGCTGCAAGGACGGCGACAGCATCCTCCACCATGTTCGGGTCGGAGAAAGGTATGTCGTAGGTCTCGCCATTGCCCAAGGTCAGGCGAGTGGCGTCGGCAAAACGTTCTTCCTTACTTATATATATATATGCGGCGGGGTCCTTTCGGCTCCACCAGATGCGGCGCCCCGTGGCAACGGCCTCGATGGCGTCGGCCAGCACACGGTTGTCGCCGTTGTAGACGACCGTTCCGGCATCGCGGGCCATAAGGGCTTTTTCCCTGGCCTTCTCGGATGTGGAGGCGAACCCCTCGGCGTGCGTGGAGTCGTCGAGCGAGGTGTACACGGCCACGTCGGGGCGGACCATCTCGGCCAGCTGCCGCATCTCCCCCGCCTGGGAGATGCCAGCCTCGATGATGGCCACACTGGCGTCCGCAGGCACCTGCCAGAGCGACAGCGGCACGCCTGTCTGTGAATTGAAGCTGCGGGGCGAACGGAAGATGCCACCGGCGCCTTCTATCTGCGCCAGGGCCTGGTAGAGCATCTCCTTGGCGATGGTCTTGCCGCGGCTGCCGCACACGGCCACCGAGCGGCCCCGGAAGCCAGGCCCTGGGCGGCCGACGGCCTGCAGGGCCGCGAGCGCGTCGGGCACCTGGAGCAGTACAGCGTCGCCGAGGCCGCGCATCGACTCCGGCACGCGCTCCACCACGAAGAGCCGCACTCCCCTGTCATATAAGGAGCGGAGATAGAAATGCCCGTCACCGGTGTGGGTGTGGAGAGCGAAGAAGAGAGTCCCGTCGGGGTCGGCCAGGGAACGCGAGTCAGTGAGCAGACGCTCCACCAGTCGCTCCTGCGCGTCGGCCCGCACCTCCACGCCCATGCGGCGCCCGATTTCCATGAGATTCACTGCCATATCGGTCATGCGTGTTTACAAGTGCAAAAGTACAAAAATCCCCCCGACCCTCAAAACCCCGCCACTCCCACCCACCCGGCTGCCAGCGCATCCCATGACGGCGCACACGCCTGGAATTTGCATTAATTTTTATTTTATTTTAACATTTAAAGGGTTTAATTGTTAAATTTGCATTAAAAAAGTGATTTTTCAGGGGCAAACCTATTGACAAGCGCAGTTTTGTGCTTAACTTTGCAGCGGTTTTCGGACCGACACAACAATTGTTTTATTATAAAAGTCAAGACACAATGAAGAAAGTAGCACTTTCCCTCGTAGCTCTGTTCGCCCTTGCTATGGTTTCCTGCAACGGCAACAAGGAGAACACCACCGAAGCTCCCGCAACCGACAGCCCCGTTGTTGAGGCTCCCGCCGACAGCGTTCCCGCTGAGGAGGCTCCCGCAACCGACACCCCCGCTGTTGAGGCTCCCGCCGACAGCGCCAACGTTCAGAAGTAATCTGACCCTAACGCAAATAACTGACGCGACTTCCGCACGGAAGCCGCGTCAGCTATTTTTATGCACCACCCAATCCCCTCAGCGGCATGGCCGAGTCAACCAACAAGCACTTGGCCGCGTTATTAAAATGATACCGGGCGCCGCTTACTTGCAGCACTCCCCTATCGGAAAACACACTGACACTTAATCGAAAACAGCTATGAAAACAGCAACACGACAACTCAAGACATTCTGGTGGATACCCCTGCTCACCGGTATCGTCTGCCTGGGCCTGGGCATCTGGGAACTGCTCGTGCCCAGGGAAGCCATCCCCGTGCTCGCCGTCGTCTTCGGGGCCTGCCTCTGCCTGGCCGGCACGCTCAACATCGTACTGGGGAGCACCACACGCGGCTCGTCGCCCGTATGGGGCTGGAGCCTGGCGCTTGGAATCATCGAAATCATCGGCGGCGTGTGGATGCTCACACTTCCAATGCCCGAAATGGTAATCTCCTTCGTGCTCATCGTCGGCTTCATGGTGATCGTGGGCGCCATCAACGCCTGCGTGGAATCGTTCACGCTGGCCGCCAACAACGGCTGGTGGGTGTTCTGGTCAGTGCTCCTGCTGCTTGCCAGCATCGTACTGATACTGATCATGTTCTCCAACCCCCTGGCTTACGGCGTGGCATCGTGGATATGCCTGGGGTGCGCACTGATTACATTCGGCACCTACCGCATCGGCCTGGCCTTCACCCTGCGCAAGTGGACTAAGAATATTGATTCCGACATCGACCTGTTAATCTAAGACCGCTAAAGTAGCTATGATAGCTATTATAGCTATCATAGCTATTAGCCGCTTGCCCCCAGCAATGGAACAGACACCCGTTCCTGCCCGATACCGGCCGAAGAGTTACGGCCTGTTCGTGGTCTTTATCGCCATCATCGGCGCCTTTTCGTCGCTGGTCAACGATATGTACCTGCCCACCATCCCGGCCATGATGCGCGAGTTCCACACCACGCCGTCAATGACGCAGATGGGCCTGAGCATGGCAATGCTCGGCATGGGCATAGGGTCGGTGCTGTGGGGCTCGCTGAGCGACCATTTCGGGCGCAAGCCGATACTCATCATCTCGCTGCTGATATTCGCCCTCTCCACCGGCGTGGCCCTGCTGTCGCCCGATATCACCTTCTTCGTGGCCGTGCGCCTGGTGCAGGGCTTCGGTGCCGGAGGTGCCATGGTGCTCTCCACCTCCATCCCGGCCGACGTCTTCGCAGGGCGTCAGTTGGGCAAGCTCATGGGCATCGTCGGCGCCATCAACGGCATAGCACCGGCAGCAGGGCCCCTGTTGGGCGGCTTCCTGGCCGACCGCGTGGGCTGGCGCGGCATCTTCGTGGTGTTGCTCGCCATCGGCATAGGCATGACCATCTGGACCACACGCACCAACGAGACGCTTCCTCCCGCCCGCCGCATAGCCGCGCGGCGACTGAGCGACTACCTGAAATCCTACCGCACCATGCTCCTCAACGGCCGCTTTATGATTTACGTCATCATCAAGGCATTGGGCATCGCCCTTTTGTACGCCTATATCTCCTCCGGCCCCTTCATCATCCAGGACCATTACCACTTCTCAGCGCTGACGTTCGGCATCATCTTCGGAGCTAACGCCCTGGCAATCGCCGCCGGAACCATGCTCGCTCCCCGCTTCCGCATAATGAAGCAGGCCATGGTGGTCGGCACCGTCGGCATGTTCCTCCTCTCGCTGGGCATGGCTGCGGTGATGTGGTATGAACTCCCCTTCTGGGCCTACGAGCTTGTGGCCGTGCCTCTGGTGCTCTGCCTGGGCATGATATTCTCCAGCGCTAACACCTTGGCCATGGACGTGGGCCGCGCCGACGCAGGCACCTCGTCAGCCATACTCGGAGTGGTGAAATACATCCTGGCGGCCATAGTATCGCCCCTGTGCGGACTCGGCAACCTGATGCACTCGTCGGCCGTGGTGGTCATCGTCACCGCCGCCATCGCCCTGCTGTTCGCCTTCCTTGCCTACCGCCTCTCTCCCCTGTCGGACATGGTAAAGCACTGATTCTCAGCGCCTGTACCGATTATTTCTCCGAAATTTGAATGAGGGTGTGTCATAAACCTTAATTACGACACAGCCTCTTTATATGTTGATTTTACACAGAAGACCTTTACCTCTTCTGACGAATTTACTTTACATTTACCGAATCAGTTTTCCCGTTTTGGCAGTGTTGGCAGTTTGCAGCCGTGCTATATACACACCGGAGCCGACATCATCGAGCGGGATTTGGCTCTCGCCGTAACCCTGGCACCGCAACACCTCTCTGCCATCGCTGCCATACAGCATTACCGTCCATGCACCCTCCGCTGTTATACGCAAGCTGTTGTTCTCTATTTTTATATTATCTAAAGATGTGCCAATAACTATTCGGTTGCAAATTTAATTACCCTGTTTCTATTATGCAAATATTTCTTTAATTTTTTATTGGGCTTTTCTTGCACCTGTTAGACTGAATACTTGCCGGGCGAACATAAAATAGCCCCGACAGCGAAATCGCTGCCGGGACTAAAATCATTGGCCTCTATTCCGGCCAAAGGGTCTTACTTGACAATCACCTTGACGGTGGCGTTGCGGACTGTGACCATGTATACACCACGTGCGGCGGGGATGCGGAGGGTGTCCTGGCCGTCGCCTACGTACAGGATCAGGCCTGCTGCGTTGGTGACCTTGACGGGCATTCCGGCGGTGCCGCGGATGACGATGGCGCCCTGGATGCCGGCTACCTCGACGCCCTCGGGAATGACGTTGACGGAGCTTACGTGCACGGTCTTGAGCTCGGTGGGACGGCTCTCGCCGCGGTCGTACATGGCGGTAACCTGGTATCCGAAGTCGCCGCCGTCAGGCTGCGCGTCGGTGTAGCGGGTCTCGGCCACGGGCTCGGTGTTGACACGCACGCCGTCGCGGTAGACGTTATAGCCCTTGAGCTGAAGGTCTCCGCCGGGGACGTAGCTGATGTCGTCGATGAAGAGCATGAACTTGTCCTGGCTCACTCCGTTGATGGCCATGTACTTGGCGCCTGCGGGCAGGTCGGCCGAGTAGAGGGTCCACTCCTTGGAGATGTTGTTGAAGGCCTTGGCCTCCTTGAAGGAGGCGGGGTCGGTGTCGGTGGTGGAGTACATGATGCGGAAGCTCTCCAGGTACTGCTGGTCGTAGCTGCGCGCCCGCAGGCTGACGGTCTGCGCCTTGCCGCTGAGCTCGGGCGAGATGGCCCAGTCGTCGCTCTTGGAAGCGTCCTTTGCGTATACGCTGATGAGCATCTGGCTGCCGGAGTAGGGCTTCCAGGTCTCGTTGAACTGGCCGTCGTCGCCGTAGCGGAAGGTGAAGAAGCCAACTGCGGCTCCCTGGATGCCTCCGGGGAAGGTGATGCCGTTGGCGCCGCCTATCTGCTTGCCGTCGCGGTTGACAAGGGTCCACTCGCCGGCCTGGGTGGCGTTCCACGGGGTGGCTGCCTCGAAGCCCTCGGTGACGGGATCGAGATCGGAGCCGCCGAGCTGCGGCGCGCCCCAGGTCAGCACGGCAGCATTCTTCTCACTGTTCTCCTCGGCATTGAATGCGGTGGGAACGGGGAAGTTGGACTTGATCACGGACACGGTCTTCTCATCGGACATGTTATCGTCGACATCCATATCCTTGTCGTAGCTGAGCTCGGCCATGAACATGGCCTGGTCAGGATCGACGGTCGTGAAGGTGGCGGGGATGGTGTAGATGGCGGAAGAGCCGGAAGCGAGGGTCTCGTTCACCTCCTTCTGCATGAACACCTTGCCGTCGCGGTAGAGGTCGATGCGGAAGTCCCTGGCGTCATTGTCGCCGTTGTTCTCGACCTTGACTGTGAAGGCCACCTCCTGGTTGGCGTTTGCGGCGGCGGGGGCGGAGAAGTCGCCGATGGCCAGGTTGTCGGCCAGCTGCTCGGCGATGCGGAAGTTGTCGAACAGGGAGTAGACGTAGGTACGGGTGGTGGCCGTCATGGCCAGCTGTACGGTCTTGCCCTTGAGCTCGGTCAGTGGCACGGTTACCTTGTTCCAGCCCGGGGTGGCACAGTCGCTCACCTTGGCGGTGTGGATGGTGCGGAATCCGGTGCCGTCGTTGTAGAGGAGCGAGTACTCGTTGTCGTCGGGGGCGTTGCCGGTGATGTTGTATGTGAAGAAAGTCAGGACGGGCCTGCGCATCTTCGTCATGTCGATCTTGGCGAAGGACATGAGGCCCTTGGCGCCCTGGTTCTGCGCCTGCATGCCCACCATGCCGCCGTCGCGGTCATAGCTCTGGAGGTCGGAGAAGCTGTTGTCGCCGTAGAGGTGCCACTCGGCGTCGCCACTGAGACGGAGAACGCCTACGGGGTGTACGGCGCGTCCGCCGGCGAAGGACTCGACGAGGGGCACGCTGTGAGCGTTACCGCAGGCGATGGGATAGGAGGATTGTGCGGCGCCGTCGCCACCCTCGGTCCTGGCGGTTACGGACACCACGAGGAACTCTGGCTTGGACGGGTCGGAGATGGCGTAGTCGAAGGTGATGGTGTTGGCCTTGAGGTCCTTGGCCACGTCCTTCACCGTGTACTCGTTGATGCGGTATGCTACGTCGTAGGTCACGTTGTCGGGATTGAGGGCGTTGCCCATCTCGTCGGTGGCGGGAGCCTCCCAGGTCAGGGTCACCTTGCCGTTGTTCTCCCAGCCGGCGACGTTGCGGGTCAGGCCGGGCTTGCGGATGCCGATGAAGTCTTCGATGACGAGTTCCTTGCCGCGGCCCGCCTCGTTGTAGGCCACGATGGAGTAGATGTAGTTGCGGCCGCGCTGGCCCACCATGTCGGTGCAGTGGATGGGGGTGCCAGGGCGCGGATTGGAATAGGTGACCACGAGGGTGTCGCCGCGCATCACCTCGAGCTTGCTGATGCTCTCGAGCCCGGTGCCGTCGGCACGCAGGGTCGGGGTGGTGAAGGTGATGTCGACGTTCGACGGATCGTCGTACGAGGACTGTATCCTGGCCTCGGTGACATAGTCGGGCGCGAGCACGGAGACGGGTTCGGAGACGCTGACGTCGCGCAGGCTGAGGCGGTGGCCTTCGGGACCGGTGACGGCGTGCAGGCCGAAGTAGTAGTCGCCCTCGGCATCTACGCGCACATAGTCGCCAATGCGTACCCAGTCGGGAGAGCAGACCTCGATGGTGTCGGCCACCAGAGTGGTCATGCCGGCCACGGTGGGCTGCCGGCCCAGGAGGATGCGCATCTTTTCGGGGGGATTATAAGCCGATATCAGGTTGCTGAGGGTGTAGTTGATGCGGTAAAGGTGCTCTTTGTCCATCTTGACGGGCGGGGAGATGAGCCAGTCGTCCTTGCGCTGGGAGGCGCTCCAGATGCTGAGGTACTGGTGTCCGTATATGGAGTCGAAGTACCAGGTATCCTTGTCGCCGTTGGCATCGATGATGGTGAAGGCGTCGAGGCGCTTGTGGTCGGCGAAGTCCTCCTCCCAGGGAGCCAGGATGTGGCCCATGGTGCGGGTGTTGCTGAGACCGGCATCACCCTCGGCCACGCCTCCGTAGACTGCCTGCACGCCATAATAATAGGTGGCGAGCTGCTCGCCGGGCGTGAAGTTGTCGACGAAGACGGTGTCGCGGAGCTCGTCGGCCACGAGCACGCTGTCGGGCATGCGGGTGACCTTGTAGGAGATGTATGCGGTGTCCATGGGCGCGCCGCTGGCCGAGAGGGCCACAGGGGTCCAGCTGACGGTGAACTTGCCCTCCTCGTATGTCATCCCGGGCGCGGGCTTGCCGGGCTTCTCGAAACCGAGGGCGGCCTCCAGTCGTGCCCAGCGGCTCGGTCCGGCGGCGTTCTCCGTCTTGACGGAGAACTTGTAGGTGCCGGGGCCGGGAATGCTGACGTCCACGTCCTGGGTGGTGCCGTAGGAGGTGGTGCCGGTGGCTACCTGCCTGCCGTTGGCAAGGATGGTGTAGGTAAGCGAGCCGGAGCCGTCGTTGCCGCCCCAGGTCTTGGCGGGAGCGGTGAACTTGACCTTGCCGGTGAGCGAGCCGACGGCGAAGTCGCAGCTCAGGTCCGTAGCCAGACCCGGACAGGCGGAGGTGGTGAGCTCGTCTACCCAAAGGCCGGTGCGACGCTCGCTGATGGAGTCGAGCCACAGCGGCGAGGCCACGCCGGTGGCCGGGTCTATGGTGTACATGCCCGACAGGTAGTCGCGGCTGTTGTCGTTGGCCGAGTAGTAGAGCTTCTTCGACCTGGGTTCGTAGATCATCGAGGCTCCGTTGATGATGTTGGCGTTGACGCCGGTCTTGCCCACGAAGGTGGTGTCGCCGGTGAACTTGTCGATGCGGACGAAGTTGTTGCTGTAGTCGATGCCCCAGTAGCAGTCGGGACCGGCAGCCACGGACATGAGCTGTGTGCCGTAGGCGTACTCGGGGCCGAAGAACTCCTTGGAATGCTTGTCATAGTCGATTACACCCATGGAGTAGGTGGACTTGCCGTAGTTGCGGATCACGGCGCCGATGATGCGGTCGGTCCAAGGGTCGTAGGCGGCGTCGTTGGCGAAGAGCTGGTACACGCCGTCGTAGATGGTGCCAGTGAAATTGAGTGAGTCGGCCAGGTTCCAGAGCACGGTCCAGTCTCGCATGGGGAAGTTATACGTCTGGGTGGCGTAGTAGATGTCGTCGACGGCCACGCCGCCCTTGGTGGAGTTGGGCGTCGAGCTGCCGATGCGGTGGTAGGATAACTGCGGGTCGTCGATGTCGACCCAGTAGGCTCCGGGCTCATGTAGCTTGGTGTCCTGCGGGTTGATGGCGAAGTAGATGCGCGCCTGCGGGCTGTCGGCGCGTCGCTGCACGGAGGTGGAGGTACGTACGGCCTTAGCGGCCGGCAACTGCGGGCGGACGTTGTTGCCCGCGGCCTGATGCGCCTTTTCGGCGGCTGTGGCATTGACGGCGGCGCCTGCGGCGCCCTGGGTGGCACGCTGGGAGGACGCGGGGAGCTGCCGCTGCACGTCCTGCTTGGTGGCGTGCCGCTGTGCGCCTGCCACGACGACCGCCGAGGCGATGAGCGTTCCGGCCAATGCCGACTTCAATAGAGTTTGTTTCATTGAAGATAGTGTTGGTTTGAAAAACTAATTATGTTAACAGTTAGTGGATGCCGGTATGCTCGGCAATCCTTTCATCTTGCTTAGTGATACTTCGAAAGGCTGAATATACTACGTGCAAGTAATCATTAACGGCGCAAAGATACGACAATTTTTCAGATTCACAGCTTGATAAATGTTAAATAATTTCAGGCCGGATGGATAGAAATCCATAAAAATAGGGCGCGGCCATACATACGGTCGCGCCCCCTTGGAGGGTATGAAGTATTTCTACTTATTTCGAGGTCAGGGTGCAGCTGTAGGGGAGCTTGCCCAGGTCGAGGGTGACGGTGTAGGAGCCTGCTGCGGACTTGAGGTTGTCGCCGCCGCCCACGAGGTTGTCGATTGCGCCGCCCAGGTTGTAGTCCCAGTTGTCGTTCATGCGGAACTTCCACTCGGTCTCCTCGGTGAATGTGACGTCGCCGGTCCATGTCTTGTAGTCGGCGCTCGGAGTGAGGTTGGCCTGGCCGCCCCAGCCGTTGAAGCCGCCGATGAGGCCGATGGTCTCGATCTTGGTCAGCGAGTAGGTGAGTTCGTTGAGGTTGGCCACGACATAGTAGAGACCGTCGGAGGGCACCTTGATGTTGGCGCCGCCTACTCCGAGGGTGCCTTCGGTGCCGCCCATGCCCCAGTTGACTTCCCAGCTGCCTGCGGCAAGCTTGAACTCCTGCTGGATGTAGACGTAGCCGAAGTACGTGATATAGTCGTTGGTGGTCAGTAGCATGTTGTTGTCGAAGCTCCAGCCGTTGGCCGGGCCGGGGGTGTTCAGCGTCTGGAAGGCGTAGCTGATGTGGTAGGTGAGGTCGAGCATGTTGACCTCGATCTTGTAGGTGCCTGCGACGTTGATGACGCCCTGGGCGCCGTCGAGCACGAGGTTGCCGCTGAAGTCGGCGGGATCGCCGGTCTCGCTCACGCCATAGACCTTGGAGTAGCCCTCGTTGGCGATCTGCCACTTATAGCCTGCCTGGGCCTGTGCGGCGCTGACTTCAACGATGAGGCTGAAGTTCGGGTCGTCGTACTGGTGCTGGGCGGAGTGGTTCATCTTGATGTACTCGCCGCCGGCATAGAGGTAGTATGTGCCCTCTACGGGGAGCTGCAGGTCGATGGGAGTTACGGTGAGCTGCTTGGCGCCGTACCAGAAGTCATCGCCGCCCAGGCGGGAAACCTGGGAGCCGTCGATGACGTAGGCTGCGAAGCGGATGTAGTTGACGCGAGCGGCAGGATCTTTGTGGTAGATGGCCTTGAATGCGTTATCCCAGTCGGACTCGAGCACCGCGCCGTTCTCCACTGCCACGGTCTGGGCGTCGGAGAAGTCGGCGTTTGAGGCAATCTGCATCTCGTAATCGATGGTGGCGCCTGCGGGCAGGTCCTTGGTCTCGACGGTGGAGATGACGGGGATTGCCTGGTCCTTGTAGGCGGGCAGGCTGAGGGTGTTGCCCTGTATGGGCGACTGCCAGGCCACGGTGAGGCCGTTGGCCTCCATGATGGCTTCCTGGGGGTTCTGCTGCTGGATGCCGAGGTCGGAGCTGTCGTCGCAGGCAGCCAGGCCGAAGGCGGTCAGCAGGCCCAGCATGTATAATCCTATTTTTTTCATCTGTGTCTTTGAATTGGGAGCCGTGGGCCGGAGCGTCGCCACGGAGGCAGCCCCGGCTCGCGGCATAGGTTATTACTGTACCAGTGTGAAGGCCACCTTCTTGGTTTTGAGGTTGACGGTCATCTCGACGGTGCCGCCGGGCCAGTTCTCGATCTGCCAGGAGCCCTTGCCGGCTGACTTGGTGGCGGGATCGTAGCACAGGTCGCCGGAGTAGCTGCCGTCGGTCAGGGTGATGTTGACGGGGTTATCCTCGTCCTGGGCGCCGATGGAGTACCAGTCCCAAGGTTCGGCGGCGTCGAACTTGTCGTAGAAGCGGAACTGGAACTGACCTTCGGGAATCTCGAAGGTGCCCTGGTATACGAGGCTGCCGGGCTCGGTCTCGTAGAGGAACCAGGCCTCGTTAACGGCAGTGGACCAGCCTTCGGGCTGACCTACGAGCTGGATGGTGTCGGCAATCTTGACTGCGAAGTAAGGCTGCACGGCCTTGAGCTCCACTACGTTGGAGTAGATGGAGGAGTAGTCGGCATTGGGCACCCAGGCGTGTACGCGGACGTATACTGGGCGGGGGCTGTTGTCGAACTTCTCGGGGTCGGTGTATCCCCACAGGTCGCACAGTGCCAGGCAGAACTCCTCGCCGCCGACCACGATCTTGGCGTCGGTGGTGGTGGAGGGCAGGGTGCGGTACTCACCCGTCTCGAAGCCGTCGGCGGTGCGGGCGATCTCCACCTGGTACTGGGGGGTGGTGGCCAGGCCGTAGTTGGGCTGCGACACGGTGAGGTTGATGGTGCTCGTGGCGGACATTACGTAGAGCTGGTCAGCCATGGGCGGGGTGTTGAGGACGAAGTTGGTGGGCTTGCTCAGTCGCGGCTGCGTGTCCTCCTTGCAGCTCGTGAACGTAAAGCCGAGCAGTATGGCCATGAAGGCCAGGATTACTGATTTTTTCATCGTTGAATGCTGTAAAGAGGTTATTAGTAGCCGGGGTTCTGCTGCATTGCCGAGCCGTAGCCTGCGATCACCTGCGAGGGGAGGGGATAGAGGTTGCGGGTGGGGTCGAGGGAGCCGCCGGTGGGCACGCCGCCCTTGTATGCCCATGTGTAGGCCGAGCCGGTGAAGCGGTTGAAGCGGATGAGGTCGGTGCGTCGGGTGCACTCCTGGTAGAGTTCGCGGGCGCGCTCGTCGAGGATGTTGTCGAGGGTGAGCTCGGAAGCGTTCCAGGCGGTGAGGCCGGCGCGGGTGCGGATGAGGTTGACGTACTCGAGGGCCTTGCCCTGGTCGCCGGCGCCGCGCATGGCGCTCTCGGCTGCCATCAGGTATACGTCGGCCAGGCGGATGATGGGCAGGTCGGTGTTAGGGAAGTTGAACTGTGCGTCGACGGGCTGTATGCCTACGCGGGTCCAGCCGTTGGCGGGGTCGGTCCATACGGGCAGGGTGCCCTCGACGTCGGCCATGCAGTTGGTCCACTTGATGGCGGAATAGCCACAGCCGTTCCAATCCGTCGGGTTCTTGAAATCCATGGGATATCCGGCGTCGTTGGCCTCGGTCAGCCACAGGGCGGAGCGCTTGTCGATGCTCTTGCCTCCGACGAAGCCGAAGATGCGCGAGAACTCGGGAGTGGTGCGCATGCAGCCCCAGGCGGAGTTCATGCCGTAGTAGGTCTTGTTGCACCATCCCTGGCCGATCTGATCATCGGTGGCGGCGTCCTTGATGGGAGCGCAGATGAGGAACATGGTGCCACCGTAGGGCTGGGTGTTGTTGGAGTCGTAGGGGATGCCCCAGAGGATCTCGTTCTGAGCGGGCAGGGAGCCACCGGGCATGAACATGTCGTTGTTGCCGCAGAAGAGGGCCAGGTAGTTGTTGGCCAGGCCGGAGTTCTGGTAGCCGCCGCCCTGGTGGCGACCGATAATGTTCTGGGCGTGCTCCCAGCACTTGTCGTACATGGCGGTGCCGGTGAATACCTCGGCGTTGAGATAGTACTTGCAGAGCAGGGCCTCTACGGCGTCCTTGCCGATGCGGCCGTAGACGGGCTGGCCGTCGGGGAACTGTGCGAGCACGTCCTCCAGGTCGGCCACGACCTTGTCGAAGAGGGCCTTGCGGCTTTCGGCCTGCGGAGGCGTCTGGCCGTAGTCCATGTCGTCCCAGGCCACGACACCGCGACCGAACCAGTTGATAATGTAGTAGTAGCTGAGGTCGCGCAGGGCGCGTGCTTCGAGCACGAACTGGTCCACTTCGGCCTGGCTGATGGCCTTGTCGCCGGTGCCGCCCACGGTGATGCCGTAGTTACCCAGGTTGCGGGTCAGACGGATGAAGTCGTTGCAGATGGCGATGTGGGTGTAATAGCGGGAATATGCGCCGTAGATGAGGTTGTTGTTGTCAGACCAGGTGTCCTGAACCATGTCGGGCACGCCCTGGTCCTGGTAGATCCAGTAAGCCACGTCGGTGGGGAACTCCTCCATGATGAAGTTCACGCGTGACCACTGGCTGGTGCCGCCGTCCATGCCCTTGATGTCGGCGTCGCCATTGGGTCCGTACTGGCCGGAGACGGCCAGGCCGAGGTAGCACTTGGAGAGGATGCCGCCGAGGTACTCTTTGGGATTCTGGGCAAACTGGTCAGGCGTCAGCACGTTGGGGTCCTTCGGCAGCTGGTCCAGGTCGCCTGTGCAGGAGACCAGGCCGGCGGTGGCCAGCAGGGCCGCGCCGATGAAGAATTTGCTTATGATCGATTTCATTTGCTTTGTTTCTATTAGGGTTGCGAGGGGAGATTAGAAGGTGGCGATGATGCCGAGGGTGTAGCTCACGGGACGCGGGTATACGCTGTTGTCGATGCCGTCGAAGACCTCGGGGTCGATGCCCTTGTAGCGGGTGATGACGAAGGGGTTCTGGACGGCGCCGTAGAGGCGCAGCTTGAGGCGGTCGTTGAGCAGGTTGGGCCAGGTGTAGCCCAGGGTGATGTTGTCGCAGCGCACGTAGCCGGCGTTCTCCAGGTAGTAGTCGGAGTAGAACTGCTGGGTCATGAAGTAGTCGTCGCTCTTGACGAGGTTGCGCAGCGTGGAGTTGGCGTAGAGGTTGGACTTGTAGGTGCGCTTGGCGCGTACATTATTATATACGTAGTTGCCGATGGAGGCGCGGAGGCTGATGCCGAAGTCCCAGTTCTTGTAGCTGAGGGTGTTGTTCCAGCTCATGGTCACCTTCGGGTCCTTGCTGTGGCGCAGCACGTAGTCGGAAGAGTTGATCTGGCCGTCGCCGTTCTGGTCCACGTAGGCGCCCTCGATGGGGTGGCCGTTGATGTCGTAGACCTGCTCCAGGAGCAGGAAGGAGTAGGCGGGATGGCCTACCTTGTGAGCCTGGCAGGTGTTGCCGGTGGCGCCCATGCCGCCGAGGGTGACGTAGTAGTTGGGGTCGTCGGAGTTGTTGAGCTTGGTGATCTCGTTCTTGTTCCAGGCGATGTTATAGGATGTGTTCCAGGTGAAGTCCTGGGTCTCGATGATGCGGGCTCCGATGGTGGCCTCGAGGCCGATGTTGCGCATGGAGCCTACGTTCTGGGTCATCTCGTTGGTGGTGGCGGCGCCGGGGCTTACGGTCACGGTGGCCAGCAGGTCCTTGGAGTTGCGCAGATACCAGTCGAGGGCCACGGTGAGGCGGTTGTTCCACCAGCCCATGTCGAGGCCGACGTTCCAGGTGGTGGTGGTCTCCCACTTCAGGTTGGGATTGTAGCCGTTGGGATAGTAGGTGAGGGCATCCTTGTCGGGAGTGCCGTAGAGTCCGGTGTAGGGGTTGGGATAGTAGGAACCGGGCTGCGAGATGGCGTAGGTGGGCATGTAATCGAAGTACCCGCCGACGCTCTGCTGGCCGGTCTGGCCCCAGCCGAGGCGGAGCTTGAACTCGTTCATGTTGTCGCGCACGCCTTCCATGAAGGGCATGTTGTTGATCTTCCATGCGAGGGCCACGGAGGGGAAGAGGCCCCAGCGGTTGTCCTTGCTGAAGCGGGAGGTGCCGTCGTCACGCAAGGTGAATGTCAGCAGGTATGTATCCTTGAAGGTGTAGTTGAAGCGGCCGAAGAAGCTGATGAGCTGGAGGCGGCCGGAGTTCCAGAAGTAGTAGGGTGCGTCGAGGTAGGCGTGGCCGATGCGGTCCTTGGTGTCGGGATTGACGGTCAGGACGTCGCCGGTCTCGCCGGGGAGCAGGAAGCCCTCGGTGGTGTATACGGTGGCGTTGTTGCGTCCGTGGCCGTCGAAGCGCTGCCAGGAGTAGCCGGCCATGATGTCGAAGTTGGAGTAGATGCTCTCCACCTCTTTCTTGTAGTTGGCGTAGAAGTCGAGCAGGGTGTTGCGGCGGAGCTCGTAGCTATAGTAGTATGTGCCGGCGCCGTCCTTGGCGTTGGAGTTCCATGCCGTGGGGGAGTTCTGCTGGAGGTAGATGTCGTTCTCGGCCTTGCTGACGTCGTAGCCGAGGTTGAGGTTGAAGTGCAGGTCGGGCAGGAAGTGCAGCGCGTAGTCGATCTGCAGGTTGCCGTTGGAACGGTAGATGTTGGCGGTATTGTCTTTGTCCTGATTGCAAGCCAGGGGGTTGAGGGTGCCCTGGTCGTTGAAGTTATTGCCGGAGGTGTTGCAGCTGTAGCCGTTGTAGAAGTAGGGGAACTGGCTGTTGCCGGACTTGATGTTGGACCATACGGGACGTGTGGGATCGGCGTCGAGCGCCAGGCCCACGCAGCCTTCGTCGGTGAAGCGGTTGCGGATGTAGTAGCCCTTGGCGTTGGCGCTGACCTTGAGGAGGCCGTCGAAGAACTCGGGGGTGAGGTTGAAGCCGGCGGTGATACGCTGCATCTGGGAGTTCTTGAGGATACCGTTGTTCATGGTGTAGGAGCCGGAGACGCGGTAGGGCAGGAAGCCTGCCTTGCCGCCTACGCTGAGGTTGTATTCCTGGCTTACGGCGGTGCGGAGGACTTCGTCCTGCCACTCGGTGTTGGCCTTGCCGAGTGCCTGGTATGCGGCGGACTCGGTGCCGTAGGTGTCAAGGATCATCTGGCGGAACTCGTTGCCGCTGAGAACGTCCCAGCGCTTGCGGTCGTGGCTTACGGTGACGTTGGCCGAGAAGTTGACCTGCGGGCGGCCGCTGCGGCCCTTCTTGGTGGTGATGATGATGACGCCGTTGGATGCGCGGGAGCCGTAGATGGCGGTTGCGGAGGCGTCCTTGAGAATGGTCATGGACTCGATGTTGTCCGGGGCGATCATGGCCAGGGGGTTGGACATGCCGTTGATGGCGTCGTTGCTGAGAGGTACTCCGTCGAGCACGATCAGCGGGTCGTTGGAGGCGTTTAGGGAGGCGCCGCCGCGGATGCGGATGGTAGCGCCGCCTTCGGGAGAGCCGCCGCTGGAGGTCACGACCACGCCGGGGCTTGCGCCGGTGAGCAGGTCCTGGGCGGAGGTGGCGATGTTGGCGTCAATCTCGTCGGGCATCACCAGGTCCACCGAGCCGGTGGCGTCCTGCTTGCGGACGGAACCGTAGCCGATGACTACGACGTCCTGGAGCTGTGTGGCGTTCTCGGTCATGACCACGTTGATGTGGGTGCGTCCGGAGATTGCTTCCTCTACGGGGTTGTAGCCGACGTAGGTGAAGACCAGCGTGGCGCCGGGCGCGACGGTGAGCTGGTAGTTGCCGTCGATGTCGGTTGAGGTACCGTTGGTGGTGCCTTTCTCCATCACGGACGCGCCGATCAGGGCTTCGCCCGTCTGGTCAGTCACCGTGCCGGTGATGGTGACCTTCTGGGCCAAAGCGGGAAGTGCGAACAACACCAGCATCAGCAGTGTGGCCCACAGCTTCCTTGTCGAATGAAAACAAATGTTCTTCATGCAAGAATGAATTTAGTTTTGCATTTGATAGGTTAATTATACAGTTTTTTCTCTCTCGAAGCCAGCGGGCGGCAGGCAAAAGGCGAGGACACACCGACAGCCGCCATGCGCGAAGTACATGGCGGCGAGCTTTTCATGGCTTCGGGCCGCGGGAAGCGGCCTCCGTGTGAATGTTCCATCAAATTTTTACATGTAGCCCTGACAGCGAGGAACAGGCCACATCTCCGCCTCGACACAATGCGCCACAGCCTACGACATGCCTATTCTCTCCCTAAACAGCGGCAAAATTAAGAAAAAAAGATGGCATCCCCAAGACAATCATATCTTTTAACAATGGTTAATTAACAGTTTTAACAATAAAGGCGAAAGGAAGAGGAAGACTGCTGCGAAGCGGTCACTGCAGCGAGTTTTGCGGCACCCTCCCTTGGATAAACCGACGTGCTTAACTGTAGAAAGCCGAGACTACACGGCGCCTGATAGCCAAAGTGTTGAGCAGGGCGGTGAGCAGTGTCAGCGCCAGGCCGGCCGTGACGGGAAGCCACACGGGTGCGCCACCCCCCATGGCGCGCAGGGAGTCGATGTACAGGCCGCGAAGCAGGAAGCTGGCGCCGACGGCCAGCGCGAAGGTGACGACCGACGTCAGCAGCACCACCTGCCGGTAGGGACGCGCCACTTCGGCCGTGGGATAGCCGAGCTGGAGCAGCGAGTGGAGCTTGGGGCGGTTCTTCTGCATCAGCAGCGAGATACTGAGGAAGAGCACGAAGAAGCTGAGAGCGGTGATGACCACGCCGATGGCCAGCACCACGCCGGTGGCTACGTTGAGCAGGAAGCTGGCGCGGGCGGCGGACTTGTCGCCGCCAATCTCCCAGCCGTGCTCGTCGATGTAGTCGGTGATGGCCACGTCGCCGGGCGAGTTGGTGTCGATGATGATGCGCGAGGGCTCGCGGGAGGCGCCGGTGCCGTAGGTGGCGTTGGCCCAGTCCATGAACTCCTGTGGCACGAGGATGGTGTTGAGGCGTGAGGAGAAGCCGACGATGCGGGCCTGCACACGGGTGCCCATGCCGGGGGTGCCGTTGCTTGTGATGTTGAGCTGCAGAGGCACGGAGCTGATCATCTTCTCGCTGACCTGGGGCAGGCCGGCGGAGGTGGCGAAGCCGAAGTTGTACAGGGCCAGGTAGTCGCGGCTCATGATGACGGGCACTGTGGCGTCGCCGGGCTTATACGTCCAGCTCCCCTCGACGTCGACGTACTCCCTGGGCAGCGACTCGAAGAAGAGGAAGGTGTTGAGGCCTCGGTCCTGGCCGGGGGCGGTGATGGAGGCGCTGACGCGGAAGTCGGCGGTGGTGAATGGAGCCAGGGAGCGCACCCAGGGCCGGGCCTTGAGGTCGGCGACCTCGGCGGGGGTGAAGGCGGTGGAGGCGCCCAGGGTGTTCTGCATCGACACGCGCTTGTTGACTACCACATAGTCTGTCTTCATGAAAGAGTCGTCGCCGTTCCAGATGGGCTTGGCGTCGAGGTAAATCATGAGTCCGGCCACGACTATGGTGAGGCCGACGAGGTTGGCGAGCACGAAGCCGACGGTCTGTGTCAGCGACAGGTTATGCCTCAAGAGCTTGCTTACGGGGTTCATAGCTCCAGGATTATGGGATCGGGTATGGCGAGGTGGTTGCCGACGGACGTCGCGACGACGGCGGCGCCCTGGCGGGCGGCCTCGTCGAGGATCATGCGTGCGGCCAGGCGGTTGTTGTCGGCGTCGAGATGGCTCACCGGTTCGTCGAGGAAGATGAAGTCGAATGGCTGGCAGAGGGAGCGGATGATGCCGACGCGCTGCTGCTGGCCGATGGACATCTTGCCTACGGGGAAGTCGCGTCGGTCGGCGATGCCGAGCTGACGGAGCCACTCCTCCACCCTGCTCTGCGGGGTGAAGTCGGTGAGTCGGCGCTTGAGCTCTATGTTCTGCCAGGCGCTGAGCTCGGGGAAGAGGTCGAGCTCCTGTGGCAGGTAGGCCAGGGCGGTGCGGCGCAGCGAGAGCCAGTGGTCGATGGAGAAAGCGGAGACGTCCTGGCCGTCGAAACAGATATGGCCGGAGTAGTCGCGCCGCGCACCGTATATATATGCGCAGAGGGACGACTTGCCGGTGCCGCTGGCAGCGGCGATGATGTAGGTCTTGCCGCGTTCAAGCACTACATCGCCCTCCCAGACCTGGGAGGGGCGATGCGGCTGGTCGGCGAATACGGCCGGCAGCGCGTGCTCCAGCCGTATCTGGTTGATGTGCAATGGATGTTTATCCGTCACAGTGCCTTGAGATTTGTACTTTTGAGCAACAACAGCAGTGTCTGCTCGCGTGAGCTGGTGTAGGCCTTGCTCTTGAGCTCGTATGAGCCGTCGTCCGGCTCTACCTTGAAATAAGCGCCGCCCCAGCCGTCGACGGTGCCCTGGCTGTACTGGGCCATCGCCTGGGAGGAGAGTGCTACGCCGAGGTATGCGCCCTTGAGCTGGTCGAGGTGGAGTGAGGCGCCGGAGGATTCGGGAGCAGGCTTGGTGTTGATGATGAGCATGTTGTCGAGGATGGCTCCGTCGGCGTCGTAGGCGGCGAGGCTTTTGACCATCTCCATGAGGGGCTTGGTGTCGGCCTTGGGGCGTATGGTGGCGGCCACGGACATGGCGGGAATGCCTCGGGGGGTCATCTCGCCAACGCTGGCGGCCACGGCGAAGGTGCCGGCAAAGGCGTCGACGATCTTGGTGTTCCTGGGGGAGACGAGGGCGGCCAGGGCCGACATCTTCTTGGGGTTGATGCCGACCAGGACAAGCATGTCGCCATGGCCGAAGAGGCTGGCGAGCACTTTCTCGTCGGCGCGGGTGAAGAAGCCGGTGTCCTTGACGGGCTTTAGCCTGGAGTCGAGCAAGGCGCCATCGATCTCCAGGCCGTCGTCGTCGATGTCGCCGGCGAAGGTGACGTACCGGACGTCGCCGAACATTTGGCCGAGCATGAGGGCTGCATGGGGGTTGGCGCCGAATTGGGAGAGATTGCCGGTGGAAGCGAAGCCGTAAAAGGGCTTGTCGTCAATCTTCTTGAGCATGAGCTTGCCGATCCCGCTCTGCGCCAGGGACTTATTGCCATCAAGGGTCATGAATGCGGAGACCTCGACATCGCGTCCGGGCTGTGAGTGCCAGAAGCGGTCGCCGGAGATTACGACGGATCCGCAGACCTGGAGCTTGCCCCGGGAGGCGAACTTCTGGCCCGTGGCCTGCTCCACGTATGCACGGAAGGCCTGCTCGTCGGCCACGAAGCCGGTGACGTAGGTGACGCCCTTGGCGGAGAAGGCGAGGACGTAGGAGAGCTTCACGCCTCCCTGCTGCAGGAGCTCGAGGACACTGCCCTTGCCCTGGGCGGCAAGAGTGGCATACTGGTCGGGCACGACGAACTTCTGCCCCTTGGAAGAGACGCCGGTCTCTTTGATGACTTCCCGGAGATTGAGCAGGACGGCCATGTCGGCGTCGGCGGGTGCGGTGCTCAGTAGCGCGTCGGCGTCCTTGGTGCCGGAGCAGGATGCCAAGCCGAGCAGCAGCAGGGCCAGCAGCAGTGCGGGAATGAAGCGGATCTTTTTCATAGCGGAAAGTGGTTTTAATGAACAATGAATAATGAACGATGGGCTTCGCGCCGACCTGCGGCGTCGCTGTCATTGTTCATTTTTCATTGTTCATTTATAACGCCTCGGCGTTATAAGCGGTTTTCCTTCTGCATGGCGGCCAGCAGGGAGATGATGGTTGCCAGGGAGTTTTTGTCGGAGCCGGTGAGGACCTTCATCTCCATCTTGAAGGAGCCGTTGTCGGGACTGAGGGTGAAGGAAGCGCCCTTGAAGGGGATGGTGTTGTTGGGCAGGGTCTTCTTGAGGAGGGATGGAGCGATGGCGTAGCCGAAGTAAGCGCCGTTGAGGTCTGCCAGGCATTCGCCGGCGGTTAGCTTGCCGTCGAAGTCGCGGGTGCGGAGCAGCAGCGTGGAGCCCTTCATGGAGACGCCGATGCCGGTGCCCATGCCTTCCTTGAGGAACGAGCCAAGCTGCTGTGCGTCCTGGGCGTTCTTCATCTTGACGGCTGCCATGGCGGCGGGCATGCCGCTGCCGAGGGTCTCGGTGGGGTTGCAGGCGAAGGCCACTGTGCCGTCGATGGCGTCAATGCCGGGTACGCTGGCGCCGGTGGCCATGGAGGCGAGAGCGCCGAGCTGGCCGGCGAGCTTGGAGGAGATGCCCACGGCCATCACCATGTCGAAGCTGCCCTTCATGCAGTCCAGCGTACCCTTGTTGATCTTGGTGAAGTAGGAGCCATCGTCGGCGATGCGCTCGAACTTCTTGTCATACACGAAGGCCTCGGCCAGGATCTGGCCCTTCTCGAAGCGGCAGTTGAAGGTGGCGTACTCGGCCTTGTCGAGCACGGCGGCGAGCTGCCGGATGCTTGCGGCGTCGCTACGTGAACCCATGGCCTGCGCCAGTTCGAGCATATCGGAAATGTTGACGCAGCCGGCTATGTCCCGGTCGGCGGAGGAAAGCTCGTCCGCCAGGCCGGTGCCGGCGAAGGAGCGGTCGGTGTCGAGGTCCATGTACTTCCTGACGTTGTCAAGGCCGGCAGGGGTGGTGAGCCAAAAACGGTCGTCGACGATGGCGATGGCGTTATTGCCCTTGGAGAGGACCTGCATGCCGGACTCGGTGCCGAAGCTGTCCTCCCAGGCGTCCTCGAAGAAGCGGACGAAGGCCTTCTCATCGGCGATGAAGCCGGTGAGGAATGGCTCGTTGTCAACGGCGAAGAAGACGGCAGCCGTATGGCGGATGGCGCCCTTGGAGAGCAGGTCGAGGGGGTTGACGTCAGCGTCGGCAGTGAGCTGCTTGAGCTGGCGGCTGAGCTCGACCTTGTCGCCGTCGGTCTGGAGGTCGGCGTCGCTGATCATCTTGTCGATGTTGAGTACAACCACGGCCTGCGCCTTTTCGGGCACATTGCCGAGAAGTTCGCGGGCGTCGCCGCCCGAAGAGCAGGACGCGAGGCCCAGCAGCAGGGCCACCATCGTGGCCAGAGTCAGTAATTTCTTCATAGATATCGGATATTTTGCGCAAAGATACGACATTATTGCCGACTTTTCAAGTCCTGCGACCCGACTACGAGGATTTTTTTGACGAAAATTTGCACATACGGTACGATGTGCCCCTGATTTAGCGCCTGTAACCGGGGAGGCTCGCACGGCGTCCTTCCCTCCCCTTCCCTTAATCTGCCATCTGACCTAACGGAAGACACAGGTTCCCCCGGCCGGCGTGACGCCGGCCGGGGGAACCTTTTTGATGGGCTGAGGAATTATTATTCGATTATGCGGGCCATCGGACCTACTTTGTAGGTCTGGCTGAGGGTGCGTGCCGAATATTCACCGCCCGGCAGCTGGACGGTAATGGACACCTCCACGGTGCACTCCCGGTCCGGCATTGAGTCAAGCGACAGCCAGAAGCCATGCATGCCCTGCACCATTCTGAGGGGGGCGGAGGGGATTTCCGAGGCGAGGCAGTTGTGCATGAGCTCCCTCATGGCGTGGCCCTCCGCCGGATTCGCGTGGAAGCAGGAGCGTATGTTATCGTCGGTCGCCATGGCAGACTCGAAGCAAGCCGGGTAGAAGCCCGCACCGGTCGACCATTGGTCGAATACGTAGCCATTGCGCACGAATGGATAGACGGTGCAATAAGACACGTGAGCCATCTCCGTCAGGGAGGATCCGGCGAGATGCGCGGCGTCGTAATCGTCTACTGCCGTCACCTGTATGTCAATCACGTCTTCCAGCATTATTCCCACACGCAGCCATCGATTCTGCTTCACGACGTCGTAGTGGGCCACACTGCTGCTGAAACTCGTATCGCCGTTATGCTCTGCGACCATGTTGAAGAGCTTCTTCCTGGAACATCGGACTGTATCATACCAGATTAATTCGGCGTAACCTGGAATGGTATCAGAACAAGAGCGCCACACCGAGGAGCATCTGTCCGGAAAGACCTGGATGCAGCGGTAGTCGTGGACCAAGTTCGGTTTTACCATGAAGAACCCGTCGAATATCAGGTAGTCCCTGACGAGGGTGGTGTCGTTGGGATCCGGATCGTCGTCCCAATAGATCCATCCTGCGGGAGTGGGGTCGTCCGATTCGTCGCTGCAGGCCTGCAGCATCACCGTCAGGCCGAACAGCATGACGGCTGCAGCCAGCGGCAGTAAATTCTTTGCTTTCATAGGCTTGGATTTATTGTGGGCGTATGCCTGTTACGATCTTGGTCTTATAGCAATACGATTCTTTGGATACTGTCTGTTCGTTTTCTTCTCCGAGGAACTTGAAGGTTTGCCCCGGATCGAACACCGTGGCAAGAGCGTAACCGTTTTCATGCCCGTCATTGCCCCAGTTGCAGTGCACATACTCGTATCTCTCTTCTTCGGTCCGGTCGCCTGCGTACTTGAGTTCCCTGCTGCGGATGAAGTAACCGTCTGCCACCCAGGCGTGGCCTACGTTCTTTTTCGTGTATCCACAGACGATTACGGGATGTCCGTCGTCAATCTCAGCCTTCAGCCTGGAGAAGGCAAACGGCTCCATCACACAGGTCGAGGCATAACCGAAGTTGACAAGGGTAGGACAAATCCTGTCCGGCTGGCTGGTAGAGAGCTTGGGTCCATAGATGGTCTGGAGATTGTCCGCGTTGCCTAGATATTTCATGAGCCGAGCAACATCCTCTTTGCCCCATTCGAATCCTGACACGTGGGATACCATCTCCATGGCAGGCCAGTTGAAAGTATTCCCGTTATAGGATTCAGGGAAGCGGTATAACGCCATTACCTGCGCCAATGCAACTGCAACGCATCCGACCATGGCCTCGTTTCCCTTTTGGTCGCGGCAGTATTTGTTGAATGGTTCCCACTGCCCCCAACTGACAGGAAGCGGCCTGTCGGCGTTAACCGTGTTCTGCCATGCCCCATATACGACCTTGTTGCCTCCGCCTGTAATGTTCGGGTCGGTTGGATCTTCAGACACCCTCTGGGCTGCCCAGGCTGTCATAACGTCCATGAACACGGTGAAACCAGATTCGGAACCTTGACCCGACCCGACACCTCCAGGATTGCCGGGGTCGTGGTGAGATTCACGGACAGCATCGGCGTAGTTGCCGTCTTCTGTGTAGAAGAGCAGATCTGGTAGACCTTCCTGCGCCGATACTATGACGAAGCCCGACTGGTTCTGGAAAGTGACCGCGTAGCCGTAGGTGGAGATGGTGTCGATCTGCTCGATTTCGGGGTTCTCGACCCAAGTGTTGGTGGAAGCGTCGTAGGTGGCCAGGAAGTCGCCTACGGGGACCGAGAAGACGGAGTCGACTACCGGCTCATCACCGGCACGTGTGAGGGTCTGACGTGGCAGGGAGGCCCACATCGCCCCGATTCGCCGAGGAACCTGTTGCAGTGGCAGAAGGTTCCTCGGTGCGACCACGGAGTTCGCGGCCGGGTCGCCCGGAAGGGGCATCTCCGAGCTGCAGGCCGCCATCAGCAGCATCAGCAGCACCGTCAAGCCCCACTTTGAAGCTTTTGTCATGATGTTGATTTTAAGTGGAACCGAACATGATTATCCGGCGCCACAAAGGTAAAAATATTTTTTCGTTCACACAACAATTTATTGAATTATTTTTTGATTTTAACACTTGTCACCCTATAATTCATATAAATATCATATGTTTTTGAGTAAAATTCAGATTACCTAAATATATCGATAGCCTATTCAGCAATTTAGCATCACTCCGCATCAATATCCCCCCAATATGCTTGCAAGTGCCATGAAAGGCAAGGGTCAATCCGGCATATAGATAGGCTTGAGCTTACGGGCGGTGGCAGAATATGCTATCATGAAGCCGAGCTGCCAGCCGGAAAATCCTCCCTGGTGCGAGGAATATACACCGCGGACGGCGTAGGGCGTCAGTCGCAGCGAGGAGGTGAGGCTCTGTCGCTTGCCGTCCGTGCCAACAATCATGCTTGCAAAATGCCAGTCGAAGTTGATACCAAAATCTATGTTAAAATCTTTCACTTTCATCTTCTGCTGGGGCATTGTCATGACCTCAGAACCATTTTCGTCGATTTCGACAGGCCTGGAAGTCCACGAATAGCTTGTCCATTTGCCACCGACAAAGGGAATAACATCAAAATGTTCAGTATCGTACACCGCATAGCCGACGTTAAAACCCCAGGCAGTGTAGTTGGCGTTCTTGACATTTGCTCGGAACTTGGTGTCCGGGTCTCCGGCAGTTGTCATACGCGGCTTCTTGAGTGTCGGCGAAGCGAAGGAGACGGATGCCTCGAGGTACCAGCGGTTGAAGGCCAGCTTGCCACCGATGGTGAAATCCCAGGCCCAGGAGAAGTACTGGTTGAGACGTCCGGCGGTCCAGCGCGGCCCGGTACCGATGAACAGGCCATAGCTCCAGGGGGAGCTGACCCACCGCACGCTGTCGGGCAGCGTGGCATCCTCGATGGTGACCTGGTAAGGGGCGACGAGAGTGTCGGCGGACGCGACGGCATCGACGGACGAGACAATGGCAGGCGCCTGTGAGACCTCCGGCGCGGTCTGCGCCGGGGCGGGGGATATGAATGCCGCCAGCAAGGCGGGCAATATTGTTCTTTTCATACGCATGGGTGCTTTCACTATAATGTAACACCCCGGCGGCGATTTGTTCCGCATCTCCCGCCACAAAAAAAGCCGGACCGAAAAAGCGGACTTGGCACGGCACAAAAAAATTGATTGTCATCACGACAACCAATCTCAATTAACCTTAAAATCTAATACCATGAAAAACTCACTGCAAAGTTAATACATAAACGCGTAAAGTGGTTCTAAAACTATGTTATAAAACATGGTTTTAACTATAATTTAACCTTTTTATACGTTTATTAACTATTAGAACCATATAAAACCTCAGAATGAAGGAGCAATAGGGCCAAAAGAGGAAACGCCGCGACAGGCCGGGAGGACTGACGATAAATCAGAATGTAGCGATGGCGGTGAACTAAATCAGGCGGAGAGTCGTTAAACAAAAATGGAGCGAACGCCCCGGCGCCGGAGTCAGCTCGTACGCGCCGTTAACGTGTAAAGCATCAAAACAAATCATTCTATATCTATGTCAAAATCACTGAAAGGAACCAAGACGGAGAAGAACCTGCTGGAAGCCTTCGCCGGCGAGTCCATGGCACGCAACAAATACACCTACTTCGCCTCCAAGGCCCGCAAGGACGGCTACGAGCAGATCGCCCGGATCTTCGAGGAAACGGCCGGCAACGAAAAGGAGCACGCCAAGCTGTGGTACAAGTACCTGCACGGCGGCGACATCTCCGACACGGCCACCAACCTGGAAGAGGCCGCCAGCGGCGAGAACTACGAGTGGACAGACATGTACGACCGCATGGCCCGCGAGGCCGAGGAAGAGGGCTTCACCGAGATCGCCTTCAAGATGCGCGGCGTGGCCGCCATCGAGAAGCACCACGAGGAGCGCTACCGCAAGCTGCTGGAGAACATCAAGGAGGGCATCGTCTTCTCGCGCGACGGAGACCGCATGTGGCTCTGCCTCAACTGCGGCCACATCCACTTCGGAAAGAAAGCACCCAAGGTATGCCCCGTCTGCAACCATCCGCAGTCTTTCTTCGAGATTAATAAGGAAAACTATTGATGCAAGCGCCGCGCTGAAGCGGGTGCCAATTGCAAAGGGGACGGCTTTTTGAGAGCCTCATAGACACCAATAGAAAGGAGGTGCGTCGGAAACGGCGCACCTCCTTTCTATTGGGAGCCTGGGGATTACTTGTTGAAAGTCTGCTTGCGGACGGTGCGGGTGCCGTCGGCGTAGGTGGTCACGACGAGGTTGACTGCGCCGGGCCACGGAGTGGCTGACTGCAGGCCGGAGGCGTTGACGTAGATGGTGCCGATGACCTCGGATCCGCCGTCGATGCCATCCACGGCGCCCCACTCTAAGGTGCGTCGGATCTCGGGCGACTGGTAGTAGTTGCGGTGCGTGGCTATGGCGCGCAGGATGATGTCGCCATGTGAGACGTGCACGGTGGTGTTGCCGTCGGTGGTGTAGGTGTTGGCGGCGCCGGGCACGGGAGCGGTGCCGTCGATGGTGAAGACGTAGGTGACTCCGGGCACGGCGTGGCTGAAGGCGAGCTTGTAGTCGACCTTGTTCATCATCAGAGTGTCGGCGAGCTCGGGAGCGGCCAGGGTGTCGGGAGTGGAAAGGAGCGGGATGCGGCGCACGAATGAGCCCATGGCGGCCACCAGGGTGTCGACGTGCTCGGTGCCGGCGTACATCTCCAGGACGTTGCCGTTGACGCGGAAGGCACCGTCGCCCTTGGCAAGGATCCAGGTTAGGTTCTGTGCCTGTGAGAGGGTGGCGTCGTGCTTGACGGCGATGTGGCTGTCACTCTGGCCGAAGTCGGCCACGGCTGTGGCGGCGGCCATGGCCAGGGGTTCGTCGGCGAATGCCTTGAGCATGGGATAGCGGCCCGGGGCGAAGCTCCAGCAGGCGGTGTCGAGGCCGGCGACCGGGCTGCCGGAGGTGAGGAAGGAGGTCCTGACGCCGGAGGCGTTGGGAATGGGGCCATTGTCGCCGGCGCCTAACTCTGCCGAAATCTGGGCATCCCAGTAGACGCTCTCGATTACGGGCACCTTGTACTGGTGGCCGGTGATCTGGCCGGATAATGCCGGGTTGTCGCAGGTGACGGTGCCGAGGTTGAGACAGCCGGACATGGAGGTCTGCTTGTCGGCGGTGTTGTGCCAGCCCTCGATGCCGCCCGAGTAGTTCATGGCGTGGGTGGAGCCGGTGTTGAGGCAGTTGTAGATCTGGCCGAAGTTGGCCAGGACAATGCCGCCTGCGCCGTCGAGCTTGGAGGTGTTGTACTGGCCGTTGATGTGCTCGCAGGCCACGCGTCCGTCGTTCTGGCAGTTCTCGATGACGCCGTAGTTGTAGGAGGCGATGCCGCCGACGTAGTGGTATCCGCCGAGCACGGTGCCGCCGTTGTAGCAGTCGGCGATTCGGCCCGGGGCGCGGTTGTAGCCGCAGATGGCGCCGGAGGTGCCGGCGTGTGCGCGGACGGTGGCATAATTGCGGCAGTTGATGATCTCGCCGCCGGTGTTCTCGCCCACGATGGCGCCCGACGAGGAGTAGAAGTCGAACTCGCAGTCGGCGCCCATGCGCAGGTTCTTGACGACGCCGCCGGCCTTGAGGCGGCCTACGAAGCCGCGCGTGGAGGTCTTGCCACCGATAATGAGACCGTTGTCGTCGAACTCGGGATAGCTCAGGCGCACACCATGGATGGTGTGGTTGCCGCCGTCGAGCACGCCACCGAACTTATAGGTGGCGGAAGCGCAGTTGCTGATGCCGAGGAACTCGGGGTCCTTCTGCACGTCGATGTCGGCGGTGACGAGGAAGTGTGAGCCGTCGAAGGTGAGCTGGCTGGTGGTGGTGGCCACGCTCAGGCGCATCAAGTCGGCCTTGTTCTTGATGAGATAGGGGCTTTCGGCCGTGCCGGAGCCGTCGAACATTCCTTCGGGGGCGCACTTGACGACGAGCCACTTGATGAGCTTGCCAGTCTTGCCGTTGGAGGCGTAGATGGTGTCGGTCGCGATGGAGCCGTTGAGCTGGGCGGTGGTGCCGGAGATGATGATGCCGTGGCCCTCGGTGCCGAGCTTGCCGCCCTTGAGGACCTGCCAGGCCACGCTGTTGGCCGTGGGCAGGGTGAAGTTGCGGGAGACGTTCTCGACGTTATCGTCGCCTGTGAAGAGCATCGGGGCCTTGGCCACGTTGGCGGCCGAGTTGGCGGCGATGGTCTTGAGCGAGGGGTAGACGCCCTCCTTGAACTCCCAGACGTCGGTGCTGAAGCCATCCCAGGGAGTGGCGGAGGTCATGTCGGCCAGGGAAGTGAAGCCGGCCACGCCGTTGAAGCGCGGGTGCAGAGAGGCGTCGACGCGGCAGTTGGTGATTACGGGCGCCGAGCCGTAAGTGCGCGTGTCGAACCAGCCCAGGTAGGGCGTGTAGGAATAGTTGGACGTGGAGCGCGAGTGGCAGGCGATGTAGCAGTTCTTGATCTCGGAGTTCTCGGGGTGGCCGGGCATCTTGACGTTGATGGCGTAGCCTGCGAGGGGTCCGGTCCATTGGCCCGGCACTTCCATGTTGCCGGCGAAGAAGCAGTCTTCGAGCTTGATACCCTGGATGGCGCCGACGATGCCGCCGGCGGCGGTAGAGCTGACGGAGGAGGTGGTGTTGATCTCGCCTATGGAGAAGCAGCGACGGATGTCGGCCTCGGTGGAGCATCCGGCGATGCCACCGGCGAACATGGCGTAGCGCTGCATGGTGACGGTGCCAGAGAAGTAGCAGTCCTCGATGTAGCCGCCGTAGCTGACGCCCAGTGAGCTGGAGGTCATGTAGCCGACCACGCCGCCTACGGAATAGTTCTCGTTGCCGCCGTAGCCGATGACGGTGGTCTGGGTGGCGTTGGACTTGGTGATGGGGAAGCGCATGTTGCCGATGACGCCGCCAACGTTGGAGGCGGCCTCGACGGTGCCGGTGAAGCTCAGACCGGTGGCGGGGCCGGAGGAGCCGCAGACGCCGCCGGCGATGAGGTAGCCGCGCACCTTGCCGTTGGTGACGCGGCAGTTCTCGGTGCGACCCATGGAGTAAGCGGCCACGGTGCCGGCGTAGTAGTAGTTGTCACAGGAGACGTCGGGGCTGCTCAGCACGACGTTCTTGATGGTGCCCACGGTGTCGACGGCGCCAAAGAGAGCAGCGTAGCCCTTGCTGCCGGTGGAGACGGTGAGGTAGGATATGGTCTTGTTGTCGCCGTCATAGGTGCCGGCGAAGCGCTTCATGTCGTCGCTGCCGCCGATAGGCGGGAACATGTAGCCCTTGAGGTTGATGGCCTTGGTCTGCTTGAAGTACTTGCCCTCGAAGACGTTGACGCGTTTGGCGCCTGCGGGGATGTCGGCGCCGTTGACCTGGTCGGATAGCAGCAGCAAGTCGCCGACGGTGGCGATCTGGTAGGGGTCGTCGGCGGTGCCGGTGCCGGCCCAGCCGATGGAAGCTGGCGGGAACGAAGGCGCGGCGGACAGTGTCAGCTCGCTGCTGACGTAGCGGCGGTAGTAGTACTTGCCGGTGTTGGTGTAGATGGCCCAGTTGCCGAAGTTCAGGGTCTTGTCGGTGACGCTGCCCTTGATGTCGCGGCCGGTCCAGTATACGCCCTGCTGCCAGTCGGCAGGGTAGCAGAAGAAGGCGCCGTAGCTGTTGTTCATCAGCTGCTGCGGAGCGATGGAGAAGGTGGAGTCGGAGTGCAGGTAGCACTCGAGCTTGCCGCCCGTGTCGGAGAGGTTGAAGATGCGCAGCTGGTTGGAACCGGGCTGCTCCACATACAGATATGTGGTCTCCGGGGTGGTGCCGGTGACAGTGCCGGAAGTGTCGATCTGGGCCACCTGGCTGGTGAGGGTGGCGTTGGAGCTCACGAAGTCCGAATTCTTGTGGAGGCCGTAGCCGATGGCGTGGTTCTTGTACTCACCGTCGATGATGATGGCCACCCATGAGCCGATTTCCACTTTTCCGGCGGAGATGTGGCCCGGAATGGTGCCGTTGGGGTCGAAGACGTTCTGCTCCACGTCGCAGGCCATGAGGTCGACCTGTCCGTACTCGGAATGCTGGTAGACTTTCTGGCGCAGGATGGTGAAGTCGCCCGTGGCGAGGTCCACCTTGGCGCGGATGGTGGTGCCCCAGCCGAAGAAGTTGTCGAGGAAGATGCTGTCGCCGACGAGGCGTACGTCGGCACGTGTCGCCAGCTCGAAGCGGGTCGAGCTGTAGGTTAGCTGCAGGGCGTTGACGGGCATGTCGGCCGCGGTGACGGCCTTCTGCGGGCCCGAAAGGCGTTTAGGCAGAGATGCGGTGCCGCTGCGCAGGGGGGATTCGGAGACGGACGTGCCAAGCAGGATGTCAGCCTGCCGGGCGCCGGAAGCGCGTTGCGAGACCTGCGGGGCTGTGGCCTGGCGGAGGCCCTTGCCGGCAGCCTTTTCGGCTGCCGCGTCGCCCCACTGCACGGTCTGCGCCGCTCCAGCGAAGACGGTCAGCGTCGCTGCCAGCAATGTGGTAAAGATTTTTTTCATACTTTGATAGGTTAGGTAAGGTGATTGTGGTCAGTGAACCGCCGCAAATGTAGACAAAGTTTCCGACATGTGCAAACGCCGTTTGCACATCCGCCCGAAATGCACTACCTTTGTGCCTGAAATAATGAAAATCAACCTGACACGATGATAACGAAGAATCTCACACTGGCCGCGGCCCTGGGGCTGTGCGCCATGCTCGCCCCCGCCGGGGCCGATGCCTGCACCAACCTCATAGCCGGCAAGAAGGCCACCAAGGACGGCTCCACCATGGTCACCTACGCCGCCGACTCGCACACCCTCTACGGCGCCCTCTACCACCAGCCCGCCGCCGACCACAAGCCCGGCACCATGCGCAAGGTCATCAACTGGGATACCGGCAAGTACATGGGCGAGATCCCCGAAGTGGCACATACTTATAATGTGGTGGGCAACATGAACGAGCACCAGCTCGTCATCGCCGAGTCCACCTGGGGCGGCCTGCCCGAGCTCGTCGACACCACCGGCCGGAGCATCATCGACTACGGCTCGCTCATCTACATCACCCTGCAGCGCGCCAGGACCGCCCGCGAGGCCATCGACGTCATGGCCGACCTGGTGGACAAGTACGGCTACGCCTCCTCCGGCGAGAGCTTCTCCATCGCCGACCCCAACGAGGTCTGGGTCATGGAGATGATCGGCAAGGGCGCCGAGAAGGGCGCCGTCTGGATCGCCGTCCGCATCCCCGACGAGGCCATCTCCGGCCACGCCAACGAGCCCCGCATACGCCAGGTCAACCTCAAGGATAAGAACAACGTGAAATATTCCAAGGACCTCATCCCGTTCGCCAAGCGTCGCGGCTACTTCAAGGGCAAGGACGCCGACTTCAGCTTCGCCGACGCCTTCGAGCACCACACCGTCAGCACCCGCCGCGGCTGCGACGCCCGCGTGTGGAGCTTCTTCCGCCGCTTCAACCCCGACACGGAGAAGTACTACGCCTGGTGCTCCGGCGAGAGCAACGAGCCCATGCCCCTCTACGTAATCCCCGACCGCAAAGTATCCCTGCAGGACATGCAGGCCCGCATGCGCGACCATTTCGAGGACACTCCCTTCAACATGGTCTCCGATCCAGGCATGGGGCCCGACAGCGTCCCCTACCGCTGGCGACCGATGGAATACAAAGTCGACGGCAAGACCTACTGCATGGAGCGTGCCATCGCCACCCAGCAGACCGGCTGGCACTTCGTAAGCCAGAGCCGCGCCGACAAGCCCGACCCCGTGGGCGGCATCCTCTGGTTCGGCACCGACGACACCAACACCTCCGTCTACATGCCCTTCTATTGCTCCATGACCGAGATTCCCGAGCAGGTGAGCGAGAAGAACGGCGACCTGCTCACTTTCTCCCCCACCTCCAACTTCTGGATGACCAACTGGGTCGCCAACCAGGCCTATAACCGCTACGACCTCATGATTCCCGAAATCCGCAAGGTACAGAGAGGCCTGGAGGATGGCTTCATCGCCGAACGCCCCGCCAAGGACGCCGAGCTCACCGCCCTCTACGAGGCCGGCGACATGGCAGGCCTGCAGAAGACCGTCAACGCCGACGGCGCCGCCGTGGCCAAGAAGGCCACCGACTCCTACTCCGACCTGGCCAAGTACCTGCTCGTGCGCTACCTCGACGGCAACCGAAAGAAACTCAACCCCGACGGCACCTTCAAGCGCTCCGAGACCGGCATGCCCGTCAGCCCCGACTTCCCCGGCTACAACAAGGCATACTACGAGAACATCGTCCGCCAGACCGGCAACCACTTCCTGGTACCCGAAGAATAAAGAAATAAATTAATGAGATAATCCGCGAGCCGGGCTTCGGCAATGCGCCGACGGCCCGGCTCCTTTTATACCTGTATCAAAATGAAGACTTCAAGACATCTCCTTGTGTGCCTGCTGGCGCTGCTCCCGCTCGCGGCCACGGCACAGGGCAAATATCAAGACATCGCAGCCGGCTTGCAGCATGCCCTTGTACTCAAGACCGACGGCACGGTGTGGGCCTTCGGACTCAACAGCGAGGGACAGCTGGGCGACGGCACCACCGTCAGCCGCGACAAACCGGTCAAAGTCCTTGACAACGTCCGCCAAATCTCGGCGGGCGAACGCATGAGCTATGCTCTTCGCAACGACGGCTCTCTCTGGGCCTGGGGCCGCAATGACTGCGGCCAGTTGGGCGACGGCACCACTACCGGCCGCTTACGCCCGGTTTGTGTTATGCGCGATGTGCGCAAGGTGGTGGCCGGAAACAACCATGTGGCAATCATAAAGACCGACGGCACGCTGTGGATGGCCGGAGATAACGCCTGGCTGCAGCTCGGCGACGGTACCGACGAGAACCGTTCCACGCCCGTCAGGGTGATGTCCGGCGTTGCCGACGTGGCGTGCGGAGGCCGTTTCACTCAGGTTTTGGGCAACGATGGCTCACGATGGGGCTGCGGCGACAACCGCTACGGCCAGCTCGGAGACGGTTCGACCGATTATCCGGAATACATGACAAAGGTTCAGGATAACGGCGTGAAGAAAATCAGCACCGGCTGGGAGCATACTCTGATTTTAGGAAAGGATGGCATTTTGCGCGGCTGCGGCCTCAACCGCTTCGGACAGTTAGGCATGAACCAGAATGTGGAAACCATGACTTATCCGTCGCAGATTCTCACTAATGTGAAAGACGTATATGCCTTCGACTTCACTTCGTTTGCCATACTCAACAACGGCACTCTCTATGGCTGGGGCAATAACGACAAAGGCCAACTTGGCGACGGCACCACAGTCAGACAGCAATATCCTAAGAAACTCCGCAACAACATCAGAAAAGTGGCTGCCGGCGGCAACTTCACCATGTTCCTCACCACCACCGGCGACCTCATGCTCACCGGCACCATCAAGTAACAAAACATAATCATGAAAGCAAGAGCCCTCCTTCTCGCCCTGGCGCTGACGCTGCTGCCCGCAGTCACCTTTGCCCAAAGCAAGTACAGCGACATCGCCGCCGGGATGCAGCACGCCCTGGTACTCAAGGCCGACGGCACCCTGTGGGCCTTCGGAATCAACGAAAACGGACAGCTCGGCGACGGCACCACCGTCAGCCGCGACAAACCAGTCAAAGTCCTTGACAACGTCCGCCAAATCTCGGCTGGCGACTGCTCCAGCTACGCCGTCCGCAACGACGGCTCCCTATGGGCCTGGGGATGGAACAAGTGCGGCCAGCTCGGCGACGGCACCAAGACCGACCGCCTCCGGCCTGTCAAGATCATGGACAACGTGCGCAAAGTCGTTTCCTCCAGCAACATCCACTGCGCCGTGCTGAAAACCGACGGCACACTGTGGATGATGGGCTGGAACTTCTGGGACCAGCTCGGCGACGGCACCGGCGAGGACCAGCCGCACCCCGTCCGCGTCATGACCGGCGTGGCCGACGTGTCGTGCGGCGGCCGCTTCACCCAGGCAATCCGACGCGACGGCTCCCGCTGGTGCTGGGGCGACAACCGCTCCGGCGAACTCGGCAACGGCCTGCTCAACACCGGCGGCAACGAAGACTACGAATCCGGCAACTACTGGTACAATCCCCGCAAGGCCGAGACCTACGGCCCACGCACCATCTCAGCCGGCTGGGAACACGTCCTGGCCGTCTATCCCGACGGCACCCTCCGAGTGTGGGGCGCCAACCACGACGGCCAGCTCGGCGACGGCAACCCCGGCATCGGCCACGAGCGCCTCACCCCCTACACCGTTCTGCGCGGCGTGCGCGACGCCATGGCCTGCGGCTTCACCTCTTTCGCCATACTCGACGACGGCTCCCTGTGGGGCTGGGGCCAGAACGACCACGGCCAGCTCGGCGACGGCACAACCGTCAGCCGCTCCCGACCCGTCCGCATCCGCTCCGGCGTACGCAAAGTCGCCGCCGGAGGCAAGTTCACCATGTTCCTCACCACCACCGGCGACCTCATGCTCACCGGCACCATCAAGTAACACAAAAAAACCGACGATATGAATATCAGACACATCCCCGCCTGCCTCCTGGCCATCGCCCTGCTCACGGGCTGCTCAAGCAACGCAGGCAAGGACGCTGCCGACACCGCCGCGCCCACCGACGCCACCACCGACACCGCAGCCGCCCAGGCTCCCGCCGACACCACAGCGCAGCAACCCGAAGCCCCGCGCTACCTCTCCGACGACCTCCGCCAGTTCTCGCTGCTCGGCCCCGTCAAGAGCGTCTCCACCGAGACCAAGGGCAACTTTTACATCATCACCTGCCTGAACGAGAAACTCACCTTCACCCGCGAGGGCAAGCTCACCACCAAGTTCGGCGAGTACACCGACAACAAGCTCTCACACAACCCCGACGGCCTGGTGAGCGCCACCCACTGCCGCGAGAGCGACGGCACCGAATTCGACCTCAAGTTCACTAAATGGGACGCCGACGACCTGCCCGTCGCCGGCACCTATGCAGACGAGGGACCAGGCCTGGAGTCCAGCTATACCCTCACTCTCGCCTACGGCCGCAAGGACAGCCACGGCAACTGGCTCGACTGCAAAGTCACCTACAAGGGCAAGGACCGCGAGCTCAACGACCAGGACGACTGGGACACCACCCCCTCCAGCGGCACCTTCACCATCGTCCGCAAGCTCACCTACTGGGACTGATACCTCCCCCATGCAAAAGAGGCTGTGTCAGATAAGAATCATGAGAACAATGAGAAGAGCCGAGAGACAAATGGATGAGGACTGGGCGCTTGAAGTATTCGACAAGGCTCCTTATGTCACGGTGAGTATGATTCGTCCGGATGGCATCCCTTACGGGCTGCCTCTGTCTGTTGTGCGAAAAGACAACCGCACCTTCTATTTCCATTGCGCGGCAGAGGGCGAAAAGATTGATTGCATCCGTAATAATCCTGTTGTGAGTCTGTCGGCAGTAAGCAGATGCACACCGAGATACGAGGAAGAAAAACAGAATTTCACCGAGTACTATCATTCAGCCATAGCGTTGGGACATGCTGAAACAGTTACCGATGATAATGAAAAAATCGAGGCACTGCGATTGATTTGCGAACGTTTCTTGCCAAAATTCATGGACCATTTTGAAGCTGCCATCGCCCGCAGTCTCAGCCGAACGACCGTTATTCGGATTATCCTTACAGAACCGGCAGTAGGCAAAATGAAAGGCTGATAAATACCCATGAAAACGCCGTCACACATATAAAATCCGGCTTCGTCCGAGACAGGAACCAGTAGCCCTGCTGTTGACGAAGCCGGTGTGAGGTCATAAAGAGGACACTATCCGATTAGCGATGCAATATCCTGCTCGACTGTAGTGATAGTGCCTATATCGAATTTTTCCTTGAGCACTTTGAGTATATCGGGGGTAAAGAAAGCAGGGAGAGTCGGACCGGTATGGATATTCTTCACGCCGAGAGCAAGCAGTGCAAGGAGCACGATAACGGCTTTCTGCTCGTACCACGCTATGTTATAGACAATCGGCAACTCGTTGATGTTTTTCAGACCAAGTGCATCACGCAAAGCTATGGCTATTCTTACGAGTGAATAAGAGTCGTTGCATTGCCCGGCATCGAGCACACGTGGCACACCCTCGATGTCGCCGAGCGGGAGCTTGTTGTAGCGGTATTTGGCACACCCGGCGGTGAGTATGACACAATCAGAAGGTAGTGCTTCCGCAAATTTGGTGTAATAACTGCGTGACGGGAAGCGACCGTCGCAACCGGCCATGACGACAAACTTACGGATCTTGCTCCGATGGATAAGGTCGAGTATTTTCGGGGCAAGCTCCATGACCTGATGATGTGCGAAACCACCCACAATCTGTCCGTGTTCGATTTCCTCGGGTGGTGCACACTTCTTCGCATGGGCTATAAGTTCGGAGAAATCCTTAGGATTGCCATCCCGTCCCTCCTCTATATGATGTGTTCCGGGCATACCTACAACACCTGTAGTATAGACGCGGTCGAGATACGTGCAGTTTTTGCGTGGCGGCACAATGCAATTGGAAGTGAAAAGGAATACACCGTTGAATTTTTCAAACTCATCGGTCTGTTTCCACCATGCGTTGCCATAGTTGCCCGCAAAATGAGGGTATTTCTTGAATGCCGGATAATACTGACCCGGAAGCATCTCGGAATGGGTATAGACATCGACGCCTTTCCCAGCTGTCTGCTCAAGCAATTCTTCAAGGTCTTTGAGGTCGTGTCCGCTGATAAGGATGCCCGGATTGTTGCGGACACCTATATCGACCTTAGTTATTTCGGGATTACCGTAGGTTCCGGTATTCGCGCGGTCAAGGAGTTCCATCGCCTTCACTCCTCCTTCGCCGACATTCAGCACGAGAGAAAACAGTTCATCGACACCGATATCCCGACGGGCTGTCTCGGCCAATGCATTCTCGATTATGGCATACACATCGTCATCCTCATAACCGAGATTGGCGGCATGGCGGGCGTATGCTGCCATACCTTTACAACCATAAATGGCAAGCTGTTTGAGTCCGCGTATATCCTCGTCGGGGTCTGCCAGCACTCCGGTGACGGGTCTGTATTTCTCGGCTTCATCGGGAGTGGCATAAAACTCTACGATCGGAAGGTCAGGCAACTCGACACCTTGCTTCTTGGCAGTGCCGGCGAGAAGATTCTTGATCTCGAAAGCGCGTCCGATGAAATCGTCAAGAGATGCGTCATCGAAATTCGCGTTGGTAATAGTTGTGAACAAGGCATCTATCACCAGATGGCTTGCCTCCCGCGACGGCTCGTTTTTCTCACGAAGGGCGCGGTTGATTGCCGCTACTCCGCGGACGCCATATAGCAATAAATCCATTCGGGCGGATGTCTCGGCGTGCTTGCCGCACACTCCGACCATTTCACATCCTTTGCCACGTGCCGTTTCCTGACACTGATAGCAGAACATTGCCGGTGTTTCCATAATCTTTAGTCGGGTTTGATTTTGACGAGCATTACTTTGGCATCGCTGAGGGCCTTGACAGAATGCGGCACACCGTTGCCCATGAGGAAGAAATCGTCTTTGTGAAGGTGGAGAGGCATGTCATTCATCATGAAATCGACATCGCCTTCAATCACATAAATCATCACTTCGGCAGGGGCAAGATGGCGTTCCAGTTCCTGACCGGCCTTGAATCCGAGAAGCACCACGCCTCCGTTATCGTTGCCGACTATCTGTTGAAATGCCACCTTTGAGTCGTTGTCGGCTATCTGTGCGGCGAGAGGAAATACCTCTCCGAATTTGTAGTTTGTATTTATCATAGTTATGCTGGTGTTTGTGGTTGTAATAACAAAACAACACACGTCTACTTATGGTTCAACTATAAGAGGAAATACAACCATGGAACGGCATCGGGTGTTAATATCATAATCCAAGTATAATCAATGATTCCAAAATCCATGACCATGACCGTAATCAAGACAAAAAGAGCATACGAAACGCCGGACGAAAGCGACGGCTACAGAATACTTGTTGATCGCCTTTGGCCACGCGGACTGACTCATGAGCGCCTTGACTGTCAGCTATGGGAAAAAGCTCTTGCACCATCGACACAACTCAGAGAATGGTTCCACGCCGTCAGCTCGAATCGGTGGGATGAATTCAAGACACGCTATGTCGCTGAACTGGAATCCAACCCTGAACTACCGGCGTTTATCGAACTCCTTAGAAAACATCCTGTGGTTACATTCGTATATGGCTCACGCGATGAAATTCACAATGAAGCCACAATCCTCCAACAGTTCTGCGAAACAAAACTCGCCTGATTCGGCGAGAAGAATCACCTCCGGTTTCTGACTGCGTACCGTGTGCAGATTACGATGCAGGTGAGCAGTTCGGCGGCTGGAATGGCAAGCCATAGTCCGCTGTCACCCATAAGCCGAGGCAACAGCAGGAAGCAGGGTACGAGGAAAACGATTCCACGCAGAAGTGTATATGCCATCGAAACGCCGGCCCTTTCTATGCTCTGGTAATAGCCGATGAAGGCGATGTTGACGGCAAAGAACATTGCGCATGTTGAAAACAGCGGAAGTCCGTTGGCGGCAAGATTATACGCCGCTTCGTCAGGCGACAGAAACATTTCCGTCACCCAAGGTGCGCCAAGCCACAGACACAGGGTGACAACAATTCCACAGACGATGGCGGTAAAAGTGATATTCTCAACGTGCGGTTAACACGTCCGCCATCGTGCAGCCCATGGTTGAAACTGATGATGGGTTGAGCTGACTGCGCCACGGCGTTGCTGATTGAGAATACCAGCGGAAAGAGATAACATGCCACGGCGTAAGCCGCCACTCCGTTCTCACCGAGATATCTGATGAACATATAATTGCCGGTCATCATCATCACGCCCATGGCAAGTTCCGTGAGAAAGGTTGCAAAACCTATCTTCGTCATGTAGCCTGTGTTGCGCAGCGTGAGGAACATTGATGTCACCGACATCTTAAGGCGATAGAACCGCAGCTTGTCGTGAAACCAGCTGAAATACACCAGCACCATCATTCCTCCTGATGCACAGGCAATAGATGTGGCCAGTGCCGCACCCATCACTCCCCATTCCAAAGGGAATATCATGTACCAGTCAAGTCCGATATTCACCACTGCCGCCACAATCTGCACCAGCATCGCGAACTTTGGAGAACCGTCGAGGCGAATCAGCATCATGCCTACACATTCCATGTAGAGGAAGAGAAGACCCGGCACAAGCCATAGCAGGTAATCCAGAGCATTATCTTTCAGCGACTCGCTGCATCCGAGCAACTCAAGAAGACTATCGGGAAACACTAGGCTCAGCGTACATATCAGACCGATGATGACCAGCCCCACAATGAACGCCTGAGTCATGATGATGCGGGCCGCCTTCACATTATTTTCGGCAAGACGGATACTCGCGACTACCGATGAACCGATGCCGAACATGAGTCCGATGCCGGTGGCAAACATAAATATCGGCGCTACAATATTTACGGCTGCTATGCCGTCGGCTCCGACACCGTGTCCGACAAATATTCCGTCAATCACTGTCAGCGCCGAATTGAATATCATCGCGATCAGCGTAGGGAAAAACATGGCGCGGAAGAGTACCCCGATTTTTCCGTTACCGAAGTTAAGTTTATCGCGTTGAAGATTCCTTTCCATATTTCAATTTCAAAGTGATAGGTTCCCGGATGCAAAGTTAGTACATTTTGGTGGCATCATTCCGGTCTGAAAATGTTTGGGCGCCCGATTTTGCGTGTCAATATGTCGTTGTCTGATTTTGTGGAGTCTTATCCCGAACTCGCGTCTTGAGTAAGATGGGGCGGTGGGCGGCACGGAGGCGGTCACGACGGGCGGCGGCCATCAGGGGGAGGGCGGAAGAGGGAATGTAGGTGTCGGCGAACTTGGAGAAGATGTAGTCGGCGCCCATCGGCGAGGGATGCGCGAGGTCGTCGGCGTAGAAGCGATAGTCGCGCAGGTCGTCGGTCAGGATCTCGTAGGCGGGGAAGTAGGTGGCGTTCGGCAACCGGGCGAGCTGTTCGCATAGCAGCAGCAGGCGCGCCTTGGAGCGGGCGTTGCCGGCGAAACCGTCGGCAAGGTGCCGAACCGGACTGACGGTGAAGATGAATTTCAGTTGAGGGTTGAGCTGCAGGGACGCACACCCCGTGCGTCCGCCAGTCAGTCGGTCTATGATCGAATACCAGGCGGCGGTCATCTCCTGGATGGAACAGCAGCGGCGGCGGAAAGTGGCAGCAGGGAGCTTGTGGCAGTTGGACACGACGCGCCCGGTGTCGGCAAGCTCGTAGACCCAGGAGGTGCCGAAGGTGACCATCAGCACCTGCGCGGACGTCAGCGCCTCGCGCAGACGTGCCAGGGAGTCATACATGACCGACAACGCATCCTCCGGCTCGAGACGCGAGAATTTGGTCGAGAAATCGAGGCAGTATGCCATTCCTGTGACCGGATGCACACGCAGCTCCGGCCGGTAGTCAGGGTCGAGCGCATGCTCTATGGCCTGCGCTATCGACAGCGGGTTGTAGAGCACCCCGCAGGGGTTGACTTCGGCCTGCCAGCCCGTCTCCACGAGCCGTTGCCCGATGTTGTCGGCGAAGCAGGAGCCTAACGTCACCACTCCCCTGTCGTACTCCAGCTGGAACCCCGTTTCGGGCACCGCCGTGTATTCCGTGCGAAACTTCATAGTGTCCAATTATAACAACAGACAACTCGGCCCGGTGCGCGATTTACCACATATCGAGGTCGATGGAGGTGACCTTGAACTCGGTGCGGCGGTTGATCTGGTCGGCAGCAGCTTGGTCCTCCTCCGAAAGGGTGGCGATGAACTCCTCGTTGAGGACGGTCCCCTCCGGGAACTGCGGGAACTGGCTGTTGATGCGCTTGGTGACGGTCTTGGGTACGGACTTTCCGTAGCCTTTCCAGGTGAGGCGCTCCTGGGGGATGCCGGCGGCGGTGAGGTAGTCGATGACAGCCTTGGCTCGGCGGTCGCTCAGCCCTTCGTTGTAGGCCACCGAGCCGTGGCGGTCGGTGTGCGAACCCATCTCGATGGAGACGTTGGGGTTGTCGCGCAACATGGCCACCATCTCGTCGAGCGCCGCCTTCGACTCGGGCCGCAAGGTGGCCTTGTCGAAGTCGTAGAAGATGTTCTCCACGACCTGAGGCTTGTTGATGTTGGCCAATACGAAGTCCACGCCGTACTCGGCGTCGGCCTCGGTGGTGTCGGTCTCGAACTCCTGTTTCTGATTGAGGTATCCTTTGGCGCCGGCCTTCATGACGTACTTGACGCCTCGCTGGAGGTTGAAGCGGAAGGAGCCGTCGTCGCGGGCCACCTCCTTCTGGTTGGAGCCGTCGTCGCCGACGATGCGTATGATGGCGTTGGGCACCGGCTCGTCGTCGCGGTCCACCACGACACCGGTGATGGTAATCTTTAGGTCGGGGAGCTCGAAGGAGTAGATATGGTCGCGGCCGGAGCCGTCGCCCCGGTTGGAGCTGAAGAAGCCCGTCTCGCCGGGGCCGAAAGTGATGCCGAAGTCGTCGCCTGCGGAGTTGATTGGCAGACCCATGTTGGCCACGCTCCAGCGCTGGCCGCTGGAGTCGAGCCAGGCCTTGAACAGGTCAAGGCCGCCGAAGCCGGGGTGGCCGTCGGAGGCGAAGTAGAGCACGGAGTCGGTTCGGGCGTATGGGAACATCTCGTCGCCCGGGGTGTTGATCTCGGGACCCATGTTCTCCAGGGTGCCACGGCGCTCGTCGATGCCGACGCGCCAGATGTCCTTGCCGCCGTAGCCGCCGGGCATGTCGGAAGAGAAATAGAGGAACTTGCCGTCGGGCGAGACGGCCGGGTGGCCCATGGCGGAGATAGTGTCGCCTGTGATCTCGAACTTCTGCGGGGCGCTCCAGGAGGCGTCGGAGCGGCGCGAGGTGTAGATCTCGACGGTGGTGTTGGCCGTCTCGGAGCGGATGGCGCGGGTCAGGTACATGGTCTGGCCGTCGGGCGAGAAGGAGACGATGCCCTCGTCCATCTCGGTGTTGAGCTCGCCGCCGGCCGGCTCGGGGCGCTTCCACTTGCCCTGCTCGTCCTTGCGGGCCACCCACACGTCGCCTTTCTTCATGCCGGTAATCTCGGACTTGTGCTCGCCGGACACCTTCTCGTTGGTGGTGGTGAAGTAGAGCTGGTCGAAGTTCTTGTCCAGGTACATGGGGGCGAAGTCGGAGCGGCGCGAGTTGAAGAGCTTCGCGGGGCGCACGATGTATCGCGTCTTGGGACGCTGTCGGCTTGCGATGGCCAGTCGACAGCCGTTGACGCCCTCCTGGGCCAGGACGTCGCCGGGGTGCCATTCCATATATGTGACGTAGGCGTCGATGGCCAGCTGATAGCGGCCTGCTGCCTGCTGCGAGCGGCCGAGCCAGTAGTAGACCATCGAGTCGGGATACTCGTAGCGAATGGCGTTCTGGTACGACGCGGCGGCGCGCTCGGCCTGGTTGAGGCGGCGATAGCAGGTACCCATCTGGTAGGCCACCTGGCCGCGCAGCGGACGCTCGTCGCGCTTGGTGAGCTTGTTGTAGACCTTGCGGTAGGTCTGCGCGGCGTTGTAGTACTCGCCGCGCTCGAACTGCTCGTTGGCCACCGACAGTTTGCTCGGCTTGCAGCCGGCTAAAAATATGATGCACAGCAGCGCCACGATGACGCCGCTGACGTAAGGCTTTACTTGTCTCATATATAGGATAACGCAGTTCGTCGGCTATTCTTATACAAAAGTGAACGTGCGGGCCGTTAATCAGACATGAAAGAGACAATGCGCTTTCTGCGCGAGCTGAAGCGAAACAACAACCGTGAGTGGTTCGCGGCCAGCCGCAACCGCTACGAGCATGCGCTGGAGACACGCTCGGCCCTGGTGGCGCGGCTCATCGGGGCCGTGGCGCAGGTGGACCCGTCGGCGGGGTGCCTGACAGAGCGCGACTGCACCTACCGCATCTACCGCGACACCCGCTTCTCCACCGACAAGACGCCCTACAAGACCCATATGGGCATCTTCATCAATCCCCCTTACGGCAAGAAATCCCCCCTGGGCGGCTACTACTTCCACTTCGAGCCGGGGAAATTCTTCTTCGCGGCCGGAAATGTCTGCCATCCGCCGAAGGTGCTGGCCGCCATACGCCGCAGCATCGTCGACAACGTGGAGGAGTACGACGAGCTTATGCGCGACCATGAATTCCGCTCCGTCTTCCCGACCGTGGGCGATAACCTGCTCAAGACCGCTCCCAAGGGCGTGGATCGCGACTGGGAGTTCGTGGAATACGTGCGTCCCCGCGACTTCGTGGCCTGCACAGCCGAAGATACTCGCCTGCCCGCCTGGCACAGCGACGACGACGCCCTGCACCGCATGCTCGTGCAGGGCCGCCGCTTCAATCGGTTCATCAACTATGCCGTGGAGGAAGCCTTAGGCTCCGATTACGGTGACTGACAATAACGTCTGTTTCATAATAAAGGACTTGCGAGGGCGTTTTATAAACATGAGAATGACATTTGTGGTGCCTCCCGAACCGGGGAAGGAAGTAGCCGCTGAACGGTCGGCAGGCTGTACCAGGATTGTTTACCCCATGCCCAACATATACGAACTCATCGCTGCCGCATGCCTCGAAGATAAAGGTCATAAGGTGAAGCTGGTGGATTTTGTGGCGGAGAAGGGGGATGCCGACGCCGTGGAACGTTTCCTGAGGTCTGACAACTCGTCGGCATATCTGGTATGGAGCGTGAACCTGAGCCGCAATGCCGATTTCGCCTTTCGCGACATGGCGCTTCGCCTGCGCCCGGAGGCAAAGATCATCTTCATGGGTCCCGGAGCTACATTCTTCCCTGAGCTGTACCTCACCGACAACAGGGTGACAATAGTTCGCGGCGAACCGGAAGCCACGCTTCTTGAACTGGCGGAATACCTGGAAAAGGATAAGGACTTTTCCAATCTGCAAGGGCTTATATTGCTTGACTCTGACGGTGCCATCAAAAGAAATCCGGCACGACCGCTGATTCAGGACATCGATACCCTGCCTTTCCCGGCACGTCATCTACTCAAGGGACGCAGCTACCACAATCCAAAGCTGAAACTGAGTCCCTACACCACCATGGTCACCTCGCGCAATTGCCCGTATCAGTGCATATATTGTGTACCGAGTTCGCTGACATTCGCCAGAGAGCTGGACTACCGCGCCGACCATGGCCGTAAGCCCCCCATCACTATGCGTTCCCCGGAGAACGTGGCCAAGGAGATAGATATGCTCTCCGCCGAAGGCTACAAGGCCATAGGGTTCGTGGACGACAATTTCATCTGGGACCTGGAGCGCACCTCCGCCCTCTGCGAACCCCTGCGCCGCCACGGAATAAAATGGGGTTGCCAGGCAAGGGTGGATGCCATCACCGAACCGATAGCAAAGCTCCTCGGAGAGTCAGGGTGCACATACATAGACCTCGGCATAGAATCGTTTGAGGACGAGATTCTCAAGTTCATAAAGAAGGGCATTACCAGCGAACAGATTTACCGCGCCATAGACCTCTTGCAGAAGTACAAGGTGCCGGTAAAGCTGAATATCCTCATCGGCACATCGCCCTTAGAGACGAAGGAAACACTGAGACGCACCCTTCGCAAAGCCATGAAGCTGAATGTAGACCAGGTCATGTTCAACATTGTGTCGCCTTTCCCCGGCACGGAATTCTACAAAATGGCACACGAGAACGGATGGATAAAGGGGGGTGAGTACTCTCCCACCAATGTGCAGAAAGAATCAATCCTAAGCTATCCGCATCTCTCTGCCGAAGATATGGAGAAAGCGCTCTATCGCTTCAACCTGCGATATTTCTTAAGTCCGAGAGTGGTGCTGAAACACCTTCGCCGCTTTAAGAACGCCTCGGAGTTCATGTATGCCTTGAAAGCGCTTCGCACCAAACTTTTCTGGCAATGACAACGATATCGGTGGTGATACTGTGCTGGAACTCGGAAAAGCGCCTGGAACGCCTTTTCCCCTCTCTTCGCGAGACTATTGCACCTTACAACGCCGAAGTAATTCTTGTAGACAACGGTTCTGAACAGGAAGTAGAGCCATTCGCAGGAGAATACGGACTGCCCGGACTGAAAGTGTTACGCCTGAGACGCAACCGAGGCGTGGCCTACGGACGTAACCGCGGCATAGAGGCCGCAAAGGGGGAGTATGTCTGGATTCTCGACGATGACACGGAAGTCAATCCGTCAGCTCTCGCCACCATGCTTACGCACATGAAGCAAAATCCCAAATGCGGAGTGTGCGGCTGCCGGCTCACGGACGCCGACGGCATTATCCAAGAGAGCTACAAGCCATTCCCGGGATTAGGCGTGAAATTACGTAACATATTGCGAATAAAGAGTAAATCGCCATATCTTGCAGAATTGGCAGAAAGCGACATCATACACCCGGTATATCTCATTGGCGCATGCCAGCTAATTCGGCATGAAGTGATTCTTAAGACCGGACTTCTTGACGAATGCATCTTCTACGGTCCGGAAGACGCCGACTTCTGTCTCCGTGTAGTAAAGGCCGGATATACCGTGGATTACCTAACCTCTGCCACCATCATTCACCATTGGCGCCGCCTAACGACTACTTCGCCCTTTTCCACCATGGGGCGCAAACACATCAAAGCCCTATTCCACTTCTGGCATCGCCACAAACGTTTTTTCTGACCAAGCAACGAGGTTAAGGAACGCCATAAACCGAAATGGTTTTCGGGAGGGGCGTTTGAGGTTACGGGAATTTTTCACTAACTTTGTCCCAAATTTTTTCGTCATGGAGAAAAAGCTCACATTCAACGGCCTCAACTTCGTCCCGTACCTGACGGAAGCCCGGATCCTGGAGCAGGTCGAGCGCGTCGCCAGGGAAATACAGCGCGACTACGCCGGCCAGCGCCCGCTGTTCATCGCCGTGCTCAACGGCGCCTTCATATTCGCCGCCGACCTGCTGCGCGCCGCCGGCATGAACCACGCCGACATCAGCTTCGTGCGCTACTCCTCCTACGAGGGTACGCAGTCCACCGGCAACGTCAAGCAGATCGTGGGCCTGACCGAGCCCGTCGAGGGCCGAGACATAGTCATCATCGAGGACATCGTCGACACCGGCTACACCGCCCAGAAGATGATCGCCGACCTCAAGAAGATGAACCCCGCCTCCATCCGCTTCGCCACCCTGCTGCACAAGAAGGAGAGCGCCAAGGTGGACTTCACCCCCGACTACGCCGCCTTCACCATCCCGTCCAAGTTCATCATCGGCTACGGCCTCGACCTGGACGGCAAGGCCCGCAACCTGCGCGACATCTACATCCTCGAAGAGGACGCGTAACCCGGAACCACGGCAACGACGACGCAGCCCCGCACCGGGGTCGCGACGCCCGCAGTGCGGCCGAACAATTCCGCCCCCGCAACCTTTGTATTAGTAAACGGATTGATCTTTCGGGTCCTCCGACCCACTTGATTTTGTGATACTATGCTGAACCTCGTGTTATTCGGCGCCCCCGGCAGCGGCAAAGGCACCCAGAGTGCAAAAATAATCGACGAATACGGGCTGCACCACATCAGCACCGGCGATGTGCTGCGCGACCACATAGCCCGCAACACCCCCTACGGCAAGACCGCCAACGAGTACATTTCCAAGGGCAACCTCATCCCCGACGAGCTGATGATGCAGATTCTGGAGGAGGAGCTCGACAAGCACATCGCGGCCGGCGCCGGAGGCGTGGTCTTCGACGGCTTCCCGCGCACCATCCCGCAGGCCGACGCCCTGCAGGAGCTGCTGCGCCGCAAGGGCACCGACCTGCACGCCGTCGTGGGCCTCGACGTCCCCGAGGCGGACCTGACCGAGCGCCTGCTCAAGCGAGGACTGGAGAGCGGCCGCTCCGACGACAACGCCGAGACCATAGCCCGCCGCCTCAAGGTATACCACTCCCAGACCGAGCCCCTGCGCCAGTACTACCAGAACCTCGGCAAGTTCATACCCGTCAACGGCAAGGGTGTGGTCGACGACATCTTCCGCGACATCGAGCAGGGCATCGAGTCCATGACCGGCGTCAAGACCCGCCACGCCCGCCCGCACCACTCCCACCGCGTATAAGGAAATGGCAGAAACGGCAGCGCCCCACGTCAGACTCTGGCCCGAGGCGAGCGCCCTGCTCCGCCTCGGCGCCCCCATACTCCTGACCCAGGTCGGCGTCATCGTCGTCAGCTTCGCCGACACCATGATGGTGGGCGCCTACAGCACCGAGGCCCTCGCCGCCGCCGCCTTCGTCAACAACTTCTTCATGGTGCCCATGGTCATGCTCATGGGCTTCGCCGCCGGCCTCACACCCATCATCGGCTCCCTCTACACGCGTAAGCGGAACGTCGAGGTCGGCCGCACGCTCCGCGCCGGGCTCAAGCTCAACACCCTCATGGCCCTGCTGCTGGTGGCCGTCATGGGCGTGCTCTACTTCTTCCTCGACCGCATGGGGCAGCCCGCCGAGCTGCTCCCCTACATCCGGCCCTACTACCTGATAGTGATGGCGTCCATGCTGCCGGCACCCTTCTTCAACGCCTGCCAGCAGACGGCCAACGCCGTCACCAACACCTCCATGCCGATGTGGATAATCCTTGGAGCCAACGCCCTGAACATCTTCGGCAACTGGCTGCTGATCTACGGCCACTGGGGGGTGCCCGAGATGGGACTGAACGGCGCCGGACTAAGCACCTTCACCGCCCGCCTGGCCGCCACGCTCGTCATACTCCGGGTAGTGCGCCACACCCGCCGCTACCGGCCCTACGCGCAAGGCCTGCGCCGACGCGGGTCAAGGGCGCTCAACTGGCGCATCATGTCAACCTCGCTGCCAGTGATGCTGCAGAATGGCGCCGAAGTGCTGATCTGGGCCTTCGGGGCGGTCGTGTGCGGCTGGTACGGCAAGATAGAGCTGGCCGCCTACCAGATCACCAACACCATGTCGCAGCTGGGCTTCATGGCCTACCTCAGCTTCGGCATAGCTTTGAGCATACGCGTGGCCAACAAGATGGGCCTGCGCGATTACCCCGGCATCCACCTCAGCACACGGGTGGGCGTGAGTCTCAACCTCTGCCTGGCAGTGGTGGCAAGCCTTATCTTCTACTTCTTCTCACGGCAACTGCTCGGTGCCTTCACTCCCGACGGCGCAGTGGTGGCCGTGGCGCTGACGCTTATTCTGCCGCTGATAGCCTATCAGCTCTTCGATGCCGTACAGGTGACGCTCAGCAACGCCGTACGCGGCACCGGCATAGTGTGGCCGCTGCTGACCGTTTCCGTTCTATCATACCTGATAGTGGGTGTTCCGGCCATGCTCGGCCTGGCCCGCTGGGCCGGGCTGCAGTGCGTGGGCGTCTACTGGAGCTTCGTCATCATGCTGATGGTGGCCTTCGCCGCATACCTCCACTACTTCCGCGCCATCATGCGGCGCAGCGAGCGCAACCGTTGAGATTAGCTCGCGCATCTGTTCAGAAGGGACGGCCGACCATGCGGAGATCGCCGTCGCGGGTTATCCATGCGGAAATGGCGTAACCACAGGAAACGGAGCTGACATTGTCGTCGATTTGTATGGGCCGCAGGGTGCCGGTGGTGGTGCCGTTGCCGAGCTGGCCGTAGTTGTTCCAGCCCCAGGCCCAAAGCGTGCCATCCTTGCGGACGGCCATGGCATGGCGGTAACCCGAGGAGAAGTCGGTCACTCCGCTCATTATCTTGTAGGCATCGGAGGGATCGTAGCGGCTCTCGGTGGTACCGTCGCCCAATTCGCCGCTACCGTTATAACCCCATGTCCATAATGTGCCGTCACGGCGAAGGGCCATATAGGGCCCGTAGCATGATGCCTTGACTACGCCCTCCATGATTTTGCGCGGGCTCTTCAGCCCGGGGCTCAACTGATACAGCGACCCGTCCTGACACACCACAAAGGCAGTTCCGGCACCACCCGTCACATCCTTCGCTCCGGACATAATCCTGACCGGCGTATAATGGTCGGTAGTAGTGCCGTCGCCGAGCTGGCCGTGCGAATTGTTACCCCATGCCCAAAGCCAGCCGTCGCGGTCTACGGCAAAGGATTGCTGGTCGCCCACGCAGGCCGACATCACATTATCCATAATCTTCTTCGGGGTGCTGTGTTCATCCCTGGTGCCGTCGCCCAGGGAGCCATAGTCATTCTCGCCCCATGTCCACAGAGTGCCGTCAGCCTTGAGTGCCATAGACTTGTTATCCTGGGCTGAAATCTGCACCACATTGTCCATTATCTTCACTGGCGTCTTCTGCCAGTTCTCGGTGCCGTCGCCGAGCTGGCCGTAGGAGTTGCGGCCGAAGGCCCACAGCGTACCATCGGTCTTGAGGACGAGAGCATGGTTGTCGCCCAAGGCCACGGCCTTCTTGTCGCCGGCGCGGAGAAGAGTGGGAGAAAGGAGAAGGAGAGAGAGGAAAAGACAGGTGAGAAATTTTTTCATGTCGTTAATTGCATAGTAACGTGCCGGATCCGAACGGGAACAGGCACATCAGTATTCGGAGAACATGGTGCCGACCACCTTGAGGTCGCCGCTGTCAGTAATCCACATGGCCCACCAAAGACCCTTCGAGACAGAGACATCGCGTATACCGTCCGCCACACGGACAGGAGAGTAGACATAGTCATCATAAACATTGCTCCCGAGCAGTCCGTCGCAGTTCGAGCCCCAGCCAATCAGGGTGCCGTCGTTGAGAATGGCCATGTGTGTGGTATATCCCGCAGCCGCTTTACGCACACCGGATGTCCGTATCCTGACAGGGCGCATTCTGTAGTTATCCGTACCGTCGCCTACTATGTTACAGCCCCAACACCACAGCGAGCCGTCTACACCGACGGCCACACCGTTATCGCAACCTTGCGAAGCTGAACGTATGCCGGAGGCTAAACGAACCGGGCGCAATCTGTTAATACGGGTGCCGTCGCCAAGGAAGCCGTCGCGGTTATATCCCCAGCCCCAGAGCGTGCCGTCGGTTCCGACAGCCAGGATACGGCTGCTTCCGCAGGAAACGTCCCTGATGCCTGACATCAGCACATGCGGATTGGGATTGTTGACAGTGGTGCCGTCGCCGAGTTTGCCGTCCTTGTTAGAGCCCCACACCCACAGTGAGCCATCCTGACCTATAGCCATGGAAACGCCGCCTGCAGCAGCTACATACTTCATGCCGGTCATAATTTTCTTAGGCGTGTAACGATTCTGAAAAGTCCCGTCGCCGAGCTGTCCGCTCTTGTTGGAACCCCACGACCATACGGAGCCGTCGTCACAGAGAGCGAGAGAGTGAGCGCCTCCGGCAGCCATCTGCCTGACATTGTTCATAACCTTGACCGGAGTATTGCGCGTGGTGGTGGTGCCGTCGCCGAGCTGACCACATTCATTCTTGCCGAAGGCCCACAGCGTACCGTCGGTCTTGAGTACGAGACCGAAGTCCCAGCCTGCCGCGCAGGCCTTCTTGTCGCCGGCGCGGGCGGCAGGCGCCAGCAGCACGAGCAGAAATAGGAGACATATGATGCGGATATTCTTCATTATGGAGGGTATGTTAGTTGCTACAATGTTGTTGAAATGTCGCTTGTAGGGACGCGCCAGGGTGCGTCTGCTTCGAGCCGTGGTTTTTTTCGAGGGTATGTCAAAATTCAGAATTTCGGTCAGATCGTAGGGATGCACCCCGGTGCATCCGCTGACAATCAATGAAGTAGAGCGGATGCACCCGGGTGCATCCCTACTATTCGCCGGATTTTGCAACACGTCCCTACAAGCGTTAGATGATGCATCTCTGAGCGGGGGCTATATTTAGAAGGGTTCGCCAACCATGCGGAGCTCGCCGTCGGTGGTGATCCAGAGGGAAATCATGTATCCGCAGGCCACGGACCGGACGCCGTCGTCGACCTTGACGGGGATGTGGCTGTCGGACTTTGTGCCGTTGCCGAGCTGGCCGTACTCGTTCCAGCCCCAGGCCCACAGGGAGCCGTCGGTCTTGATGGCCATGGCGTGACGGTTGCCGGCGCAGATGTCGCTGACGCCGCTCATGATCTGACGGGCTTCGGAGGGGTCGTATCGATATTCGGTAGTGCCGTCGCCGAGCTGGCCGTTGCGATTGGTTCCCCACGTCAACAGAGTGCCGTCATTGCGGAGCACCATGTTGATGTTGTTCTGGGTCGAGGCTTTCCTGACGCCGTCCATCAGCTTCCTGGGCTGCGCGATGCCAGGAGCCATGAGCCACAGGGAGCCGTCCCGGCATACGACCAGGGTCTCGTCACCGCCACCCGACACGTGGCTGACACCCGACATCACTTTGGTGGGCCGCAGGCAGTCGCCATGCGTGCCGGTGCATATCTGGCCGTGGGAGTTGTTGCCCCACGCCCACAGGTTGCCGTTGCGGTCTATGGCCATGGAATGCTGACCGCCGACCTGCACGTACTTGATGTTGTCGAGGATTTTCACGGGCACCTTGCTGTTGACCTTCTTGGTGCCGAGGCCGAGGTTGCCGTAACGGTCCTCGCCCCAGGCCCACAGGGAGCCGTCCTGCTTGACGGCCATGGAGGTGTTATCGCAGGCGGAGACTTGCACCACGCCGTCCATAATTTTCACGGGCGTCTTCTGCCAGTCGGTGGTGCCGTCACCGAGCTGGCCGTCGGTGTTGCGGCCGAAGGCCCACAGGGAGCCGTCGGTCTTGAGGACGAGGGCATGGCCGGAGCCTACGGCCACGGCTTTCTTGTCGCCGGCGCGAAGCATCAGGGGTGCCAGCAGGGCGAGAAGCAAAAGTATTGCAGATTGTTTCATATAAGCTAAGTGAGTTCTAAAAATTAGTTTATACTTGTTTGTGAGAATTTTCAAAATCAGGGTTATGTAATTTTTCTTATTTATTTCTCCTTAAATGGCTTGCCGACCATGCGCAGCTCGCCGTCGCGTGTAATCCAGGCGGACAGATCGACACCACAGGCCACGGCACGCACATTATCTTCAATCTTTACGGGTGTAAAATGGTCGTTGGTGGTGCCGTCGCCAAGCTGACCGACCTCATTACTGCCCCATGCCCATAATGAGCCGTCGTTGCGCACGGCCATGCCATGGTACAGGCCGGAGGAAATGTCGGTTACATCCGTCATAATCCTTAATGCCTGCTCATGGGAATAACGCTTGTCAGTGGTACCGTCGCCCAGTTCACCGTGGGAATTAAGCCCCCATGTCCACAGGCTGCCGTCGCGACGCAGTGCAAGATTGGGGCCATTGCAGGAAACCTTGACTACGTTATCCATGATTTTGCGGGGATTGCGGTAGTCGTACATGATTTTATACAGCGACCCGTCCTCGCATACAATCAGTGCATCGCCGGGCGTTGTAACGGACACATCCCTCACACCCGACATAACCTTGACCGGAGAGAGGAAATCCACCTGGTCCTCGTTGTCATAACCATTCCAGCAAGTACCCCAGGCCCAAAGACCGCCATTGCGGTCTTTGGCATAGGCATGTAGCCATCCTGCGGCAGCTTTACGCACATTGTCCATTATCTTCACCGGGGAGTGGCGTTCGGTTTTTGTGCCGTCGCCCAAAGAGGCGAAATCATTCTCGCCCCAGGCCCAAAGGGAACCGTCGGATTTGACCGCCATGGAGACACAACCTTGTGCCGAAATCTGAACCACATTGTTGAGAATGTTCACCGGCTCAAAGCGGTCGGTCGTGGTGCCGTCGCCAAGCTGGCCGTTTCCATTTCTGCCGAAAGTCCATAGAGAGCCATCCTGCTTAAGCACAAGGGCATGCCAGTTTCCCACCGCCACATCCTTCTTGTCGCCGGCGCGAAGCATCAGGGGAGCCAGCAGGGCGAGGAGCAAAAGTATTACAGATTTTTTCATCTCCGATTTTTTTGATTTGAGAAATGAGGGTTATTCTTCTCATAAGGGTTTGCCGACCATGCGGAGCTCGCCGTCCGCCGTAATCCAGGCGGAAACGGTAAAGCCGCAGGAGACCGAGCGCACATTGCCTTCAATCCTGACGGGCCGAAGGCGGTCGGTGGTGGTACCGTCGCCGAGCTGGCTGTACCGATTTCCACCCCAGGCCCACAGAGAGCCATCCTCGCAGATTGCCATGGAGTGCTGTCTGCCATTAGAAATATCCTTCACACCGCTCATGACCTGCACCGCCTCTTTCGCAGAATATATGCTATTTGTTGTGCCGTCGCCTAACTGCCCGTGTATATTGCTTCCCCACATCCACAGGGTTCCGTCATTGCGAAGCACCATATTGGAACCGAGGCAAGACACCTTGCGCACACCATCCATTATCTTCCTCGGAGCAGAGGGCTTGAAATAGATTCCCGTCTCATAGAGGGAGCCATCCTCGCACAGAATCAGAGCCGCACCGTCGCCACCCGATACCTCTTTGACACCCGTCATAATCTTTACCGGGGTAAGACGGTCAGTGGTGGTGCCGTCGCCGAGCTGACTGTCCTCATTCTCACCCCAGCCCCATAAGACGCCGTTGCGGTCTACGGCAAACGACTGACGGGTGCCCACACAGGCCATCCGCACATTATCCATGACTTTTACCGGCGAAAAACGGGCCTCATTACTTCCGTCGCCGAGAGTGCCGTAATCGTTGGCACCCCATGCCCAGAGAGAACCGTCGGATTTTACCGCCATAGACTTATCATCCTGAGCGGAAATCTGCACCACGTCATCCATGATTTTCACCGGATTCCCGCACCGCTGATAGGTACCGTCGCCAATCTGACCGTGAGAATTGCGCCCGAAGGCCCATAGCGAGCCATCCTGACGAAGCACCAGGACATGGTTGTTCCCCACCGCCACATCCTTCTTGTCGCCGGCGCGAAGCATCAGGGGTGCCAGCAGGGCGAGGAGCAAAAGTATTGCCGATTGTTTCATATACGATGATTCTGAATTTTTTGATTTGAGAAGTGAGGGTTATTCTTCGCGTAAAGGTTTGCCGACTACGCGGAGGTTGCCGTCGCGGGTTATCCATACGGAAATGAGATTGCCGCAGGAGACCGAAAGCACGTTGTCATCGACCTTGACGGGCGCGAGGCGATTGGTCGTGGTACCGTCGCCGAGCTGACCCCAGTTGTTCTGGCCCCAGGCCCACAGGGTCCCGTCGTTGCGTACTGCCATGCCGGAGCATCCGGCGGCGGAAATATCGCTCACATCACTGAGAATCTGCCGGGCATCCTCGACAAATCTTCTTTTTTCAGTATCGCCTGTGCCGAGCTGGCCGTCATCGTTGTTCCACCCCCAGGTCCACACGGTGCCGTCGTCGCGAAGCACCATATAGAAGCCGGGACAGCAGGCCTTGAGCACTCCGTCCATAATCTTACGGGGCTGCTTGATGCCCGGCCCGAGTTCATACAGCGAGCCGTCCTGAGCCACCACCAGGGCGCTGCTCTGACCTCCCGACACATCCTTAACGCCGCTCATCACCTTGACGGGGCTGAGACGCTGTGTCGTGGTGCCGTCGCCCAACTGGCCGAAGCCATTATCTCCCCACGCCCACAGATTGCCGTCGCGGTCGATGGCGAAGGACTGGTAACGCCCCGCACGTGCCAGGCGCACGTTATCCATGATTTTCACCGGCTGCCGCACACCTGTATAGGAGGTGGAACCGTTTCCGAGCTGGCCCTTGTCGTTCTGCCCCCAGGCCCAGAGCGAGCCGTCGGCTTTGACAGCCATCGAGGTCTCATTCTGAGCCGAAATCTGAACCACGTCGTCCATAATCTTTATCGGTTCGGGAGAGCTGTCGACATCGCCGCCGACACCGAGAGCACCCGAGAAGTTGCGGCCGAAGCTCCACAGGGTGCCGTCTTGCTTGAGCACAAGCGCATGGAAGCTGCCCGCGGCCACGGCTTTCTTGTCACCGGCGCGGAGAAGTGCGGGACATAGGAGGGTGAGAAGAAGAAACAGAATGTATGTGCGGGTAGTTGTCATGTGTTTTGACGTAATTAATTTAGTCGCCTGTTATGTTGCCTGTTATTTTGAGTTCGCCTGCCGGGGTAATCCAGAGGGAGACGAGGCCGCCAGCGGCGAAGTCGCCGACCTTGGCGGCTATGCGCACCGGGCAAAGCTGGTTGTCGAGGTTTCCGATGCCAAGTTGGCCACCGTTGTTTTCACCCCAGCCCCAGAGGCTACCGTCGTTGCGCCTGACAAGCGAGTAATTACTTCCGGCGCAGGCTTCGTCCACGCCGTCCATGATTTTCACTGGCGTATGCTGCCTGTCGGTGGTGCCGGTGCCAAGCTGGCCGTACCTGTTCTCGCCCCAGGCCATCAGCCGCCCGTCGGCCATCACCACGAGGATATGATCTTGGCCGGCCGAGACCTGCCTTACGCCATCCAGCATCTTAACCTTGACAGGCAACCTCGGGCCGCCTGTATATCCGCTGATGAAGTCGTCTCCCCAAACCCACAGAGAACCGTCGGTCTTTACTGCGGCGCTCCAATTGTGGCCGGCCGAGACCTGCCTTACGCCTGTCATCACGCGGACGGGCATATTGCGGTCGACGGCTGTGCCGTCGCCGAGCTGACCGTAGTAGTTCCAGCCCCAGGCCCAAAGCGTACCGTCGTTGCCCACGGCCAGGGCGTGACCGTGCCCGGCGTCGATGCTGCTGATGCCGTCCATGATTTTTTGAGGCCGCAGGCGGGGCGTATTGGTGCCGTCGCCGAGCTCGCCACAGAAAGTGCCGCCCCAGGTCCATAAGGTGCCGTCTTCGAGCAGCGCCATGGAGAAGTAGCTCCCGGCGGACATATCCATTACGTGGTCAAGCACCTTGACCGGCTTGCGGCGGAACTGTGTAGTGCCGTCGCCGAGCTGGCCCCTGTCGTTGGCACCGAAGGCCCACAGGGAGCCGTCCTGCTTGAGCACCAGGCAGAACATGCTGCCCGAGGCCACGGCCTTCTTGTCACCGGCGCGGAGCAGGGTGGGACATAGGAGGGTGAGAAGAAGAATCAGAATATATGTGCGGATGGTTGCCATGTGTTTTGACGTAATTAATTTAGTCTATGTTCTATGTAGCCTGTTACTTTTAGTTCGCCTGCCGGGGTAATCCAGAGGGAGAAGCCTTCGCCGGCGGCGAAGGCGCCCACCTTGTCGGCTATGCGCACCGGGCGAAGCTGGTCGTCGCGATTTCCGAGGCCAAGTTGGCCATCGCTGTTGTCCCCCATGCCCCAGAGGCTGCCGTCGTTGCTCCTGACAAGCGAGTGGCGATGTCCGGCGCAGGCTTCGGCCACGCCGGACATGATTTTCACGGGCGTATTCTGCCAGCCCCGGTTGGTAGTGCCGGTGCCAAGCTGACCCCAAATGTTCTCGCCCCAGGCCATCAGACTCCCGTCAGCCATCACCGCGAGGATATGTGCTTGGCCTACCGAGACCTGCCTGACGTCGTCCAGCATCTTGACAGGCGACCCCAGGGGGAGCTTGTCTGTATATTCGCTGACGTCGTCTCCCCAGACCCACAGCGAACCGTCGGTCTTTACTGCGGCAGCACAGTAGGAACCGGCCGAGACCTGCCTCACGCCTGTCATCACGCGGACGGGCACATTGATACAGCTGCCGGAGCCGTCGAGCAGGCTATAGCCATTCCCGCCCCAGGCCCAAAGAGTGCCGTCGTTGCCCACGGCCAGGGCATGAGCGAACCCGGCGGCGATGTCGCTGATGCCGTCCATGATTTTTTGAGGCCGCAGGCGGGACGTGTTGGTGCCGTCGCCGAGCTGACCATTGTTGTTGTAGCCCCAGGTCCACAAGGTGCCGTCTTCGAGCAGCGCCATGGAGAAGAAGAGCCCGGCGGACATCTGCCTGACGTGGTCAAGCACCTTGACCGGCTCGCTGCGGAACTGTGTAGTGCCGTCGCCGAGCTGGCCATAGTCGTTGCGACCGAAAGCCCACAGGGAGCCGTCCTGCTTGAGCACCAGGCAGAAACGGTAGCCCGCAGCCACGACCTTCTTGTCGCCGGCGCAGAGAAGCGAGGGGGCGGCGAAAACGAGAAGCGCAAGCATGAGAAGATGCAGGTAGCGGTTCTTTTTCATCTTAGTGCGATATTTGCTGCAAATATACGCATTTTTTGTCAGTGCGGGCAAGCCGAGAAGGAGTTTATGGACGAACCCTGCGGGTAATTTGGTGAGCCATAAGGGTTTATGTACGGGCCAATCGGTGGCAAAGCGACAAAGAGCGTTTTTGCAAGTCACTGACAGACAACAACTTGCATAAATTGTTAACATTTAAACATATTTAATAGATGATTTAACCGGCGATTGAAAAAATTTTTGTTACTTTGCACATTAATTCTTATAGCTCTTTTGCTTATGGGAAAAATCATGGCAATAGCCAACCAGAAAGGTGGGGTGGGCAAGACCACGACGGCCTTCAACCTCGGCTCGTGCATGGCCCAGTCCGGGGTCAGGGTTCTGCTCATTGACGCCGACCCGCAGGCCAACGCCACGTCGGGCCTGGGTGTGGACCCCCGCGCCGTCAAGGCCGGCATCTACGAGTGCCTGGTCGACGGATTCCCGGTGGCCGAGGCCATCCAGCCCACGTGCGTGGAAGGCCTCGACCTGCTCAGCGCCTCCATCGACCTGGTGGGCGCCGAGATGGAGCTGGTCAACCGCCCACACCGCGAGCGTGTGCTGGCCGGCATGGTAGAATCGGTTCGCGACCGCTATGACTATGTGCTCATCGACTGCAGCCCGTCGCTGGGCTTCATCACCATCAACGCCCTGACGGCCGCCGACTCCGTGCTCATCCCCGTGCAGGCCGAGTACTTCGCCCTGGAGGGCATCACCCAGCTGCTCAACACCATCCGCATCATCAAGAGCCGCCTCAAGCCGGCCCTGGAGATCGAGGGCTTCCTGCTGACGATGTACGACGCCCGCCTGCGGCTGGCCAACAGCATCTACGAGGAGCTCAAGAGCCACTTCGGCGACATGGTGTTCAACACCGTCATCCCCCGCAACATCAAGCTCAGCGAGAGCCCCAGCCACGGCCTGCCGGTGATACTCTACGACCCCGACTCGCGCGGCGCCATCGCCTACCAGTCCCTCGCCGCCGAGCTGTTCGACAAGCACCGCCGCGCCCAAACCGTTAAGACCACCGACCGATGACACAGAAAAGAAGCGCCCTGGGACGCGGCCTCGACTCGATGTTCCCCGCCCGCGAGATACAGACGGAGGGCTCCACGGCCATCAACGAGATCCGGGTGGCCGACATACAGCCCAACCCGGACCAGCCGCGCACCATCTTCGACCAGGAGGCCCTGGAGGAGCTGTCGGCCTCGATCGGCGAGCTGGGCATCATCCAGCCGCTGTCGCTGCGCCTGCTGCCCGACGGCACATACCAGATCATAGCGGGCGAACGGCGCTGGCGCGCCGCCCGCATGGCCGGCCTGCAGACGGTGCCTGCATACGTGCGCACGGCCTCCGACGCCGAGCTCACCGAGATGGCCCTGATAGAAAACATACAGCGCGAGGACCTCAACGCCATCGAGGTGGCCCTGGCGCTGCGCAAGCTCATCGACACCTACTCGCTGACGCAGGAGCGCCTGGCCGAACGCCTGGGCAAGAAGCGAGCCACCATCGCCAACCACCTGCGCCTGCTGCGCCTGCCGGCCGAGATACAGCTCGGCCTGCGCGACCGCCGCATAGACATGGGCCACGCCCGCGCCCTGCTCGGCGTAGACGACCCCAAGGTGCAACTCCGCCTATACAACATGATACTGCGCGAGGGCGCCTCGGTGCGCCAGGTCGAGGAGATGGCCCGCCGCAGCCGCGAGCAGAAAGCCGAGTGCGGAGGGCCGAGCGCCGAGAGACCCAAGGCGGCAGCCAGGCCCCAGGCCGACTACGACGCCTTCCGCCGCGAACTCTCGGCAGTCTTCCCCGTGAACGTCAAATTCGCCCGCCGCGACGACGGCCGAGGCTCCATAACACTCCGCTTCGACAACGACGACGAGCTCCAGCAGCTCGTGGCCCTGTTCGACAAACTCCGCCGATGACCAGCCACACAAGGCATAACAACCCCGTCGACCTGCCCACACGGCTGCTATGCGCACTGCTGTGCGTGCTGCTGACCGCCCCCTGGGGCCGGCTGCCCGCCAGCGCCGCCGCACAGACTCCCGAAGAGCATACCGACACCATAATCGACGCCCGCTTGCTCGTGCCCGTCAGCATGAGCCCGGGCGAGGGCCTGGAACCGGTCGACACGCTCGTCACCACCGAAGGCGACTCCATCCTCAACGTGGTCGTGGCCAAGGACTCCCCCTACGGCATGGACGGCGAGCGCATCTTCAACCCCAGTCCCTCGCGTGCCACCTGGCTCTCGGCTCTCTTTCCCGGCCTGGGACAGGTCTACAACCGCCGATACTGGAAGCTGCCGATCATCATCGGCGGCTTCATGGGCCTCGGATACGCCACCAACTGGAACAACAACCAGTACCAGGACTACTCCCAGGGATACCGCGACCTGCTCGACAACGACCCCAACACGAACTCGTACATGAACTTCTTCCCGCCGACCACCTCGGAGGGAGACCTCGACAAGTCGTGGCTGCAGCAGACGCTCAAGAGCCGCAAGGACTACTACCGCCGCAACCGCGACCTGTGCATAATCTGCATCGTGGGCCTCTACCTGCTCTGCATGGTCGACTCCTACGTCGACGCCTCCATGGCCCACTTCGACCTCTCCCCGGACCTGTCGCTGGACGTCCAGCCTGCCATCTACGTCGAGCCCTCGGCAGGGAAACCCGCAATCGGCCTCAACTGGGCCATAAACTTCTGAACCGACTCACCTCAAAAAACCGAACCGCATGAAACGCCTCCATAGACGCCTGCTCACGATTGCCGCTGCCGCCCTGCTGCTGCCCGGCATCGCCCCGGCTGCCCCCAGGCAGAAGACGGTCGTGGACATCTCCCGCACCATCAGCGACGAGTCCATCATCTTCCCCGAATCATTCGAGACCAACACCCAGAAACTCCTCGAAGGCTGGTACATGAAGAACTACACGGCCACCGACGACCGCTACTCCAAGCTGCCGGACGTGCCCGTGAGCGACGAAGTGCTCATCAAGCGCCTTCAGGCCATCCCGGCCGTAGTCGAGCTTCCCTACAACCCCATCGTGCGCAAGTACATAGAGCGCTACACCAAGGGGGGCCGCGCCCAGGTGGCCGCCATGCTCGGCCTTAGCAACTACTACATGCCCATCTTCGAGCAGGCGCTCGAGCAGGAGGGCCTGCCGCTGGAGCTCAAGTACCTGCCCATCATCGAGAGCGCCCTCGACCCCAACGCCGTATCGCGCTCCGGAGCCGCCGGCCTGTGGCAGTTCATCCTCTCCGCCGCCAAGGGCCTCGGCCTGGAGGTCAACTCCCTCGTGGACGAGCGCCGCGACCCCTACCTCTCATCCTCCACCGCCGCCCGATTCCTCAAGGACCTCTACGCCACCTACGGCGACTGGAGCCTCGTCATCGCCGCCTACAACTGCGGCCCCGGCACCGTCAACAAGGCCATCCGCCGCGCCGGCGGAGACCCCAGGAGCCATAACTTCTGGACAATATACAACTACCTGCCCGCCGAGACACGCGGCTACGTGCCCGCCTTCATCGCCGCCACGTACGTCATGAACTACTACCGCGACCACAACATCTCGCCGGTGCTTGCCACCAAGCCGCTCGTAACCGACACCGTGGGCGTGACGCAGCGAGTGCATTTCGACCAGATCTCGCACGTGCTCAACATCCCCGTCGAGGAGCTGCGAGTGCTCAACCCGCAGTTCCGCAAGGACATCATACCGGGCCGTCCCGACGCCCCCTACTTCCTCATCCTCCCCTCGCAGCAGATCCACGCCTACATCCTCAGCGAGGGAGACATCCTGGCCTACAACGCGGACCAGTACAAGCGCATGGAGACGGCCACCACGGGTGCCCAGTCCACCGACGACGCCATAGTGCCGCCGACGGCCGAGGAGACCGCCTTCGAGCAGGACCTGGCGCAGGTGCAGTCGGCCACGCCCGCCTCCGCCCCCCAGGGCTCCAGGACCATCATCCACAAGGTGCAGCCGCAGGAGAGCATCGCCAGCATAGCCGCCCGCTACAACGTGCAGCCGGAGCAAATCAAGGAATGGAACTCCTTGCGCCGCAACAGCATCCGCACCGGCCAGCAGCTGCGCATCATCACCGGCGGCCAGTCCGTAGTGGCCCAGAACACCAAGCCGGCGGCCAGCCAGCCGCAGGAGGGCGTGGCCCAGGGCCGCAGCCGTCATGCCCAGCCCGAGGCCGCACAGCCCGTAGCCCGGCAGACCCCCGCGCCTAAGGCAGCTAAGGCATCGCAACAGACCGCCCATGCAGAGCCCGCCCCCACGGCCCGTCGCGCCAAGGGCAAGAAGACCGCCGAGGAGCAGACCGCCCAGCGCACCGGCAAGAAGGGCAAGAAGAACAAGGAGCGCGCCAGGAAGACGCCGCCCAAACCCACCAGCGTGAACGTCCGCAACGGCGATTCCCTGGAGCGCATCGCCAAGCGCGAAGGCACCACCGTGGAGGCCCTCAAGAAGGCCAACAACCTCTCCGGCGACAATCCCGTGATCCAGCCGGGCCAGAAGCTGAAGATGCCCAAAAACGCCAAGGGCGCCAAGGCCGAACCGGCCTCCGCCAAGAAATCAAAGAAAGGCAAGAAGGGCGCCGACGCCACCCCCTCCAAGAAATCAAAGAAGGGCAAGAAGAAGCGCTAATCCGCCTCCGCCCATACCCTTTACCGCGCCGGACCGACGAGCACCCAGCTCCCGCTCCGGCGCTTTTTTGCATGGTTCCCTGCCCTGCCAGTCCTGTGAGAGGCAGGAATAAAAAATATGTCCATCCGCATTTGCGCCACTATGCGAATCTGCGGACAACCGGCAATCAAAAAGGGGCCGCGCAAAGCATGCGCAGCCCCCGTCAATCAGGTTTATCGAAGTAATTGTTATGAAGTTTCCTCTGTGGAGGCCAGGCGGTCCTTCTCTGTGCGCGACAGGCGTATGCGGCGCAGCAGCAGCATCATGCCCACGTACAGGGCTATGTCGACCACCAGCACGTAGGTGATGTTGATGTACTCGGCCAGCATGCAGTCGACCACAATGAAGAACACCGATATGAGCAGTATCAGCATCATGGTCTGGCGGTGTGGCAGACCTGCGGCCATCATGGCGTGATGCAGGTGACGTCGGTCGGGCATGAAGGGGTTGTGGCGCAGGCTCAGCCGCACGATGAACACGCGCACCACGTCGAAGCATGGCACCAGCAGCGGCGCGAAGGCCAGCACGAACCGGTTGATGTTGGGGAAGGGGCCGACCGTGACCGGCAGGTGCAGGGCGCGGAAGGCCAGGCACGTCAGGATGAACCCGAACGTGAGGCTGCCGGTATCGCCCATGAAGATCTTCTTGTACTTGGCGGCGTCGCCGAACACATTATAATAAAAGAACGAGAGCACCACTCCCATGGTGGCCAGGGCTATCATGGCGCAGTCGTAGACACCGTGTATGTAGAAGATGGCGGCGAAGAATCCGAGGGCTATCGCCGACAGGCCGGAGGCGAGACCGTCGATGCCGTCGATTAGGTTGACGGCGTTGATTATCAGCACCACGGTCATGATGGTCATGAGCCAGGTGACCCCGCAAGGCAGGGCATAAAGGCCGAAGAGGCCACCGAAGTTGTCGACACCCAGTCCGCCGGCCAGCAGCATCACCGCGCAGAAGACTTGCACGACGAACTTGGTGCGGTAGCGGACGCCCACCAGGTCGTCGCCCAGGCCCACTATGTATAGCATGAGCAGGGCGCAACCGCTGTAGAGCAGCGGCTGCGGATCGCGCAGGAAGACGTTGGGAATGGCTTCGTAGCCGAGCGAAAGGTTGACGGCTATGCTGAGCATCACCGAGAAGATGATGACGGGCACGAAAGCCATACCTCCCAGGCGTGGCACGTGCCCCTTGTGGATCTTGCGGCCGCCGACTTCGTCGAAGAGGTTCTTGCTGAAGGCCACGTGGAGTATGCGAGGTATCAGCAGGCCTGTCGCCAGCAGGCAGACCAGGAAGATCGCCGCAGAGTTTGACATCCAGTATTCGTAAAAGAACCTTTCCATAATTCAGCTTTAAAGGCACAGCTTACCCGCCCCGGCCGTGCCGGAGATATGCGCTCCGCATGTCGGGCGCGTGTAGGCGACCGTCAGCGGGCGACGGGAAGAGGTGTGGAATTTCCTCATGTCTGCGCTTGCTTTCTTCTTTATTTTATGGCTTTTTATCCGCTTCCTGTAGTAAAAACGGGGATCCCCGAGGCCACAGAGGCAGGATGGCGTGGACAAAGAACTCACCTTGCGAATAAAATGCCCGTTCCCTAATTCTATTATTTCGCAAAGGTAGCACTTTTTTCCGACACCATCGCAATCCGCTTCGGTCCTATTCACTTTTTTTATACTTTCGTTGGTTGAGAGTTGAGAGTTACACATCGAAGACGTGCTCTCTCAGCCATAAACACCTCAACTCTCAACTTTTTTCACTAATTTTGCAAAATATTTGGGACGATGTGCCCCGAAAGTTGTTGTGGTGTATATATAATGTGCATTGCAATGACTATGAAAGATAACGACAATAACGAAATGAAGACATTCGCCGAGCTGGGCGTGGAGCCTAAGCTGCTGCAAGCGATACAGGAGATGGGCTTCGAGCTGCCCATGCCCATCCAGGAGATGGTGATACCGCATCTGCTCAACAAGGAGGGCGATGTGGTGGGCCTGGCACAGACGGGCACAGGCAAGACGGCCGCCTTCGGTCTGCCGGTGCTTCAGCGCATCGACGTGGACCGCGAAGTGCCGCAGGCACTCATCATCGCCCCCACCCGCGAGCTCTGCCTCCAGATAGCCGGCGACCTGGCCGACTTCGCAAAGTACATCGAGGGCCTCCGCATACTCCCCGTCTACGGCGGCTCCAGCATCGAGAGCCAGATCAAGGCCCTCCGCCGCGGAGTGCAGGTCATCGTCGCCACCCCCGGCCGTCTCATCGACCTCATCAACCGCAAGGTCGTAGACCTCCACGACGTCCATACCGTGATTCTCGACGAGGCCGACGAGATGCTCAACATGGGCTTCCTCGACGACATCAAGGAAATCCTGACGCACGTGCCCGTGGAGCGCAAGATGCTCATGTTCTCGGCCACCATGCCCAAGGAAATCGCCGAAATCGCCAAAAACTTCATGCACGACCCAGTGGAGTTCGTGGCCGGACAGCGCAACGAGGGCGCCAAGAACGTGCGACACATCTATTATATGGTCAAGGCGCACGACAAGTACCTGGCCCTCAAGCGCGTGGCCGACAACAACCCGGACATATACGGCATCATCTTCTGCCGCACCCGCAAGGAGACGCAGGAGGTGGCCGACAAGCTCATCGCCGACGGCTACAACGCCGACTGCCTGCACGGAGACCTCAGCCAGGCCCAGCGCGACATGGCCATGCGCAAGTTCCGCGACCACGTCACCCAGCTGCTGGTGGCCACCGACGTCGCCGCACGCGGCCTGGACGTCGACGACCTCACGCACGTCATCAACTACGGCCTGCCCGAGGACACCGCCGTCTACACCCACCGCTCGGGGCGCACCGGACGCGCCGGCAAGACGGGCGTCAGCGTCGCCATCATACACTCCCGCGAGAAGGGCCGCCTCCGCGAGATCGAGAAGAAGATCGGCAAGGAGTTCGAGTACCGCAAGGTGCCCACACCCGAACACATCATCGAGAAGCAGCTCTACAACCTGGCCGACCGCCTGGAGCGCGTCGAAGTCAACGAGTCCGAGATCGCCAAGTACCTGCCCGGCGTCAGCAAAAAGCTTGAATGGCTCAGCGGCGAGGACCTGCTCAAGCGCCTTCTCTCGCTGGAGTTCAACCGCCTGCTTGCCTACTACCAGAATATGCCCGACATCGACCTCAACGCCAACGATAAGGGCGAAAAAGGAGACAAGAAAGCCAAGCGCGATCGCGACGACCGCTCCGCCGAGCGCGGCATGGAGCGCATCTACGTCAATGTCGGCAAGCGCCAGGGCTTCTACCCCGGCAACCTCATGGAGATTGTCAACTCCAACGTCGAAGGCTCCAAGCCCGACATCGGCCGCATAGACCTGCTGCCCGATTACACCCTCTTCGACGTGCGCCAGGCCGACGCCCGCCGCGTCATCGGCGCACTCAAGGGCGCCGACTTCTTCGGGCACCGCCTGTACGCCGAGCAGGCACAGGCCGACAAGGACTACGGCCCGCGCACGGCCAAGGGCGGACAGGGCAAGATGGGATCCAAGCCCCTCAAGGGAAAGAAGAAGAAAGAGAAGAAAGAATTCAAGCCAAAGGCCGAAGTCCTGCTCGGAGCCCCCGACAAGAAGAAGAAAAAGAAAGAGAAGAAAGCCGCCAAGGAGCCAAAATACAACGGCAACTACGACATTTTCATCAAGAAGAAGAAATGAGACTCCCCTCTATAGCTCTCAGCCTCGTGGCGTTGCTGCTGGTGGCCATCGTGTCGGGGGCGGCTGGCGCACAGGTCCCGACAGAGCCGGTCGACACCGTAGTCGCCGCAGACACCGTGGCCGAAGAGGTATCGGCCGTCGATTTCGACGACGCCATGGCCTTCGACGACGCCACACCGGCCGTATCGCTCGACTCCCTGCGCAGCCTCTACCCCGGCCTGCCCGCCGCCGTGGCCTTAGCGGCCCTGCCCGACTCCGTCATGCCCCTGCTGCCACAGTCCGTGCGCCTCGACATGCTCGACTACGCCAAGGAGGGACAGCATAAGGTCCTCGCCAATGCCCTGCGCGGCAACTCATGGCTCGACTCGCTCGGCACCAACCTGGTGCAGGTGCGCCTCACCGGCGTCAGCAACGTCCAGGTGGGCGTCTACCACGGAGGCAAGGGCATCGTGGCCATGAACTACTCCGTCACCCCCCAGGATGCCGCCGCCGACTCCCAGCTCCTGTTCTATACCGACGCCATGCAACCCTTGCCCGTAGGCAAAGTCTTCCGCGTCCCCGGCTCCGAGGACCTGCTGAACGTGCCCAAGGGCGCCAAGGTCAAGGCAAAAGAGATAGCCGCCGCCATTCCCTTCCCCACCGTCCGTTACATCCTCGACCCCGCCGTCGGCACAATCACCGCCATCCCGACGGTGCAGGCCGCCATGACCCTCGAGGACTTCGATACCATAAAACCATACCTGCGCCCCGCCATCACCTACCGCTGGAACGGCAAGCGCTTCGAAAAAGAAAAAGACAGTTGAGAGCTGAGAGACACTTGCCAACCCGTGGCTTCACCATCTCTCGGCCCTCAGCCCTCAGCTAAACGCTCAACACCATGTCCGATAAAGTCCGCGTACGCTTCGCTCCCTCACCCACGGGCCCGCTCCACATCGGCGGCGTCCGCACCGCTCTCTACAACTACCTCTTCGCCCGCCACTTCGGCGGCCAGATGATCCTGCGCATCGAAGACACCGACAGCCGCCGCTTCGTGCCCGGCGCCGAACAGTACATCATCGAGGCCATGGACTGGCTCGGCATCCGCTTCGACGAGGGCGTGGCCAACGGCGGCCCGCACGCGCCCTACCGCCAGAGCGAACGCCGCGACATCTACCGCAAATACGCCACGCAGCTCATAGACGACGGCCGCGCCTACATAGCCTTCGATACCCCCGAGGAGCTCGACGCCGCCCGCGCCGCAACCCCCAACTTCCAATACGACGCCTCCACGCGCATGGGCATGACCAACTCCCTGACCCTCAGCGAAGAGGAAGTCCGCGAGCGCATCGGTCGCGGCGACCAGTACGTGGTCCGCATCAAGATAGAGCCCGGCCAGGACGTCGTGGTCGACGACCTGGTGCGCGGCAAGGTGACCATCAACTCTTCCATTCTCGACGACAAGGTGCTTTACAAGAGCGCCGACGACCTGCCCACCTACCACCTGGCCAACATCGTCGACGACCATCTCATGGAAGTCACGCACGTAATCCGCGGCGAGGAATGGCTCCCTTCCGCCCCGCTGCACGTGCTCCTCTACCGTGCCCTCGGCTGGGAGGACACCATGCCCCGCTTCGCCCACCTGCCCCTGCTGCTCAAGCCCGTCGGCAACGGCAAGCTCTCCAAGCGCGACGGCGACAAGCTCGGCTTCCCCGTCTTCCCCCTCGAGTGGACCGACCCCAAGAGTGGAGAGAAATCCTCCGGATACCGCGAGCAGGGATACCTCCCCGAAGCCGTCGTCAACTTCCTCGCCCTGCTGGGCTGGAACCCCGGCGACGACTCCGAGCTCATGACCATGGACGAGCTCACCGACAAGTTCTCGCTGGAGCACTGCTCCAAGGCCGGCGCCAAGTTCGACTACAAGAAAGGCGTCTGGTTCAACCACGAATACCTCATGCGCAAGCCCAACGCCGAGCTGGCCGAGCTATTCGTCCCCCAGCTGCGCGAGCATGGCGTGGAGGCCGACCCCGAATACGTCGCCAAGGCCATGAGCCTGGTCAAGGGTCGTGCAAGCCTGCTTCCCGACCTGTGGAAAGAGGCCGACTTCTTCTTCGTCGCACCCTCCGAGTATGCCCCCAAGGACGTGAAAAAACGCTGGAAAGAGGGCATGGCCGACATCATGGAGGATCTGCTGACGGTGCTCGAGGGTATCGACGACATGACCTCCGCCAACGCCGAAAAGATCGTGCTCGACTGGATAGCCGAGAAGGGCTATCACCTGGGCAACGTCATGAACGCCTTACGCCTCTGCGTGGTGGGCGCCTGCCGCGGCCCTCACATGTTCGACATCACCGAAATCATGCCCCGCGCCGAGGTGGCCGCGCGTGTACGACGCGCCATCGACGCCCTGGGACGATGAGCATCGGCCACCACATATCGCGCGCCTGGACTTCCGCGCTCTACAACTCCGGCATACGCCTCTACCGAGGCTGCGTCGACCTGGCCGCCACCCGCCCAGGCAAGGCCCGGCTCATGCACCGCGGGCACCGGCACGTCTGGCAATACCTTGACGACCACATCGAGAAGGGTGCAAGCTACGTGTGGGTGCACACCTCCTCGCTCGGCGAGTTCGAACAGGGACGACCCCTGATGGAACGCATCCGGCGCGAACGACCCGACCTCAGGATTCTGCTCACTTTCTTCTCCCCCTCCGGCTACGAGGTGCGGCAGAACTGGCCCGGCGCCGATGCCGTCTGCTACCTGCCGTTCGACCTGCCAGGCTTCGCCGAGCGCTTCCTCGACAAGGTAAAGCCTGTGGCCGCAATCTTCGTCAAGTACGAGTTCTGGCGCAATTACCTGCTCGGCCTCGAGCGGCGTGGCGTGCCCACCTTCCTGGTCTCCGGCATCTTCCGCCCCGGACAGGTATTCTTCCGTCGCGGCGGCGAATGGTACCGCCGCCTGCTCCACTGCTTCACCCGCCTGATGGTGCAGGACGAGAACAGCCGCCGACTCCTCGCCGGCATCGGCGTCGACAAAGTGAGCGTGTGCGGCGACACCCGCTTCGACCGCGTCACCGACATCCTCAACGCCAGGCGCCCGGTGCCCATCCTCGAACGCTTCACCGCCGGAGAGGAGACCGTATTCATCGCCGGCAGCTCCTGGCCTGCCGACGAGGCCGTCTACTTCCCCTGGCTGAAAGAGCACCCCGAGGTGAAAGCCATCATCGCGCCCCACGAATACGACTCCGAGCGTGTGCATCGCCTGCTCGACGCCTTCCCCGGACAGACCGTCAGCTGGACCCAGGCCAAGCTCTCCGAGAAGGCCCTCGACGGCAAGAGGGTGCTGATCATGGACTGCTTCGGGCTGCTGTCGGCGGCCTACCGCTACGGCGACATCGCCTACGTGGGGGGCGGCTTCGGCGCCGGCATACACAACATCAACGAAGCGGCCGTCTTCGGCATGCCCGTCCTCTTCGGCCCCAACCACGCAAAGTTCATCGAGGCCCGCGACCTCCTGAACTGCGGCGGCGCCTTCGCCGTCACCTCCCCTGCCGACTTCTCCCGCCTCGCCACCCCCCTCCTCGAAGAAGCACCCCGCTCAACCGCCGGAGGCGCTTCTGCCGCCTACATCCGCTCCAAGCTCGGAGCCACCGACCGCTGCTTCTCCCTCATCGCCCCATCCCTCCCCGACCTCCGAATAGGCCCCTGAAAGAACTGTGGGGGAAAGATATATGGACGATGAGAGGGAGGTGAGAAGCCGGGTCATGAGGGCGATAAGGGGGAAGAATACGCGTCCGGAACTGGTGGTGAGGAAGTTTCTATTCGAGTGCGGGTTCAGGTATAGGGTGCACGACGGGCGGCTGCCGGGGAAGCCGGATATCGTGCTTAAGCGGTATCGAACGGTGGTGATGGTCAACGGCTGCTTCTGGCACGGGCACGTGGGGTGTGCGGCCGGACGGCTGCCGAAGTCGAACATAAGGTTCTGGGAAGAGAAGATACGGAGGAACAGGGAACGGGACGAACGGGTTAGAAAGGAACTGGAGGCTGCGGGGTGGCGCGTGTTCACGGTCTGGGAATGTGACCTGCGCAATAATGAGCGGCGTCTGCTGGTGTTGGGACGGCTGGCGGCGGAGATATGCGGGGCGTGGCCTAAGCCAAAGCAGCAAGAACAGGAGTATGGCACCCAGGAAGAACCGACGCAGATGGCAGCCGAACCGGAAGCGGAATATTGAGCGCCAGATAGGTTTTCCGGCCTTAATATATCAACCTTTATCCCAACTCCGCACATAGAGTATTGTGACACGTAGGCATGAAATAGGGAGGCCCGGCATCACTGTCGGGCCTCTCGATGTTGGAATATCAAAAATTGGGAATCGTGTGTCGCCGTTGTCAGCGTCAGCTGATTAGTCGGTGCGCGGTGTCGACGGTTTAGTCGATTTCTTCGTCAGCCTCGTAGCCGCCCATCTCGCGAACGGCGTTCTTGAGCATGACGTACTGCTTGAAGAGGTGGTTTACGGGCACCTCGTCGACGGTGTAGTCGTGCTGCGGGCTCTTGAGGAAGAAGCTGAGGAAGCGCTGTGTGCCCCAGCGTCCGGCACGTGCGGCCAGGTCGCTCAGCAGGACGAGGTCGAGACAGAGGGGAGCGGCCAGGATGGAGTCGCGGCAGAGGAAGTTGATCTTGATCTGCATGGGGTAGTTCATCCAGCCGAAGATGTCGATGTTGTCCCAGCCTTCCTTGTTGTCGTTGCGGGGCGGGTAATAGTTGATGCGTACCTTGTGGTAGTATCCGTCGTGGTCGTTGCCTTCGCCGCCGCAGTTGACGCCGTAGAGGTCGGGCTGCTCGTCGGCCACGAGGATGGACTCGAGGGTCGAGAGCTTGGAGACTTCCTTGGTGCGGAAGTTGGCGGGTTCGTCGAGCACGAGGCCGTCGCGGTTGCCGAGGATGTTGGTTGAGAACCAGCCGTTGAGGCCGAGGCAGCGTGTGCCGATGATGGGAGCGAAGCCGGACTTAACCAGTGTCTGGCCGGTCTTGAAGTCCTTGCCGGCGATGGGGAGCTTTGTCTGCTCGGCGAGTTCCCACATGGCGGGGATGTCGACGGTGGTGTTGGGAGCGCCCATGATGAAGGGTGCGCCTTCCTTGAGTGCGGCGTAGGCGTAGCACATGGAGGGTGCGATGTGCTCCTTGTCGTCGGCACGCATTGCCTTCTCGAGGGCCTCGAGGGTGTAATGCACGTCCTTGTCAACGGGTACGTACACTTCGGTGGAGGCGGCCCAGAGAACTACGACGCGCTCAACACCGGTACGGGCCTTGAAGGCGCGGATGTCTTCGCGGATCTGCTCTGTCATGTCCCAGCGGTCGGCGGCCTTCTTGATGTTGTCTCCGTCGAGGCGCTTGGCGTAGTTGTGGTCGAAAGCTGCGGGCAGGGCCACGATCTGCTCGAGTTCGTCGCGGACGGGCTCTATGTCCTTTTCCTTGAGGACCTGGGCGTTCATGGCCGCCTGGTATGCGTTGACGGGATATACGTCCCATGCGCCGAAGATGATGTCGTTGAGGTCGGCCAGGGGGACGATGTCTTTATAGTGGAGATACTTCTTGTCGTTGCCGCGGCCCACGCGGATTTTGTCGTACTGGGTCATGGAGCCTACGGGCTTAGCCAGACCTTTGCGGGCCATGAGGACGCCGGTCATGAAGGTGGAGGTGACGGCTCCGAGGCCGACGACCATCACGCCGAGCTTTCCATTGGGTTTGGTTGCTTTCTGTGCCATTGTGGTATTGCAGTGTTTTGTCTTTTTCGTTTCTTGTTTCCGCATAGCGGTAAATGCTTAAGCGGTGGGCGTTTTCGCCGCGGAGGAGAGAATGGGCGAAATCACCTGCGGGCGCCGGTGGCAGGGGTATGGCTGCCGTGGCCCAAGGGAGAGAGCCGCTTGGCGGAAATTCGCGTCAAAGGTATAACGAAAGTTTGAGAGCACAAAATGATTTTAAGGAAAAGTCACAGCTTCATTCGTTAAATATAGTGAATCGAGGCATAATTTAGTGAATAAATGTTAATATATTAATTTATTACCCTATTTTAGTTAAAACTATTTAATAAAACCCTTGGGGCCAAAAAGAACATTCTGAGGGGTGTGGAGAGGAGGGAGGGCATGAGGCGGCAGGACGCAGGAGGGCGCCTATATGGAAGCCGATGGAGCGGGACGATGGGCCGGATCAGGCACTTTCAAGAAAGGCGAGGGCGTCGCCAAGGGAATGGATGATGTTGGGGTGGAGCTGGGCATCCTCGGCCTCGGTCCACCCTTTGCCCTTGAGCCAGAGGACCTGGCAGCCGATGCTCTCTGCCGGCACGATGTCCTTGCGGTAGCTGTCGCCGATGACCAGCACGTGCTCGGGCGCGAGGCCGAGGGCCTGGCAGCCGAGGCGGAAGATCTGCGGGTCGGGCTTGCGGACACCAACCACGGCGCTCTCTATCACCTTATTGAAATAGGTGTCGAGGTTGAAGTCTTTCAGCACGGCTTCTACATTGCCGTAGAAGTTGCTGACAAGCACGAGGGGGAGGCGGGCGGCGATCTTCTCGAGGACAGGACGGGCGGCCTCGATGCTCTGGCGGGCGGCGGCATAGCAGATGTCGGCGATGCGGGCGGCGTAGCTGTCGACGTCCTGCGGGGCGAAGCCGCCGTGCTCGGCGAGCCACTGCAGCTCGATGCGCATTTTTATGCCGAGCAGATCGCGGAAGTTGTGGTGGGGCAGTATGTGGAGGGTCCGGGCGAGCTCGCGTTCGGCGAATACGTACGCCTCGCGGAAGGTAGGCTTGTCGGCGCCGACGCCGGCCTGCTGCCAGGCGCTCCAGATGACTTCGCTCCAGTGGTCGCCGCCTGTATCGAGGGTACCGCCGTAGTCGAAGATTACGCCTTTTATCAATGTGCTGTCAATATTTGCCATCGTTGAGCTGGTTTATGAAATTCTTGCATATGCGCTCGTGGCGCCACATCATATATATTAACAACGCGTTGAGCACTGTGAGTTCAAAGGCGAAGTATAGCCAGGGCATCCGAAGGCAGACGGTGGCGATGAACAGGGCGAATGCGCGTGTGTTGAAGCTGAGAATGTTGGTGTAGGCCATCAGGGGCTTGGAAGCGCAGCGGAAAGCCTGGCGGAAGTCCATGGGGATGTCGCTGCCGAAGCGGGAGCGGAGCAGGCGTCGGAGCTTCTGCATGTAAGGGGTGCGCTTTTCCTGGCCGGTGGTGTAGTTGGCGTAGAAGGCCAGGACGAGCTTGGGGAAGAAGTCGCGACGCCAGCTTAAGGTGTGGTACCGGTCCCAGAGGGTCTGCGCGGAGTCTTCGAGCTCTGTGCCGGAGGCTCCCTTGACGAAAAAGAGATGGAACTGGCGGTAGTAGTCGGCCATGGCGGCCTGCGTGGCGTGACAGAAGCCGGTGACGGCGGCGCCGACCCATATTACCCAGTGGTGGGCGGCGAAAAAGTCGCCGGTGACGTTCTCCCGCAGGCAAATGGCGACGTAGATGGCCACGAACCAGAAGTCACCGCTCATGCCGTCGAGGATACGGCCCAGGCGCGAATACTGCCTGGTCAGACGTGCGAGCTGGCCGTCGGCGCTGTCGCCCACGTCGGCCAGCACGAGCAAGGCCATGCCCAGCAGGTTGAGCCATATGTTGTTGAAGTATAGGAGCACACCGCAGCCGATGCCGAGGAAGATGCTGGCGATGGTGATGGCGTTGGGGCGGATGCCGAGACGGCGGCAGATGACAGCCACCACGAATCCGACCGGGCGGTAGAAGACCAAGTCGAACCACTCCTCGGTGTCCATGGACTTGAGGCTCGACCGGTATTCCTCCTTGAGTTGCTTGATCCGATTTCCCATTCTTGATTCAAATCAGAGTGCAAAGTTAACGCTTTTTTCGCACACTCGGAGCCAATTATCCGATTTTACATCTCATCAGGGCCGGAAGGCGTATTTGTTAAACTATCTTTACACAATATTTAAATATAGTTCGTACCTTTGTGGCCGTGGATGCTACGCATCTGCATCCTTTTTAATTTCAATCTAACTTACTGAATCATGTACCATCGATTACACGTGACGATGCTGGCGGCGGGTCTGTCGGCATTGTCATGCGCTGTATTCGCGCAGACGCCTCAGGCGTTGGACACGGCGCGGAGGGCTCCGGCCCCGCCCGACGCCGGAACGCCGGTGACGGCCATCTCGCGCAGCTTCGACGCCAAGGCGGTGCTGGCCGCCGACGTGGCCGATGCCGAAAGCTCCGCGCTGAAGCAGGCGCCAAACGCAAAGGAAAACGCTTCCGCTAACGGAAAGCTCACTTTCACCGACATGCATGGGCGCGAGCTCAAGCCACTATGCACGGCTACGGCCTCTACGCTCAACCCTCAACCCTCAACCCTCAACTCTCCATCTACACACAAAGCCGGCAAAATCACCACCGGGTACTACATCGGCAAGGACTTCGTGCACGACGGCGACGAGGTGAACTGCGTCATGGACTTCGTGCGCGACACCGACAACCCGTCCATGGTGCACATCCATAACTTCTACGGCCTGGAGGAGACCGTGGACATGGTCATCGACTCGGTGGCCGGCACAGTCTCCATCCTGCCCCAGCGCATCTGGCAGAGCACGTCGTACGGCGACGTGTACATGTTCTCCATCGAGTTCACGCCCGACGGCATACAGTACTTCACGCAGGCGCCCATCACCGGCACCATCGACGACAAGGGCGTCGTCAGGCTCAGCCAGTGGGGCGCCATCGTGGGCGACGGCGCCAACAAAGGCATGCTGCTGGCGGCCATCGACCGCGGCGAGTACCACCCCGCCAACGCCCACATGACCGCCACCCAGCGCAAGAGCGACGTCGACGTGCAGCTACGCTACCCGCTGCTTCTGGAGCAGCCGAGTCCCTCGGAGCTGACCATCTACAACATGGCCACCAACGGCGTGCCCATACGCGCCCGCGTGGCCGCCGACGGCTCCATCTCCATCTCTCAGCAGTTCGTCATCTCGATGATGCTCTACGGCGACTTCAACACCTTCCCCATCAACCCGCTCACCGGCGTCATCGACAAGACCAACCCCATCGAGGGCCGCATCGCCGGAGACTCCATCGTCATCAATCCCTGGTGCGCAGGGTCGGTGATGCAGGACGGCCTGGTGGCGCTCTACCTGACACAAAGCACGGCCCACTCCTACGTGCCGCTGCAGCTTCCGGCCTCGCGCCCGTTCAACCTCACCGGCTCCGGCACGGCCGCATCCCCCTACCTGGTCAAGACGGCCGACGACCTGCTGACGCTCTCGCAGGCCGCCGCCACCTACTCCTTCCCCGACAAGCACTTCCGTCTCGAGAACGACATCGACATGAGCGGTGTGCGCGGCTTCTCGCCCATCGGCACGAGCAAGTCAGCCTTTTCCGGCACCTTCGACGGCAACAACCACAAGATCTCCAACCTCGCCATCGAGGGCCTGGGCTATAACTTCCAGGGCCTCTTCGGCGCCATCTACACAGGGGGCGCCATCCGCAACCTCACACTCGAGAACGCGTCCATGTCGGGCACCGGCTTCTACCTGGGCGCACTGGCAGGCTACTCCATGGGCACCATCGAGAACTGCCACGCCACCGGCACACGCATGCTCACCAACGGCGTGAACGTGGGAGGACTGATAGGCCGCAGCTACGGCCCTCTGAGCGACTTGAGTGTCGGCGGACAGATCTCCGGCATCGGCTACACCGGCGGCGTGGTGGGCTACTCCTACGGCCCCATCACCGCCTGCACCAGCGACGCCGACGTGTCGATGCCTGTGATCTTCAACGAGGCGGTTGCCTGCGTGGGCGGCATCGCCGGACTGGCACAGTCCTACAGCACCAGCCGCGAAGGCATTCTCACCCGCCTCAATTTCTCCGGCACCGTGACGCAAGGCGCAGGCTACGGCTTCGCCGGCGGCCTGTGCGGCTACCTCTACGCCGCCTCCCTGAAAGAGAGCTTCAACACCGGCCTGGTGCGAGCCACCTCCATCAACGGCAACCAGGAGGCCACCGGCGGCCTCTGCGGCATCGCCCGCGACTCCGAAATCGCCGACTGCCACAACGCCGGCTCATCGCTCGAAGAGGGCTACTCCACCTACACCGGCGGCCTGATCGGCTACATCTCCACCACCTACAACTCCATCGAGGGCATGACCGAGCCGCTGCACGTAAACCGCTGCTATAACGCCGGTTACGTGTGGTGCCGCAACCGTACGACCCACGCCGGAGTCTTCGGCGACGAGTTCACGAGCACAATGACGCCGGAGAAGCCCTCGGACACGGCCTTCACCAACGCCTACTCCGACAACCAGGCCACGGGCCTGCTCGACGACGTCTACGGCCGCGCCACCACCTTCTTCACCGGCGCCACTCTGCCAGCCGGGTTCACCTCCACCGCCTGGACGGCCTCCGCAGGCCGCTACCCGGTGCTGAAAGCCTTCGCCGACAGCAGGCAGGCCGCACTGGCCTCGGCCGTGGTGCAGTTCGCCGACGGCGAGTCCTCACGCGTCATGAAACACGCCGCCACCCTCTCCGCACCGCAGGGCGTGAACTGGTACCTCGTCGGCACCGACGGTTCCCTCGGCACCGCCTCCGACGGCCTCACCATCTCCGGCACACAGGTGCAGCTCGGCAGCGTATACGCCAACGACACCCTGGTGGCAGCCATCCCCGGCGTACCCTCCGGCCGACGCATCCTCATCAACGTCGTGCCCAAGCTATTCGACGGCGAAGGCACCGCCTCCAGCCCGTATCTGATCAAGAGCAAGGCTGACTTCCAGACCCTCCACACCGCCGTGATGCACTACGACCACCGCGGCGACCACTTCCTGCAGACCTCCGACGTCGACTTCGGCCTGAGCGCCGACTTCGCCGGCGTGGCCGCGGGCAACCACCTGCGCCAGTTCGCCGGAGTCTTCGACGGCGGCAACCACCGCATCCGTCGCCTCCGCATCCACTCGGCCGTGCTCGACGACAACGGCAAGACCCTGGCCGGCACCTACAACTACGGCGGCCTGTTCCACATCGGCGCCAAGGAGAGCGTGCTGCGCAACATCGTCATCGACGCCGACTGCGACTTCGACTTCTACGGCAACGCCGCACCCGTGGTGGGCTACACCCTGGGCCGCGTCGAGAACTGCCGCAACTACGCCTCGGTGAAGAACGCCTACTCGCGCTCGGGCGGCATCGCCGGCTCCACCGAAGAGGGAGCCGTGGTCACAGGCTGCTACAACGCCGGCGACATCTCCGCCGCCAAGGCCGACTACATCGGCGGCATCACCGGCTACAACCTCGGCCTCGTCACCGACTGCCAGAACGACGGCACCGTCGTCGCCGTCGGCAAGTACGTGGGCGGCATCGCCGGCGCCTCGGGTGGCAGCGTGGCCTTCAGCGCCAACACCGCCGACGTCTCCGGCTCCGACTACACCGGCGGCATCGTCGGCTCCAGCGCCGCCGGCTACGGCCAGGGCAACGTCTACGGCTGCGTCTCCTCAGGCTTCGTAACTTCCCCCGGCACGTACATCGGCGGCCTCGTGGGCTTCTCCAACGGCCGCGGGCCCCGCATGGAGCACAACTACTTCGACGCCTCCGTCAACATCATGGACGGCTGCTCGTCACTCAGCCAGGGTTTTAACGCCCTGAGCACTTCGGAAATGCTCACCGCCACGACACCCGAGGGCCTCGACGACAAGTACGCCTTCTCCGCCACCGCCTACCCGGCGCTCAAGACCTTCGCCAACGAGGCCGCCGGCATGGCCCGCCGCAGCATCTTCGTGAAATTCGGCAAGGGCGAGAAGCGCACCAACGTCATCCGCGCCACCCCCGTCAGCACCTCCACCGACATCAGCTGGGACCTGAGCGTAAAAGACAACTTCCGAATCGCCGACGGCCAGCTCACCATAAGGATGCCCGAAAACGACGTCGTGGCCGACACCCTGACGGCCACCATGCCCGGCGGCTACACCAAGGTCTTCTGCCTCAAGTCCATCCCGGCCATCCTGCCAGGCAGCGGCTCCGCAGAGGCACCCTTCGTCATCGCCTCCGCCCAGGACATCACCAAGCTGGCGCAGTTCATGGAACACTCCGGCATGGACTACGAGGGCTACACCTTCCGCGTGGCCAATGACATAGCCTATCCCGACACCATGACCCTGTCGCCCGTGGCCCGCACCGGCGTGCAGTTCCAGGGCACATTCGACGGCGCCGGACACACCATCTCGGCCATCCGATTCACCGACGAGACCACCAAGACCGGCAAGAACATCGGCATGTTCGGCACTGTCGGCTCCAAAGGCACCGTGCGCAACCTCACCCTGCAGGGCGCTATCACCGGCTACAGCTACGTCGGCGGCTTCGCCGGACTGCTCTACGGCCGCATCGAGAACTGCGTGAGCCGGGTGGCAGTCAACGGCAAGAGCGGATACCTCGGCGGCTTCGCCGGACATATGTTCGACGGCTCGGCCGTGGTCAACTGCCAGTTCGCCGATACCATCGCCGCCGCCTACCTCACCAACTACAACTACCTGGGTGGCGTGGCCGGACAGCAGGACCTCGGCTCCCTCGTCGAGAACTGCGTCAACCGCGGCAAAATAGGCAGCAACAAGAACACCACCGGCACCACCTACACCGGCCAGCAGTACGTGGGCGGCATCGTGGGCTGGGGCCTGGGCGACATCCGCTCCTGCCGCAACGAAGGCACCGTCACCGGCCGCATGTACGTCGGCGGCATCTCCGGCCGCCTCGGCAAGGCCGGCAACATCCACGACTGCGTGAACCTGGCCGACATCACAGTGCCGGGCCAATACGTGGGCGGCATCACCCCGCAGGCCCAGGGTTCGGGCAACGCCTCCATCCTACGCTGCCACAACGAAGGCGACATCACCGGCAAGGGCTACACCGCCGGCATCATCGGCGCCGTCGTCAACGGCTGCACCATCGACAGCTGCTACAACGTCGGCACCATCATCGGCCAGGGCACCGGCACCTCCTACGCCGTGGGCGGCGTCATCGGCCAGATGCAGTCCAACGTCAACTACCCGTCTTCGGTCAGCCACAGCTACAACACCGGCTCAGTGGTCAACGGCGCCCAGTCCACCGGCGGCTTCGCCGGCAAGATCACCGGCGGCACCGTCACCTTCTGCCACAACACCGGCGACGTGACGGCCGAGCGCCCCACCGCCGACAACTCCTCCAACGGCGTGGGCGGCTTCATCGGCTCCTTCTGCGCCACCGCCAGCGACGTCTGGAACTCCGGCAACGTCGTCAGCAACATCCCCGGCGCAGGCGGCATCATCGGCACGGGCGCCATGCCCATCGCCCACCTCAGCCGCGCCGCCAACTTCGGCAACGTCACCATCACCCGCTCCATCCCCGCCAAGGGCTACGGCGCCGGAGGCATCTGGGGCGGCTACGGCCCCGCCGTCATCGAGGACTGCATCAACTTCGGCACCGTCAAGGCTCCCGACGACGCCGCCGGCATCAACCCCGCCATGCACTCCAACGGCAACGGCGGCACCACCATCCGACGCTGCTACAACGCCGGACTGGTGCAGGTCGACGACACCGCCTGCCGCTACTCCAACGTGGCCCTCATCTCGCACTACGTGGATACCCGCAATCCCATCGACCCGGCTCTCATGCACGTCGACAGCGCCTACTTCGCCTCCGACGTCTGCCCGGCCATCGCCGGCGACACCCTGGCCACGCCGCTCACACGTGCCGAGCTCATGACGGCGCCCCTGGGCGAAGGCTTCCTCTATCGCGAGTACTGCCTGCCGACGCTCCACAGCCTCGACTCCCTGGCTGTGGCCAACGTCCACACGGCCTGCCTGGCCTTCCCCTTCGGCGGCTCGGCCGACAACGTCACCGAGCGCTTCCGCTTCGGCACCCCCGCGCACGTGGTATGGACCACCTCCGACAACCTCGCCATCTACGGCGAGGGCAAGGTGCGCGCCCTGGGTACCGGCAAGGGCTGGCTGCGCGTGGCCACCGACGACCCCGCGTCACCGCTCTACAAGCAGTATGAGGTCAACGTCACCACCGTCAGCGGAGTCGACACCATCGACTCCACCCGCGAGGTGCAGTCCGTGGAGTACTACTCGCTCGACGGCCTGCGCCTGACGGCCCCTACGGTCGGTCGCCCGTGCATCGAGCGCGTCCGCTACACCGACGGCACCGTCGCCACCCGCAAAGTCCTCGTCACCGTAGCTCCCTGACGCCGCTACGCTTGACAACCCCGCGCCGCGCTGAAGCGGGCGCCAATTGCAAAAGAAAGATAACCACCTAACCAAGAGAAGAGGCTGTGTCGTTATGACACAGCCTCTTGTTCGTGGGCGGAGGGGGGGATCAGGAGCAGCCGCCGTCGCAGCCAGAGCAGGATGAGTCGGAACATCCGCCTCCGCAGCCGCCACAGCAGCCCGTGGGGGGATTCAGCTCGTCGTCGGTGGCGGGACGCACTTCCAGCACCTTGCCCCGGTAGGTTATGGTCTTGCCGGCCAGGGGGTGGTTGAAGTCCATGGTGACTTCGGCGGGGGTGACGTCGGTGACCATGCCGTAGACCTTCTGCCCGGCATCGGTCATCATGGGCAGCATGGCGCCCACCTTGACGTTGGCGGGGAGCTTGCCGTCGGCGGAGAAGACTTCCGGGCCGAGCTTGAAGACGAGGCTGTCGTCACGGTCGCCGAAGGCTGCCTCGGGGGGCAGGGTAGTCTCGAAGCCGTCGCCTGCCTTGAGGCCGTCGAGGACGGCGGCCAGGCCGGGGACCATCCCCTCGGTGCGGCCATATACTATAGTGTCCGGCGCCTGCTCGGGCGCCTCGAACAGGAGGTCGCCCTCCGGGTCGGTGACCTTGTATGAGAAGGCCACGAATTTGTCTTTTTCTATCTTGTCGGTTTTCATATTCTTTGAAAATTGCAGGATCGGCGGTGACGGGGCATGCTACAGGACACGCCCTCCTACTCTTCGCCGGGGTGTTTGAGCATATATTCCTCCTGCGGAATCTTCACGTTGAAGTAGAAGGCGCCAGGGGTGTCGCCGTTAAAGCGGCGGGCGTCCTTGAGGGGTTTTACGCGGAGGCGGTCGAAGCCGTCGGCGGGGTACTCGGCGTCCGTGGGGTCGTAGCCCAGGAACTGCAGCAGGTCATATTCGTGCATGGGGTAGACCACGTACCAGGCGTTGTCCATGTCCAGGCCGGTGCCGGTGCTGAGGATGGCGTTGAGCAGGTTCTGCAGCCGGTATTCCCAGAACTTGGCGCGGATGGGCTTGCCTTTCTGGCGCAGGAAGTGGATGAGGAACGACATCTGCCGCAGGTCCAGGGGGTTGTCCCACAACGCCTTCTCGGAGAAGGAGATGATCTGTTCGGCGTCGTGCTTGGTGATTTCGCCGGGACGGTTGACCAGGGCCTCGGTGGAGTCGTTGAACTGGCTGATGCGGTACGGGTCGTAGTCCTCCTGGAACATGTATCCGAGATAGAAGTATCGGTATTCGAGGGGAGTCATGATGGTATCGTTGGCCTCGAAGCGCTCCTGGAGGCGGGGAAAGTAGAAGCGGCCGGCTGGGTTGAGCACGGAGTCCTCGATGGCCTCGAGGTCGGGCTTCTCCACGGGGAGCAGCTTGGGCCGTGCGTTGGCGCCGAAGCTGCCAAGGAGCAGGGCCATGCCCGCCGCTATGAGTGTGAATCGTTTCATTCGCAATGGATTGTCAGTTGAGATTGTTGACGGCCAGCAGGAGCACCAGGACGATGCCCATCATCATCACCGCCAGGGCGATGGGGAAGCCCTTGGCCAGCAGGTACTGGAAGAAGTGGCCGGAGGAGAAGTTTACGGCGGCGCCGCGCGGGGTGTTGGTGAAGATAAGGTAGCCGAAGAAGCATCCGGCGGCGGTACCGAGGATCATGCAGGCATAGAGCACCGGCATATTGAGGGTGAAGGTGAAGCCGAGCAGGCCTACGGCCATTCCGGTCAGGGCACCAATGCCCATGTGCCAGACACCGCGCGTTTGCTGCCGCACCGGTCCGGGCTGCATGATGGTGGCCACCATCACCACCAGCGTCATGCACAGCCAGCTGATGAGGATGGTGTTGTTGATGGGCAGGTAGGGCTGGCCCAGCTTGTTGTCGGCCAGGCTCAGGGCCAGCAGGCCCATGTAGGAGAAGGCCGGCGCCAGCAGCTGGTTGACGTAGATGAACCAGAACGCGAGCGCGAACAGCACGCAGCTTATTATTATCCAGACCATGGTGTTCCGTTTTTTCAATGAACAATCAACACTGAATAATAAACAATAGGCTTCGCGCTCATCGGTGCGGCGCTATTATTGTTCATTGTCATTGTTCATTACTATAACGCCCGTGCGGCGATTTTTATTTGCCCTCGGCGGCTTTCTTGTAGGTAGCGCAGCGGGTGGAGAGGGCCAGGGTGACGATGAAGCCGTCGCTTAGGTAGGAGTAGAGGACGAATGGCTCGTCGGTGCCGTCGAGGCGTACTTCGGCCTGACCGAAGGCGCCGGTCTGCAGGTCTGGCAGGCAGAGGATCCGATAGCACTCGGCCCAGGACTTAGCCTGACCGAGCACGGCCTTGTATAGTGCCTCCTTGCAGGTCCAGGCAAGCAGCGTGTTTTCGTCCGGGATGAGTTCCTGCTCCTCGTCCGAGAGGAAGCGGGTACGCACCACTGCCGGTATCTCGCGGCCTACGCGCTCGGTGTCGACGCCCATGGCGGCGCGGGGGCTGAAGGTGGTCAGGTCGGCCTCGGGAGTGGGCGGCAACGTGGCCACCACGAGCATGCCGCGGGTGTGGCTCATGGAGATGCGCTGGTCGGTGCCGTCCAGCAGCGGGGCGCCATCAGGCAGGTGCACAATGGAGCGATACTCGCCGTCGCGGCCGTTCTCGCCCCACACCTGGCGGGCCATCAGGGGCCACAGCTTTTCGGAATAGCGGCTGCCGCCGCTTATCTCCTCCACTTTCACACCGACCGGGGTGCGGTGGCGCCAGTATGTCAGTTCGTCGTCGTCGTGTTGCATGGTCAGTCTTTTTCTTTTTTGTCAGCGGCAGGCTCCTGCGGCAGGCGCACCATCACCGAGTCGATGCGGTGGCGGTCCATCTTGAGTACGGTAAAGCGGCATCCGGCGATTTCCATTGTCTCGCGCTCCTTGGGGAAGTCGCCCTTGGCCTCGAGCAAGAGACCGGCGAGGGTCTCGGCGTCGTCGGCCTGAGAGAATGTCTCCTCGTCGAGGTCGGTGGCTCGATAGAAGTCCACCAGGGGAGTCTTGCCGCTGAAGCGGAAGACGCCCGGGGCTATGCGCTTCCAGGTCTGCTCGTCCTGGTCGTATTCGTCATCGATCTCGCCCACGATCTCCTCGAGGATATCCTCGAGGGTGACGATGCCCTGGGTGCCTCCGTATTCGTCGACGACGACGGATATGTGGACTTTCTTGACGCGGAAGTCCTGCATGAGGTCATCAATCATTCGGCTTTCAGGCACGAAGTATGCCTTTCGGACGAGGCTCTGCCAGAGAAATCCGTTGCGGTCGCGCTCGAGCCAGGGCAGCAGGTCCTTGCTGTAGAGGATGCCGCGTATGTCGTCCATGTCCGTATCGTAGACGGGTATGCGGGAGTATCCGCTATCGAGTATGGTGGCGATTACCTCCTTCCAGGAAGCGTGGGTGTCGATGGCGGTGACGTCCATGCGGGGAGTCATGATGTCGGAGGCCTGCTTCTCGCCCAGCGTCAGGATGCCCTCGAGCATCTCCTTATCCTTCTGCTCCTTGACGTCGGTGATTTCAAGCGCCTGGCTTAGGTCGTCGGCGGTGACGTCGTCGCGCTTGCGCTCCACCTTTCTGGAGACGAAAGCGGAACTCCTGACCATCAGGCGGCTCAGCGGGCCGAAGAGACGGTAAGCGGCCGTCATGGCGCCGGCGGCGCTCTTGGCCCACTGCACGGCGCGGCCGCGGGCCGTGAGCTTGGGCAGCACTTCGCCGAAGAGCAGCAGCAGGAACGTCAGCAGCACCGTCTTGAGCAGGAATTCCAGTACGCCGCTGGTGAAGCGCACCGTCTGGTTGATGGCGAAGTCAAGCAGGATGACCATGGTGATGTTCACCAGGTTGTTGCCGATGAGGATGGTGGCCAGCAGACGGTCGGAATGCTGCACAAGGTTGAGAACGCGCCGTGTCTCGGCGGTGTCTTCCTCCTCCATGTCCTCGAGCTGTGCGGTGTCGAGTCCGAAGAAAGCAATCTCGCTGCCGGACATGAAGGCCGACAGGAGCATGCACACCAGCGCTATGGCGACGATGACGGCCCAACCGAGCCAGCTGCCAGGGGCACTGAAAGATATATCCGGGGTCTGCCCGGCCACCGCGAGGAGGCCGAGCACGGGACTATACGGGGATGGTAAGGGGTCTATGTCCACTTCTGTTTTCTATCTTGAATGGCAAAGATACAACTTTTCCGCCGAGTGTGCAAATCCGGCGCTTTAGCTGAGAGACTTTGGACGAACCGGTGGCTTTTCCCGTCTCTCAGCTTTCAACTTTAACAACCCGAGCCAGACTCGGCGTCGTACCCAGTCGGCAGGCATGAGGGCCAGGTAGATGCCCACGGCGAAAAGCAACATGAATCCGGTGAAGGAACCCAGCGACATCGCGCCCCAGCATTTCAGCATGAGGGGCTTGAAGATGCTGCCGAACACCAGCTGCGACTTATGCACCAGGTAGACGGCGAAAGCTGACTTGGCGGCATGGTTTACGGCCCGCGAGCGGAAACGCATGGCCGAGAAGGCCATGAACATGGCCACGGACTCCATCAGCACCAGCGGGGAGTTATAAGCGTAGGCGCGGATGGAATCCAGGAAGGCCGTGCTCAGGCACACCGCCACGGCCGATGCCAGGTAGACTCCGGCCCAGAGCCAGGCGTGGCGTGCCGACGGGCGCGGCAGCAGGTGCAGGCACCGCCCCATCATGTACACGAGCACGAGCTGCAGCGGTGTGTAGCCGTTGGCGTTGAAGGTGCCGCCCCACCACCATCCGGCCCACAGGGTGTAGGCCAGGAAGAGGCCGGTGACAAGGAAAGTGCCGCGTCGCCCGATGCCCTCCAGGCCGGCGTTGATGAGCGGACTCAGGAGCATGAGCAGGAAGTACGCGGGTACGTACCACAAGTCGGTGTGGGTGAGCACCATCCAGCTCTGCAGCCAGATGTCGGCGCCGACCTTGTCGGGGCGGATGATCCAGGCCAGTGTGGCCAGGGCCACGGCGTAGAAGATGCACTGGAAGAGGTAGCCGAGGGCTGTGCGCACCCGCAGGCGGATGCCGAAGTAGCCGGAAATGAGAGTGAAGCAGTTGACGCCGATGATGACCAGGGCCTCGACGGCGAGCTGCCAGACGTCGCGGGCTGTGGCGGCTACCGTCAGCGCCTGGGGAAGGCCCAGCGAGGCGCCGTCGATATGCACCAACACCACCATGAGCATGCTCACGATGCGCAGCAGCTCTATGTTAGATTCACGCTCGGCAGCCATAACTCGGTTGGAGATGTAGGGATGCACGGACCGTGCGTCCCCACATTAGAAGTCCATAGTGTATGGTGTGGTGGAGTTGTGGGCCTTGTCGGTCTTCTTCTTCTCGGGAACGGCTACAGGCTGCTTGGCGGGTTTCTGCGGCGTGGGCTGCTGGGTCTGAGTGGCGGGCTTCTGCGCGGCCGGCTTGGTGGTCTTGGCGGGAGCGGCCTGCTGCCGTGCGGGAGCGGCGGCGGGAGCCGCCTCCTGTGCGGGAGCCTGCTCCGGCTGGGCCTCCTGGTCGGAGGCGCCTATCTCGGTCTCCTCGGCGGCATTGTCGCCGGTGGTGATGATCTCCTCGGTGTTGTCGGTGTTGTCGGTCGGGCTTTCGTCGGAGCTGCCGATGACAAAGAGCACCACGAGTATGACGATAGCCACGGCTATGCCACCGAGCACAAGAAAGAGGGTCTTGTTCTTGCCTCCGGAAGGACGCACGGGGTTCATTTCCCCGGCCACGGTGACCTTGGCCACGCCCGGAGTCTCGGGGATGACGGGCTTGACGGGTTTCGGCGGTTTCGGCGGAGTGACGGACGCACCAGGATGCGTCCCTACTTTTGACGGAGATGGGGGCACGGCAGAGGCGTCGAGGACGACGGTAGCCTTGCCGGCACTCTCGGCCTTGACTTCCGGCTTAGGCCCGATCTTTGGCTTAAGGGCCTCGGCAGTAAGGCGCTCCACCTCGTCAAGGGATGTGGGACGGGTGCGCGGGTCGCGCGTCATGATGTCGATCATGGTGCGCAGTTCCTGACTGACGCTGGCGGGGAGCTGTGCGGCGAGCTCGCCATCGCGCAGGTCGAGCGCCGAGGGCGGGTCAATGGCCGTCAGACAGTGCCACATCGTGGCGCCCAGGGCGTAGAGGTCGGCGCCGGGAGAGAAGGTGGTGATGCCCTTGTACTGCTCCACGGGCGCGTAGCCCTCGGAGTAGCCGAAGGAGTTGATGGTGGAGGTGGCGTGGCCCTTGCTGTCATAGTGCTTGCTGAGGCCGAAGTCGATGAGCACGGGGCGCATCCTGCCCTCGCTATCGCGGGCCAGCATGATGTTTGCGGGCTTGATGTCGAGGTGGCAGATTCGGTTCTGGTGCAGGAGCTTGACGGCGTCGAGTATGGGCCAGAGCAGCTCGCGGACCTCCTGTTCCGACAGGGCGCCATGCTCGGTGACGTACTGGTCGAGGCTGGAGCCGTTGATGTACTCCATGACGTAGTAGGCCGTATTGTTGGCCTCGAAGACCTCGTCGAAGCCGACGATGTTGGGGTGCCGGAAACCGACCTTCTTGAGGCGCTGGGCCTCGGCGATGAAGTCCTTGCGGGAGTTCTCCACACGTGTGCGTGCGGGATTGGAATACGAGATGGAACTGTCGCCCAGGCGCTCGCAGTCATTGCTCAGGAAGAACTCCTTGAGGCAGAAGTCGACCTGCATGACGATGGTGCCGACCTGCACGGGCCCGGTGGCGCGATAGGTAATGCCGAAGCCGCCCTGGCCGAGAGTCTTGTCTATCTTATAGTCGCGGTGGTTGCCGTGGAGGCGAAAGCCCTTGGGCAACGCTGTCTGGTTGTTGTCCATAATTACGCCTGCAAATTTAGTGCTTTATTGCAACAGATGCAATTTTATTTGAAAAATTAAAATCTGGCGTTGATGCTGGCGATTACGGCCTTGGCAATGGCGGGTGCCGCCTTGGAGCGGCAGGGAGCGAAGCTGGGCCAGTCGTTGAAGTCGATAATCTGGATGGAGCCGTCGGCGCCGACGATGCAGTCGCCGCCGTAGACCACCACGTCGAGCACCTCGGCTGCCTGCTGGCAGATGTCCTTCAGCTTCTTCAGGTCGAAGGGGAGACCCTGGCTGTGGCCGTTGATGGCTTCGAGGCCATATTTGCTGTGGCCGGTGTCGAAGGGGTAGAACCAGTAGAAGAAAGGCTGTCCGGCCACGCCATAGAACTTGATGAGGTCGCCCGGCAGGTGGCGGTTGATGACGGCCCTCGGGATGCCGCGGTAGAAGTATTCCTGCAGCACCTCCTGGGCCTCCTGGGCGTGGCGGCAGAAACTGACGTCCTCCTTGTGCATGGCGTGGAAGTCGCCGCGCTTAATCCAGAAGCCCTCGTAGCCGCTGCGCTCGAGCTGGTCGAGCACGTTCTCGTTGGTGTTGACCGTCAGCGAGTCGGGGTATGGGATACCGTGGCCCAACAGTATGCGGGTCATGCGCTCGCGGGTGCAGTTCTCGATGCCGAAGCCTGAGTTGACCACCACCCTGCCGTCGTTCTCCATGGCCTGCAGGCGGGCTATGGAGGCACGCTCGCGGCACATGTTAAGGATCACCGGCTCCTTGATGTCGAAAGTCTGGAACTGCTCCTCGCTGTAGATGTTGACCTCGAAGCCGCGCCTGCGCAGCTGCCCTGCGGCGGCGTTGAAGATGGCGGCGTCGTTACCCACGTGGTTGGGCGAATAGGCCCCGGCGCGCATCACGCCGGCTATCTTGATCTCACTCACGGTATTTAGCTTTCAGAGTTAAGGAATGCCTCGGCCTTGACCACGTCGGCGACGTGGTCTACGTCAAGGATCTTGCCCATGTCGTGGCCCAGTAGGCTCAGGCCCGAGGCGAGCAGCTGGCGCTGGTAGTTGCGCATTCGGCTGACGCCCTTGGCCATGCACTCCTCGAGCACGGTGATGGCGCGGCCTGCCAGGCCGTAGATGCCGCCGGAGATGTAGCGGGCGCCGGGCCAGGGCTCGTCGCGGAAGGCGACGATGGGCTCGTTGTCGCCCGGGGTATCGATGTAGAGGGGCTTCTCGTCGTCGATGTACCGGGTCATGGCCATCATGCCGTCGAGCTCTCGGGGAGCATTCTCCCACAGCTCGACGTAGCGGCGGAAGGCCTCGGGGCGGAAGATGGTATCGACGGTGGTGGCTATGAAGCGGCCGTGCCCGCGCAGGCGGGAGCTGATCTCGTAGAAGCTGTGCATGGAGCTGGGCGTGGCCTTGACGGTGATGTCGAGGTCGAGGCCGAGCTGCGGCCCGAGGGTGCGGACGTACTCGTATGCCTCGGGCATGGACGGATTGAGGATCATGGCCACTCGACGTGCGCCGCAGCCTGCCATGAGCTTGAGCAGGCGCCCTATCATGGGCTCACCGTCGAGACGAATCATTGGCTTGCAGACGCCGGCGCCCTCACCGGCCAGGCGCGACCCTTCCCCGGCCGCTATTATTCCGAAATTCATCTCAGTCTTCTTTGCTTAAGTCCACGGATTTATCGGTGCCGCGCTCCACGTAGTGCTTGCGCAGGGGATTGGCGGCAGCCTTGAGATGGCGCTTACGGGTGCGCAGCAGGTCCACGGCGGCGTAGATGGCGGTGCGCATGCCGGAGGCGTCGGCCTTGCCGGCCCCGGCGATGTCGAAAGCGGTGCCGAAGTCGGGCGAGGTGCGCACCACGGGCAGTCCGGCTGTGAAGTTTACTGCGTCATCGCCGGCTATGAGCTTGAAGGGCGCCAGTCCCTGGTCGTGGTACATGGCCAGGATGCCGTCGAAGCGGCGCCAGGCTCCGGAGCCGAAGAGGCCGTCGGCGGCGAAGGGTCCGAAGGCGAGGATGCCCTTGGCCTCGGCCTCCTTGATGGCGGGTGCTATCTGCTCCTGCTCCTCGGTGCCGAGCAGGCCGCCGTCGCCGGCGTGCGGGTTGAGGCTCAGCACGGCGATCTTGGGACCGTCGATGCCGAAGTCCTGCGTCAGCACCTTGCCGAAGTCCTCGATCTTGTTCAGGACGAGATCCTTGGTGATGGCGGCGGGGACGTCCTTGATTGGAAGGTGAGTGGTGGCCACGGCCACGCGCATCAGGTCGTTGAAGAGAATCATTAGAGCGCGGTCGCCTTCGCCGCCGAACTGCTTCTGCAGGTACTCGGTGTGGCCCATGGCGAACTCGTCGCTGTGGATGCACTGCTTGCAGACGGGAGCCGTGACCAGCGCGTCGATTTCCCCGGCGCGGAAGGCCTCGACGGCCATCTGCAGAGAGAGGAAGGCGGCGGCGCCTGACTCCTCGGTGGGCTTGCCCATGTCGACCTTGATTTCGTCGCTGGCAATGTTGACCAGGTTGACGACCCCGTCACGCGCCTGTGAGGCGGAGGCCACCTGGTTGGTGGGGAATGGCTCGGTGCCGAGCACCTTGCGGTAGTATCCGATGAGCTTGGCCGAGCCGAAGATCACCGGGGTGCAGATTTCCGTGATGCGCTCGTCGGCCAGGGCCTTCATGATGACCTCGTAGCCGATGCCGTTTATGTCGCCGTGCGTTATGCCTATCTTTATCATTGGAATGTGCGTACGGGCCCGGCATATGCGCCTGGGACCCTATCAAGGCACAAAGGTACGAATTTTTTCCCTAACGTCCCTCACCGGCCCCGAAATTCCTCCTCACTGCATCACCATCTCGCCAACGAGGACGAGGTCACCGCCGTCGGCAATCCACACGAGTGGTAGTCTCCGGCGGCCACGGAGCGTATGCCCGAGGCAATCTTTACAGGTGAGAGACGGTCGGTCTTTGATGGGTCGCCGAGCCGACCGGTTTTGCGGAGACAAAAATAATTTGTTATTTTTGCACACTCAAACAGAAAGGCACGGATGAAAATCTTCACATCAGAGGTAATCAAGGCCCTCGACAAGGCCACCTGCGAGGCGCAGCGCATCAGCTCCATCGACCTGATGGAGCGGGCGGCGCAGGCCGTGGCGTGCGAGGTCATGGCCCGCTTCTACACCCGGCAGCGCATCGTCATCATCGCCGGCCCCGGCAACAACGGCGGCGACGCCCTGGCCGTCGCCCGCCTGCTCATAGAGCAGGGGTTTCCCAACGTCGAGACGTACCTGTTCAACGTCACCGGGCGCCTCAGCCACGACTGCCAGATCGAGCGCGAGCGCCTCGAGGCCATCGAGGGAGTCAACTTCACGGTGGTGGAGCGGGAGTTCGTGCCCCCCGTCCTGGGCCGCAGCGACGTCGTCATCGACGGCCTCTTCGGCGCCGGCCTGCGCCGCCCCCTCCAGGGCGGATTCGTCACCGTGGCCCGCTACATCAACTCCTCCAAGGCGTACGTCATCAGCATCGACATCCCATCGGGCCTGTTCGGAGAGTGGAACGACAAGACCATCACCCGCGACATGGTCCACGCCAGCCTCACCCTCTGCTTCCAGCAGCCGCGTCTGAGCTTCTTCTTCCCCGAGAACTCGGAAGCATTAGGTGAAGTGAAAATCCTCGACATCGACATCGACCACGACGCCATCCTCGCCACCCCCACCGACTACATATACGTGCAGGAGCGCAACATCCGTTCGCTGCTCCAGCCCCGCAACCCATTCACCGCCAAGCGCGACTACGGCTCGGTGCTTCTCTTCTGCGGCAGCGTGGGTATGCTCGGGGCGGCCATCCTGTCGGCACGCGCCGCCCTGCGTGCCGGTGCCGGACTGGCCACCGTGCACAGCGCCGCCTACGGCATGATACCGCTCCAGACGGCCGTGCCCTGCGCCATGTTCGAGCCCGACCAGAACAACGCCATCATCACCGACATGCGTCTGCACCACGAACACCAGGCCATAGCCTGCGGCCCCGGCATCGGCACCGCCGACGCCACCGTCGACGCCCTCGAGGCACTGCTCAAGAATACCAAGACGCCACTGGTGCTCGACGCCGACGCCCTCAACTGCATCGCCAGGCGCCCGGCATTACTCTCTCTCCTTCCGCCCAAGACCGTCATCACCCCCCACGCCGGGGAGTTCGACCGCCTCTTCGGCGAGCACAACTGCGCCGAGGACCGCCTCCGCACGGCCGTCGAGAAGGCCAAGTACTACAACATCATCATCGTGCTCAAGGGGCACCACACCATGGTGGTGCGGCCCACCGGCAAGGTGCACATCAACTCCACCGGCAACGCGGGCATGGCCACGGCCGGCGCCGGCGACGTGCTGACGGGCGTCATCGCCGCATTCATCGCCCAGGGCTACCGCCAGGAGCGCGCCGCCTCCATGGGCGTCTACATCCACGGCCTGGCCGGAGACCTCGCCGCCGGCCAGATGGGCCAGTTCGGCGTCACCGCCGCCGACATCGCCGAGAACCTCGGCCGCGCAATATCAGCAATCCTAACCGACAAATAATCCGCTCCGATATGCGAAATCTCATAACCATCCTCGCCATACTGCTCGGACTCGGCGCCTCGGCCCAGCAGACGCGCCTGCTCACCCCCGACAAGTATTCCGACTACGGTCTCGTCTACGCACTTCCCAACACGGCCTTCGAGGTCGAGGTCACGGCCCGCCACACCGTGCGCCAGGCCGGCCCATTCCGCCAGTTCGCACCCAAGTACGTGGGCACCGACAATGTAATCACCGCCGACGCCGAGACGTGGGAAATCACCGGCGTGCGCCTGCGCACCTACGGCGTGGCCAACGACTCGGCCATCTACCGTATGCAGCTCAAGGCCGGGCAGCCCCTGACGCTCTGCGTGGCCGACGACGGCATGCTCCTCGGCGTCAACGCCGAAGTGGAGCCGGATGCCGGATGGGAACCCCTCGACAACCCCGAGCCGCTGCTCATGCCCTCCGCCACCGAGTATCTGCAATACGTCGGCGAAGAGTTCTCGTCGGCCCAGAGCGACGCCCGCCGCGCCGCCCTGCTCGCCGCCGGCCTCAACGAGGTGCGCCAGGCCCGCCTCGACCTCACACGCGGCACCGCCGACAACATGCCCACCGACGGCGCACAGCTCGACCTCATGCTCAAGTCGCTGACGCACCAGGAGGAGCTGCTGCTCAACGCCTTCCGCGGCCGCGAGATGACCGAGACGCGCTCCGCCCGCTTCACACTCGTGCCCTCCGAGGAGGGCCGCTACGTGCTCGCCCGCCTCAACCCCTACACCGGATTCGTGAACCGCGACGACCTCTCCGGCACCCCCATCTACCTCGACATCAAGCAGCTTGAGGCCCCCGAAATCCCCAAGGACGAGAAAGGACAGGAGGCCAGACTCCCCCGCGACGGCGTGATGTACATGCTCCCCGGCACGGCACAGGTATCCCTTCAGTGGCAGGGCCGCGAACTCTTCTCCTCCACCACCGAGATGGCCCAGTATGGCATCCCATTCGCACTCGACCCGACCCTGTTCACCAACAAGAAGGCACCCGCCGCCGCCATATTCAACCCAGCCACCGGAGCGCTCCGCTCCCTCGGAGAAATGAAATAATACAGCTGAGAGAATGGAAGTACCCGCCCTCACCCTCAGCCAGTATGCGGCCCTGGTAAAGAACGCCGTGGCCTGCGACCGCAGCCTCTACGAGCGGTGGGTCACCGCCGAGCTCAGCGACGTGCGCGGCGCAACCCACTGCTACCTGGAGCTGCTGGAGAAGGATGCCCAGGGGCGCACCGTTGCCAAGATGCGCGCCACCATCTGGGCCAACCGCTTCCACGCCATCGCCTACAAGTTCCAGGCCGCCACCGGCGCCACACTCCGCTCCGGAATCAAGGTCATGGTGCGCGGCACCGCCAACTTCCACGAGCAGTTCGGCCTGGCCTTCAACGTCACCGACATCGACCCGCGCTACACCCTGGGCGACATGGAGCAGATACGGCGCGAAATCCTGATGCGCCTGCATGCCGAGGGCATCCTGCGCCTCAACGCCACGCGCCCCATGCCCATGGCGCCACAGCGCATCGCCGTCATCTCCGCCGCCGGGGCAGCCGGGTACCAGGACTTCCTCAACCAGCTCGCCAACAACCCCTACGGCCTGGTCTTCTACCCCGTGCTCTTCGAAGCCATCGTGCAGGGTGAACGCACCGCGCCCACCGTCATGGCCGCGCTGGAGAAGATAGAGACCGTGCCCGACGCCTTCGACTGCGTGGTGATCATCCGAGGGGGCGGCGCCACCACCGACCTCAACGGCTTCGACAACCTCGACCTGGCGCGCGCCGTGGCCCGCTGCGTGCTGCCCGTCATCGTCGGCATCGGCCACGAGCGCGACCGCACCGTGCTCGACGAAATCGCCCACACGCGAGTAAAGACGCCCACCGCCGCCGCCGAATGGCTCGTGGCCCAGGGCGCCGACACGCTGGGGCGCCTCGACAGCCTGGTGCGCACCATCGCCCAGACGGCGCAGTCTATAGTGGCCGGGTCGCGCCAGCAGCTCTCGCAGCTCGAGACGCACGTACACGCCATCGCCCAGCAGCGCCTGCGGCAGGCAGGCCAGCAGCTCGCCTCCGTGGCCGCCCTCATCCCCCAGCTCAGCCGCCACCGCCTCGGACAAGCGGCCCAGCGCCTCGACGCCCTCCAGGCCCAGCTCCCCACCGCCGGCAGCGCCACCCTGCGCGTACAGGCCCAGAAACTCGCATACCTGGCCACCATCCTGCGCGACGCCTCGGCCCGCCAGCTTCGCCAGGCCACCGAGCGCCTCGACCAGCTCGAGGTCCTGGCCAATGCCCTCAGCCCCCAGGCGACCCTGGCCCGAGGATATTCCCTGACGCTCGTCGACGGCCACGCCCTGCGCGACACCGCCGACCTGCGCCCAGGCCAGACCGTCACCACCCGCCTGGCCAGCGGCTCGTTCGACTCCACAGTAACCGACACACATCAATAATATACACATAATATACACAGACCTAACGTCGAGCTTCAGCTCGACGGCAATTGCAAAGTAGGTACGCACCCTGATGCGTACGCTATCAATAAAACCTAAGACCAGAACATGGAACAGCAGACACCCACATACGCCCAGGCCATCGCCGAACTGGAAGGCATCCTGGCCAAGATGCAGTCGCCCGACTGCGACATCGACAACCTGGCGCGCTACGCCGCCCGTGCCATCGAGCTCCTCAAGCAGTGCCGCGCCAAGCTCACCACCTGCGACGAGCAGCTGCGCAAGAGCCTCGAAGCCCTCCCGCCGACCCTCTGAGGGTGCCTCCCCCAGACGCTTTTTCACCATCATCCCGGGAGCGGAAAATTTTTCCTCGATTTTTTGCGCGTATGTCAGGATTTATTACTACCTTTGCGGGAATGTTTACCTGACCAGGCAGCTTCACTAATAAAAACACAACCATAACGAACCTCAATACCATTTGCCAACCGAAGCCCGAAGAGCATCAGCGATGACGCATCGAGGCGAAGACTACGACCCATGGATACAGAGAAGAAACCTAAACGTCCGCGTATCGGGGCCGCTCCCATGAGCAGCCCGATGGACGCCCCTCACTACGAGAAGGTCAACCACGGCGACGCCGAAGGCGACCGCCAGCCGTCCACCTCCCCCGTCGGATACCAGCCCCGCAGCTACCAGCAGCGCAGCGGCTATCCGCAGCAGACCTACCAGCCGCATCCCCGCACCAGCTACGCCCCCCAGCAGACCTACAAGCCGCAGGGCGAGGGCGCTCCCGAAAGCCAGCAGGCCGGCGCCGACGCACAGCCGCAGCCCTACTCCAACTATCGTCCGCACTACGACCGTCAGCCCGGCGGCTACCAGCCCCGCCAGCAGCAGGGCGGCTACTACCAGCAGCGTCCCCAGCAGGGAGGATACCAGCAGCGTGGCGGACAAGGCGGATACCAGCCCCGTCAGCAGGGCGGTTACGCTCCCCGTCAGCAGGGCGGTTACGCTCCTCGTCAGCAGGGGGGTTACGCTCCCCGTCAGCAGGGCGGTTACGCTCCCCGCCAGCAGGGCGGTTACGCTCCCCGCCAGCAGGGCGGTTACATTCCCCGTCAGCAGGGCGGTTACGCTCCCCGTCAGCAGGGCGGTTACGCTCCCCGCCAGCAAGGCGGTTACGCTCCCCGCCAGCAGGGCGGTTACCAGCAGCGGCCCCGCCAGGGCGGATACCCGCGCCAGCAGGGTCCACGCAACGGCTTCCCCCAGCAGCGCGCACAGCGCTTCACACCCCGTCCCAAGCAAATCGAATACACCATCGACATCCCGGATCCCGACAGCGAAATGCGCCTGAACAAGTACATGAGCAACGCCGGAATCTGCTCGCGCCGCGAGGCCGACGAGAAAATCCAGGCCGGAGCCGTGACCGTCAACGGCAAGGTTGTCACCGAGCTCGGCACCAAGATCAGGCCCGCCGACGTGGTGGAGTACGACGGCAAGGTGGTGGTGCCCGAGCGCAAGTGCTACGTGCTGCTCAACAAGCCCAAGGACTGCGTCACCACCAGCGACGACCCGGGAGGCCGCACCACCGTGCTTGACATCGTCAAGAACGCCTGCGCCGAGCGCATCTACCCCGTAGGGCGCCTGGACCGCAACACCACCGGTGTGCTGCTGCTCACCAACGACGGCGACCTGGCATCCAAGCTCACCCATCCCAAGTTCGTCAAGAAAAAGATCTACCACGTGTGGACCGACAAGCCCATCGCCGAGGAGGACATGCAGCGCATCGCCGACGGCATAGAGCTCGACGACGGCGAAATCCACGCCGACGAAGTCAGCTACGTCTCCGAGACGGACCGCAAGCAGGCCGGCATCGAGATCCACAGCGGCCGCAACCGCATCGTACGCCGAATCTTCGAGTCGCTCGGCTACCGCGTCGTCAAGCTCGACCGCGTGTACTTCGCCGGCCTCACCAAGAAGAACCTGCCCCGCGGCAAGTGGCGCTACCTCTCGCAGGATGAGGTTAATCACTTGCGTCAGGGCTCCTTCGAATAACTTCGAGGGCGTTACCTCCGCCGAATAAATACCCGGGGCTGTGTCAAGATAACATTGGCGCAGCCACGACAAAAGACTGAAATGAAAGAGATAAAGAGAACCACGGTCAGGGAACTGCTCGCCAACCCCTCGGAGTACGTCGGCAAGGAAGTCGACGTCAAGGGCTGGGTGCGCACCCGCCGCGGCAACAAGAACGTACAGTTCATAGCCCTCAACGACGGCTCCACCATAAAGAACCTGCAGATTGTCGTGGCCCTGGACCGCTTCACCGACGATGAGCTGCTCAAGCTCGTCACCACCGGGGCGGCCATTCACGCCCAGGGACCGCTGGTGGAGAGTCAGGGCAAGGGCCAGACCGTGGAGCTGCAGGCCGACGACCTCCAGGTCTACGGCACCGCCGATTCCACCTACCCCCTCCAGAAGAAGGGCCATACCATGGAGTTCCTGCGCGAAAAGGCTCACCTGCGCCCCCGCACCAACACCTTCGGCGCCGTGCTCCGCATCCGCCACGCACTGGCCTTCGCCGTGCACGACTTCTTCAACTCCAAGGGCTTCAACTACTTCCACACCCCGCTCATCACCGCTTCCGACTGCGAGGGCGCCGGCGCACAGTTCCAGGTCACCACCCTGCCGCTCGACGAGCTTCCCCGCACCGAGGACGGACAGGTGGACTACAGCAAGGACTTCTTCGGCAAGATGGCGTCGCTGACCGTCTCCGGCCAGCTCGAAGGCGAGCTCGGAGCCACCGCCCTGGGCTGCATCTACACCTTCGGCCCCACCTTCCGCGCCGAGAACTCCAACACGCCCCGCCACCTCAGCGAGTTCTGGATGATCGAGCCGGAGATGGCATTCTACGAAATCGAGGACAACATGGACCTGGCCGAGGAGTTCATCAAGTACTGCATCGGCTACGCCCTCGAACATTGCGCCGACGACATACAGTTCCTCAACGACATGTTCGACAAGGGGCTGATAGAGCGCCTTAAGTTCGTGCTCCACAACGACTTCGTGCGCCTGCCCTACACCGAGGGCATCAAGATTCTCGAAGCCAGCGGCCGCAAGTTCGAGTTCCCCGTCTACTGGGGCGTCGACCTGGCCTCGGAACACGAGCGCTTCCTGGTGGAAGAGCATTTCAAGAAGCCCGTCATCCTGACGGACTATCCGAAGGAGATAAAAGCCTTCTACATGAAGCTCAACGACGACGGAAAGACCGTGCGCGCCATGGACGTGCTCTTCCCCGGTATCGGCGAGATCATCGGCGGCAGCCAGCGCGAGGAAGACTACGACAAGCTGAAGGCCCGCATGGACGAACTCGGCCTCAAGGGCATGGACTGGTACCTCGATACGCGCCGCTACGGCTCCGTGCCACACTCCGGCTTCGGACTGGGCTTCGAGCGCCTCGTCCTGTTCGTCACCGGAATGCAGAACATCCGCGACGTCATTCCCTTCCCCCGCTACCCCGGCAACTGCGAATACTAAGCCGCCCTCACCGTCGAGCTTCCGCTCGGCGGCAGCTCCAGAAATAACACCGCCTGGCACCGAGGCACACAGCCCGTGCCAGGCGGTGCTTTTATCTCAACTTTTTTCGCTAATTTTGCGACATGAAAGAAATAAGGTTGCGTTTTGTGACCGCGCTGCTGGCGGTGCTGTGCTGCCTGGCGGCACACGCCGAGCTCAAGGTCAGCGTCATCACCTGCTGGCCCGGCCAGGAGGTCTACGAGCTCTACGGCCACACCGCCCTCCGCATCCAGGGCACCGACAACCTCGGCGCTCCCTTCGACTCCGTCTGGAACTACGGCGTCTTCAACTACTCCGAGCCCAACTTCGTGGGCCGCTTCGTGATGGGCGAGATGATGTACCAGGTGGCCGGCTACCCCTTCGCCTGGTTCATGCCCGAATACGTCGGCGCCGGGCGGCGCGTCGAGGAGCAGACACTTGACCTTACCCAGCCGCAGGCCGAGGCCCTGCGCCACGCCCTACAGGTCAACTGCCTGCCGCAGAACCGCGTCTACCTATATGACTACGTCAAGGACAACTGCTCCACACGCGTGTGGGACAAGCTCGACTCCGCCGCCGGGGGCATCGAAATCCCTGCCGGACAGCCATATCCGACCTACCGCCAGGCCATGCGGGCCTTCCACAGCCACTACCCCTGGTACTCGCTGGGAATCGACCTGGCCCTGGCCTACCCCATCGACACAGCCATCAACAACGCCGACCAGCTATTCCTGCCGCTCGTGCTCCACGACAAGCTCGCCGGGGCAAAGCTCGCCGACGGACGCCCCGCCGTGGCTTCCACACAGGTGCTCAACAACGGAGTTCCCGACGCCACTCTCTCTCCCACACCCTGGTATGCCGGGCCCATCTTCGCCGGATGGCTGCTGCTGGCCTGCGCCCTCGCATACGTGGCCTACTGCTGGCGTTCGCGCCGACTGCTCAACTGGCTGGAAGCCATCTTCTTCGGCCTCGTAGGCGTGGCCGGGTGCGTGATTGCCTTCCTGGTGTTCGTATCCGTCCACCGAGCCGCCTCGCCGAACCTGCTGCTGACCTGGATCAATCCCCTGGCACTGCTCGTGCCGGCACTCATCTGGAACCGCCGCACACGCCCCGTGGCCGTCGCCTACATGATAGCGCAGGCCATAGCGCTGGCGTTCGTGGCCATTCTCTGGCCCTTCCAGACCCAATGCGGCAACCCCGCCATGCTCCCCGTGGCCCTGACAGAGCTCACCCTCAGCATCGCCTACGCCGGCCTATACCTCCAAAAACGCAACCGATGAAAAGCACACTCCGCCATATATTCCCATTACTGCTCGCCATACTCTCGGCTCTCGGCTCTCAGCTCTCAGCTTTTGCCGAACGCCCCCAGCTGGTGATCGGCATCGTGGCCGACCAGCTCCAGACCGACTACCTGCAGGACTTGCTGCCGCTCATGGGCCAGGGCGGCTTCAACCGCCTTTTCAAGCAGGGGATGGTGATTACCGACCTCGACTTCGGCGTCCCCTCCACCGACGCCGCCTCGGCGGTCGCCGAGATCTACACCGGCGCGTGGCCCTCACAGACGGGCGTGACGGGGCGGCACCAGTTCGACCGCCGCACCCGCCGCCTCGTGCCCGCCCTGCTCGACGGCAATACCTACACCCCGGCCCAGCTGCGCCTGTCGACCATCACCGACGAGCTCGTGATCGACGGCCAGCGCTTCGGCAAGGTCTACTCCCTGGCCGCAGACCCACAGGTGGCCGTGCTCATGGGAGGCCACGAGCCCGCCTCCGCCGCCTGGATCGACCCCAACACCGGCCAGTGGGCCACCGCCCCCTACTACACAGGCGCCCTACCCGCGCCCCTGGCCATGCGCAACCTCCGCCGACCTCTCCGCGCCCGCCTCGACACCATGCTCTGGAAGCCCCTGCTCGACGTCAGCCGATACCCCGGCCTCCCACCCCAGAAAAAATACTACCCCTTCAGCCACGGCTTCCGCTCAACTGACCGCGACGTCTTCAGCCGCTTCGCCCTCACACCCATGGGCAACCGCGAAGTCACCGACGCCGCCCTACAGTACATCACCGAACTCAAGCCGGGCCACGGAAAGGGGACCATCGACATGCTCAACGTCGGCTACTCCCTGGCCCCCTACACACAGACCAAGGACGGTGACTACCGCCTCGAACTCATGGACGCCTACCTGCGCCTGGACCGCGACCTGGAACGCCTGCTCAACACCGTTGACCGCGAGGTGGGACTCGACAAGACGGTCGTATTCCTCGTCTCCACCGGCCACTTCGACAACGACGCCCGCCCGTCGGACACCTACCGCATCCCCGGCGGCGAGTTCAGCACCAAGCGCGCCGCCGCCCTGCTTAACTCCTTCCTCGGCGCCCGCTACGGCTCGGCCGACTACGTCGCCGGCATCGCCGGCACACACGTCTATCTCAACGAAAAGGCCCTGTCGGCCATCACCTCCCGCCAATCTCTCAGCTCTCAGCCCTCAGCTCTCAGCTCGACCCCGCTACAGGAGGCCCGCGACTTCCTCTGCCGCATGGACGGCATCGCGGCCGTGCAGACCGTCAGCGACATCCTCTCCGGCACCACCGATGCCCTGGAGGAGGCCAGCCGCGCCCTCGACCCGCGCACGGCCGGCGACCTCATCATCAACGTACAGCCCGGCTGGACCCTTGTCGACGACTACGCCACGCCCGTGACGCGCACTGCAATGCGCCGCTCCTCCCCCGCCACCCCCGCCGTCATCCTCTCGCCAACCCTAACGCCGACCACCATCACCGACCCCGTCTCCGCCCTGCGCCTGGCCCCCACCCTATCGCGCCTGCTCCGCCTCCCGGCTCCCGACGGCGCCGCCGCCCGCTCACTCCCACTCCCCAGGCGACAATAAAAAAGTGCGCCACTTGCATTGGCACACCTGATACCTAACGCGGAAAATCAACCGTGGTCAACCGCTGATCTCAACGTCGACACCCATCTTACGGGCAAGTGACGGAGAGACGACCTTCACCGACGTATCGGGGATGTTCCACGTGTTCAGAAAAGGTCGCATCTCCTGCTTTAGCTTATCCTGATGACCGGGGAATCTGGCCTTGTCAATTCCACCAGGCAGGTTGAGAATCAGCACAAACTGCAACTTATCGAAATCCAACGCCTTCACCGGTAGGCCAACCTGGCTCTTCCGAGCATTTCCGTGATGTCCTTCAAGCAATGCCTTCAATGCGCTGAATGAATCAACGAATTTCTTTGTGATGTCACGCCAGTACACCTGCAAATTGTCGTAGACTCGCCAGCCTTCGGGTCTGCACTTCAACTCTCCTCGCACGCTCAAGGGCGCGGATTTCTTGGCCTCGATAAAGCAGACCGTATCCTGGCAGACGGCCACGCACTCGCACGACATGTTGTTATTAGTGCTCCCCTTGCAAGGTGACTTCATAAGAGGGTCTTGTTCGATACGGAAACAGCGCCCGTCGTCGAAACTGAACGTCATGCCCGACTCCTCGAAGGTTATCATAGCCCGATTTCCTCCTCGTAGAGGCGTATGGATTCGTCGATAATCGGGTTTTCCGGCATTCCTTCCCGCAAATCGAATATTGAGGCCATGCCGTCGTTGCCGCAGTCAAAGGAGACGACGGGAACAGACATTCTTTTCTGGTGCGCAAGCAGATACAGCTTCTTTATCACGAAATACGAATGGCTGGCGATGAAGAATTGTACGCCCGCCTCGGCCAAAGCGGATACAATGTCCAGCAGGCCAATAAGGAGGCGAGGGTGCAGACCGGCTTCCGGTTCGTCGATAAAGACAAGCGATTCTCTGCTGAGGTAGTGATTGCCGATAAGGGTGTCGAAAATGGCCAGTTTCTTTGTCCCCTCGGAAGTGACGCTGATATCGAAGACCATCTTGCCCTGCTCGTACTCCCAAAGCTTCTTATCCTTGTTGAATCGGATGCGGCCGCCAAGGACATTCCCAAGGCTCTCACGTGCCCTTGCGAACCCCTGAGCCAGCTTGCCTTTGATGGGTGGAGTAAGGGCAGCCGCCAAATCGTAGTAAGTGTCGTCGAAGCCGAACTCCATACGCTGCTCGCGATTGAACTTTATCACATCCAGCAGCGACAGCACCTCCTTTGCCGGAATGAAAACAGAATTGCTGGACCTGGGGGGGCAGCTATCTACGACATTGTTGATTTTAGTCACCGTATCGGCACCGAACGAGAAACTAAACTTTCCGCCACCCTTATCCGCCATGGCAAAAGAGAGCGGGCCGTGTACAGGTTTACGCACGAGTACCCCTAGGCGCTCCACCTCGAAAAGCCAGCGCAATTTCCGGGCAAGCATTTCACTGGCAGACAAATTATTCTTACCGCGTCCTGTCAGCTCGACTGTGCGCTGAACTGCATAAAGAGACTTGAGCAAAAAAGTCTTGCCCGAACGGTTAGGTCCTATAAGCAGATTAATATTGCTGAAAGCATCCACCTTCAGTTCGGAAATAGGTCCAAAATTCTTCAGTTCTGCCGATGCTATCATGAGTATCTTCGATTACGGACTCTCTCGAAATCCTTGCAGCCACAAAATTAGTGAAAAATATCCTTATGGCAAAACATCCCTCTTCTTTTCGATAATATCCGAATGCTGCAGTGTGAACCTGGCGCGGTTTTTGCTGTTTTATGGGTGGAAGTGCGCAGAATTTGCGCACTCACGCTAAAATTACTATCTTTGCAGACAATTTTGGCCCGAAGCCAAAGCCGGTCCACCGGCAGGTCCGGAAGGCCCCGACACACTAAACCGACAAATGGGAATAGGCACAATACTCAAGAAAATCCTCGGCGACCAGAGCGAACGCGCCGTTCGCCCTCTGTGGAAACGCGTCAACGAGGAAATCAACCCCATCAGCGCCGAGCTGGTTAACCTCTCTAACGACGAGCTGCGCGCCCGCGTCGACGCCGTGCGCGACGACATCCGCGGCGAGGCACAGCAGTACACAGACCGCATTGCCGAGATCCGCGCCGAAATCGAGACGCTCGACTACGACAAGCGCGACCCGCTGTGGAAGGAAATCGACTCCCTGCGCGAGGAGAAGTTCGACATGTACGCCCGCAAGCTCGACCAGGCCCTCCCCGAAGTCTTCGCCATCGTCAAGGAGACCGCCCGCCGCTTCAAGGAGAACGACACCATCGAGGTCACCGCCACCGACGCCGACCGACAGCTCGCCGCCGACGGCAAGGACTTCATCACCATCGACGGCGACATGGCCGTCTACAAAAACGAATGGGTGGCCGGCGGCAACCTCACCAAGTGGGACATGGTGCACTACGACGTCCAGCTCATCGGCGGCCAGGTGCTCCACGGCATCCTCCAGGGCGACAAGGTCTCCAACAACATCGCCGAGATGGCTACCGGCGAGGGCAAGACACTCGTGGCCACCCTCCCCGTCTTCCTCAACGCCCTCACAGGCGAAGGCGTCCACGTCGTAACCGTCAACGACTACCTGGCCAAGCGCGACTCCGAGTGGATGGGCCCGCTCTACCAGTTCCACGGCCTCACTGTCGCCTGCATCGACAAGACCAAGCCCAACAGCAAGGAGCGCCGCGCCGCCTACAACTGCGACATCACCTTCGGCACCAACAACGAGTTCGGCTTCGACTACCTGCGCGACAACATGGCGCTCATGACCGAGGACCTCGTGCAGCGCCACGAGCACTACTACGCCATCGTCGACGAAGTCGACTCCGTGCTCATAGACGACGCCCGCACCCCCCTCATCATCTCCGGACCCGTCCCCAAGGGCGACGACCAGATGTTCGCAGAGTTCAAGCCCAACGTCGAGAAGCTCTACAACGCCCAGCGCAAGCTCGCCCAGAACCTGCTCGTCGAATCCAGGAACAAGATAACGGCAGCCCTCAGCGGCGACCCCGACCAGATTGCCAAGTATGACGAACGTTCGCCCGAAGAGAAGGCAAAGGGCCCCCTCAAGGCCAACGACCTTCTCGAAGACGGCGGCCTCGCACTCTTCCGCGTCTACAAGGGCCTGCCCAAGTACCAGCCCCTCATCCGCTACCTCAGCGAGGAGGGCATCAAGCAGATCCTGCTCAAGGTCGAGGCCAAGTACATGGCCGACAACAACAAGGAGATGCCCAAGGCCGTGGAGCCCCTCTTCTTCGTCATCGACGAGAAGAACCACTCCATCGAGCTCACCGACAAGGGCATCGACATCCTCTCCGGCACCAACCAGGACCCCGAATTCTTCATCCTGCCCGACATCGCCGCCCAGCTCTCCGCCGTCGAGAACGAAGACCTCTCCGACGAGCAGAAGCAGGAACGCAAGGACGAGCTGCTGCAGAACTACTCCATCAAGTCCGAGCGCGTGCACACCGTCAACCAGCTCCTCAAGGCATACACCCTGTTCGACATCAATGTGGAGTACGTCATCGACGACGGCAAGATCAAGATCGTGGACGAGCAGACGGGCCGCATCATGGAGGGCCGCCGCTACTCCGACGGCCTGCACCAGGCCATCGAGGCCAAAGAGGGCGTCAAGGTCGAGGCCGCCACGCAGACCTACGCCACCATCACCCTCCAGAACTACTTCCGCATGTACCGCAAGCTCGCGGGCATGACCGGCACCGCCATGACCGAGGCCGGCGAGTTCTACGACATCTACAAGCTCGAGGTCGTGGAGATTCCTACCAACCGCCCCGTCATCCGCAACGACCAGAACGACCGCGTGTACCGCACCAAGAAAGAGAAGTACAACGCCGTCATCGACGAGATACAGGCCATGATCGAGATCGGGCGCCCGGTGCTCGTGGGCACCACCTCCGTCGAGATCTCCGAGCTGCTGAGCCGCATGCTCCAGCTGCGCAAGATACCGCACCAGGTGCTCAACGCCAAACTCCACCAGAAAGAGGCCGAGATCGTGGCCCACGCCGGCGAGAAGGGCATGGTCACCATCGCCACCAACATGGCAGGCCGCGGCACCGACATCAAGCTCGCCCCCGAGGTCAAGGAGGCCGGCGGCCTGGCCATCATCGGCACCGAGCGCCACGAGTCCCGCCGCGTCGACCACCAGCTCCGAGGCCGCGCCGGCCGACAGGGAGACCCCGGCAGCTCTGTCTTCTTCGTATCCTTCGAGGATACCGTCATGCGACTCTTCGCCAACGAGCGCATCGTCAAGACCCTCGACCGCCTCGGCTTCAAGGAGGGTGACATGATTGATTCCAAGATGGTCACCAAGTCCATCGAGAACGCCCAGAAGCGCGTCGAGGAGAACAACTTCGGCATCCGCAAGCGCCTGGTGGAATACGACGACGTGATGAACGCCCAGCGCAAGGGCGTCTACGGCCGCCGCCAGAACGCCCTCAAGGGCGAGCGCGTAGGCTCCGACATCGCCAACATGATTTACGAAACCGCCGAGGAAATCACCGGCCGCGCCTCGGACTTCGACACCCTGCAGGAAGAAACCCGCAAGGTGCTCTCCCTCGACGTCCCCATCACCGCCGAAGAGTACCCCCACCTCGACCCCTCCGACATCACCGCCCGCATCGCCGAGGCCGCCATGGCCGACTTCAACCGCAAGAAAGAGAAGATGGCCCAGGGCGCCATGCCATACATCAAGGACTTCGTCGAGCTCCAGGGCGCAACGGGCCTCGTCGGAGTGCCCGTCACCGACGGCAAGCGAGTCTACAACATCCGCTTCGACATCACCGAGGCGTACAACAACAACTGCTCGTCGCTGAGCAAGTCGTGGGAGAAGGCCGTGCTGCTTAGCTCCATCGACCGCGCCTGGCAGGAACAGCTCCGCGAGATGGACGAGCTGCGCAAGTCCGTGCAGAATGCCAGCTACGAGCAGAAAGACCCCCTGGTAATCTACAAGCTCGAAGCCTACGAGCTATGGAAGAAGATGCTTTGGGACATGAACACCAAGTCCGTGTCGACGCTGCTCCGCGGCAAGCTCGCCGTGCCCGACTACGAGGAGGCCAAGGCCCAGGCCGAAGCCGCCCGCGCCGCCGAAGAGGAGGCCCGCGCCCAGGCCGAGGCCGCACGACCCCGCCAGGCACTCCGACGCGAGTACTCCGCTGCCCCCGCCTCCAACCCCTACGCCGGATACTCCACCACACGCAACGACTACGAGACCAACCAGCGCAAAGCCATGCAAAGCAGCTACTCGGCGCAGCACCAGCAGCCCTCGCGCACACCCATCAAGAACGCCCAGCCCAAGGTGGGCCGCAACGACCCCTGCCCCTGCGGCTCCGGCAAGAAGTACAAGAACTGCCACGGCAAAGGACAATAAAGTCCCGGCCAAAAAGAAAATCTGACACCCGACACCCTATCGTCGAGCCACTTGCGCTCGGCAATAGGGTGTTTTCAAGTACAGATTCAGCTATCAGATCAAACTTCCATAATTTGAACTGCACCCCCGTTTCAGTACAGGAAGCCTAAGAGCCACATAGGGATTTTGTTGCCGAAACCTGATTCTATATCATCGGCGACAACGTAACTGTCAGGCTTGTCGGCTATCTGCGAGAATCCTTTGCTCTTCCCTCCGACTTCAAAAATATACTTCCGGTCAAGGAGGAAATCACCTTCTTTCGCCGCATATAGCTTTCCGGCCGCACTCAACATAGCGGCCACGAAACTCTCCCTCACTGTTCCGATTTTGTTGAAGATGCCCAATGCCTGCATCACCGACGGATTGTCAAAAAGGATTTTCTCCGGCTTTGCGACATTCTTTGTGGCGTTTGCCTCATCATTGAGTATCCGCAGAATAGCTCCGTCATTAAGAAGAGTAAAGAACTTCATGAGCTGATTGCGCGAAACGCCGATTTCTCTTCCCAGTTTTGTCATGTTAGGTACAAAGGGAACGTTGTCTGCCAAAACAACAAGAAGTTTCTTGAGCTTGAGCCGGGTTTCGTATTCTATGTCTGTAATGGCAGGTATATCCGTATCAATGACACTTAATCTATAAAATCCCAGCATCAGGCGTAATATCAAGGCCGGCAGCTTCGACAAGCTGT